>VOFF01000945.1_pt1 | contig 76190 bp, 77 predicted proteins | sample 5384061 | NCBI WGS metagenome assembly VOFF01 (sample SAMN12384725, study PRJNA508395) | human gut metagenome | isolation source: healthy gut E | host: Homo sapiens | reverse complement strand
GGGCATGGATGTCGAACAGCCGGGCAGAACAAGTTTCCCGGAAGCATCCAGCGCCTTTTCCGCGGCGCTCTCCAAAAGCGTTCCGGCAGGAGCTTTCGTTGCTCACCCCAGCGAATAAGTACGGAAGTTTTCATGAACAATCAGTGCTGGGTTTGCGGTGTGAGATGGTAAAGGATGGACATGCGGCAGGCGATGCCGTTTTCCACCTGGCGGTTGATCAGGCAGCGCTCATAGTCCATCGCCAGGTCACAGATTTCCACGCCGCGGTTGACCGGCCCCGGATGCATGATGTACAGGCCTTCACCGGAAATGCGCTTCAGGCGTTCTTCCGTGACGCCGTAAATCTTGTTGTACTCCCGGGCGCTGGGGAAGAAAGGGGCGTCCTGCCGCTCTTTTTGAACGCGCAGCAGGTAAATTACGTCCGGCTTCCAGGCAAACGCCTCATTGAAATCGGAAAAACGGGGAATGCCGGAATGTTCGGTGCGCGGCACCAGGGAACCCGGCCCCAGGAAGGCGACCTCCATCCCCAGCCTCTTCATCAGCAGGGAGGTGGAACGGGCCACGCGGGAATGCAGGATGTCCCCCACAATCAGAACACGCTTTCCCCTCACATCCGGAAACACCTCCCGGATGGTAAAGGAATCCAGCAGCGCCTGAGAGGGATGGGCGTGGGCTCCGTCCCCGGCGTTCACCACACTGGCGCAGGTATGGCGCGCAATCACGTTCGGCAAGCCGCTGTTGTAATGGCGCACGATTACATAATCCACTTTCATGGCCTGGAGCGTGGCGATTGGCAAAATTTTCAGTGGGAAGGGAATGACTACGCTGTTCCTCGCTGTCAGCCTCCTTCATGCTTACGATGACCTTGGCTCCGGCATGGTCCAGCACGTGCCCCGTATAATCCGGCTGGATGGGAACTTCCCGCCCGCCGCGGTCAATCAGGCACGCCAGTTCAATACGGGCCGGACGGCCGTAGTCGAAAAGGGCGTTCAGGGCCGCACGTATGGTGCGCCCCGTATAAAGGACGTCGTCCACCAGCACGACCCTCATGTCATCCGTGGAAAAACGGCAAATTGGAGGAACGGAGGGAAGGCCGGGCTTCCAGCTTGAAGATGTCATCCCGGTACAGGAAATATCAATAGAGCCGTACTGGGCTTCCACTCCCAGCCCTTTACCTTTTGTCCACCAGACGCCGGGCAATCACATCCCCCTGGCTGAGCAGGCCGACGATGGCGAGAGGTTCTCCGGGGAAACGGGCGCGGTGGGCCATGCGCTCAAGCGCACGCCCTCTCCGGGAACCTTCAGTTTTCCGGAGAGGATATCCTTCCTGATACGGTAAAGAGCCTTCAACCTTTCCTTATCATCCAATCCTTCCGTTTCCCGCATCAGGAATAAAGAAAACTGTACGGAACAATTCTCCAGCCGATATTTTTCCAGAATGCTCCCCCCCATTTTCATGTATTGGCCTCCGTACTTTCCGTAAGCGTTCTGAATTTCATCGGCAGTCATCTTCTCTTTTCCACCCGTTCCAGCAATTTCCCGGACTCCCTAATCATCTTCAGATGCATGGCGCGGTAATCGGAAGGGCATTTATCCAGAATCCCAGCCCATTCGGGAGATTGAATATATTTCAGCGTGGCCACCAGCACCGCACGATTATCCTTTTCCTCCAACTCCACAATGCACGTCCAAATAATGCCCAGCTGCAAGTGCCTGGCCATGGCCTCCCTGTACGCCGCTATTTTCTTTTCATCCTCCATTTCCAAATCCACATTAGCCATGGAGGGCGCCGCTATATCCTGGGACATGCCGGAAAAAGTCATCAAAAACGCAGGGAGAATTCCCCACCGGAACAGATTTGACATGAAATCACGTTACAGGAATCTTTTGCGCAGGGTCAACAATATTCTTCCCTTCCGCCGCATCCCGCAGCATTGACGGCCGCCGCCACGGCGGACTGTCTTTCCTTCCCGGAAAAAACAAGCCTGCCCCCATTCCCGGCTTGATGGCATCCGGTTCCGGCATAACAAGGCTCACAGGGGCGTATCTTCATCCAGAAACGCAGAAAAGCTGCATCGCTCCGGCGGCCGGACGCTTGAAAAAACCTAGCGGGTCGCCTGCTGCGCCATGGCCTCCGCACAACGGCGTCCGTCCAGGGCGGCGGAAACAATGCCGCCGGCGTAACCCGCCCCTTCGCCGCATGGGTACAGGCCCTCCAGACCGGGATGCTCCAGCGTGGCGGGGTCCCTTTGAATGCGCACGGGGAGCTGGTGCGCGTCTCACAGCCAATGAGCTGGGCGTCCGCTCCGGCAAATCCCCGCCATTTACGGTCAAACTGCCGCAGCCCCTCCCGCATGCGCCAGACAATCCCTTCCGGGAGCAATTCATGAAGGGGATGGGATACGATGCCGGATGATAGCTGGTAGGCAGCAGGGAAGAAGAAACGCGCCCTTTCAGAAAATCCTCCACCTTCTGGGCCGGGGCTTTCTGCATGCCTCCTCCGGCACGGCAGGAAGCCGTCTCCAGCGCTTTCTGGTACGCCACGCCCGCCAGCACCCCGTGTTCCCTGCAAAACGGTTCCGTATCTTCCGGATGCACGCTGACTACAAAACCGGCATTGGCAAATGGAGAATCCCTCCGGGCCAGAGACATGCCGTTGACCACTACCTCATCGTTCTCCGTGGCGGCGGGCACGATGAAGCCGCCGGGACACATGCAGAAGGAATGGACGCCGCGGTCCTGGATGGTGGTCGTCACGGAATAACGGGCTGCCGGAAGCTGCTCCGGGCGCCTCTGCTCCGGATTCAGGTGGTACTGGCGCGCATCAACAAACGCCTGGGGATGCTCAATGCGCACACCCACGGCAAAGGATTTCTGTTCCAGAGCCAGCCCCTCCGCCAGCATCATGCGGTACACGTCCCGGGCACTGTGCCCGGTAGCCAGCAAAACGGAATCCGCCGCAAATTCCCGGCCATCCGCGCAGGCCACGCCGCGTATGCGGCGGCCGTCCGCAGAACGGAGCAGATGCTCCACACGGGCATTGAAATGAATTTCCCCGCCCGCGCGAAGGATGGATTCCCTGATGGCTTTGACGACATTGGGCAACAGATTGGAGCCAATATGCGGGTGGGCGTCCGTTAAAATTTCCCTGGGCGCTCCGTGGGCTACAAAAATCTCGTAAACCTCCCGGACGGGGCCTCTCTTGGTCGCGCGCGTAAACAGCTTCCCGTCGGAAAACGTGCCTGCCCCTCCCTCTCCAAAACAGTAATTGGAATCCTCCATCACCGTGCCGCGGCGCAGGATGGGAGCCAGGTCAAACCGGCGGGAGGAAACATCCTTCCCCGTTCCAGAACCACAGGCTTCATACCCAGTTCCAAACAGCGGAGCGCGGCGAACATCCCGGCCGGTCGACGTTCCGGCGGCAGCGGGCTATCCACCCCGACCAGCAGCCGAAGCTGGAAGAGAATTTTTTTTCTGCCGGGAGTCAATGGACTCCTTCACCAGCCGCACATCTTTGATACGGGAGGGGAAATACCCAGCTTCCGCGCCACGGCAGCGCGGCGCACGCGCTCGCTGCCGGCCTTTTCCATCGGCAGAATCACATCCACCGTTATTCCTTCCCCTCCGCTCACAGTCCCTCCTTCCCCGGCCGGGGCTGCTGCTGGGTGATGCAGTGGATGGCGCCGCCTTCCAGCACCAGCTTGCGGGCATCCACCCCTATTACCTGTTTTCCGCTGAAACATTCACGCAAAATGCCCAGGGCGCGATCGTCATTCCGGGGCTGGTTGAATACGGGAACAATGACGGCCTCATTAACAATGAGGAAATTGGCGTAACTGGCAGGGGACGGCAGGGGAATCACCTCCACCCCCCGAACCGTCCACGCATCTCAAATCCTGAAGGCGTTCATTATTCTCCGCCAGAGCGCGGTAATGGGGAGAGGAAGAATCCGTTTCCACGATGGAGACTACGGCATCCCGGCACACAAAACGCACCATGTCGTCAATATGGCCGTCCGTATCATCCCCTTCAATGCCGGAACCGAGCCAGAAAACGGCTCTGACGCCCAGCATGCGCTTCAATTCCTCCTCAATCATGGCCCGGCTCCAATCCGGATTGCGGTTGGGATTCAGCAGCACGGACTCCGTCGTCACCAGCAAGCCGTCCCCATTGCCCTCAATCGCCCCCCTTCCAGAATCAGGGAAGAACTGCGCACGGGAAGCCCCAGCGCCGCCCCAATCAGGGCGGGAACGCCGTTGTCCAGGTCCCACGGGGCAATTTGCCGCCCCACGCATTAAATTGCCAATCCGCCAGCATCAGAGAACCGTCCTTCACATCCTGGACGAAAACGGGGCCGTGGTCCCGCCACCATACGTCGTTGGTCGGGTGGTTGAACAGGCGGAATTGCTCCTCACTCATTCCGGCGGCCAGCATCGCCTGCCTGACGCCGGGATGAAGGGGAGCTGCGGCATTCACGCATACAAGGGCATGCGGAGCAATGGCAGCGGCCACGCTCCCATAAGTCTGCTGCAACTCGTCCAGCCCCCCTTGCCATAAATCCCTGCGGTGGGGCCAGGACAGCCAGCCAGCATCCTGAGGCTCCCATTCAGCGGGCCAGCGTACATCGGGTTCCTTGTTCATGGCGGTATCGGGCGGTTCAACTGGGCTGGTCCTGAAATTCATAAGGTTCTTCAAAAGCCTTGCGGAAGCTCATGAAGCCCTTTGAAATCATCCAGGGAATCCTCCGGCTGTTTGGAAAAAACGTCTTCCTCAATCAGTAAAAACCATCTCCCCCACATTCTTCCCGTTCCTAAGCCCCCATTCCTTCATCACGGTGGAAGCCATGGGCCCGAACTGGGCGAGGGCGTAATCCCGGAACCCTTCCAGCAGTTCCTGCCCGCTGACATGCCTCTGAGAGCCGTTTTCCCTTTCTTCAACGCGCTGCATGGTAAAATCCAGCGCATCTTTCAGAAAAAAGAATATGCCCGTTCCGCAAAACGGGGATCCTTCCGTACGATACGGCTCACGGCATCTTCAAACGTAGGGGTGGTCATAGCGGCTCACCGCTACCCTATACGGCTCCTTGTGAAAATCAAGATTTTTTGGGGAGCGCTCCAGCTTCAGCCCTCCCTTGGGGACAGCATGGGGAAAATGAAGGCAGCCGCCCCCTCGCTGGAACGGAACGCCGGACGCGGCAGACGGCAAAATTCCCGTCCATGATATAGAGCCTCAAAAAACGCACGCGCCCGCATTTTGAATATCATGCTTCTGCATGAGCTACCCTCCGGCAAGCAGCGGTTTTTACGTTCTGATGCCGTCAAAAAGCCCTGTAAGCAGGAAGGAAACCTTGCCAGCCTATGGTCTGTTTGTTATGAACGGAATACTTTATGTTCCGTTCCTCCATCATGCTTCTGGCAACCATGCTGTGCGTTTCCTGCGTATCGCACCGACCTATCCAGGACAGCAGCTCCCCGCCCATTGACGCGGCCAATCCCCTGGACGGCACCCCCGTGGCGCTGGCGTGGAGCTCCGGAACGCAATTAATGATGGGCGTAGACACGGGAGCAGTCCAGACATCCCTGCTTTCTCCCCCGGCAGTGGAATCCATCGGCGCACGCCTGCGCGGCAGGGGCGCCATGCGCACGGCCAACGTGCCCGTTTCCCTGAAGGATGACGGGGAACCCATTTCCCGGAAACAGGACGTAGTAATGGCAGACCAGGCCCCGTATGACGGTTTGCTGGGCTGGGAATGCATCCGGAAATATGTGTGGAACATCAACTATCCCAAACGCTCCCACCGTTTTTTCAATAAACTTCCCTCCAGAATAAAAAAGCTGGAACAAGCTTTCCCTGATTCCCGGGTCCGACTATCCGCAAATCGCGGACAAGCACGGAAGGCGCATCATTCTGGACACGGGAGCCCCCCACGCCGTTTACATCTCCAAAAACGCTGGAATGCCATTAAGCAGGCCTACCCGGATGCGTTCGTCAGCGTCTATTCCGGCTACAGCCCGCCGCAGGCGGCTTCTACGCCCACGAATGCATGCATGTAAGCTCCTTCCAGCTCGGTCCACTGGAATTAAAAAATATCCTGCTCTGTGAAAGCTTCGCCAACCCGGAAGTGATGGGCATCCCCGATGACATCGACATCATCCTGGGCTACGGCGCTCTGGCCGCACGCCAGTTCTGGCTGGACGGCCCGGGGAACGCCCTTTTATTTCAGCTCCACCAGCCACCGGATGCCCGCCCCCGCCTCCTTCAACCTGATGGGAGGCACCTTTATCCAGGACAGCAACGGGAACGGCCCATGAAAGCTTACGTGGCAGAGTGGTCGCCCGCATGGGACGCCGGCCTCAGAACGGGAGATGTTCTTATTTCCATCAATGGAAGAAAGAATCCCTATCCGGACCTCGTAGAATATGTTACCACCCAGCGGGGGGGGCTCAGGCCAGCGTGGTGGTCCAGCGCAGGAACAGGCTGGTGCGCATCCAATGGGAAGTTCCGGCCGCGCCCCCTGCCGGGGATTATTACCCCACGCCCCAGGCCATTACGGAACAGGAATTCGAAAACCACGTCAGGCAGCAGGAAAAAAAAGAACAGACCCAGCCCTCCGCAGACGGCCAGCAGCCTCCGGCTACGGCCGGAGAAACTCCGGATGAAGCCTCTCCCGCAGCTGACGGGAAAACGGACAAGGCCTCCGCTGCCTGAGCCGGGCCAGCAACCAGCCATCTCTCCACACCGGCATGAACAACGAACAACATCAAAATACCCACACTTCCGACGCCCCCGCCATTCCCTCCCCCTTCCAGACCGTCGTGGCGTATTTGCTGGAACCCATCGTTTCCTGGCTGGTGCGTCTCAAATTCTCCCGTCCATGGGCAGTAGTCACGGTCATGTTTGCGGCTCTGGCCGTTCTGGTAGGCTTTGGAGCCACGATTCTCCCTCCCCTGATCAGGCAGACGGATGAACTGATCGACAACCGGATGGAGCTATGGGACAAAACCTCCGAACTGATTGACTCCACCATTGAAATCCCCTTCATTTCCCGCACCATTGACAGTGTTTACAGCACCAGCCTGCGGGAACTGAATGCCAGCCATTATACGGAAGCGGAAGTCCATGACCTGAGAAACGCCCGGACCGCCCGGGAAAAGCTGGGAGCCTACATGACCATCAATTCCTCCTTTTACCAGGACAAGCTGATGAGCTGGCTCACTTCCGGGGGACGGGCCCTTTACAGCACCATAGGAATCATGGTCAGCATCCTGATCACGCCCATTTTCGCTTTTTATTTTCTGCTGGAGGCGGATAAAATCAAAGAGAAATGGCCCAGCATCCTGCCCCTGAAAGTCTCCAAATTCAGAAAAGACGTGGTGGACACCATGGAGGAAATCAACGGCTACCTGATTTCCTTCTTCCGCGGCCAAATGCTGGTAAGCATCATTGAAGGCATTCTGATTGCCATCTGCCTGAAGCTGATCGGCCTGCCGTACGCCATTACCATTGGCGCCGCGGTCTGCGTGCTGGGCATCATTCCCTACCTGGGTATCATCACCGCCTTTATCCCTGCGGTGTTGCTGGCCTGGTTCACATGGGGGGATTTCCAGCACGTGCTGATTGTTTCGGGCATCTTCCTGGCCGTCAACCAATTTGACGGATGGATCATCCAGCCGAAAATCGTGGGGGATTCCGTGGAACTCCACCCGCTCACGGTCATGTTTTCCGTGCTGATCTGGACACTCATCCTGGGCGGCTTAATCGGCGCCCTGCTGGCTGTCCCCCTGACAGCCGCCATCAAGGTCCTTTACAAGCGGTACATCTGGCAGAATGCCAGCATGCGCCCCATGACGGAACCCGTGCTTCCGCCGGAACATCCCGGCGAACAGCCTCCGGACACCCCCGAAGATTCGGCCCACGCTTAAACAGCGGCATCCTTCCGACCGCCCTTTCCGGAAAATTATAATCACACACACCTGACAACATGAATAAATCCGCATTACACCTGATGCTTGCCCTGGCGGCGGCAGCGGCCTGCCCGGCCGCAGTCACGCCAACGGTCAAGCCCCCCAAGGCCATCGTCATGATTTACGCTGACGACCTCGGCTATGGAGACGTAGGCTGCTATGGAGCCAAGGGAATTCCCACCCCCTCCATCGACAAGCTTGCCGAGCAGGGCTGCCGCTTCACGGACGCCTATTCCACCACATCCGTCTGCACCCCTTCCCGCTATGCCCTGTTCACAGGAGAATATCCGTGGCGCAAGGAAGGCACGGGCATCCTGCCGGGAGACGCCGCCCTCATTATCGATACCAAGAAGCCCACCCTGCCCAAGATGCTCCAATCCCACGGCTACAAAACCTACATGATAGGCAAATGGCACCTGGGCCTGGGGGAAAAGGGGAAGAAAATTGACTGGAACAAACATATCTCCCCCAGCCCGAACGAAATCGGATTTGACGAGAGCTTTATCTTCGCTGCTACGGGCGACCGCGTTCCCTGCGTGATTCTGGAAAACGGCAATGTCCGCAACCTGGACCCGAACGACCCCATTGAAGTATCCTACAAGCACAACTTCCCCGGGCTTCCCAATGGCAAGGACAATAAGGACCAGCTCAAACTCATGTGGAGCCACGGACACAACCAGGCCATTATCAACGGAATCGGACGCATCGGGTTCATGAAGGGCGGCAAAAGCGCCTTGTGGAAGGATGAGGAAAACGCCGATGTCATTACGGATAAGGCCATTGAATACATTCAAAAAAGCGCCAAAGCCAAGGAACCGTTTTTCCTGATGTTCGCCACGCATGACATCCACGTGCCGCGCTGCCCGGAAAAACGCTTTGTGGGCAAGAGCCGGCACGGCGTGCGCGGTGACGTGACCGTGGAACTGGATGACTGTGTGCGCCGCATTACAGAGGCTCTGCAACAGGCCGGTCTGGAAAAAAACGACGCCCTGGTGATCTTCTCCAGCGACAACGGTCCCGTGCTGGATGACGGCTACAGGGATTTCGCCGTCCGGGACAACGCCACCCATTCCCCCGCCGGCCCCTTCCGCGCAGGCAAATACAGCATTCTGGAAGGAGGTTCCCGCATTCCGTTTATCGTCAAATGGCCCGGCGTGATCAAACCCGGAACCACGAGCAAAGCCCTGCTCAACCAGATGGATCTGGGAGCCTCCCTGGAACAGCTGCTGGCCCCCGGCAAGGCCAATTCCTTCCGTGACTCTGAAAACGTGATGCCCGCCCTTCTGGGAAAATCCGCCAAGGGGCGTGACTACCATGTCATCAACAGTACCGGCAAGGCATTGGCGATTCGCCACGGCAAATGGAAATTCATTCCCGCCGGCGTGGCCATTCGCGACGGCATCAACGGAGCCTCCGCAAAAATGAGCAAGTCCCCGGAAGGAGGAAGCCTCTTTGACCTGGAAAAAGACCCGAAGGAACTTGACAACGTAGCCTCCCAGCATCCGGACATTTGCGAACAGATGAAAGCCAAGCTTGAGGAAATCCGCCAGAGGCCCGAAACCAAGGCTGACCAGGAGGACCTGCTTCCCTTGGACGACTAACATCCATTCGGGCCAGATCATGAGAGAATCCGCCACATGCTCCCAATGCGGCCACGGGTACACCTACCCGGCCGGACTGGACGCCAAAACCGGCATGCGCTGCCCGGCGTGCGGCGTTTTGATTCACGTTACAACGGGGCTTCCCTTCGGGGAAGCCTCCTCTTCGCCATCCGGCCGCAAACCGGAAAACGCCATGAAAACGCAGGCCGCCCTGCCTCCCGTCAGGAAAAAAGCGGACGTCTTTCTCCGGACGCGATACTGACGAACGCGGCATCCGGCAGGAAAACCTGCCGCAGCGGCCAGCCGCAGCATCCGGCCGCCGGATTCCCGCTACATCATGGCTGGCATGGGGGCTGTCCCTGATCGCGTTGATTCTGGCCTTTATTTTCCCCCTCCTACGGAAACGGTTCCACAGATCCGCTGTACATGCTTCAGTGCCTGCCCTCCATGGTATTCGGCTGCACTGCGGCCATCCTTTTCATCCAGGGCCTGGCGGCTTTGCGCCGCTAAAAAACAAAGTCTGCGGCCCCATCCGGGGCCCATGCGGCAGCCCCGTCCCAAAAACGGCCGGAATGCCTGGTTTCCATGCCCCTTTCTTTTTTAGGCTTGCTGTCAAATGAACAGATTTTAAGTTACGTCCCGGTAAACGTTATGGAACGGGAGGCAGAGGCGAAGGACAACCTGTGGAGGGCCAGACTGGATGCCGTCCTGATGCACAGGATATGGGGTTCCCTTATTTTCCTGGGCATCGTTTATATTATTTTCTTCCTGAGCTTCGCTATCGGGGATCCTCTGGTCAGGCTCATCCAGACGGGCACCCAGCTGTTCAGCGTCTGGGCCTGCCGCATGCTGGAACCGTGGCCCCGCCTGCAATCCCTGCTGGGGGAAGGCGTGGTAGGAGGCGTGGGCGGCGTACTGGCCTTTCTGCCCAACGTGGTTCTCCTCTTCGGGGCCATTACCGTTCTGGAAAACAGCGGATACATGATGAGGGTTTCCCGCCTGATGAGCCGCATCATGAAAATCATGGGGTTGAACGGCAGCAGCTTTGCCCCCCTCCTGCTGGGATTCGGCTGTTCGGTTCCCGCCATCCTGTCCACCAGGAGAATTGAAACGCGCAGCGACCGCCTGGTCACCATCGCCGTGCTGCCCATGATGAGCTGTGCGGGCCGCCTGCCGATCTACATGATGTTCGTCTCCGCCCTGTTTCCCTCCCGCCTGCAGGCCCCCGTGCTGTTCGGGATTTATGCCAGCGGCGTCCTGCTGGCGCTGTGCTGCGCCCGGCTTCTGAAAAACACGCTTTTCAAGGCGCCCCAGAGGGATTCCCTCCACCACATGAAGCGCCTGCGCCTCCCCTCCCTGCGGAAGGTGGGCATCCTGATGTGGTCACGGGCTTTCATGTACGTCCGGAAAGCAGGCACTTTCATTCTTGGGGCCTCCATCATCCTGTGGTTTCTGAACACCTACCCCAGGCCGGAAGAAAACACGGCGCCGACAAACGCAGCGGCCATGGAACATTCCTACGCCGGACAAATAGGCCATTGGATGGAACCCGTCACGCAAGTGGCCGGATTTGACTGGAAAATCAATTCCGCCCTGGTAGGAGCCTTTGCCGCCAAGGAAATTTTCGTCACCCAGATGGGTATCCTTTATGCGGTGGAAGACGGAAATTCGGGCCCGGCGGCCCAGCAGACATTGAACGCCCGTCTTAAAGCCAGCTACACCCCTCTCCAGGGCATCAGCATCATGATATTCTGCCTGATTGCCCTGCCCTGCATCGGCACCGTCACCGTCGCCAAGAGGGAAGCGGGCACCTGGTGGTTCGCTCTGGCTCAATTCGGCGGATTGACCCTCCTGGGTTTTGCAACGGCTACGCTGATCTACCAGGCAGGGCTCCTTCTGTAAGAGCCAGCCATAAAGAAAAACCGGAAGCAGGGAATACCCCCGGAGGAAGAAAAAAATGAACCTCGTGGAAAAAGAGGCGCTTACGATGCACTTCCGCAAGTTCTCCTGCTCTACGGTCAAGCTATCACAACCTCGTCATCATCTGGCCACGAAAGCCGCAGCATAACACCATGCATGGCCGTGCAAGCCTCCCCTCCGCAACAATCCGGAATCAGTATGCATCGGCTGAAGCCTTTCCTGTTTTTTTCAAGCCGTCCGGGTATCCTTTTCCGTTTGCAGAGGGGGGGAACAACCTGCGGCAAAAAAAGATCATGCAGCCATTTCCGGAAAATCAATGCCCTTTTGACAGGGAGTAATCAAAAAAGGGGCACCAATTATCCATTCGGTAATCTTTGCCCTGGATATGGGCCTTAACCTCATCTCCCTGGGAATCCCTCAGACAGCCCCGCGCCCCCGTCCGCGGACCGGAAGGACGGTGTTCATTAATCGTCATCCCATAGCGTAGACGCCCTTTCCCCGGGTCCTTCTCCGTCAACAGCTGTACCGCATTTTTCCCCACCAGCCGGACAGACTTGATGGCAATATCCTCTCCCTCAGCCCCCACAAGGGAAAAACCATAATTGCCAGGATCGTCAACCGTCTTCGTGTCCAGAACCAAAGGGGGGCAGGGAGCATAAAATGCCACTTCCACCGTCCAACCCTTTCCGGACTTCCTGATTTTATGGGTCAGGGGATGCACGGGTTTCCAGTCCGCCCCATCCAACAGGACTTTCTTCATGACATAGCCCACATACTCCCCATAAAGGCGGGACATGGGCGCCGTCAAATGGACTCCGTCGCTATACTCGAAATGATACATCGGGGTCGTCATCACATACCGGCTGTCCTTCTCCAAAGCCATCTCCAGCTGTTCCAGGGCAATAGCCGGATAATCCGTAGGATTAAACTGATAATAATTCAAATGGGAACCAACCTGATAGCCGAAACAGACCACATCGTTTTTCTGCCCGGTCACGGCCCTGGCGTCATGATTTATGTCCCTGATCAGCTTTTCCATTTTTTCCCGGTACCATTCCCTCGTCTTTCTGTCCTGGTGATCCGTCTCTCCCTGGGTCCAGATAAACGCAGGCATGGAAAGGGTCTTCCCTTCCCGGTCAGCCAGTATTTTGGCGGCCTTCAAATCATCCAAAATGCGGTTGTAGGCTCCAGTTCCCCTGCCCAGGGAACCAAGGCTCGCCCCACCCACTCCCGTCGCAGAACAAATCAACCGGATACGGGAAGCCGTAACGGGAGAATAATGCTGCATCAGGCGGAACAAACGACAGGCAGCCCCGGATACGGGAGTTTCGCCGCGCGGACCGTTCACTCCTTCCTCCAGAGGAACCAGCATCTTGCGGTCACTGCCGTTCTCATACGCTCTCACCCCTCCCCTGAACATATACAAGCCCCCTTTCTCCTGCTTTTCCGTTACAACGGGCTTAGCCGTCCAGCCCACAGAAAGGGATTGACCGTAAGAAGTTAAATAATTCCAATCCGCCCACTCTGTTTTCCGGGAAGCACAGATGGATGCGGAAGCCGCCGCAGCCATGTGGAAAGCAAGCAAAATCAAGGTAACAGGAATATTCATCAGATAATTCAACGGACTCTGTCCGTGAACATACGTTAGCCGTTCCCTCTTTTTTATCAATTCCTGAACACAAAGCTGTCCATCCATTGCTGCAGTACCATTACGCCAGGAAATACGGAATTGCCGTTCCAGCCGGGTCCACGCCATGTTTCGGTACCATGCCGTACCGGCAGGAAAACGCATTCAATATACCAACGGGATTTTTATCCTCCAAAAGAAAGGCGGCAGAAACATTCTCCGTATTGAATAAACAACATGAACCATTTCCCGTCTATCAACGCCATATCCGCCGCCATCTGCCTTCTGGGATGCGGACTCGCCCTGCCTGTTTTCTCCCAACAGCCGGAAAAAGGAAAACCCGATGCCGCCCACATTTCCAAAACAAAAAGCTGACTGGTGGAGCCAGAGGCACGCCCTGTTAAAGCAGACCCTGGCGGAAACACCATGCCAACTGCTGTTTATCGGCGATTCCATCACCCACCGCTGGGAAACCGACGGCAAAAAAATATGGTCTCAATATTTTTTTTCCCCCTATGCTCCTGTCAATTTCGGCATAGGAGGCGACAGGACGGAACATTATTGTGGCGCATTGACGATTCTGCCCTTAAAACGCCTCATTCCCCCCAAGTATGCGTTATCATGGTGGGCACCAATAACACAGGGCAATACAAAGGCAGGCAGACCCCGCAGGAAACGGCGGAGGGTATCCGGGAAATAGCTTCCCGGGTCCATCGGCTCCACCCCGCCACTGAAATTATTCTTCTGCACATCTTTCCCCGGGGGAAAACGGCGGAAGACCCCCTGCGCATCCAAAATGAAATGATCAACAGGGAGCTGGACAAAACAAATATGCCGAGAGTCCATGTCGTCAACATTAATTCCGCATTCCTGGACAAGGACGGCACTTTCCTGCCGGGAATTACCGGGGACCTCGTCCACCTTACAGAAAAAGGCTACCGTCTCTGGGCGGACGCACTGCTGCCGGAAATCAAAAAATACATGAAGTAAGTCCGCTACCCCCTTCCGCCCGGCCAACGGCCAATTCGGCCTCATCTGCGCAGAAGCGGCCAGCCAATCATGGTTGTCACTCCCGCACATAAAAAACCGGAGGGATTATTTTCCCTCCGGTTTTCGGATACGGCCGTTAAAACCGTTTAAATTGTCTTAATCACGGAAGAGTCGTCATCATCCCTGTCCTCGGCAGAAGCGGCCTTCCTGGTGGGAACAGGCGTCTTCCTGACCTTTTCCAGAGCCTTGTCCACCGCCGCAATCACCTTGTCTTCCCCGGTCTTCTGACTGGACAACTCATTATAAATCTTTTCCTTGGCCTCATAATCGGCCTTGGCTGCCGCATCGCCGGGATTGGCCTTGAAATTGTCCTCCGCCTTGAACAAGGCCTCCTCCGCAGCCTGGAACTTTGGTTCCACCGCGTTTCTCTGGTCTTCCGCAGTCTGCTTGATGCGGCCCAGCAGGCGAATCACATACGGGCGGTTGCTGAGTCTCTTGAATGCGGAAACCAGAAACTGGCGGCGTTCGCTGGTTTTGGCATCCGCAATAAGGGGGTCAAACAACTTGAGCGTGGCGTTGTCATCCCGGTCACGGTCCACGGAGAGTACGCGGAGAATCGAATCATGGGCCTGGGAACGCACGCGTTCATGCAGGGATTCGTCTTTCCAGGCCTTGAACAGGTACGGAACGGCGTCATCCGTATTCCAGTCCCCCCAGGCGGTAATGATGGCAAGCGCCTTTTTGGTATCCTCCTTATAGCTCTTTTCCATCATGTCCAGCACCTTGGGATCACCGGTGCGGGCCAGCAGCTTGTAGAGCATTTTGACGTTTTCCTCCGGCATGTTTTTCTGATACTGGAGCAGTTTGGAGGAAAGCGCCTTGCGCTTGGCTGGAGGAGCTTCGTCAATCAGGTAGCGCGCCGTACGGAAAGCGGAGGAAATCAAATCCGGGGAAGCATCCTTCTTCTGGAGGATCTTCATCACGTCGTCAAGGTCGTCCAGCTTCATGGCAAAACGCATGTACTTGAGCACCACGGCCTGCTTGTCCTGGATCTTCTTATTCTTGCTTTCGCTGATGGAAGCGTACAGGTCTTTCAGCATGTCGCGCATGGCGGGGCTGGAAGACTTGGCCAAAAGGGTCACCATCATGGAATATTTTTCCTTACTGTACCTGCCGACATTTTTTTTTCATGTCTTCCACCACCTGGCGGGCAATGTTGTCATCCATCTGGGCCATGATGGAAACCAGGTGGGCGGCGCCGGGCCAGTTTTCCCTGTTGCCCTTGACTCCTCTCACATTGGCGAGCAGCAGAGCGGCATCCTCCGCGTCGGGAACGACTTTCACATCCGGAACACGGCTGAGATTCTTGGAGTCAAACAGACGGCTGCGGCCCAGTTTCCCGCCTTCCACGACCAGCGCATTCAGGCGGGCGTTCTCACCTTCCACCTTTTCTTTCTTGCTGCTGGTGCTCCATGCATAAATCCCTACGCCGGCAGCGATGACAACCAGGGCGCATACCCCATAAATAACACCCCGCAGCAGGGATTTGGATTTATCCACGGAAGCGGCCATATCCCGGGCGGATTCCGTTCCGGCGGGAGGCTGAATACCGCCGTCGCCCGCCGGAGGAGCGCCAGCGGCAGGGGAAACTCCCTCGGCGGCCACAGGCTGGGGAACCGCAGCGGGAGCCACGGAAGAAGCTGGTGCTGCCCCCACGGGGGATTTTAATACTTTCAGCTTGGGAACGGCGCTTTCCGGAGCGGCGGCCGGGGATTTCTCCGCCGCAGCGGGAGCCGCGGCCATCTTGAAAACTTTCAATTTGGGAGCCCCCCCCGCAGGAGCAGGCTCCGGAACAGACGGTTCCGGGGTCTGCACAGCCGCAGGCGCTACCCCTGCGGCCTGGGCCAGAGCAGCGGCCTGAGCCTCCGCCAGGGCTTTCTGGGCCTCCGCTACCTTGGCAAGGGCATCCTGAATCTGGGCGTCCACGGAAGGCTCGGGCTGCGGAGCGGAAGCGGCTTCCTTTTTCTCCAGCTCCGCCGCAAGGCGCGCTCTTTCCTCTTCGGCAGCTACACGGGCGGCCTCCTTTTCTGCGGCAATGCGCGCGGCTTCGGCAGCCTCCTGCTCCGCCTTGATTCTTGCGGCTTCCTGCTCGGCAGCTATTCTCGCCGCCTCCTTTTCGGCAGCAATACGGGCGGCTTCCTGCTCGGCAGCCGCTTTTTCCGCAGCAATCCTGTCCGCCTCCGCCTGTTCCGCTGCGCGGCGGGCGGCTTCCTCCTGCTCCTGAGCCAGCTTGGCCTGCAACTCAGGAGTGAGAAAACGCGGCTTGACAACCTCCACGCCTTCCGCGGCGGGAGAAACAAACTTTACCTTGGGTGCGGCCGCAGGGGCTGCCGTTACCAAACGGCGTCGCAATTTGGGAGGTTCCGGCGAAGAAGCGGTTCCTGTCTGATCGGTCATCGTGATAAAATGGCTGGGAAATTGGAGTGATTTTATACGATTCCGCGGTCCCCTGCAACCTCAAAATACCGTCTGGAAAACGGGCGGGGAACAGCCGCCGTGCGTGGCTCAACAGGCAGATTGCGAAAAAAGGCTTCACCCGAGATATAACATGGAAAAGCGTTTAAATATCCCGCGTATTCTCCCGCAAAATCATAAAAAACACAATATGTTAACAACAACAATCATGAATAAAGTAAAGCGCCCGTAATAGAACTTCAAGAATACGTACCAGTCATTTAAGAATCCTCTTAAAAAATGTTATAACACATATACTTTTTTCTTTGCCAGACCAAGGATGATTAGTTAAATAAATAACCACTCGTCAACATCATGAACTCCAACGACAGTACCAAAAATAAGAGGCGCTACACGCCTGAAGAAAAAAACAATCCGTTCTTGATTTCATTGCTGAACGGAAAACCCAAAACAAAAAGGGGTGCCCAGAAAGAAGCCGCCGAACGCTTCGGCATCAGCACGGTGACCATCTCAAGCTGGATGAAGGCATCCAAGGCCAAGCGCGGCCGCAAGCCCGGCACCAAAAATACAACTGCTCCCAAAACACAGCCTCGCAGCCGCCCAACCCGCCGACCTGCGCCGCCTGGCGGCCGTTCTGGAAGAAATCGCCGACCTTGAAGCCCAGACAGCCAAACTCGACACCCTGCGCACTGAAGCGGAGGAACTCAAGAACAGGCTGACTGCCAAGCAGGCCTGATTGCTTTTATTCCTTCCTTTTCCGGAAAACCGGCTTCCCCTGACAAGGGAAGCCGGTTATTTTCTTTACGGAGATCGCGCTTGCCCCCCGGAACAATTCCTTTAATATCCGCCGTCGTGACTCAACCCGCCCACATTGCTCCCGCGAGTCAGTCTGTGGAAGGCATGTATGCCGACTACTTTCTGGATTACGCCTCGTATGTCATTCTGGAACGGGCCGTACCCAAGATCAATGACGGGTTTAAACCTGTGCAGCGCCGTATTCTGCACGCCATGGACCGCCTGGACGACGGGCGTTATAATAAAGTGGCTAATATCGTGGGAGACACGATGAAATTCCATCCGCACGGCGACCGTTCCATTGCAGACGCGCTGGTGGGGCTGGGACAAAAAGGGCTGCTTATCGACACGCAGGGGAACTGGGGCAATATTCTGACAGGCGACCCCGCAGCGGCTTCCCGCTATATTGAAGCCCGCTTCACCTCCTTTGCGCGTGACGTAGTATTCAGCCCCAAAGTCACGGAATGGCAGCTCTCCTATGACGGCAGGAACAAGGAACCGGTCAGCCTTCCCGTCAAATTCCCCCTTCTTCTCGCTCAGGGAGCGGAAGGCATCGCCGTGGGGCTTTCCAGTAAAATTCTTCCCCACAACTTCAATGAGTTGATTGAAGCCTCCATCGCCTACTTACGCGGCCAGCCCTTCCAGCTTCTGCCGGACTTTCCGACCGGAGGCGTGATGGATGCCACCAACTACCGTGACGGAGAACGAGGAACGGGCCGCGTCCGCATCAGGGCGCGCATCCTCACGGAATCGAAGAAACTTCTCCGCATCACGGAAATCCCGTTCGGCGTCACCACGGAAATCTTAATTGATTCCATTGTCTCCGCTGCGGAAAAGGGAAAAATTAAAATCGCCCGCATTGAGGACAATACGGCCCAGCATGTGGACATCCTGGTCCATCTCCCGGCCGGAGCGGATCCGGAGCAGACGAGGAAAGCCCTGTTCGCCTTCTCCGCTTGTGAAGTCAGCATCTCCCCGAATGCCTGCGTCATTGTGGAGGAAAAACCCAGGTTCATGTGTGTCAGCGACATCCTGCGCTACAATACGGACTCCACCAAGGAAATCCTGCGCCAGGAGCAGGAAATCCGACTCAAGGAACTGAACGAGGCGTGGCACCAGGCAAGCCTGGAAAAAATATTCATTGAAAACCGCATCTACCTCTCCATAGAAGATTCCGAAACGTGGGAAGAAGTGCTCGGCACCATTGACCGGGAATTGCAGCCGTTTGCATCCCGGCTGCGCGCCCCCATTACCAGGGACGACCTGGTAAGGCTGACGGAAATCAAAATCAAGCGGATTTCCAAATTTGACGCTTTCAAGGCGGACCAGCACATCCGCCAGCTTGAAGAGGACATCGAACAAACGCAGAAGAACCTCAACCAGCTTACCAAATTCACTATCCGCTGGTTTGAAGCCCTGCGTAAAAAATACGGCGCCGCCTATCCGCGGAAAACGGAAATTTCCTCCTTCGGCTCCGTAAACCGCGCGCAGGTGGCTGTTGCCAATGAAACATTGTATATTGATGACGAAGGCTTTGCCGGTTACGGCGTCAAGAAGGGAAACCCTGTCTGCAAATGCTCCACGCTGGATGACGTGTTGATCATTGACAATGCAGGCGTGCTCAAAATCGTGCGGATTCAGGACAAATTTTTCGCTGGTAAAAACCCCCTTTATATTTCCGTCATCAAAAAAGGGGACGACCCCGTGTTCAACCTGATTTACCGGGACGGAAAAGACGGCCCCATGTACGCCAAGCGTTTCCGCATAGGAGGGTTCACCAGGGACAAGGAATATCCGCTTACCCGAGGCGCAAAGGGAACGCGCATCTTCCACTTCTCCGTGCATGAAACGGAGGAAAACAGTTCCCAGATAAGCGTAAACGTTTATCTGAAAGCCGTTCTGAAACTCCGTAACCTGATCAGGCCCTTCCACTTCGCGGACCTGAGAATCAAAAACCGCGGTGCCCAAGGAAATATCATTACCAGGCATCCTGTGGAACGCGTCTCCCGCATCATGCCTCCGGCCAAGTCCGGAAATGAGGAAACGGAAGGGCCAACAACCGCTCCTTCCGCAACAGCGGAACGGACGGAAGGCTCACCCGCCCCCTCCGCGGAAACGCTGCATCCTGAAACAGCCCCACATTTGGAGGAACCGCCTGCCGATCCGCCGCTGGAACAGGGCTCCCTGTTTGACTCCTGAAACGTTTTCAATCTCTTAAAATGGAAATATCCATGCCTGACTATCCATTTTCGGCTTGCCACAACGGGCCATCTTCTGTAGATATGGACCACCTCATTACCATGCCGCTTTAGCTCAGTGGTAGAGCACCCGCCTTGTAAGCGGACGGTCGTCAGTTCAAATCTGACAAGCGGCTCCATCATAACCCGCTCAAGGTCAATCCTTGAGCGGGTTGCTTTTATGAGGCGTGCGCCATTACTCGTTCCCATGAATTTCCGGCGTGCCGCTTTTGAACATTCATCATCCATTCATATCTCCGGCGGAATGCGGCAGCCGCAGGAAGCAAAGCGGGACGCAACATCTGGCAAGAGGCCATTCCACCCACAGGCATCCCCGTCAACTTCCGGCAGCGAAGGGCCATTCCCGGAGCGGGAAGAAGGTTCCGTTGGCGATAACGCCGCCTCAGCAAGCCGTTTCCCCCCTTGAATACGCCTCCATTGCCATTTCGACCAAGGGAACCATGATTCAAGCCAATGGATACTACAGAAAAAAAGATGGCCGCGGCTATCCTCCGGTTTGAAGACAGCCGCGTTACCGGGCCGGATTCCCTGCGCGTTTCTCGCCTTCCTGCCGCCGACAAGGGCGGCAAGTGGGAGATTTGCGGCATTTGCGACGGTATTGAACCGACCGTGTTTAACAGATTGAAGGCCCTGCTGGATGCCGGAAGACGTGAAGAGGCCTGGGAAGGTTGTCTCCAGTATGTCCTGGATAATACCGCCGCCGTGCGTTCCTGGCTGGGTTCCGACGCTTATCCTGGCGTTGAATTCATCCTGCGCGACCATTTTTTCAATTCCGGGAGCAGGAATACCGGGAAGATTTTGCAGCGCGCGCTGAACATTCACGGCGCCGGGCTTGTGGTGGACGGCATCCCGGGAAAACAAACCCGGCAGATGTTGCAAACCGTTCTCGCCCAAACGGGAGAGTCCGAATTTCTCTCCACTCTGAACGAACGGCGCAAATCATTTTACCATTCTTGCAAACAGTTCCCCGTGTTCGGCAAAGGATGGCTGAACCGCAGCAATGAGGCATACCGGTTCGCACAATCCCTGATTTAGGGAAGTTCCTGCAAAAAACTCCCGGAAAAGGAGTACAGGAAAATTTAACCATCGTTGCAGCAACCTGTTTCCATGCGCCGGATGCCATGAAAGAGCCTCCGTGCAAACATCCGCACGGAAGCTCTTTCATTAACAGGATCAGGAAAACGCTTCGTCCCCCACAAATGCTCCCAGCAGACGGCAAAACCGGGAAGCAGGTAATTTTACCAATCTCCCGTCCCCCCGCTTGCCATGCTGGGTCAGAATCCAGGGCAGGGAAAGAATCTCCCGTTTATAAGCCAGCAATTCCCGTACATCTCCCGCCAGAAAATGGAGATGCCAGGCATCACACCGTCCCGGCTCAAAACGGAAGCGGACATCGACAACCTTTCCGAAAGGTGCGGCGGAATCCACCCTGCGCGCCATCAGGACAAGCTCCGGAGTACGGATATAGACATCCTGGAGGCGGCCGTCTTCCTCCATTTCTTCCACCCTCCGGCCTGCAGCCAGATAATAGGAAAAGGCGGCAGATAAAGCGTTCATACCCAGTTTTTTCTTATGCCGCCCCAACCGCTGGCTCACCGGACAATCCCCATCGGAACGGCTCCTGAAGAGCCGTTTTTCCTGAAACCGCCGGGGCAAAAGATCGGACGGCGCCCAGTCATTTACCCTGCCGGATTTTCCGGATAACCGGAGGCATCTCCGTTTTCGGCTGTTTCTGGGAGTAGGACAAATGCCCCGGTTCCAGCACCAGGCAGGAATCGTCCCTGCATATCTCCGCCCGCTCTGCAGTCACGTCTACGGTATGCCCGCAGCCGGAGAGGAGGGAGGACGCCGCATAAGCCGCTCCGGCCAGAACCACCCACAAGAGACGTTCCCACCAGGTCAATCCGGGTCGTGTTCCGCTTTTTTCATAAGCGTTTTTCATGCCCTGTTTTCCTGCCTCCAGAGCCGCTTTCTTTTGTTCTTCTGTCAAATTGAAGTCCATTTGAGAGAGGGGGTGAGTGGTTTCAGGAATTCTCGCGCATGTTGTGCCGCAACGGTTCCGCGGGGAAAACTGGCGCTGCGGCAGGACTGTTTATTGCTATTCATTTTGTTCTTTTTTTGTTCATTGCCCGGAAACGGCCTTTGCCGGCATGGAACCGGCGGTGACATCAGACCGCTCCCGGACACAGACATCCTTGCCCTGCCCTTGGGGCGGGAGCAACACGCCTGATACGTCCGGGAACAAGGAATATTCCGCCAGAGACAAACGCCGGAATTTCCGCCGCGGATAACAAATACCCTGTTGAAAACGGAACCGGTTCATGCTAGTCTCTTCCCTGCTATGGCAAAACCGGCTCTGGGGAAAGGCTTTGACGCCCTTATCAATCAAAATTTGTCTCGTGAATCCTTGGCGGCTCCCCAGGCGGGAGACGTTGTGCATCAGCTATCCCATGCCGCCATTATTCCCAGCTCCCTGCAGCCGCGCGCCATTTTCACGCCGGAACAACTGGCGGAACTTGTAGATTCCATCAAGGAACACGGCATCATCCAGCCTTTAATCGTCCGTGAAACGCAAAACGGCAAATATGAACTGATTGCCGGGGAAAGGCGCTGGAGAGCCTCCGGCATCCTGGGGCTGTCCACCGTGCCCGCCATCATCCGGGAAGCTTCCGACAAGGACGTGCTGGAATTGGCCCTGATTGAAAACCTCCAGCGGGAAAACCTCAGCCCGCTGGAAGAAGCCGCCGGCTATATGCGCCTGAAAACGGAGTTCCGCATGAAACAGGGAGACATCGCCAAGCGCGTAGGCAAATCCCGCGCCGCCGTAGCCAACAGCATGCGGCTGCTCGACCTGCCGCAGCCGGTTCAGGACATGCTGGGCAATACCTTTATCAGCGTAGGGCATGCCAAGGTACTTCTCTCCCTCAAAAACAAGGACCAGCAAATCCAGCTCGGGCGCGACATCGTCAACAAGGGCTACACCGTCCGCCAGACGGAAAAGGCCATTCAGAAGATGCTCAACCCGCCGGATCCGGCTCCCGCTAAAAAGCCGTCCTCCCCTCAGTACAAGAAAATTTCCGGCATCCTCGCCAAACAATTCGGAACTCCGGTGAACATCTCCGGCCAGGGAAGCCGGGGCTCCATCGAAATCACCTTCTCCAGCAAAGCGGAATTCATCCGCATCCTTGAGCTTCTGGGCCAGGATGAATGGCCCGATTCCAAGTAAACTTCCTCCCCCTTTTCCATGACGCCCCGCATCGGACTTCTCCTGTTCACGGCCCTGCTGATGCAGTGCGAAAACCCCGTGGAAACGCCCCTGCCCGGTGTGGAAACCGTTCCCGCGCAAATCCGGCAGACGGACTGTTTCAATGGAGGAAACGCTCTGTTCCACGCCGCGCGGATAACGGAAATGGGGAACCGCGCTTCAGGCACTCCCGGTTACCGCAGGCAGATGGACTACCTGAAGGAGGAACTGACCAAATACGGCTGGACCTGCCGGGAACAGGATTTTGAAAAGGAAACGCCCCAGGGCCCCGTCCGTTTCGTCAACCTGAGGGCTCGTTTTGGCAAGGCTCCAAATTTCCTGGATCCGGTTCGAGGCCTGCTGACCTGCCATATTGACACCAAGCGGGGCATTGACGGATTCACCGGAGCCAATGACGGAGCATCGGGAGCTGCGGCCATTCTGGAGACAGCCCGCATTCTGTCCGGAGACCCCGCACGCGCCAGAAATTTGGAGCTTGTGTTTTTTGACGGGGAAGAAAGTTTTGCGGAACATATGGACAGCGACGACGGCCTGTACGGCTCCAGGCATTACGCATCCTCCATGCAACAACCGCTCCCCAAATGGATAATCAATCTGGACATGGTGGGGCGGCAGGGTAAAAAGATACGCATCCCGGCCATGACGCCCCAATCCATGTACCGGGTTTATTCCCGCGCTATCCGTGAACTGGGTTATTCCCCGGAAGAATGGGGAGTATCCGGCTATGCCATCCTGGATGACCACGTTCCTTTCATGGAGCGCGGCGTGGACACGCTGAACCTGATTGACGACTTCCAGGACGGCAACTGGTGGCACACCTCCAAGGATAACATCGGCATTCTGGGCGAAAAATCCTTCCAGCAAACCGGAGAAATGACCCTTCATATCCTCCGGCAACTGCTGCCCGGACCGCCCTCCACCTGACCAGGCAGCTCTGACCCTCCAATTATCCCTGTCCCGCCATGTCCTTCAACTCTCCCTGGCTGCTGTGGGCTCTCTTTGCAGCCTCCGTTCCCATCATCATCCACCTGGTCAACCGGTGGCGGCACCGTTCCGTCCCCTGGGCGGCCATGGAATTCCTTCTCCGTGCGGCCAGGGAAACACGTGGAACGAAAAAACTGCTGCACTATCTGATTCTGGCGCTGCGCGTGATGGCCGTGGCGGCACTGGTAACGGCCTTTGCGCGGCCCCTGCTCGGAAGCTTCTTCGGCTGGGGAAGCTCCGGATTGAATGAAGTCCTGCTGGTTCTGGATCGTTCCGCCTCCATGGATGCCCATCCGGACAAAACCAGCTCCCTTCGGGATGCCATCCCCCCTCTGGTGGAATCCACTTTCGCGCAGCTCGGCCACTGCCGCCTTTCCCTGCTTGATTCCGCCACTGGAACCGTTACCCAGATTCCCGCTCCGGAAGCCCTGGCGGACCTGACTGTAAGCAAGACAACGGATGGAGGCGCAGATATTCCGGCACTTCTGCAAAAAGCCATCCCGTACCTGGAAGAATCCGGCGCAGGAAAGACGGAAATCTGGATTGCCTCGGACATGCAGGCCTCTTCCTGGAAGCCAGACTCCCCTCTCTGGCCCGGTGTGCGCCAGAGGCTGGCCGCCCTTCCCCTGCCCCCTTCCATCCGCATCATGGCCCTCCGCGACAGGCCGGAAAGCAACCGCGGCATCAGAGTCCGGCAGGCTCAGGTAAATAACGGGAAACTGGTGCTGGATCTGGAAGTGCTGCGGCAGGGGTTCAATCCCAACCAGCCGGAGGACGTGCCGGTGCAGCTTTCCGTGGATAACGCCTCCACCGCTGCCACGCTGCAACTGGCAGGGGAAAACACCTCCATCCGGAAAGAAATCCCCCTGCCGCAGGGCAAGGAATCCGGCTTCGGCTTCGTTGCGCTTCCTCATGACGACTTCATCAGGGATGACATTTCCTTCTTCACCTTCGCCCCCAGGCCTCTCGCCAACATCCTGATTTTCGGTCCTTCGGGAGAAGTGGGGAAAACCCTTTCCCTGATGTCCGCCCCTCCCGGCCTGGCCAGCAGGAAAGCCACGATGCCCGGCAATACGCGGGAAGCTCAGGCTAATCTGGCCTCCCAGTCCATGGTCGTTTGGTACGGGCCGCCACCGCGCGCGGAAATGGGGAAAAAACTCCAGACATACATTGAAGAAGGAGGAATAGCCCTTTTCCTGCCTGACGACACGGAACACGGAACACGGCATTCCTTCCTGGGCGTTTCCTGGGGCGCAACGGAGACGGCTCCGTCCGAACAATACTACCGTCTGGAAACGTGGGACCGGCAAAGGGGATTCCTCCGCGACGGTTCCGATCAGACACCCATCCCCGCCAACCGTCTCCGCGCCGTGCGCAGGAAACCCCTGCTGGGCAAATACCGCACTCTGGCCTCCTGGGATGACGGTTCCTGTGCCCTGGCCCAGGTCAGGGCCGGAACGGGGTCCGCTCTGTTCCTGGGAACGCTGCCCAGATATTCCTGGTCCAACCTGGCGGACGGCCACCTGCTGCTCCCCCTGCTCCAGCGTATGGCGGACCGGGGGGCGGAACGCTTTTCCACCTCCATTTCCCTACGGGTGAATGACGCCTCCCTGCCGCAATCCGCCACGGATACCCCCGTGCGCCTGGATAATGCCCAGGGAAGCCACCCCTCCGGTTCTCCGGCTGATACGGCGGGCGTGTACCGACTGGGAGGACAGACCTACGCCGTGAACCGTCCCTGGCCGGAAGACATGCCTGACCAGATTACGGATGAAAAACTCCACCTCCTTCTGCCGGAAGCTTCCATCAGTTCCATGCAGAGTGCAGAGGAAGCCCCCACCCTGGTGCAGGAAGCATGGAAGCTCTTCCTGTTCTTCGCCCTCGCCTGCCTGCTGATGGAAGCCCTCCTGTGCCTGCCCGGCCAGACGGCCAAACTCCCCTCCCCCACCACCCGTCCATGAACCTGAGCCTTCAACCTACTGCGTCAAGCGTCATCCTGACCGTCCTGGTTATGGCGGCCGGCATCTGGATGAGCTATATCGCCTGCAAGCGCAACCGCCGGCCGCTGACATTCAAACTGGAAATTCTTCGCCTGGCAATCCTTGGCTTCATCTGCTTCCTGCTCTTCCAGCCGGAATGGCTCATCACCTCCTCCCCGCAGGAAAAACCCAAGGTTTCCATTCTGGAGGACCGCTCCGGCTCCATGGAAACGCAGGATGTGGAAATCTCCCCCCAGCATGTCGTCACACGCACGGCCTACGTGCAGGAACTGCTCAAGGGCAACAGTACGGAATCCCTCAAAGACACGCATGTAGTGGAATACGCCTCCTTCGGCGCGTCACCTGCGCCGGACTCTCCGGATTATGCCATGGCCGGCACAGACCTGGCCAAACCGCTGGAGGATGCCATGCAATCCTCCGACAACCTCCGGGCGGTCATCATGTTCACGGACGGTAGCCACAACGCCTCATCCTCCGTGCTGACGCAGGCCCAGCGCATGCGCACCAGGGGAATCCCCCTGTTCATCATTTCCGCAGGCAGCCCGTATCCCCTCCCGGACCTGGCCCTTCAGGACGTGAAAGCCCCCACTTACGGCATCATCGGGGAAACGGTGCAAATACCCTTTACCATTAAAAGCACGCTGGGCAAGGAAACGCGCGCCACGCTCACCATGATTTCCAGGGACACAGGGAAAACCGTCACCCGCACGGTCACCATTCCGGCCCAGGGAGAGGTATCCGACGCCGTTCTGTGGAAAATAGAAAAAGAAGGGGCGGAAACGCTGGAACTCAAACTCCCCGCCCAGCCCCAGGAACGGATGCACAATAATAACGCCTCTTCCTTCAGCATCTCCGGCAGGAGGGAATCCATCAAAGCACTGGTCATCGATACACTGCCGCGCTGGGAATACCGCTTCATCCGGAACGCCCTGTACCGGGATCCCGGCGTGAACGTGCACACCCTGCCCTTTCATCCGGAACTGGAAGAAATGGGGAAGGCCCCGGATACCTGGTCAAATTCCCGGACAGAATGGAAGACCTGGCCCGGTATGACGTCATCTTCATCGGCGATGTGGGGCTGGGCTCCAAAGGGCTGACGGAAGAACAGGCCTCCCTGCTCAAAGGCATGGTAAAAAACCAGGCCAGCGGCATCGTCTTCCTCCCCGGCTACCAGGGCAGGCAAATGGAACTCCTGAAATCGGAACTGGGGGACCTGATGCCCGTTACATTTCTCAACACCAAACCGGAGGGGACAACCCAACCTTCCCCATCACCCCTTATCCTGACGCCGGAAGGCCGCGGCTCCCTGCTTACCATGCTGGCGGATACGGAGGGCGAAAACGAAGAAGTATGGCGCAATCTGCCGGGCTTCAACTGGTACGCCCCCGTGGAACGGACCAAAGCGGGAAGCACTGTCCTGGCCGTGCATGCGGCGGATAAGAATGCCTATGGCCGCATTCCCCTTATTGTCACCCAGTCCTGCGGCAACGGGAAAGTCCTCTTCATGGGAACGGATTCCGCCTGGCGATGGAGGCGCGGAGTAGAAGATAAATACCATTACCGTTTCTGGAGCCAGGTGGCCCGCTGGATGAGTTACCAGCGCAACATGGCCGCAGGAGAAAGAATCCGTCTGATTCCCACCCCGGAACGGCCCCGGCCGGGAGACACGCTGACCGTCACCGCCATGGTCTCCGACAAACTGGGGGCCCCTCTCCAGAATGGAGAGGTTTTTCTGGACATTACAACTCCGGAAGGAAGCTCCAGCCGCGTGCAAATGGACACGATGAACCATACATGGGGCTCCTTTACCGCCTCCGTCAAAATCAACCGTCCCGGCACCTGGAAGCTCACAGCTTCATCCTCTGCGGAACCGGATAAATCCGTTACGCTTCCCATCATCACCATGAGTGAAACGCTGGAAAAAATCGGCAGCCCCGTCAATACCGCGCTCATGGAGGAAATGGCCTCCATCACACGCGGGCGCATGGTAAAAGCTGAGGAAATACAGCGGCTCATTAAGGAAATCAGGGATCTCCCGGTGCCGCCGCCCATGGAAACGCGCATCCTGCTCTGGTGCAGCCCGTATACGCTCTCCATCCTCATCCTTCTGCTTACCCTGTTCTGGATAGGGAGAAAACTCAACGGCACCATTTGAGACGCAGGTTTCCCACACCTCCCCGGCAGGAGTTTTTCTTCCCTCCCTTCCCGTTATTTTTCCGCGGACTTCCCGTCCGCGGCAGCAGAAGCCGGCTGAGAAAATCTCAGCCTCAATCCCATTTTTTTCCAGGCCGCGGCCATTTCCCCCTGTACATCCTCCGGAGTCTTCCCATCCAGCAAAACAGCACGCGCCTTCCCGCCGCCCTCCGCATCACGAACCCTCAAATAGCTTCTGAGGCGCTCCGCCTTTCCGTTCCCTTCCAGGTGGCTCCAGTAAACCATCCACAACAAATCGGCCCAATACTGAAGCGTTCCTCCCCTGGAGGAAACGCCATGCTCCGCGGCGGAATGTGCTGAATCCCTGGACAGCATGTCCGCCAGGGCCGGCAGAGTTTCTCTGCCCGTGCGGACGGCGCGCGGAACCATTGCGGCCAGCCTTTCCGGAATCTTCCGGAATACAGGCGCTTCCTTCTCCATGGGAAGAAAAGCCATGTACGCGGAAAAGCCGTCCACCAGCCAGTGCTCCCAATCCATGGACTGCGCCGCCCAGTGCGTGACGGCAAAGCGCGGATCCAGTTCCGGCTTCAGCAGCTTTCCCTTCTTATTCCGCAACAGCAGAGCCGTGAAACTGGTAGGGGAAAACTTGAGATGCCCGTTCCGCAGGCCCGGAGCCCTGTTGAAATCCTCTTCCTGGAAACATACCCTCACCAGATACTTGCGGGAAGGCCGGCGGGCCACCGCCAGATTCAACAACAGGAACAGCTGCCAGGGCAGACAGAATGGTTTCAAAACGCCGGGCAAGGATCATACGCTCCGCTTCCGGCAGCTTTCCGGGAGACTCCATGATGAAATGATCCGTTTCATACACGCTCAATTCCTCCGTCTCCTGTATGGTTTTTACCAGCAGGAAACCGGGAACGGCCACCCTCTCCGGCCAGGGAGCATCCCAATTCGGCTCCAGAGGAACGTATCGGCTGCCGGAATCTCCCTGCGCAGGAGGGTTCTCCGCCCCTGCATCCGTATCCGGAAGCGTCCCGTCAGACTTTGCCCATTCCAGAATATATTCCTGATCGGCTCCGGAAAAAATATTCCGGGGAACAGCCACCACGCGCCCGTCCTGAAGCTTCAAATCCACCTCCGCATCACGGACGGCCACCAGCACGGCTACGACGGTAGCGCCCCGGTCATTCGTCCAAATACGCGCCCGGGCGCTTCCAGCCAGGCTCAGACCCGCCAATACGGACAGTATCTTTACAGGTACGGTCATAGGGTTCCCTTTGCCCGCACAAGCTATCACATTGTCCCGCAGACGCAACCCTTTTTCCATCCCCCTCTCTTCCGGAACCTGTTCCTTGAAAAGAATATGAGAAAGGAATCCTCCGCAGCCTGTCCCCCGCGAGGGGTTGACACGCTCCGGCAAAACCCATAATCTTAGAGAAGGAAGGAAAAGAAAGCATGCATATCAGTCCCCTCAGAAAAAATATTCCGTTGACTGTCGTCACCCTGGCGGCCCTGGGCATCATGTTCTTCCTGTTCTTCATGCATCCCGCCTCTACGGAAGAATCACTGGAATTCTATGCGCCGGACGGCAACATCGCAGGCTCCTTCCGGGTGGAAATCACGCATGCGCCTTCCAACCCCGCCTATACGGAAGTAACAATCATCCCGGAAGACATGGAATCCTTCCAGCGGTTTTTGACCCAGTTCCGCCATACACCCGTTACCGCAAAAATTCCCTCCTGCGGCAGCCACATCATTATTCCGGGCCGGGACATGCAATACGACGGCGTCCTGCGCCTGACCGGACATTGAGAAGGCGGGCAGACAAAGGCCCTCTTAAAGTTGTTCCCCTTTTCCCACATCCTTCGCCCACTTCCGGGCCAGGAAGGAGCAGACCATTAACTGGAGCTGGTGGAACACCATGATGGGAATCACCAGCAGTCCGATGGGGGGCTCCGGCAAAAATCACGTTCATCATCGGAATGCCGGTAGCCAGGCTCTTTTTGGAGCCGCAGAAAATAATCGCAATGCGGTCCTCGCGGGAAAAATGAAGCCTGCGGGAAAGGAAAGCCGTCAGCCACAGGGCCGCGGCCAGAAGGAGGCCGCAAAAAGCCAGGACCTCCACCAGGGAAAGCCAGGGCAGATTTTTCCATACGCCGTTAATCATCGCATGGCTGAACGCCGTGTAAATAACCAGCTAGATGGTGCTGTGGTCTGTCCAGGAAGTAAGGTTCCGGTGCGCGACCACCCATTTGCCGATCCAGCGCTGGGCGAACTGGCCGGCCACAAAAGGCACCAGAATAATATAGCAGATGTTCAGGAAAGTGGAAAAATCCACGCCTCCTTCCCCTCCGCGGGACCACACCAGCCCCACCAGCAAGGGGGTGAGGAACACCCCCAGCAGGCTGGAAACGGAGGCGGAGCAAATGGCCGCGGCCACATTGCCGCCCGCCATGGAAGTGAACGCTATGCTGGACTGCACGGTGGAAGGCAGCATGCACACGTACAGCATGCCCATGCACAAATCCGGCCCCAGCACACGACTCCACAAGGGCATGCTGACCATGCCCAGCAGGGGGAAAATGACAAAGGTGCTCGCAGCCACCAGCCCCTGAAGGCGCCAGTGCATCAACCCTTCCCATACGGAACGGCGGGAAAGCTTGGCCCCGTACAGGAAAAAAAGCAGAATGATGGCTGCATCGCTCAGGCGGCTGAACACTGTATCCCATACTCCGGAACAGGGAACCAGAATCCCCGCGCCCACACTGACGATGAGGCCGATAGTGAAGCGATCCAATTTGGCAAGGAATCCCGGCATGGAAAAGGGAAAAAGGTCAATGCCGCCTCCGGCGTTCTATTTGAAACGCACAGCATGCTTCTTGCTCAGGCGCAGGACGCTGCCCGGAGCCAGTTCCAAAACGGCGGAGGGATCTGTCATTTTCACATCATTCAACTGGATGGCGCCGGGCGCGAAATGCTCCTTGCGGAGAACGCCATTGGATTTTTTTTTCACCTGGAAAACGTTTTCAAACAGGAAGGAGACCAGAGCCAGGGCACTCATGCCGGCAGGCAGGGAGGCAATCTCCACTTCCGGCAAATCCGCGGCGGCCAGATCCCTCTTGGAAAAACGGGTTTCCCAGTCAGAACGCGCGGCATCCGCAGCGGCGGAATCATGATAGCGGGCCGTGATTTTCCAGGCCAGGAGCTTTTTGGCTTCCATCGGATGCAATCCCATGTCCCGCTTCTCGCCCAGCAGCACCAGGTAATAGCGATCCATCAGTTCGTCGCTGGCGCTCATCATCTTGCCGAACATCATCTCCGGCGCCTCATCCACGCCCACGTAATTCCCGTAGGACTTGGACATCTTCCGCACGCCGTCCAGACCTTCCAGAAGAGGCATCGTCATGGCGATCTGCGGCAGCATGCCTTCCTCCTTCTGAAGGTCACGGCCCACCAGGATGTTGAAAAGCTGGTCCGTCCCGCCCAGTTCCACATCCGCGCGGATTTCCACGGAATCCCAGCCCTGCATAATCGGATACTGCATCTCATGCAGGCGTACCTCCCTGCCGCTCTCCACACGGGCCTTGAAATCCTCCCGGGCCAGCATCTGCTGCATGGTCACGCGGGAATTAAGCCTCAGCACTTCCTCATACGTCATCTTGCGGAACCAGTCCCCATTGTACACGATCTCCGTTTTGTCACGGTCCAGAATCTTGAACGCCTGCTTGGTATATGTCTCCGCATTCTCCAGCACCTGTTCACGGGAAAGGGGGGGGCGGGTCACGGAACGGCCGGAAGGATCGCCGATCGTGGCGGTGAAATCCCCGATGAGCAAAACAGCCTGGTGGCCAAGTTCCTGGAACTGGCGCAATTTCTCAATAGCCACGGTATGGCCCAAATGGATGTCTGGAGCAGTAGGGTCCACACCCAGCTTCACGCGCAGGGGGCGGCCCAGCTTGAGGCGCTCCTTCAGCTCTTCGCGGCTGATCACGACGGCGGTACCGCCCATCAATATGTCTAATTGCTCATCTATAGTCATTGATCTGGCGCATAGAGTGCCGGGGGCGCCGCGCCTTTTCAAGCCTATATCCTGTGCACCGCTCATCGAACGCGATCAGGGGGATCCCGCCACCGGTCCCGACAGGAGGAAAAAGAAAGAACGGAAGAACAGGAGCGGATTCCACCCCGGAGAGCGGAATAAACGACACCCCGGTGCAGGATTTTTCCCCGCGCGGCCCTCCCGCCTGTTCCATATCACAAGAATGATACCCGGCCTCCTTCCTGCTGCGGAAGCTCCCCGCAAACTCTACAGAAGCTGGTACAGGCGGGGATAGGAAGCGTGGTTGGCGGTTATGTAATGCGGGCGCGGCTTGGGAACCGGCCTTGTCCGCCCGTGATTCCAGCCGTCACGATCATGATGATCATGGCGCGGCGGCCCGGAACGGTAATAATCATGCTCGTGGTGGCGGTGGTGGCAGCCTGCGGCCAGAACGATTGAGGCCGCCGCGGCAAAAACAGGAATTATGTTCATCTTCATCTTTCTTCATGGTAAGACAGCCCGGCGACGGGAATGCGAACGGAAAAAGTCTGTCACCCGAGCAAACGCTCCCTGTTAACGAAGAAAACGGCCCCCAATACACATAAAAACGCCCACAGGTAATCCCACTTCCATTTTTCTCCGATGTAGAACAGGGCGAAAGGAATAAACACGCACAGGGTAATCACCTCCTGCATAATCTTGAGCTGGGCCACGTTAAGCCCGCCCGCACTGCCCAGGCGGTTGGCGGGAATCATGAAGCAATATTCAAAAAACGCCAATCCCCAGCTCATCAAAATAATCATCAGCAGGGGCTTGTCATCCGCCCCGGAACCCTTCTTCAGATGGCCGTACCACGCCCACGTCATAAAAACGTTGGAGACCACCAGCATGGAAATCGTTAACGCAATCTTCATGATTTTTACTTAAAAATATCAATCCCTGGAGGACTTGGGATCCAGGGCGTCCCGCAGTCCGTCCCCCAGGAAATTCAGCGCCAGCAGGGTAGCTGAAAACAGCAGCGCCGGGAACAGAAGCAATTCCGGACTAACCTCCATGCGGTCCGCACCTTCCTTGATCAGCGTTCCCCATGAGGAATTGGGAGCCTTCACGCCCAGCCCCAGAAAGGACAGAACGGCTTCCAGCAGCATGATGCCGGGAACGGCCAGCGTCGTGTACACGATGACGGTTCCGAACAAATTCGGAGCAATATGGCGGAACAGAATTTTCATGTGACCAATGCCCAGGGAGCGGGCGGCTTCCACGAACTCCTGCCCTTTCAGCTCCATCGTCTGCGTGCGGACAATGCGCGCCAGCGTCAGCCAGCCCAAAGCGCCGATGGCGATGAACAGGGGAATCAGCCCGGTCATGGGGCTCACCATTTCCACAGACCAGCCCGTCATGCCGGAAACCCACTGCGTCAGCCTCCGGGCCGGCTCCTCCACGGACAGGGAAAAAATAATCACCAGCACAATGAACGGCAGGGCAAAAAGCACATCCACCAGGCGCATCATCAGGGCGTCCAGCCTGCCTCCGGCATAACCGGAAACCAGTCCGTACGCCACACCGATCACCAGGGAAACGCCCGTGGCGACCACGCCCACCAGCAGGGAAATGCGGCCGCCGTACAACACGCGCGCCAGCAAATCCCGCCCAAGCTGGTCCGTGCCGAACCAATGCCCCCAGGAAGGGCTTTCCGCAATCCGGGACAAATCCTGCACATTAGGATGCGGAAGCCACGGCAGCAGGGGCCCCAGAAAACAGGCCGCCGCAATCAGCGCCAGCGCCAGCAGGGAAAACATGGCCGCCCGGTTGCGGGAAAGACGCAGAAAGGCGTCTTTCCACAGGGAGGAACCCTGTTCCTCCGTCCTGTTCCATCCTCTTCTTCTCATGATTCCTTTCTCAATCTCGGATTGACGGCCATTTGCATCAGGTCCACACCCAGATTGGCCGCGACGATCAGAATACCGTAAAACAAAACAAGGCCCTGGATGAGAAAATAATCCCGGTCCGTTGTCGCGTTCACGAAATGCTGGCCCATGCCGGGAACCTGGAAGCAGGTCTCCACCACAAAAGAACCGGTAATCATGGCGGCAAAAGCAGGCCCCAGATAGGAAAGAGCCGGAATCAGGCCGCCTCGCAAAGCGTGCTTCCAAACCGTACGGAAAGGCCCCGCCCCTTGGCCCGAGCCGTCCGGATAAAATCCTGCCCCAGCACTTCAAGCATGCCGCCGCGCGTCAGGCGCGCCAGATATGCGGCATTCACCAGACCCAGCGTCAAAGCCGGGAGCACTACGCAACCGGGGGAATCCCATCCGGCCACACTCAAGCCGGGCACATGCATGCCCAAGGCCACGCCCAGCACCGGAGCCACGACAAAGGCGGGAATGCAGATGCCGGCCATGGAAACCAGCATCACCCACCAGTCCATCCACCGGTTCTTGTACAGAGCCGCCACGATTCCGGCGGGAATCCCCGCCAGAATGGAAATAGCCATGCCTATGACGCCAAGCTGAAGGGAAACAGGAAATGACTGGCCGATCATATCCGCCACGCTGACGCCTTCCTTCACCAAAGACGGTCCCAGGTCGCGCCATGCGCCAGCATATTCCACCAGTAACGCCCGTATTGAACTAGGGAGGGCTGATCCAGCCCGTAACTGGCCTGGAGCTGCTGGAGGACATGCTCCGGCAGCTTCTTTTCCCCCATGAAGGGGTGCCCCGGCAACAGGCGTATCAGGAAAAACGTCACGGTCTCCAGCACCAGCAGGACCAGAAGCCCCTGCCCCAGGCGTTTCAGAATCATCCTGGTCAAGGCGCGGCCTCCTTCCCATGTTCCCGGTCGGCGTCCAGGCTGATATCCTCAAACAAATGGTTGTCCAGAAGCAAGGGACGCCACCCACGCACCTCCGGCCTCTTCAAATAGGACCGTTTGGCCCAATACAGGGGAATCACCGGGGATTCGGAAAGCATCAGCGCTTCCGCACGGGCCAGCAGGGCCATGCGCTTCTCCTGGTCTCCCGTGGCGCGGCTCTCCGCCAGCAGGCGTTCATACTCTGGATGAAACCAGCCCGTATTATTGTTCCCGGAGGCGGAACCCCACAAATCCAGAAAACTGGAAGGGTCCAGATAATCCCCGGACCATGAGGAGGAACTAAAATCATACTGCATGGAATTCTGCGCGAACTTGTAGGCCGTCCACTCACAGGAACGGATATCCACATGAATCCCCAGATGCTTTTTCCACATGCCCTGGATGGCTTCCGCCATTGTCTTCTGAACTTCGCGGGATGTAGTCATCAGCTCCAGCCGGGGGAACCCCTTCCCGCCGGGAAAACCGGCCTGGGCCAGCAGGGAACGCGCTTTCTCCGGATTGAACTCCACCCCATGCGGCGTCTTGTATCCGGCGCCGTCCGGCGTAAAGCCGAAGCACGGCTGGCCGCCGCCGCACACCACGTCCCGCACCAGGGCCTCCCGGTCCACCGCCAGGGAAAGGGCCCGCCTGACCCGGGCGTCATCCAGCGGCGCACGCGACGTATTCAGACGGTAAAAAATAGTCACGTAATAATCATCCTGGCAAAAATCATCGCCGCCGCGCTCCCGGGCATAAGCCGTCATCTCCGGAGGCACGTTGTTGGTGACATGAAGCTTGCCGTTGAAAAACATGCGGGTTTCCGTAAAGCCGTTCACGGTAGGAAGAAAACGGACTCCATTCAGCCGGACGGAGGAAGCGTTCCGGTACCGGGGATTGCGGCGCACCTCCACATAATCATTGAACCGGTGCTCCGCCATGAGAAAAGGTCCGTTCCCTACGGCCGCTCCGGGCCGCGTCCATCCCCCCGTCCTATCCAGCATGCCGCCGCGGGCTTCCACGGCATGGCGGGGAACCGGGAACCAGGTGCAGTGAAGCAGCAGCAGGGGAAGCTGGGGCATCGGGGAACGCAGCTCCATCTCCAGGGTATAATCATCCGCGGCGCGCACGCCTACGCGGGCTTCCTCCCATAAATCCGGCTTTCCGGCCCGGACATCCTCCAACATCCGCGCCGCAATCTTCCGCGCTCCTTCCTCCGGCATCCCGGCCGGCCACTCCATCAGGGAAGGATCATCCCGCAGAGCCTCCAGCTCACCGGCTCCCATGCCGTCCAGCCTCTCCCAATCCACCCGGGCCAACACTTTCTCATCCAACCCCTCTTCCCCGGCCAGCCGGGAACCGGGACCGCACAGCAGCAGGCTGCGCCTGTTCCGGTTATAGGCTTCTGCATTCTTCAGCGGATAAAGCATGTCCGCGTACCTCCCGCCAAACCCCGGATGAAGCAGGCGATGATAGGCATACACGAAATCATGAGCCGTCACAGGAACGCCGTCGCTCCACACGGTTCCCTTCCGCAGGGCAAAACGCCACTTGTCCGCCTCCGGACTGTGCGTCCACGACTCCGCCACAGCGGGATGAAAAACGGCGTCATCCCTGGAATCCCCGCGCAGCAGCCCCTCCATGACGGCATTGATCATCTTGAAATCGGAAACGGAAGTGGCGATGTGAGGGTCAAAACTCTGGGGCTCCGCATTATTGCCCACGATGAGCACCCCAGCCTCCTGCGCCCGTTCCACGCTTGTGCGCGTATCGCATCCGGCGAGCAAAAGCATCACACAGAACATCATGAACAGGCGCATGGCGGGATTCTGTCAGGTTTCCTTCCCGTGCGCAAGGCTTCACGTCAAGAAACCGGTATCAAATCCTGCCTTTCGCCACTCCCGTAGCTGAACGCGCCGAAAACAAGCGCCGCAGGAGAACAGCGCCCCTCATAAGCCACAATGCCTCCTTTCCATCATCTCTTTTGAGTAACCGGAGAAACAGGGGGAAAACAAAACCCCGCAACGGCAGAAAACCGTTGCGGGGCCGTTTTCCCAAATCAAGGGAAAAGAAAAGCAGCTTTAATTATTTGCCCTGCGCCTTTTTGGCAGCGTCAATCTGGGCCTTGATCTTATCCTTGTTGGCGAGAATGCCGGCCTTAATGCGGGGGGCCTGCATTCCGGCTTCCGTTCCCGGCTTCAACTCGGCCACCTTATCCAGAATCAGAACGGCGCCGTCCACGTCACCGGTGGAATTCAGATAAGTTCCAAACTCCATCATCAGCAACTGCTGCTGCGTCTCCGGCAGAAGCTTGTCACGGTCGGGATACGCCTTAACCACCTGAAGGGCTTCCGCAGGCGTCGTCTTGTCCGTCAGCTTGCCGGCAAGATAATTCTGAACGTCCTTCTGTTCCTTTTTAAGCAGGTCAGCATGGGCGTCTGCGGCTTTCAGGCCGGACTTATCCTCCTTGTCCAGCTTCTTGATTTCCGCTTTCACGTCACCATAAAAATTGTCCACATATTCCTGAGGAGCCAGCTTGAGCACTTCCATCAGAGCGGCAACCTTCGCTTCATCCGTAGCAGCCTTGGCGACATTCGCTTCCGCGGCGCTCAGCGCTTCCTTGTTCTTCAGGGCATCCTGCATGGCTTTCATCACATCATCCCCGGAACGCCCCCCGACAAATCCCCCAAAAGGCTTGCCGGAAGCGTCCGCAAACACAACGGTCGGGAATCCCCGCACGCCGTACTGCTGGGCAAGTTTTTCATTGGCGGCTTTCATTTCCTTGGACTGTTCCTTGCCGCGCGGATAATCCAGCTCCACCAGCACGAAATTTTTTTGCGCTTCCTTCTGGAAGTCAGGCTTGCTGAATACGTTGGCGCGGAGCTGCATGCAGGGAGGGCACCAGTCGGAACCGGTGAACTCAATCATTAAATCCTTTTTCTGTTCGGCGGCCTGTTTTTTGGCGGCATCCATATCGGTAATCCACCCTTCCGCGGCAAAACAGGGAGCGACGCAGGCGGCAACAACTACTGGCAGAATTTGTCTAATCATATCTACAATCTGATATTGTAAAATCGGACAGCCCGCGTCAATCCCCTGTTCAATCATTTTTAGAAAATCTCCAAAAGGGTGCGTCTTCCGCAGGAAGTCCGCATCCGGCTGATGCCGGAAAAACTGATGCCCCATGGGAAGACGGTGTCATTATTGAAGCAAATCGGGAGTTGCCTTTCAGCCTGTTTTCACTTATGTACTGAACCTATCATGAACACGGTTTTAATCATTGGAGCAGGCGGCGTTGGGCATGTGGTAGCCAACAAATGCGCCCAGCTGCCGGATATTTTTCAAAACATTCATCTGGCCTCCCGCACGAAAAGCAAATGCGATGCCGTTGCGGAGGACGTACGCTCCAGAACGGGCGTCAGCATCACTACCCATTCCGTAGATGCGGATGACGTACCCGCCACCGTAGCCCTCATCCGGGAAATCAAGCCGCAGCTGCTGATCAATGTGGCCCTTCCCTACCAGGATCTCACCCTGATGGAAGCCTGCCTGGAAACCGGCGTCAACTACCTGGATACCGCCAACTATGAACCCCGTGACGTAGCCAAATTCGAATACTCCTGGCAATGGGCATACCAGGAGCAATTCCGCAACGCCGGGCTTTTCGCCCTGCTGGGTTCCGGCTTTGACCCCGGCGTCACCAATGTATTCACGGCGTGGGCTCTCAAGCATCACTTTGACGAAATCCATACGTTGGACATCATTGACGTCAATGGCGGCAACCATGGCAAGGCTTTCGCCACCAACTTCAACCCGGAAATCAACATCCGGGAAGTAACGGCGCCCTGCCGCCATTGGGAAGATGGAGCCTTCCGGGAAACCGCCCCCATGAGCATGCACCAAAGTTTCACCTGCCCGCAGGAAGTGGGCACCTATGAAATCTACCGCATGTACCATGAAGAAATGGAAAGCCTGGTCAAGCACATCCCCACCATCCGCCGGGCGCAATTCTGGATGTCCTTCTCACCGAACTACCTCAAGCACCTGGAAGTGCTTCAAAACGTGGGCATGACCCGCATTGACCCGGTCATGTACAACGGAGTTGAAATCATCCCGCTGCAATTCCTCAAGGCCGTTCTGCCGGACCCCGGGGACCTGGGCAAGACGACCAGGGGAAAAAAACCTGCATCGGCAACGTCATCACCGGAATCAAGGACGGCCAATTCAAGGCTGTGTACATTTACAACATTTGCGACCATGAACAATGCTTTAAAGAAGTAGGTTCCCAGGCCATTTCCTATACTACGGGGGTTCCGGCCATGATCGGCGCGGAAATGATCCTTACGGGCAAATGGACTGGCGCAGGAGTCTTCAATATGGAACAAAATGACCCGGACCCCTTCATGGACGAGCTCAACAGGCGCGGCCTCCCCTGGCACTGCGTGGAACTCACGGAAGAACAGGCCAAAATACTGAAGGTCAACCAGCAATAAATTTCAGCCAGCGCTGTAGGCCCCCTCAAAGCCGGACATTGAATTTCCAATGTCCGGCTTTTCCGTTTTCAGCGGGGAACAGAATTCCCCAGGACAGCACGTCAACGCCTGCCTCCGGGAAAAAGAAAAAGCCCCGGACGGCATCTTTCCGCCTCAGTCATAATTTTCTGGCGGGAAGAGCAGGCAGGTTGTAAAAATCCAGTGCCATGAAATATCTTGCGTTATTTCTCATGTTCCTGCTTCAGCCGGCACTGGCGGAAGATACAGCCCCATGGAAAATCGCGATCATCGGCGATACGCACGACTCCCCCAAGCGCATGGAAGGAAGCGAGGGAGTAGCAGTCAACTTCATCAAAACCCTCTATGGGGAAATCCTGAAACACAACGTGGACATGGTCGTCCAGGTAGGGGACATGGCGGATATCGAAGGAAGCGCCCCCGTCAAGGGACTCGCCAAACGTAAGGAACTCAACAACATTCTGAGAGAAAAAGGCATCCCCTTTTATGCCGTGCGCGGTAATCATGACTCCCTTCCTTTCCGGGCGGAACAATTCCGGGAACTCTTCCTTCCTACGCGGAAGCAGGGCGCCCAAGGGCTGGCCACCAGAAAACTGAACTATGGCATCCGCCATAAAAACGCTTCCCTGTATTTCATGGATATTGACCTCACCCCTGACCAGCTCGTGGACTTCAGCGCATGGGTTAAACGCAACAGAAGCAAGGCCAACACCGTTCCGCGGCACTGCCTGGTCTTCACCCACCGCACCCTGCAGACGCCCATGCAATTCCGGGAATGCCTGTGGGGCCGTTACAATGACAGCGCGGCGGAACAGCAAAATATCTTTTACCGCAATCTCCGGGATGCCGGAGTGCGCTTCGTCATCACCGGGCACCTGCACGCCCACGACCTGTATATAATTACCTCCCCGGACGGGAAAAACACCCTTACCTCCTTGATCTGCGCCCCCGCGGGAAACAAGGTGCTCCCCATTCCCTTTTTGCCGCCGGCAAAATCCCGGGTAAAAACCCTGCAATACCGCTCCGGCATTACGGCCTACTATATCCTGACCATTTACCCGGATTCCATGACCCTGGACACCTACGCCGCCCCCAATAACGGCATTACCGACGAAGGCCCCCAAAGCGGAGAGTTCCACAAATTGAACTCCTACGCAATTCCGATGGATTAGAACATACAGCTTCCCCTGTTTCTTCCATAACGCGGCATCCCGGAATCTGCCTGCTCCCGTCCGTTATGCACCCTGGCGTCCCTGGCAAAACAATGAAATTTCCGGGAAGTTTCCAATCCACCATGTTATTTCATATGCCCGAAGCCACGGGACTTGATTTTTCTATCGTGCTGGCGCCCCCGGCCGCCCTTATATAAAAACTCCGTTTTTCCATCGCGGCCTACAGTCCGGTCAATCAAGTCTCCGATTTCCTGATCAGCGTACCCGGCCTTCTTAAGATACTTAACCACTTCACCAGCCTGCCCCGGATAAAAACGAACCAGCATCTCCACAAACGCAGGTTCCAATCTCTTTTCCAAATGATACTTACAATTGCCATTTCTGTCTTCATTAGACAGCAGCTTATTGTTGTAATAAATTGATCGGGGATCAGCCCCTCGAAATAAACTCAGTTTTCGTTCCTGAACCAGTCTCAAGGTTCTTTCGGCACTCATTTTATCGTATTCCTCCTTCATCCTGGCCTGTTTCTGCTTTAATTCCGGATCATACTGAGTCCTGAATGTTTTCAATACGGCCGCTCCATATTCTGCCCAGATTCTGCACAGCTCCTTTCTCTTTATGCCGCATCGGGAAACGATTCCGGATATATCCCAGGATAAACTGCTCATCCACCTCACAACTCCGGTCTTCAATTCATAATCCATGTTTCCATAAAGGCTGTCTTTGGGGGTATTTTCATCGTAATCCCATGAAAATGTATCCGCCGAAACTACAACATAAAAAATCCAGGACAACACCCTGACGTCTTCTGCGTTCACATCTCCAGCTCCCTTGGAACTAAAGGCACCAAGTTTCTTCCGCGCCTCCCGGTAACAATCCGGCAGCTCTTTTTCATGCAACAGGGAAAGAAACTCCTTCTTTTCCTGAGGAGACGTTTTGAATGCGGAGATGCTGTCGGGCAACGGAAGCCGGAACTGGGCAGGCTTCCCTTCACCACACAGAATGCCGGTGAAACAAACGGTTAACCACACTATTTTAACGAACAGATTCATGATGATAGTAATATTTGTTGCGATAGGTTACGGTATCCCGATCCACACAACAGCCGAATTTGGAAATTGTCACAAGATGATATCGCTGCGGCCCCCAGATTTCCTGCCTGTAAAATTCCGAAAAACTGAAATGGCACCGAACTTCCATGATTTCGCAGCCGTCAAGATGCTCCGTTCCCTCCCCCCCTCTCCATCATGGATGCGCCACGAACACACCCAATCCCACGACTGGGGAAATGGGAATGTTCCACGTCTGCGGCAAAAAATCCCTCCCGTGACATTATCTTCCAATTGATTTGTTTCAGAAACCTTCGCCGCTTCATTCGCACCATTCCTGGAATGCCCTGGATCGAAATCCGTACCGGGAGGCACCGAGCCCTTGTCCCTCTCAATAATTCTGACATTTTTGAAGTTGACGCTGGTCGGGTACAGCGTCAGCTTCAGAACAGCGGAAGCTCCGATCACGGCGGTCAATCCTTCCGGCAGACTCTCCGTTGCTGTTCCTCCATTCTTATGTTCGGCTCTGATTTCCGACGGAATCACCACATTCAGTGTCGTCTTTACCTTTCTTCCCTCACTGGTAATAGCCTGAATGACCGCAAAACCACCCTGTCGAAGACGTTTTCTTGCGGTCACCGTAATAGACAACTCTCCCCTTGTTTTCTGAGGCATTTCTACGTATTCCTCCCCATTTTCTTCCGCTTTCCATTCAATTTCTTTTACATTCCCCAACGGTTTTCCCGTCAGGGTCAATGTTATCCGTTCCCCCACACCTATCGTCTTTCTTTCCCTGTCAGCCTTCCGGTCATCAGTATTTCCCAAATATATATCAGCGGAATATTCCTCTGTTTCCGTTTCAATCCTCAACGCGCCGGAGTCCTCTTCCCCCACATCCGCAAAGGAAAAACCGCACAGGAAAACTGCGCAACCTATTAAAAGGATTTTTATATTGTTAACAACAACCGCCATCAGACGCAGATGATATCTTATTGCCATTTCCCATTATCCAACAGCAAAAAACTCTAACATCCAGCAGCTTTTGCCTGCTAAAAGATTCTGATGCTCTTCACGCCATAATACATCGCCGCGCCTCTGTTGACGTAGTCTTCCGGGTTTTGCGACAGATCCACCCAGAAAATGAAAGAACACCACGGGGAGGGAGGAGAGAGGGGAGGAACAATGATTTCCTGCATGCCGGCCTTTTTCTGCTCCAGAATCAGGCGGACGCGCTTTTCATGCTGCCCGAACAGAAGCAGATGATCATGAATGGTTGAAAAAACACATATTCCGGACAACGCCAGAAAAACAGCCACAGTTATCTGCGGACGGGGCACGGCACCGGGGATGCCGTACCACATACGAAGAAGGGCCAGCACGCCGATACCGAACAGCAGGGTGGCGGAGAACATGGCATGGTCCGCCGGAATGACGGCGGCGGCGAAAGAAAGAGCCATGGCATAAGACGCCAGAATATATGCCGCCGCTATTCCAAAGGGAATTTTCCATGCCCGGAAAGAGTTCCGGTCTCTGTGGAATTTTTCCAGAGAACCCAGGCAGCCGCCACGCCCAGCACTGCCGGAAGAGCCAGGTATTCATGCATCCGGAGCAGGAGCGAAGGGAGAGCTTCCCATCTGCTCCAAAAACCGGAAAGGGGTTCCGCGCAGCCGGGAGTGGCGGAATGCATCCGGGCGGAAATGCCGGGCGCAAGCAGCATGCACAGGGAACCTGCCACCTGAAACGCAAGACCCGCATAAAACCACAGGGGAAGTTTTTTCTTCCGCACCAGGCGGACAAAGACGAACAAGGCTCCCAGCAACAGCCAGGTTCCCGGAATATTGTTTTCATTGGTCATGCCCGCCGGAAATCCCAGAACAGCCGCAGCGGCAAACTTTCCCCAGCTATTGTTTCTTCCGGAATCTCCCTTTCTCCCGGATTCCGCGTCTTCCAGCAAACCGCGGTACAGACACAGAAAGCCCAGCCAGACGGCGGCGCCCCAGGAATAGTTGGTGGCGCCGGAGAGCCAGTAAATCGTGACTCCGGGCCGGGCCGTGCACGTGAACAGCAGGAGAAGCCCCAATCCGAACAGACGCACGTCCGGCCAGGAACGGGGATCCACCCTGCGCCCGGAAGCCAGATAAAACATCATCAGCGCAAGACCGACCTGCACAAAGGGGTTGAGCAGCATGAATAACCATTTCCCCGCCGTCGCTACGGCAAAGGCCAGGTATTCCCCTATTCTGGGATTCCAGGTCATGTAGGAGGCTACGCAGCGCTCCCAGACCAGGCTGAAAGAGAAGCAGTGCTCCATGCCCGTCAGGGCATGATGGTACGTATCGGAAGTGAGAGGACTCCACCAGCTGAGCAGCGCCGTATACAATAAGGCGGCTGCGGTCAGCGCCCAAAACCACACCCTGGACGTGCGGGGGGACATCATCAGCTCGGATCCGGTTTCCTTTTCCGCAGTGCGGGAGGCAAATCCAGGTCTTCCCCATCAAGAATGAGGGGGCGCACACGGGCAAAAAGGCCGTGGCCCGCACGCTCTTCTTCTCCTTCCTCCGGAGGCAAGCCCTCTTCCAGTTCCTTGATATCAGGCATCGTGTCTGATTCCAACTCCGCCTCCATTTCAGAACTTTGCGCAACAGGCGCGGATTCCAGAAGCGTTTCCTGCGCATCCGGCATATCGGAGACAGGCCTTACAGGCACCAGTTCCTCTTCCAATTCACGTTCATCCCTCCTGGGGACGGGGACGGAAAGGTCCGGCTCCGGATGCCGTTCCGGTTCGTCAACCGGGGCAGGAGGCGCGGGCTGAATAATAGTTTTTCCCTCTCCGAGGAAAGATTTTTCCTCCGGCACAAGCACTGTCTGCGGCTCCGCCTCCCGCTGAAACGCAACAGACGGGGAAACAGACGGCTCTACCACAGGCACGACGCCCAGCACGGTCAGGGACAGGCGGTCTTCCGGCTGCTGCGCCACGGAAGCGCCGATGTGGAGGCGCACGCCCCTTCCCAGGATTTCCGCCACACCGTCCACCAGGTCTTCCAGACGCTGCAGCGTCAGGGAACCTCCGCCGCGCACCAGAACCAGGACATCGTCCACTTCTCCCAAACGTTTTTCCAGAAAAAGCGGGGAATGCCGGACCTGGTTCAATATATCCGCCACGGAAGCATCCGCAGACGCTTCACCCACGCCAAAGGAGCAAATCCCTTTTCCCGTTCCGGCTACGCTGAGCAGGTCGTCCAATCCCACCCGGAGCAGGTTTCCGGAAGAATTCAACAGAGACGGCACAATAAGCACGGCGCGGGCAATAAGGGCATTAACCACGGAAAAGGCTTCCAGCACCCCCTTGTCAGGGTCTATGAGGCTTTCCATGGCGTCATTATCAAACCGCAGCACCATGTCGGAATACAGGGCAAGCCGGGCCAAAGCTTCATCCGCCTGGGCAGAGCGCCGTTCCCCCTCAAACCTGAAGGGGCGGATGACAACGCTGACGACATAAGCCCCCTGTTCCTTGGCCAGACGGGCCGCTTCCGGAGCTACGCCGGATCCCGTTCCCCCTCCCAGCCCGGCGGCAAGGACGGCCAACGCGCTGCCTTCCAGCGCACGGAGAATGGAAGACTCGCTTTCACAGGCCGCCTGGGCTCCTACGGAGGCGTCCCCGCCGGAACCGAGGCCCCTGGTAAGCCTGGCGCCCAGATGAATCTTGCACGGAACGGATGAAGCGTTCAATAGGCGGGCATCAAGATTCATGGCGCAAACGGAAGCTGACTGGGGAGCCAGCAGCAGCACTTCCTCCATTACCTTGGTTCCTGCGGCCCCAATGCCGCACAGGCAGATTTTTCCGGACAGGCCGGACGGCCCCTGGGGAGAGATTTCCAGCATGGTTGTTAATTTGGATAAAGGTTGATCAGGAGGTCTTCTTTCCGAAGAAGCCCAGCATCCGTCCCAGCCAGCTGCGCTGCTGCGGCAGTTCGGCATCCAGAATCTGGGCATACCGTATCAGGCCTATGGCCGTGCAGTAGCGCGGATCATCCAGGTAGGAAGGCGCACCGTTTTTAACCAGCGTAGGCCGGCTGATGGCCACGCCGAACACGTGGGAGGCCAGTTCCCCCACGCCGCGCATCAGGCTGGCGCCCCCGCACAGGTAAACGCCGTGGCAGCGGTTGCCCTTGAAAGTATCCTTGGGCAGGGAAGATTTGACCAGGTTGAAAATTTCCAGCAGGCGGGAACGGATGATTTCATTCAGCACGTTGCGTTCAATGGCGGCATCCTTCATATGCCCCTCTCCGCGCACGCGCACCATCTCGTTGGTTTTCCCGGAAAAGCTGTTGGCGTCCCCTTCCGTCTTCTTGAGCAGTTCCGCCTGGGCCAGAGGAATGCCGGTCATCAGCGTGATGTCATTGGAAATGTGGTCGCCGCCCAGGGGCATCATCCGGAGGCCACAAGCTGGCCGTCCTGGTAAAGCACATAGTCCGTCGTGCCCGCACCCATGTCAATAAGCAGAGCGCCCGCCTGCTTGACCTGCCTGTTGAGCACAAACTGGGCCGTGGCAATGGGGGCGAAAACCACATCCGCAATATCCAGCGGGACTTCCCGCACGCAACGGAAGGAGTTGGTGATGCGGGATTTGATTCCGTGGATGATATGGCAGTCGATGTCCAGGGTTCTTCCGGTCAATCCGGCGGGATTGGTCAGGTTCTCCTGCCCGTCCACGGAAAAGAGACCGGGCACGCGGTGCAGGACGAATTGTTCCGGCCCCAGGGCGACGTCCCGGGCGATTTCCGTCACCTCGTCCATATGCTCCTGGGAAATAATGCTTTCATCCGGGGAAGACGGAACGTTCCCCGGTTGTTCTGCCCCCACAATATGGGCTCCCGTCACGGACAGATAGACGGTCATGATATCCACGTCCGCATGGTCCTGGGCCATATTCCAGGCATCGTAAATGCACTGGATGACCTTGGAAGTGTCTTCAATCTCTCCGCGAACCACGCCCTCGCTAGGAACCTCACCCACGCCGATGATTGTCACGGTCGCATCGGGCTTCACTTCGCCCACGACCATGCAAGTCTTGCTTGTCCCTATCTCAAGCCCTACGTGAATTTTTGTCTTAGCCATGAAAATCAAGGAACTATCAACGTCCTCGCACCTGATAGCACATTACTTTCCATTATTCAAGAAAGCCTGCGCGAACATACGCAGAAAACGCGGTTTTCCTCCGCGCTGCCCCGGTTCAAAGGCCTGTGGGATGGCGCACCAGGAAGTGCCTGGTATTGCGGCCGTCCACTCTCCAGCGGGGGCCTTCGCCGCGGCGCCCGCTTCCCGTAGTGTCAAACCGGAGGCCGCAGATGACCATGAAGACGTGTCCATTCTTGGCATAAATGGAAATCCAGTCCCCGGCGCCTTTCTGCCCGTAATTCAGGAAAAGCCTGGAATGGCGGGTGGACGTAAGAAGGCCGGCTTCCTTCAGCACAAAGGAAGTGCTGCCGGAACAGTCATAATGGGTATCATGATGCCTCCTGTGCCCCCCGCCCAGCCGGTACGGCTTGTTGACCAGGGAATTGGCCGCCGCAATGGCGCGCTTGACCTGCGAAGGGGCATTTCTGGGGGGGAATGGCTTTCCCGTTGTGAAGCACGGCCGTCTTGCCGGGCACAAAGTGGTAGGCGGGAAGACGCGCAGGAGCTTCAACTTGTTGCTGGGAGGAGCAGGAAGAGAGAAAAAGGCCGGCCAAAAGGGCGCCAGCCACGGAGAGAGTTTTGTGGGCCGCAAATGTCATGAGAATTATAAACTGCGGAATTCCCGCCTCCTTGGCAAGAAAATAAATTTCCCCCGTCCACATTACATGGTAGACGGGGGAAAGAAATCAGCAATATTTAGCCATTGGAACGGCTGTGGGCATCTTTTTCCACGGCCGTCCACAGGAATCCAGGGAAGCCTGGACTTTCGCCAATGCTTCCTTCACAGGATCGCCCGGTTTCCCGTGCCCGAAGAGGTAGTATTTAATCTTGGGTTCCGTTCCGGAGGGGCGCACCGCAAAACTGCGGCCGTCCGCCAGATCTACGAAAATCATTTTTTCCGCCGGAATGGGATCGCCTTCCGCATCCACCATGTCGCCCTTGGAAAAGTCCCGGATGCCGCTGACGGCTACGCCGTCCACTTCCGTGGGAGGATTGGAGGAATAGGAAGCGGCAAGGGCGGCGATTCTGGCCGCGCCGTCCGCGCCTTCCATAACCAGCGATTTTCCCATTTCCAAATACACACCAAACTGCTCAAAGAGTTCATGTAGCAGTTCCAGAAGGATCTTGCCGATGCTTTCCGCATACGCGGCCAGTTCCGCAAAGATGATGGCGGCGGAGTTGGCGTCCTTGTCCCGCACGAAGTCCTGGGCCAGGTAGCCGTAGCTTTCCTCCCCGCCGAAGACAAAGTAACGGCTGTATTCCAGACGCAGGGCGCGCGTCTGTTCTTCGCTCATCTTGCGGTAGCCCTCCCGTTTTTCCGCCGGAATGGCCTGCTCATATTTACCGAGTTTCTGGGCAATATACTTGAACCCCGTGAGGACGTTGACCACTTCATAACCGAAGTGGTGGCCGATGGCGTCCTGAAGCCCCGTCGTCACAAAGGTTTTCACCATCACGGCGCGGGAACGGTTGGAGTCATTGATGATGCCAAGATCGGACATGCTCATGCAGCGGTACCACGCCAGCAGGGAACCGATCTGGTTGCCGGTCAGCAGGTGCATCTTTCCGTCTTCCCCGCGCACGGCCACCCCCCCATGCGGTCCGCATCCGGGTCCGTGGCGATGACGATGTCCGCTCCGGAAGCATCCGCCTGTTCAATAGCCAGGGCCAGAGCCGGCGGATTTTCCGGGTTGGGGAAGCAACCGTCGGGAAACGTCCGTCCTGCACATCCTGCGCCGCCACGGTCTGCACGTTGCAGCCCAGTTCCTTCAACAGGGGCACTATGATATGGCCGCCCGTCCCGTGGAGGTTGGAGTAAACGATTTTAGCTCCCCCCTTGTTGAAAAGTTCCGGACGGAGCAGCACGGTTTTCAAGCGGTCCATGTAAATGCGGTCAAAGGAGGAATCCAGCACATGAAGGGTTCCGCGCCGGTCTTCCGGCAACGGTTCATATTCTTCGGAAGTCAGGGAATTGACCTCCTTGATCACGGCCTTGTCATGCGGAGGCACCAGCTGGGCTCCATCATTGAAGTAAGCCTTGAAACCGTTGTCATGGGAGGGGTTGTGGCTGGCGGTCAGCACCACGCCGGAATCCGCATGAAGCTCCCGGATGGCAAAGGAAATTTCAGGAGTGGCGCGGGGGCTGTCGAACAGGTAAATGTCACATCCCAGGTCCGTGCCGATTTTTGCGCAGAATTCGGCAAAATCACGGGAAAAGTGGCGCGTGTCGTGTCCGATGACCAGGCGGGGCTTCCTGCCCGGGTCCGTAGCCTCCACATGCTTATTCACATAAATAATCAGGCCACGCATGGCCCGCCCCACATTGAAGTAGTTCATGCAGGCGGTCCCCACGCAGGGATATTCCGGGCGGCCGTTCACGCCGCCGTTCCCCTGCTCCGCCCGGGTGACGATGCTGCCGATGGTGCGTCCCCGCAGCCCCCCCGTTCCGAAGGCCAACGTTTTGTAAAAACGGTCGTTCAGCTCCTGCCATTCCCCGGCGGCAGCCAATTCTTCTACGGCCTCGCGCGCTATGGGGGATTTGGTACCATCCAGCAGAAGGCGGATATTGGTCCGGGAAGACTCCAAAAGCTTCCCTTCTTTAACGGCATTCATCAGGGATTCGTCCAGTGTATTCATGCTGGCGGAATAGTACATCATGCCCCTTGTTTGACAATAGCTCTTTCCATCATGGCCTGAGAAAAAACGCCATATTCATCCCGGTGCGGGTGCGGGAAATGCTTTCCTCCCCGTCCCCTTGTTATTTAAAGGGACTGGCGGTCATACAGCTCCCGGTACAACGGGCAAGAGGCATAAAGCTCTGCATGGGAACCGTCCCCGACGATGCGCCCGCCCTCAAACACCAGAATGCGCGTCGCCACGCGGATGGAACTGAAACGGTGGGCCACAATAAGCGCCGTCCTTCCCTCCACCAGCCGGTCCAGTTCCTGCTGGATCAGGGCCTCGCTTTCCGCATCCAGGGACGCGGTGGCTTCATCCAGAATCAGGATGGGAGCATCCTTCAGGAAAGCGCGGGCAATCGCTACACGCTGCCGCTGGCCGCCGGACAATCCGCTGCCTCCGTCGCCAAGCATGGTTTGATAGCCGTCCGGCATGCCTATGATGAAACCGTCCGCAGCCGCGGCGCGCGCCGCGGCCACCACCTCATCATCCGTAGCGTCCTGACGTCCCAAACGGATATTTTCCATAATGGTGCCGTGGAACAGGACGGGGTGCTGGGAGACGAAGGCGATATTCTTGCGCACATCATGCAGGGAAGCGTCCCTCACATCCACGCCATCCACGCGCAGGGCTCCGGAACTAACGTCATAAAACCTGGGAAGGAGGCTGGCAAATGTCGTCTTTCCGGCGCCGCTGGGCCCTACCAGCCCCACTACTTCCCCGGGGCGGATATGCACGTTGATGCCGTCCAGCACCTTGCGGGCGCCGTCATAGGAAAAGGAAACGCCGTCATAATCCAGGCGGCCGGCGGCGCGTCCCATAGGAACGGGATCAACGGCCTCCGGCATGGTATCCGGTTCTTTCAGGAGGTAATTGATGCGCTCCAGGGAGGCATAAGCGCTCTTCAAATTGGTGAGCGTCACGCCCAGCCGTTTGAGAGGGTCGTAACACATGAACAGGGCGGCGGCCAAAGCAGTGAAATCAGCCTTGGTGATGCCCATTTCATGCCCCCTTACCAGCAAAACGCCCAGGCCCAGCGCCGTCACCATTTCCAGCACGGGAACCAGGAAGTGCCTGTACTTCACCGTTCTGAGATTGATTTTGAAAAAACGCCGGATCAGCCCCAGGAAAAGATTTACCTGCTGTTCCTGCATTCCGTAGGAACGGATTTCACGCTGGGAGGCCAAATTTTCCTGGGCGGCGGCCGTAATATTGCCCAGTTCGTCCTGAGCCTGTTTGGACTTCTTCATCACGCGGCGGCCGAAAAAGCGGATGGGCCATATGGCCAGCGCAATCAGCCCCAGATTCATCAGGACCAAAGCCGTATTCGGATCAACGAATACCTTGTACACCAGGAAGGCAAGGGCGGTCAGCAGAGTCAGGGGCTGCTTGATGATGTCATTGGCCGCAACCACCAGCCCCCCCTGCACGTTGGCGGCGTCATTGATAAGCCGGCTGATCAGGTCTCCCCGTTTCTGGCGGTCAATGAAGGAAAGGGGCAGCGTCTGCAATTTGGAAAAGGCGTCCAGCCTGATTGCTTCCAGCACTTTCATGCTGACGATGCTGATCCAGTACACGTTGAAGAACGTGCCTATGCCCCGGACGGCGAAGACCAGAGGCAGCAGGGAGCATACGGCCAGCAGCACCGCCATGCGCATGTGTTCCGGGGCCACCAGCCGGGCGATCATGTCCTGAAGCTCCGGGGGAATCTGTGTATTGTCGAATACCACCGGAAATACTTTGGCAATCATCAGCGGAAAGCCGAAACCGCTGGCGGCGGCGGCCAGAGCCCCGGCAGCCAGAGCGGCAATGAACAGCTTCATCACGGGCTTCAAATACCGCGCATATTCAAAAAACTGTCTTAACATGAGGCGCCTCCTTCCTCCTCCGCAATCATCTGCTGCTTATTGTAAAGTTCCCGGTACAGGGGAGAAGAAGCCATCAGCTCCTCATGCGTGCCGTCTGCAACCACGCTTCCCTTCTCCAGCACCAGAATGCGGTCCGCCATCCGGATGGTGCTGAAACGGTGGGCAATAATGAACGTCGTGCGGCCGGAAGCCAGTTTCTCAATCTCCTTCTGAATCTGTTCCTCGCTCTTCATATCCAGGGAAGCCGTAGCTTCATCCAGCACCAGGATGGGAGCGTTTTTCAGAAAGGCCCTCGCCAGGGAAACGCGCTGCCGCTGGCCGCCGGAAAGCCCTTCCCCCATTTCTCCGATCATGCGGGAATACCCTTCCCCCGTCTCATGGATAAAACTGTCCACGGCGGACATGCGCCCGGCTTCTTCCACTTCCGCGTCGGAAGCGTCCGGACGGCCGATGCGTATATTATCCGCCACGGAGCCGCGGAACAGAACGGGATACTGGGAAACCAGCGCTATGTGGGAAAGAAGATCCTTTTTACCCATCTCCCGCACGTCGATGCCGTCCACCTCCACGCTGCCGGAAAGGACATCATAAAAACGGCACAGCAAATTAATGAACGTCGTCTTCCCTGCTCCGCTGGGCCCAACCAGGGCCACCACCTGTCCGGCCGGAATGCGGAGATCAATGTTCCTCATGACGGGAGAGTCCTGCTGATAACCGAAGCAAACGTTGCGGAACTCCACTTCCCCCTTCCATGCCTCCGGGCTTTTTGGATTTTCCGGTTCGGGCACGTCATCCGGAGCATTCAGCACGTGGTTGATGCGTTCCAGACCGGCATTAAGGGTTTCCGCCTTGTTATGGACAGCCCCCAGCTTCTTGACCGGCTCATAGCAAAGATACATGGCCGTGGCCAGCGCGGCAAAATCCCCCATGTTCATGCCGTTCATGTTGCCAACCAGCAGGGTGGCGGCCATGGCTATGGCGCTGACGAACTCAATCAAGGGGGTCAGCAGGCTCTGCCACCTGACCGCGCCGATAGACGCCTGGATATAACGGCGGATCCTGTCCCTGAACAGCCCTATCTGCTGCTGTTCCAGTTCAAAGGCCCTGATATCCCGCTGGGAAGAGAAATTCTCCTGGAGCGTGGAGGAAAGATCCCCCTGGCTGGACTGCACCACCCGGGCGCGGGCAAGCATTTTTTTGCCGATGTACCGGATGGGAATCACGCAAACGCCTACCAGAAGCATATTCGCCAGCAGAATAAGAAACTGCTCGCTGACGGAGGCCCTGTAAATCAGAAACCCTAACGCGGCCAAAAGAGTCAGGGGCTGGATAATAAGGTCATTGGCAATCTGCACCAGGCCGCCCTGGAGAAACTGGGTATCCTGCATCAGGCGGCTCAGCAGGTCTCCCTTCTGCTGCCGGTCGTGAAAAGCCAGGGACAAATCCTGATACTTTCTGTACACCTTGAGCCGCAATGTCTCCAGCACTCCCAGCCCTATTTTGGAAAGCAAATAGACATTGACAAAAGAAGACAGGCCGCGCACCACCACCACCAGCGGGAGCATGGCCGCCGTGGCCCACACCGTCACCAGGGGCAGGTTTTCCGGGCTCACATACCACAAGAGCACGCGTTCCGCCCAGGGGGGCAGCGGTTTCCCGTCAAAAATCACGGGAAACATCTCCTGTAAAATCACCGGAATGCCGAAACCGCTGGCAACAGCGGCCACCACGCCTCCGACCACAGCCCACGCCAGCGTGCCCCTATAAGGAAGAAGATACTCGCGCCACAATGCCCTGGCGCGCAGGATGGAGGATTCCTGCCCCTCTGTTGACTGTTTCCTCATAAGTATTCCGAATAGCCGCGCCCGGGAACGGACGGCGCGCAATCGGCAGGGATCATACCATGAAGACCGTGAATGACAAGCTCCTTGAAATAAAAACTGCATGAGTAAAGGCATGGGGGCGGACCCCCGGTCATCCCGGCTTGCCCGCCGCCCCGTAATGGTCTACCTTTCCGTCGCATGCTGAAGACAGGATTCATCCAACCGGAAACCATTCCCGGCCACTTTCCCCGAAACCTCAGAACCATCGTGGAACTGTACCGCTCCTGCCTGGACGCAGGCGCGGAGCTCGTCCTCTGTCCGCCGCTGGCCCTCAGCGGCGTGCATACCGGTGAACTGGCTTTGCGCAGCGGCTTCCGGGCCCAGCACCGGGCGGCCCTGGCCTACCTGGCACGGGAAATAGCGGACGTCCCCCTGCTGCTGGGAGCGGCGGACGCGGAAGGAATCCGATTCCATCTGTTGAGGAACGGCCTTTCCTTTCCCCGGCAGGCCGTTATCCCTCCCGCCCCGCATGGGAACGAACGCGTCCCCGTCTTTGGCATCCGGAGAACGGAGGATGAAGCCGTTTTTTCCATCGCCCCGTGGGAAGAAAGTCCTCCGCCGCACGTTTCCTCCACATGCCTGCTGCTCCGCACGCCCGCCCATGCATGGCATGAGGGGCTGCTGGAACAGGATGAGGCAGAAGCCCGCCGTACGGCGCGGAAAACAGGTCTCCCCGTATTGACGGCCCGCCTGGCCGGGGGAGAAGGTCCGTTTCTGCTGCCCGGCGCATCTTCCGTATGGTCCAGCAACGGACATCTTCTCAAACGGCTGCGTCTTTTTGAACGGGATTCCGCCGTCATTTCACCGGAAAACTCCACAGGAACGGACTCTCCCCTGCCCTCCCCGGAAAAACAGCTCCGGCACGCCCTACGCAAAGGGATGGAAGACTTCATTTTGAAAAGCGGGTATGAGGCCGTCTGCCTGAATTTGCTGGAAAATTCCGCTTCCCTTCTGTTAGCGGAACTATTGAAGGAAATGCGGCCCTCTCTGGCAGTAACGGGGTTTATCCCCTCCCTGCCCGGCATTCCGGAAGAGACAAGGGAAAAGGTTCAAGCCTTCGCCGGCGCGGCAGGCATTGGCGTGCGGACGGTTTCTCTCCCTAACAAAACCGAAGGGCTGGACGAAAGAGCTACGGCCGCATGGCTCATGCGCCAATGGGCGGAAGAAGAAGGAGCCCTGCCGCTCTCTTCTCTAACGGGAACGGATATCATGACGGAGTCCCGCTTCCTTCCTGCCGCTTTAGCCGCGGATTTCATGCCGCTGGGGGATTTATACGAGACGGAACTGGCAAACCTGTTCCCCGGTTTTATTTCCCCGGCTCCGGAGGCCGCCATGCGTGACGGGTTTCTCATCCGCCTGCACCGGAAACATGAATCCGCCACGGAGCTGGCGAACCGGTTCCCGGAATCGGAAAGGGAAATACGCCGTTTGCAGCGGCAGGCCCGCGCATCCGAATGGACACGCCTGAAACTGCCGCCCCGCCTCATGCTGCGCTCCATCCCCGGAACGCAGGAAACGCCTTATATCCATCGGCTGGCAGACTGACGCGGAACCTTCCTTTTCCTCCCGTGGCATACATTGCGCTTGCTCTTGAAGTGGAAGAAGTGATTAGTAGAAGCCATGCAATTCCATGTAGCAACCATGATCGGCCGCGCCGCTTTAAGGCTGGTTGACCGGTTGGGGTCAATCGGATTGCTGCTTTACCAAGTAGCTTCATGCATGTGGTCCGGCCAGTTCCGGATGCGCGTGCTTGTGGAGCAAATTGCAAAAATCGGGGTGCAATCCCAGCCGGTGGTCATCATCACCGGCGCGTTCACCGGCGCGGTGCTGGAAGCCCAGACACTTTTCCAGCTTCAAACGGTGAGAATGGAAACCATGGGCGGGGCCGTCGTCGCCGTGGGCATGTTCCGGGAGCTGGGCCCCGTCATCACCGGGCTGATGCTTGCGGGGCGCGTCGGGTCCGCCATGGCCGCGGAAATCGGCACCATGAAAGTCACGGAACAGGTGGATGCCCTTAAATCCATGAATGTGGATCCGGTAGACTACCTGGTGAAGCCGCGGATACAGGCCATGCTTATTTCCATGCCCATCCTGATGATGGAAGCCGTTCTGGTGGGCATCGCCTCCGCGTACATCGTCAGCGTCACCGCCTTTAACGTAGACCAGGCCTACTGGATGCACTTCATGAGCAAATTCGTCACCATGGGGGACATCATCGTAGCCCTGGTCAAGGCTCTTGCTTTCGGCCTCATCATTTCCACCATCTCCTGCCGGGAGGGGCTGAACACCACGAACGGCGCCGTGGGCGTAGGCAAATCCACCATGCAGGCCATGGTGTACGCTTCCGTGGCCCTGCTCATCGCCAACTTTATCCTGACCATGATCCTCAACTCTTTCTTCCCCATGGGATTCATGAGATAGCCTTTCCCCGCCGCCATGCAGCCATTCATCCGCGTCCATCAGCTCAGACAAAGCTTCGGCACCCAGGAAGTGCTGAAAGGCGTAAGCTTTGACGTGGGCAAGGGAGAACTGATGGCTTTAATAGGAGGTTCCGGAGCCGGGAAAAGCGTCATTCTGAAACATCTGGACGGCCTGATGGACCCCTTGGACGGCTATGTGGAAATAGACGGCAGGCGCATCAGCGGCGCGCCGGAAAAAATCAGAAAGCAAATCCGCAGCAACATCGGATTCATGTTCCAGCAGGGAGCCTTATTCGATTCCCTGAGCGTGGGAGAAAACGTAGCCTTCCCCCTGCGGGAGGCGGGGATCAGGGATGAAAACGAACTGGACACCCGTATCTCAGCCGCTTTGGATTCCGTAGGACTGCTGGGACAGCAGGAAAAAATGCCGGCCAGCCTCTCCGGCGGCATGATCAAGCGCGTCGCCGTGGCCAGGGGCAATCATTACCACTCCGGAATGCCTGCTCTATGACGAGCCCACCGCGGGCCTGGACCCCATCGTCACGGACAGCATCAGCTTCCTCATCCGGCAAATCTGCAAGGACAAAGGCATCACCACCGTCATTGTCTCCCATGACATGCCCAGCGTGATCCGCATCGCGGACAAAATCGTCTATCTCAGAAACGGTGAGGTTTACTGGACGGGAACTCCGGAAGAACTGTTGCACTCCCAAGACGAAATCCTGCAAAAATTCCTGTACGGGGACTCCGGGGAAAACTGGGCGGCCCTGTCCGGCAAAAATGAAAACTTCCAACGGGTTCTGCTGGAACGGGCGGAACGGGAACGCAAACAATAACCATCTTGCCACAGAGCCATGAAACAGAAACTTAAACCGGAAACGTGGGTAGGCATCTTTCTGATCGCCGGGATCCTGATGATTATCGGAGTCATCCTGGGATTCGGCAACATCAAAACATCCAAGGAACAAACCTACCCCATCAACATCATTTCAAAGATGCGGCGGGGCTCATCAAGGAGTCCCAGATCCGCCTGGGCGGCGTCACGGTGGGGAAAGTCACCAAAGCCCCTGAACTCCTGCCTTCCGGCAATGAAGTCATGCTGGAAGCCAACATCCTGAGCGGCGTGAAAATCCAGCAAGGGTCCGTCTTCCGGGTGGACATGCAGAACATTCTGGGCGACAAATACATCGATATCGTCCCTCCGGCCCAGCCCACGCATGAATACATCCTTCCCCATGCCACCATCATCGGTCAGCCGGAAAGCGATTTCAGCAAAATCAAAAACAATGCCGTGGGCGCCACAGAGGAAATCCTGAAAATCCTCAAGCAAATCGAGAAAAATTCGGACAACATTGACGACGCCATCCTCAATATCGGAGAGGCGGCCAAAGGTCTGGCCCAGACGACCAGACTGATCAACGAGGGCATCCTGAACCGGGAGAACCTCCAGAACCTCGGCAGCGTACTGTCTCAAATAAACCGGGCGGGAGAACAGCTCCCCGGCCTCATGGAAGAAACGCGCTCCTCGGTCGCAGCCATGAAAGACACCGTCCGGGATGCCCGCAAACTCATTGCCGGAGCTGAAGAAAAACTCAACACTCTGGACCCCGCCGTCAAGGCAATCCCCCCTACGCTGGCCTCTCTGAGGAAAGCATCTGAACAAATCTCCTCCTTCACGGCTGATGCACGTAAAAACCAGGGCTTTCTTGGGCTGCTTATGTACGATGCTCGCTTCCGGGCCAACGCTCAGGAATTCATCCGTAATCTGAGGGATTACGGCATTCTGAGGTACCGGAATCCTAACGAACCCCAAGTCAAACCGGATCCCCGCGGCGGTTTTTCAGGAAGCCGCCGCTGAGAGACCGCACAATTCCGGGTGAAGCCGCTTTACACACTTGCCAATAGTGGGAAGCGTGCTAAATAATTTCCAATGTGAGAGGCGAAAACATGTAAGTCGACATGTTTTTCAACAGGAACCAACCCTTAATACTCTAATCAACCATGCAAGACAACCAAACCGAACTTGAAACGACCGCAGCAGCAAACGACACTTCCTGCTCCTGCCCTTCCGCCCGCGAGCTTGCCGTCACCAGATTTCAACAGGCCAGGGCCTTCGCCGCAGCTAAAGTAAACCAAATCCGCAAGGCGGCTACGGAACAGGCCAGCACCATCTGCGACTACGCCCAGGAAAAGGGAGAAGTCATCCGTGACAAGGCCAAGAAGTTCCACGAAGCAGGCGAAGAATACGTGAAGGAAAAGCCCACCCAGTCCGTGCTGATTGCCATGGGCGTGGGCCTTCTCATCGGTCTGCTTATCCGCCGTCGTTAACCCTCTCCCTTCATTCCGCGCCATGCGTGCCATGCGCATGGCGTCCTCCCTCCCCCTTTCAAACCGAACCATGGGACTGATCGACAAACTCAAGCGAACCTTCGTCACCCCCCTTGTGGAGGAAAAGGAAGAAGGGATGGCCATGGTCCGGTCCCTCCGGGAAACCGGGACGGCAGCCCTGGCCCATGCGGAAGCCCTGGCCGCACTGCTCAAACTGGAACTGAAGGAAGCGTCCAACAGGCTGGGCAAAAAAACGGCCTTTCTCCTGATGGGCGTCTTCATGGCCTTCTTCGGCTATCTATTTCTGTGGTGCCTTCTGACTGTGGTCATGGCGTATTTCTGGGGAATTATCGCCGGGCTTGCCGTAACCACGGGCTTTCATCTCCTGGCCGCCGCAGCCGGGTTCATCCTTTTCAGCCGAACCCATGTAACGCCTATCGCTCCGGCGACGGCGGAAGAACTTAAAACGGATTTATCATGTCTGCAAATGGCTCTCAAGAAAAGCTCGCACTCCTGATGCGGGTAGCTTCCTCCCGGCTGGACATCGTCAATGAGGCGGACAGCCTGGTGCAAAAGACGCATCAGCAGGCCGACCACTTCCGTAAATTGAAAAAAAAGGCCATGTCCCTGCCTGTAATCGGCTCTATTGTCGGAACGGTGGCAGGAGTTCTTCTCATCCGCATGTTTGCGGGGAAAAAAAGCAATCCGGCCCCTCCCCCGCAGCCGCGCACTTCCGGAAGCTGGGTTAATTCCTCCATCTTCCGTTTCATCGTTGAAATTCTGATTACCCTGGCTTTCCCTTCCCTGAAAAAAATGGGGATCGGCCTGGCCGGCAAAAAATTCCTCAATCTGTTCAAATAACAGGCTTTTCAGGCCAATACAGCGGTTTTCTGCCGCTTCTTGAAAAGGTTCGGGAACCCAGCAGCCGTAAAAAAATGGGGATGTTCCTGCGGCGTTAAATGACGAGCCGCCCCATATCCTTCCTGCCTTCCAGGGAACAATAAATCATGCCTGGCGTAAAAAGCCGGCCTACCGCGCCAATCCCCTGTTCCATCATCCTCTCCTTCCCCGGAAACAAACGTCCGCAGATCTTCCGCAAAACTTCCCCTCTCGAAATTCCTCACCCGTCGCGGAACAGGGCAAAGTCGCTTTCATGGAAATCGGTTCCCAGACATTTTTTGCTGGTCAAAAAAGCTCTGTTTTCGTTAGTATGTAGCTTCATCAGTTTGCTGCATTCACAACATGAGCGAATACATTTTGCCCCACGTCGACGGATATCTTAAACTTGGACAGGATTACGACTGTTCCGATATCCACCTTGCCGTCAACAGCCGTCCCACCTGGCGCCGGTTCGGCCAGCTTCTCCCCATCTGGGAGGAAGCGCCCAATCTCACGCCCCAGGACACGGAAGTGCTGGCGAGGGGCTTTCTGGAAGACCCGGAATGGAACCGCCTTCAGCAACGGGGGGACGTGGACTTCGCCTACGCCAATGACTTTGGCCGTTACCGCGCATCCGTGGTTAAACAGCGCCTGGGTTATGACATCTGCTTCCGCATCATCAACACGCGGGTGCGCACCATGGAGGAAATAGGCCTGCCGACGGAATACGTGGTGCCCCTCACCCGCTACACCAACGGTCTCATTCTAGTCACGGGTTCCGTAGGTTCCGGTAAATCCACCACGCTGGCCTCCATCGTGGACTTCATCAACCAGGACCGCCACGACCACATCATCACGCTTGAAGACCCCATCGAATACCTGATTCCCCAAAAAACTGCCACGTCAACCAGCGTGAAGTGCATAAACACACGGAATCTTTCGCCCGCGCCCTCCGCGGCGCCCTCCGTGAAGACCCAGACGTTATCATGGTGGGTGAAATGCGCGACCTGGAAACCATCTCCCTGGCGCCCACGGCCGCAGAAACCGGCCACCTGGTGCTCGGCACCCTTCATACGGGCTCCGCTGCCCGTACGGTGGACCGCGTGCTGGACGTCTTCCCGGTGGAGCAACGCGACCAGATCCGCATCATGGTCAGCGAATCCCTGCGCGGCATCATCTCCCAGCAGCTGGTTCCCAGAGCAGACGGCAACGGCCGCGCTCTGGCCATTGAAATGCTGGTTAATACGCCCGCCATCGCCAACTGCATCCGTGAAGGCAAGACATTCATGATTCCCGGCTGCATCCAGACAGGGAAAGCCCAGGGCATGATCCTGATGGACGACTCGCTCCGGGCCCTGCACCAGGCAGGCCTCATCACCACGGAAGACTGCATCTTCCGCGCGGAAGACAAAAACCATCATGAAATCCTTCCTGGGAATCAAGTAACCTTTAATTTTGAAACACTCCTGTTATGGCTGTCATCGACCAATACTTCAAATCTCTCGTAGAAGCGGGCGGTTCCGACCTTCACCTCAGCGAAGGCCAGCCTCCTAAAATCCGCGTCAACGGGACCATCTCCGCCATCTCCGACGAAAACCTGGAAGGCCAGGCATTCAAAAACCTCCTTGCGGAAATATGTGATCCCCAGGCCTTCCAGAAATATCTGGAAGAAGGGGACCTGGACTTTGCCTATGAAATGGATGAAACATCCCGTTTCCGCTGCAACTATTTCAAGCAGCAGCACGGCCTGGGGGCAGTTTTCCGTCTCATTCCCACCAAAATAGCCACGCTGGAAGAACTGGGCGTGCCTACGGTCGTCAAGGCGAATTCGCCCACATGAGATCCGGCCTTGTGCTGGTCACGGGCCCCACCGGTTCCGGTAAATCCGCCACGCTGGCCGCCATCATCGACTACATCAACAGCAACCAGGCGCGGCACATCATCACCGTGGAGGAACCTATCGAATTCGTCCATCCCAATAAAAAATCCATCGTCACCCAAAGAGAAGTGCCTCTCCAGACGCCTTCCTTCGCAGACGGCCTCCGGGCCTCCCTTCGTGAAGACTCCGACATCGTGCTGGTGGGTGAAATGCGCGACCTGGAAACCATCTCCCTGGCGCTCACGGCGGCTGAAACCGGCCTTCTGGTATTCGGCACCCTGCACACGAACAACGCCAGCAAAACCATTGACCGTATCATTGACGTATTCCCATCTGACCAGCAATCCCAGGTACGCACCATGCTTGCGGGCTCCCTCCGCGGCGTCGTAGCGCAGCTCCTGATGAAGCGCAGCGACAAACCGGGCCGCGTGGCCGTCAATGAAATCCTCTTTGCCACGCCGGCCGTGGCTGCCATCATCCGTGAAGGCGCCACGCAGAAAAATTCCCTGACGTCATTGTCGGCGGCAAGGCCATGGGCATGCAATTCATGGATGACGCCATCTGGCAGAAACTCCAGCAGGGCATCGTCTCCCCGGAAGAAGCCTACATGAAGTGTATTGAAAAAGAAGAGATTCCGCAACTTCCTTCCTCCGGAATCCGCCCGCCTGGCAGACTCCGGCGGCGGAAACTAAGCTCTTTGCCCTCCTTCTCCTGCCATGTCTCCCACTGGAAAAATTCACGCTCAGGCTTGTAATTTATGGAGCCTTCCTGCTCTATCTGGTGGGGGACCTGTTTGTCTGGCACGGCTTTCTGGCCGGCAGAATGGACGCGTACCTGAAACCGTTGCCGGGGCCGCCAGGAGACAACTCCGCCCGGATAGCGGAAGTGTACGGGGGAACCCGTCACCGCCAACCAGCTTTCTCGAAGAATTACGGAACTGAAACTGCTGCGCCAGCCTCCCGTGCTGGATATGGAAGGCGGGATCAAACTTACTCATGAACTGGACGTCCCCGGCGACCTGGCTCCGCGGGCCAGGTATGACCTGATCGGCTCCTCCCTTCTGCGCCTGAAAACCAGCGTCAATGACCTCCAGCTCCCCAACCGCAACGCGGAAGCGGCACGCGCCGTGGAACAAATCCGGTCCCGTTTTGACGGAGACACGGAACAATACCTGAAAACCCTGCATGGCCAGAAATTGACGCAGGAACAATTGCAAAAAAAAATAGCGGCCAGGCTCAAACAGACGGAACAGCTCTACCGGGCAACCGCCCAGGCGGCGGAAGCGTCCGACGAAGACCTGAAAACCTACTACAACCTGATCCGGGATCAGCTCACCCCTCCTGATCTGCGGAAAACCAGGCACATCTTCCTGGCTACCCTGAACAGGGAAGAAGCCCAGGTCCGGCAAACCGCAGAAACGCTGCTGGAACGGCTGAAGGCAGGGGAATCCTTCTCCCGGCTCGCCAGGGAATTCAGTGAAGACGAACGTTCCGCTCCCGCAGGAGGGGAACTCGGCTGGATAAACCCCGCCCGCGCAAAGGAAACCCTGGGTCTGGCGTTGGCAGACATTCCGGACGACAAGCCGGCGCTTCTCAAAAGCCGGTGGGGGTGGCACCTTGTGGAAGCATCCCCTGTTAAAAAAAGGAAAAACGCCATCCTATGAAGAAGCGCTTCCGGCTCTGAGGGATGCAACCCGGAGCCTCAGAAAAGCTCAAGCCGTGGGATTGTACATGGACGGCCTTTTTTGAAGAAGCCCATCTCAGAAACCGCATTAAAAACAAGCAGGGCCGCTGACGCTCCAATTCCGGTAAACGGGCCTTCGCAAAAATCGGAAACATCAGGCCCGCCTGCCTTTACTCCTGAACATTCCCGCAGACCCTCTGGCTTTCAGACCGGGGCGTTCCTCCTTTTCCGTAAAAGCCGGGCGTTCCCGGAAATAGCCATCTTCCCTGCGGTCAGCTTCCGGCAGTCATGAAACACCCGCACGAGATGAGGAAAGGCGGCACCTTCCTTCTTATTTGCCTTTCCTGACGAATTCCGCTTGCTTTCAAACGCGGGATGAACTAAATTCTTTCCGGTATTTCCCACGGGGTATTAGCTCAGTTGGTAGAGCGTCTCGTTCGCAATGAGAAGGTCAGGGGTTCGAATCCCCTATACTCCACCATCCATCTCTCTTTCCCGCCACTGTTTTTTATTCGGGAATAACGGGTAGCCCTATGAATGGTAACTTATTTAAAATTGTACTGGTTTCAGTCGTTGCCATTCTTCTGGCCATCATAGGCGGCATCATGTCGGCGGACGGCGATCCCCTTTCTATAGTTCTGGCTGTTTCCCCCTTTATCCTGGCCGCCTTATTCCTGATGAAGGGAAAAGTGTGGTATCTGTGGATACTGATACCCATTCTTTTCCTGCCCATCCCCTCTTTAAGGGATTACGCTCCCCTCCTTGCTTACGGAATAACCCTTCCTTGTTACTTGTGGAACGCCATGCTCAGGCGTTCAACCTTGACGTGGAATTCCGCCCCCCTTCTGGACGCTGTCGTCCTCGTGCTGTTCATGCATGTGGGCTACATCTTCCTGAGCCACCCTTTCGCTCTGGGGCTGGATGTGCTGGAAGACTACTACGGAGGCAAGGGATACATCCTTTTCCTCCAGGCCCTCCTGGCCTATCCCTGCCTGTCCTCGTTAAAAACGACCAGCCATGAACTGGGCAAGGTGCTTCAATGGGCTGTTTTCCTGACCATCGTTTTTACCCTTATCCTAACCGCCCGGAGCCTCCTTTCTCCGGATAGCGCCGGGGCGGATCTTGCCGCGAACGCGGGCTCCGCAGGCACACTCTCCGAAAGCTCCCGGAACTCTTCCTTCCTCAGGAATTTCTATCTTGGTGATGCAGCTGCTCATCATCAACTACTCCGTGTGGCAGATGATCAAACGTCCCTGGTGGGGGGCGCTGCTTCTTCTTGGAACCGTTGGCATCCTGTTAAGCGGATTCCGCTCCGCCATGGCCCAGGTTCTGTTCCTGTTCTTCACCATATCCCTAATTTACAGAAGATGGTTCTTCTGCCTTCTGGTTCCCGTTCTCGGAGTGCTTTTGCTCTTGCTGCTCTCCTCTGCGGGTATGCTCCATTCTCTGCCTTTCGGCATCCAGCGCACCCTCTCAGCCGTTCCTTTCCTGGACGTCAGCGAGCAAGCCAAGGCAAACGCCGAAGACTCCATCAACTGGCGCTTTGAAATGTGGAGCTGGGCGCTGGATGACCGTGAACACTTTATTCAGAACAAAATATTCGGAGACGGCTTTTCACGGGATATCAGCATCGTGAAAGCCAATGTGTATGAAGAAGCCTACAACCTGAGCAAAGACCAAAGCGCCTTTGCGTGGAACGGCCAATGGCACAGCGGCCCCATTTCCACGATTCAAACGCTCGGCTACATAGGGATTTCCCTGTACCTTATCCTGTCCGTCGTTGGCATGACCTACGCATGGATCGTCAGTAAAATTACCGCAACCATCAGTACAAGCTCGGCATCCTGTATGTTTCCGCCGTCTATTTCACCAAACCAATCTTCTTTTTCCTGATCTTTGGGGAAAGCATCACCGTTGCGATGGACATCATATCCCTGGCCATCATCAAAGTACTCTACTCCTGCGCCAAGAGGGAGGGCCTCTATGTATCCCTCCATGTCCGCAAGGAATACATGCCGCTCATGATCCGGAAAACGCAGCAAAAACGGCAAGCCGCCGCAACGGCACCCATTTCCGACTGACTGTTCCTTCCGCGGGAAAAACAGGCGTTCCCTATGCTTGAGGCTGGACTAATTCAAAGGGAGTTGCTACCTTTCGGGGCGGTTCCTTTTCCCATGGCAGCAGATACTTCCCATCATATCATCGCCTCATTCCGTCACGCTGGGGTTCCTCCAGATTTCCGGGCAAGCCCCTTCATCCCATTGCTGGGAAACCTCTTGTCCAGCACGTATGGGAACGCGTCTGCCGCTGTTCCCGCCTGGACGCCATCGCCATCGCCACGGATGACCAGCGCATTTTTGACGCCGCCGTATCCTTTGGAGCCAGGGCCATCATGACCTCTCCGGACCATCCCAGCGGCAGCGACCGCCTGGCGGAAGCGGTACGTTCCTTCCCTGCCGCCACCCATGTCGTCAATATTCAGGGGGACGAACCTCTCATTGACCCAGCCCTGATTGACAGGCTGGCGGAAGCCCTGGTCTCGGACGAAGCCCTCTCCATGGCCACCGTCGCCTGCCCCATCAGCGCTCAGGAGGACCTGGACAACCCGAACATTGTCAAAGTAGCCCTGGCCCGTAACGGAGACGCCCTGTACTTCTCCCGTTCCGTCATTCCCTACGCCCGCCATCCACGCGTAGCGCCACCCCCTTCGCCATCTGGGTATTTACGCCTACCGCCGCGACTTTCTTGAAAACTATGTGCGCTGGGCTCCGACCCCCTGGAACAGACGGAATCCCTGGAACAACTGCGCGCACTGGAAAACGGGGCCAGAATCAGGGTCATCCTGACGGACCACGTCAGTGTGGGCGTGGATACGCCGGAACAGGCGGAACAGGTGGAACAAATCTTATTAAACATACACTAGGAAGCAAATCATGAAATACATCTTCGTCACAGGCGGTGTTGTCTCCTCTCTCGGCAAAGGACTGGCGGCGGCATCCATCGGCACGCTGCTGGAACGCTGCGGACTTAAGGTAACCCTTCAAAAATTCGACCCCTACCTGAATGTGGACCCCGGAACGATGAGCCCGTTCCAGCACGGGGAAGTGTACGTCTTGAACGACGGAGCGGAAACGGACCTGGACCTGGGCCATTACGAACGCTTCGTCCATTGCAGCCTCTCCCGGCTAAACAACCTCACTTCCGGACAGGTCTTTGAAAGCGTGCTGCGGAAGGAACGCCGGGGAGACTATCTGGGAAAAACGGTTCAATACATTCCGCATGTCACGGATGAAATCAAAAACCGCCTCTATGAAGTCACGGAAAAATCAGACGTGGACATCATCATCACGGAAATCGGCGGCACGGTCGGGGACATGGAAGGCCACATTTTCCTGGAAGCCCTGCGCCAATTCGCCCTGGAAGTGGGCCGTGACAACGTCTGCTTCATTCACGTCACCCTGCTCCCCTATATCAAGGCCGCCGGGGAAATGAAAACGAAGCCCACCCAGCAATCCGTCGCCAAGCTCCGGGAAATCGGCATCCAGCCGGACGTGATCATCTGCCGGACGGAATACGACATGAGTGAAGACGAACGCCGCAAAATCGCCATGTTCTGCAACGTGGAAGCCAAAAACGTCATTGCCTTCCGCGACGTCAAAAACACCATCTACGAATGCCCCCTGGATCTCAGCCAGGATAAAATAATACCGCATTGTCACCAGGCGCCTGGGACTGGACGTTCCGGCGCCCAATCTGGCGGACTGGCAGCGTTACGTCGGCAGGGTCATCAGCCCCAGCCACTCCATCAGGATTGCCGTAGTAGGTAAATACATCGCTCTCCAGGACGCCTACAAATCCATCTATGAATCCTTCACTCACGCCGGTGCGGAAAATGACGCCCGCGTGGAAATTCTCCGGATAGACGCGGAAGAAATTGAGGAAAAAAGGGCGCGGAGGCCATGATTGGCTCCGTGGACGGCATTCTGGTGCCGGGCGGCTTTGGAGACCGCGGCATTGAAGGAAAAATCCAGACGGTGGAATACGCGCGCACCAAAGGAATCCCGTTCCTGGGCATTTGCCTGGGCATGCAGGTGGCCGTCATTGAGTACGCACGCCACATCTGCGGCATGGATGACGCCAACTCCACGGAATTCGACCAGAAAACCACCCACCCAGTCATCAGCCTCCAGGAAGAGCAAAAAGGCATCAAGGCCATGGGAGCCACCATGCGCCTGGGCGCCTACAAGGCCCTGATCCGGCCCGGAACGCTGGCGCACAAGCTTTACGGCAAGGACAGCGTTACGGAACGCCACCGCCACCGGTACGAATTCAACCCGGCCTACCGCGACGAACTGGAAAACGCGGGGCTGGTCATCAGCGCCGTCAATGACGAACACGGACTGGTGGAAGTCGTGGAACTTCCCGATCATCCCTTCTTCATCGCCTGCCAGTACCATCCGGAATTCCAGTCCGCTCCCAACCGGGCCCACCCGCTCTTTTCCGGCCTGGTTTCAGCCGCGCTGGAGCACAAGAGCCACTCCTGACCCTTTCATTAAGCCCGGGGCCTTTTCCGGAATTTCCATTCCGGAAAAGGCCTTCTCTTTCCAGGCATGCTCACGGACCTTTTCGTCATCGTCATTTACTTTCTGGCTATCTTCTGCATTGGCATTTATGCGGGACGAAAGCAAAACTCCCTGACAGACTATGCCCTGGGCAACCGCTCCCTGCCCTGGTGGGCTATTCTGGCCTCTATCCTGGCGGCGGAAATCAGCGCGGCCACCTTCCTGGGGGCTCCCGGAGAAGGATACCATACCCGCAACTTCACATACGCCCAGCTCTGCATCGGCACCATCCTGGGCCGCATCATCGTCGGCAGGCTCTTTCTCAAGCCCTATTATGACTACAAGGTTGTTTCCATCTATGAATACCTGGAAAAAAGATTCGGGCTCCTGACGCGGCGGACAGCCTCCATGGTCTTCCTGATCAGCCGGGTGCTCGCCAGCGGAACCAGGCTCTATTTCGCGGGCATTCTGCTGGTCATTGCCTACCAGTTCCTGACAGGCGTCACGGCAGACGCCGACCAGATTGTCCTGCTCTACATTGCCGCCCTGGTTGCCATCTCCGTCGCCACGACAATTTATACCGCGATCGGAGGATTGAAAGCCGTCGTCTGGACGGACGTCCTCCAGGCCGTCGTTCTGGGAGTCTCCATGCTTTCCGCCCTGTGGGTACTGTTCTCCCATATCCCCGGAGGGTGGAGCTCCATCTCCGCCGCCATGAATGGTGGAGACGATTGGAAATTCTTCTCCTGGGGAACCGGAGAAGGCCTGGACTTCCTCCAACAAGGCGCCCGCGTGCTGGGCCAGGAATACACGGTGTGGGCGGCCTTCCTGGGAGCAACCTTCATCACCATGGCTACGCATGGCACGGACCAGGACATGGTGCAGCGCATGCTGGCGGCAAAAAAACAGCAAGGCGGGAACGCGTGCAGTCATCGTATCCGGCTTGCTGGACTTCCCCATCGTCATCATTCTCCTCTTCACGCGCATTCTTCTCTATGTCTTCTACCAATACAACCCGGCAAACCTCCCCCCGACACGCCGCAGCTGCATGTGTTTCCCTACTTCATCATCCATGAACTTCCCAACGGCATCCGCGGGCTGCTGATCGCCGGACTTCTGGCGACGGCCACGGGCTCCCTCTCCACGGCTCTAAACTCCCTGGCGACTACCGCCACCAAGGACTGGTACCAGGGGATATTCAAACCGGAAGCCACGGAACGGCAGCTGCTCCGGTGCGTGCGCTGGGGAACGGCCGTTTTCTCCCTGCTGCTCATCCTCGTGGGTTCCATCACAGCGTGGTATGTGGTGCATCACCCGGAAGTCCGCATCATCCAAATAGCCCTGGGCATTTTCGGCTATACCTATGGCTCCCTGCTTGGCATTTTCCTGTTGGGAATGCTGACCCGCACCAGAGGCAGCGACTCAGGAAACATCATTGCCATGGCGGCAGGATTCTTTGTCATCGCTTTACTGACGGAACTCATCCCTCTGCCCTCCGGCTGGCAACAATATGTTCCGGAAATAGCATTTCCGTGGCGCGTTACCATCGGAACTCTGGTTACTTTTACCGTCGGCTTCTGTTTCAGAAAGCGCCGCCTTCCCATGCGCTGAACGGTGAACGCCGTTCCCCCCGGCCACATTCAGGTTCCGCATTCCCCTTCAAACCTCCCGTCAATGGGAGTAAATGTGCAAGCGAAAAATAGGGGATTAGGGGATAAAAATCCCTGAGGGGGGGCGTTCCCTGTCCAACGGATGCGCCGAAACTCCTTCTCCCGGACGCAAAAGCGCCGCTTTCCCGGAAAGGGAAAGCGGCGTGAAACGGAATGGAAACACGTTCCCTCCGCTACACTTCTTCGGGGGACAGCCAGCGGAAGGAAACGATGTTGAACTTTCTTCCAAACGCCTTGTTCACGGCGCTCAGCTCCGTATCCTCCAGCGCGCCGCTCTTCATGTTGACCTGCCGGGCCGGAGTTTCCGGGCTGTTCACCGGATCCACGTAGTTGATCCCCCTCTGCACCACCGCTTCGCACCACGCGCGCGACAGCACCACCCCTTCGCGGTTGGCCAGCTCTCCGTAGGCGCGCACCGTAAACGTATCGTCCCTCGTCGTCAGGATGTTGCCCAGAACCGCCAGCACGTCAGACTGGATCAGGTAGCCGGGGGCGGCCGTATACACCGATCCCCTGGCCGCGTCCTGGTTCGGGTAGCCTCCCTTGGGCGCGATCACCATGTCGGAAAGTTCGTCAAACGTGCTGTTGATGGAGCTCTCGTCAATAGCCGCCTGAAGCGCTCCCTTCACCCCCATTTCCCCGCTCTGCAGGCGGCGGTTGACAAAGTCGGACATGTTCAGGAAGGGGCCTCTCTTTTTGACCTCCTTGACCATGTTCCGGGCCAGGGACCTGATTTGGGTGTCGCTCAGGGTTCTCAGGTCCGACCACGCCATGGCCTCTCCGTCCGGGATGCCCTGGGTCACCCCTATCGAACCATAGTCGTCCACGTGGGACTTGTCGCTGCTGGCCACTCCGAAACGGGAAAAGGACGTCTGGGAGTTGTTGAGCACGGAGGGCCTCCCGTTTCTGGAATAGAGAATCTTGCGCTTCTTGAGCCCCAGCAGGGTGGCTTCCCAGGCGCGCTGGGAGGTGGAGTTGCATTGAATCCGCCGGCGACGGTGAGGTACTTGGAGGCCTGCTTGTAGCCTTCGTCCGTCCTGGCGAGTTCTTCGACGACAGCCTCCGAGGGTTTGCCCTGAAGGTCGGGCATGAAGCGGCGGTTGGCGATGCCTGAAGCCCTGTTGGAGGAGGCGTCCGTAGAGAAAGCCTGCTGAAGCACGGTTTTAAGTTCTTCCCTGCCCGTGCCCCCAAGGCTGGAAGGGCGGGCGGCCAGGGAGGAGGCGAACCAGGAGTCCCAGAGGGCGTCGTTGATCATCAGGCCGTGGTCCCAGAAGTCCCCCAGGGCGGCGTCCCCCATGATTTCGTTGTGGGAGAAAACCTTGTCGGCAGGAAGCATGGGATCGGCAAAAGCGTTGCCGATGCCTACGCCCGGCACGCCGGACTGGTAGGCGAAGCGTTTGGCGATGGCCGCCCTGGAGTCGCTCCTGTACCATCCCGGGGTGAGGCGGCATCCGGCAAAGCCGGCCAGGCTGGAGGGCTGCTGGAAGGGAAGCTCCGCGGCGACAATCTTGTTGACCTGCTCGGCTCCCGGCCCTCCGAAGGGGGAGAGCCTGGTGCCGTCATTGGAGAGGATGTTGGAGATGGTAATCGGGAAGAAATCACTGTTGGCGTTCTTGACTTCAAACTGGTACGGGCTGTAGAGGCGCCCCAGTTCGGAGGCGGTGGGCATCTGGCCTCCCCAGAAAAGGGGGCTGGAGTGCTGCCATGTCTTGGCCCGGTAGTCCTTGCCCTCCGGATAGGCTCCTATCACGGGGGGCTTGCCCCATTTTACCGATACTCCATAGTAGGCGACAAACGTGGAGTCCAAAGAGGGCGTGCCGTATTCGCCCGCTTTTTTAGCTTCTTCATTGGTCCCTTCGTTGTGTTCCCACATTTCTGCGGGAAGTTTAATTTGGTCAACAAGAGGTTTTTCCCAAGCACCCCAGTTCAGGTTGAGGATGGCCGGCATGGTCTTGGAGAAAATTTTCTATTTCCGCCGTGCTTTTCCCATTCAGGGAAGAGGAACTGTTCATTTTGTTGGGATCCATCAGGCCGGCCCCCATCACGAAGGTTCCCAGGGCTTTGGAGGCACCCTTGTCTCCGTATTTGACGGCGAGAACATGATTGTCCGGCGTTCCGTTGAGCCGGCTGGTATCTTCCGCGAAGATAACGGAAGCCTTGGCAATGCCTACCTGGTTATATCCGCTGCCGTCCAGAAGTTCATAACGGACGCCGTCCGTCAGGTTGACGGCATAAGAGCTGACTTGTCCCGGTTCCTGGGACCATCCCTCTTTGAGCGGGAATCTGTCCGGTTTGAAATCACCGCTGTTGGGCTTTGTTTTGTAAACTTCGTTACCGTTGGCGATGTTGGAAACGACCGGCTGGGCAAAGACGATGATCTCGCCTGCTTTCAAGGTGGAAGGCTCTCCCTTGACGGTGGAACCGTCACTGTTAAGTTTGGCCGTAGTTCGGAAAGAGGCGCCGAAATCCGCCACCTGGCGGTTGTTATAAGAAGCGTTCAAATAGGGGATCAGGCAGGATTCTCCATAATTGGAGAGTGCATTCTCATCCAGTTGGTTCCATGCGAATTTAACATTATGGGAAAGCAGCAGGGGCATGAAGCGGTGCTCGCCGAAGTAGGCGCCCCAGACACCTCCGTTGGCCCCGGTCAGCTTCATATCCACATTATACGGATTCCACCAGACGTACACGGGAATGACGGCAATACGGAAGTCGATCCATCCTCCACGGTTGGGATGCTTGTTGCCGTGTTTGACGTAGTTAAGTCCTACAAAGGAATAAAAGCGCAGCAGGATGGGGTGGCGCATGTACGTGTAGCGGTTGTCCATCATTTCCATGCTGGCTGCGGAGTCCGCCGCAATCAGCGTGCTGGGAGCGCTTCCATTCCATTGAAGGGTGGCGGAGGCATCCTGGCCTTCCCTCTTCGTGGAGGAGTCCCACACGTTCGCCCACAGGTAAAGCTGGTTCCAGGAGCCGATCGGCCGGTTCTGGTCCGACGGGTTGCCGTCCTCGGACGTGTACGGACGCAACCCTATGTCCGCCGTATCGCCGCGAAATTCTTCAGGAAGTTTTTCCTGGGAAAACATAATGTTGAGGTCTTTCTTAAGACCGCCGAATTTAGAATCCGTCAGCAAACTGGAAGAAACCAGAGAGATGTCGTGGTAAACGTCACCCAAATCCTTCAAACGTCCGTTTTTATTGTTGGCCAGCAGAGAATCAAGAGAGATAAGCTTTCTGACTGCGGACATGTCGTTCCCGGATCCCGCCGTCATTACGGAAGAAAGATTGAGAGACTCCAGATCGGGGCCGGGCGTATCCCAGGTGGAACGCAGCACCGTCAGGGCATCCGTACTTTCTTCAGAAGCATGCGGCATCAAATTGATACGCGCTTTCTGGTTTTCCCCGTGACCCACCAGGCTATATATTTACGGGAGTTAGCATTCTTTTTCAGTCCTGTGGTCTTGGAGGAATCATCTACGCGCACCGTGCGGGCGTAGATTTCCTTTTTATCCTGATTCCTGGCTCCAACGGGTGTCCCTATCGTGCCTGGTCCCACCAGGCGACGCTGCGGAAGTTCTGGTTAGAGAGAGAACGTTTGCCCAACAGATTTTTACCCGCTTCCAGAGAACTGAGCCTGCGCAAATCAGGGTCGGAAATGAGCCAGCGGCGGAACATGGATTTTCTTCCTGTATCATAGGTGGCCGAGATGTTCATACCCTCGGAGTTATTCGTATTGAGCCAGGAATCCCAGCTGTTCCAGACACCCAGAATATAAGGGGCGTTTCCTTCGCTGGTTCCGGAAGAAAGAATGCCGGAATTGGCGGAAACACGCTGGTCAGGGCCCAATTCACACTGAAGCTGGCCCAAAGCTACTTCCAGGGAAAATCTGGCGAGGGATTTGGCCTCCGCCGCAAAAAGCTGTTTCTCGGAAATACGGACCTGTGAAGATGCAATGGTTAAAAGGCCGACGCTGAGGAGAGGGCTAAAAGCATCATCAGGGTAATGGTGGCAATCAGGGCAAACCCCTTGCTGACATGCCTGACAGGACGTTTAGTGAAAAGTTTGATCTTCATGAAAATGATGGGTTTCGGCAGGCCCCTTTCCGTTCGAGTGTGAGGAGGAAAAACCTCTGCTGTCACAAAGGTGCGAAGAGCCAATTCTTAACTCTAGCCAATACAAAAAAGAGGCAGTTCATGCAAGCTCAAAGTTGGTTCAACAGGGCACACGTTGAGCAGAGCAAACAGGCTCCGGGACAATTGGAAAGAAAAATAAGGCAAGAAAAATCGCATTTTTATCCAATTCCGTTCTTAAAGGTTTATATTATGATTTTTATAGAAAAATCGGATTCTAAATTCGGTGGATTAAAAAAAGACTTGAATATCATATTTTCTCAAGAAAAACTGCCTGCGGAATTTCGTGGCGATACGGCGGACATAGGGTTGCGTCCGTACACGTCCGAGGACGGCAACCCGTCGGACCGGAACCGGCCGATTGGCTCCTGGAACCAGCTTTACCTCTGGGCGAACGTGTGGGACTCCTCCACGAAGAGGGAAGGCCAGGATGCCTCCGCCACCCTTCAGTGGAACGGAAGCGCTCCCAGCACGCTGATTGCGGCGGATGCCGCGGCGAACCTGGAGATGATGGACAACCGCTACACGTACATGCGCCATCCCATCCTGCTGCGCTTTTTTATTCCTTTGTAGGATTGCTCCTGACAAATCACCAAAACAAACCGCTCAATGATCTTTTAGATGCAGATGGAGGATATCACGCTAGAACAGGAGGCGGGTTTGTTGATGTTAATTTGGCCATTATCCCCGTGTACGTCTGGTGGAATCCATACAATGTGGACATGAGCATGCAAGGAGGAGATGGTTCCCCCCCTGGGGAGCGTATTTTGAAGAATACAGATTTATGCCGTTATTAACTAGCGGTAATTTTGATGTATGCAATATCGGAAAAAGGGAATTTTACGTATAAATGAGTCTTGGATGAAGGATTTGACGAGAAAGTATGAACACCCGATGACCCCGTACAATCGAAACAGTCAGGGAGTGTGGAAAAGATTTGGAATGCGGCAAATTGCAGATTTTGGAGCATCATTCAGAACCGATACGGCTATTAGCAATGCTTCCATAAAGAAAGGCGCTATTCCTGTTCTAAAATCAGGGGAAATAGTCATTTTTTCCCAGCCGTTAGCTTCATACGAGGATATTATTACAATCAAAAGAGATAATACGGATAGTTATGTGGATGGGTTGCCGTTTAAGGAAGGATGGAGCGCAAATCCCTCCCAGGTCTCTCCTTATGCTGTGGAATGGAAAGCAGGGTTACTCTATAAAAAAATCTGTCCGGGAGTGGCTGGGAAAATGAACCTTACTCCGGACTATCCAACCCAATAGGAACAGCAACAGCAAGTATTGACTTTGCTCAATCTTATGAAGAAATACAAGGTACATATTTAGACCCAGAAGGGGATAAAACCCCTGAAAACCATATTCTGGCTGATAGATTTACAGAAAATCATGATGCCCATTCTAATAAATTGGGAACTTTCGTGATGGGCGCAGGCTTAATGAATATTTCCGGGAATACTGCTCCCATCCAGTTGCAAGGAAGTTCTACGGAAGAACCCAAGGCTTTTGAGAAATATATGCCTGCCGTTCTTAATTTGAATTGGGGTGTCTGGCAAAAGCCCCTTGTCGATAAAATTCTTATCAAAGCGGTTTATTACAATAATCCTGGCAATCCTGGGCAAGAGAATGGGCAAAAGTTCAAAGAATGGCTCCAAGGCAAAGAGGGAGAACCTGACAAGGATCCTGAATTTGTCGCCTACTATGGAGTATCGGTAAAATGGGGCAAGCCCCCCGTGATAGGAGCCTATCCGGAGGGCAAGGACTACCGGGCCAAGACATGGCAGCACTCCAGCCCCCTTTTCTGGGGAGGCCAGATGCCCACCGCCTCCGAACTGGCGCCTCTACAGCCCGTACCAGTTTGAAGTCAAGAACGCCAACAGTGATTTCTTCCCGATTACCATCTCCAACATCCTCTCCAATGACGGCACCAGGCTCTCCCCCTTCGGAGGGCCGGGAGCCGAGCAGGTCAACAAGATTGTCGCCGCGGAGCTTCCCTTCCAGCAGCCCTCCAGCCTGGCCGGCTTTGCCGGATGCCGCCTCACCCCGGGATGGTACAGGAGCGACTCCAGGGCGGCCATCGCCAAACGCTTCGCCTACCAGTCCGGCGTGCCGGGCGTAGGCATCGGCAACGCTTTTGCCGATCCCATGCTTCCTGCCGACAAGGTTTTCTCCCACAACGAAATCATGGGGGACGCCGCCCTGGGGGACTTCTGGGACCACGGCCTGATGATCAACGACGCCCTCTGGGACTCCTGGTTCGCCTCCTCCTGGCCGCCCGCCCTTCCAGCCTTGGGGGCACGGGCAGGGAAGAACTTAAAACCGTGCTTCAGCAGGCTTTCTCTACGGACGCCTCCTCCAACAGGGCTTCAGGCATCGCCAACCGCCGCTTCATGCCCGACCTTCAGGGCAAACCCTCGGAGGCTGTCGTCGAAGAACTCGCCAGGACGGACGAAGGCTACAAGCAGGCCTCCAAGTACCTCACCGTCGCCGGCGGATTCAATGTCAACTCCACCTCCCAGCGCGCCTGGGAAGCCACCCTGCTGGGGCTCAAGAAGCGCAAGATTCTCTATTCCAGAAACGGGAGGCCCTCCGTGCTCAACAACTCCCAGACGTCCTTTTCCCGTTTCGGAGTGGCCAGCAGCGACAAGTCCCACGTGGACGACTATGGTTCGATAGGGGTGACCCAGGGCATCCCGGACGGAGAGGCCATGGCGTGGTCGGACCTGAGAACCCTGAGCGACACCCAGCAGAGCGGGGAAATGGGGGTGAAGGGAGCGCTTCAGGCGGCTATTGACGAGAGCTCCATCAACAGCACGTTTGACGAACTTTCCGACATGGTGATCGCGCCCAAGGGGAGGCTACCCGAACCAGGACGCGGCCAGGGGATCGGTGTATACGGCCGCCCCGGCTACCTGATCCAGTCTGACGTGCTGGCGGTTCTGGGCAACATCCTGACGACGAGGGACGATACGTTTACGGTGCGCGCCTACGGAGAGCTGGCCAACCGCGCGAAGGGGTGGTGCTGTCGCGCGCGTGGTGCGAAGCGGTGGTGCAGAGGGGGATCAACTACGTGGATCCGGTGAACAGCCCGGAAACTCCGGCCCGGCAGGTCAACATGAAGAGCGGCGCGCTGGAGGATACGTTCACGCCGCTTTCCCTTTCCGGGAAAGCGGCGCTTTTTGCGTCCGGAGAGGGGGGAAGATATCAGGGCAGAAAGGACGAAAGACGATTTTCCCCTGTTCCGGGGATAGTGGGGCTTTCTTCCTTTTCCCCCTGCCTTGGACATCTCCGGGAGTTTCGATAAGCCCGGAAAAACCGGATCGACTTATTGAATACGGAGCCGACGTTTATTTCCTTTTTTAAGTTCAACAA
>VOFF01000568.1_pt1 | contig 78001 bp, 118 predicted proteins | sample 5384061 | NCBI WGS metagenome assembly VOFF01 (sample SAMN12384725, study PRJNA508395) | human gut metagenome | isolation source: healthy gut E | host: Homo sapiens | reverse complement strand
ACGAATGGAAAAGTTTGGTCTGCAATTAGAAGATAGTAAAAGTCGTCTCTTACAAAGCGGTGCTTATATTGCAAGGGCGGCAGAATGATTTCAAATTACAAACAGCAAGTCAGAGAGCTTCTGTTTAAGGTGCTGAACAGACGAAGTGACAGAAAGAGCTACACAAGAGAAGGATTCATTGAAATGCTGCAACAGCGGTTTTTTGTTACCGTTTTTTCCTCTGGCTGATAGGCGTTCCCATTTTCTTTTGATTTTTTGAGAATCCGAATGAGCCAGCGGAATTCTTCTTCCGACAGATTTTTATAGTTGATACCGAGTTGCTTGCAATAAAAGGATGACCAGCTTTTCATCCCGACTACCCTTGAAATTTTCGACCGCTTCCAGATTTTCTTTCAGTTCATCGGCAACGGTGGTCTGTGGGGCACTTTCACTATCCTTTTTGTGGGCTTCCCGAATGTCCCGGATAATGAGGTTGAGGTCATCAAGAACCATGTGGCTGAAATATTCATCGTCACTGATATGGGCGGCTTGTAAAACTTTCAAATGCGGGTCATCTTCGCCGGGGCGATACCGTTCAATGATTTCATGCCGGACAGTGTCGACAAGTGCATTGAGGTTTTGAAAATCCGACCGCCTTTCAGAAGTGCCACCATCTCATCATTCAAATGCAGCTCTGTTAGTGGCGTGTTGATCTGCTCCCGGTTCTCTGTCCGGCACAGCAGATAATCAACGGAAACTCCATAGAAGTCTGCCAGCGTGATAAGGTTGCCATGATTGATTTCCTTATAATCCTCTTTTTCATAACTTCCAAGAGCTGATTTGGAAATACCCGTCAACTCTGATAATTCTTCCAGATTTAAGCCTTTGTCCTTGCGGAGTTCCCAAAGGCGTTCCTGTATGCTTGTCGCTCCTTTCATGGGCGCACGCTCCTTTCCGGCGGTTGCATTACTACCGCTTAACTGGATTATATCACACTTTCCGCAATCGTGGAAATTTCTGATTTTTACCCTTAATTCCTACTTTGTGGATATACGGCACAGGGCACAAAAATGTTCTATGATACAGGTAGTTCATCGATGGATTATTCCAATCGAATGACCAGCCTGTGTGGGATATGCTTCCCCGGCGATGTAGTGCCATGACTTTTGGCAGGGATGTGGAGGAACCCTGACCAAAACGAGCGTACCAACGGGAGCGATACGCCGCTGTGAGATTCAGGGGAGGAACGACACCGGGGAGAACTGGCGAACTGACACCGAAATGATACCGAAACACGACAATCTGATAGGGAGACAGTCTACCCTATCGCTGATACTTCGGGAGATTTTAAGCGGCTCTATGGCTGTAATTTTGCCGAAAATCGCCCCGAAACCATACACTAAAACGGGAGGAAGCGCAATATGCCGAGAATGAGCAAAAAGAGGAAGCATGAGCTTTCCTTTTACCTCAATGACCGGGGGCGTGTCACTTACAACGAATTATGCCGGAAATGCCAGCATGGGTGCAAGCAGAGCTTCCGGGCGGTTGTGGTTGACTGCCCCCGTTATTTATCCAAAAGAGCAAAGAAAAAGGAGGAACACACCGAATGAATTTTGAATTTATGACGATAGACACACCATTGCCGCCCTGTATGCCATTTCCCAGAGCGTTGACAGGATTTCCAGTCAGCAGCACCGCAAAGGTTATGTACTGCCGGATGTTGGACGCTATGCTCTCCAACGGGCGGGAGGACGAGAACGGAATCCTGTTTGTCTGCTTCCCTGTCACAGCCATTGCCGCAGTCCTGTCCCGCAGCCCCATGACGGTCAAGCGTTCTTTGAATGAACTGGAAACCGCCGGACTTATCATGCGGGTGCGTCAGGGCGTGGGAGAACCGAATAGGATTTATGTGCTGATACCGGGAAAGGAGGACGCTGCTCTTGCCTGATACCTCAAAGCTGGAAAAGCTCAACCGGGAGCTGGAGAAAAGCGAAAAGAAACTGCGGAAAGCTATCAATGATGAAAAGGCATTGCAGCACCAGTTAAAGCAGCTTACCCGAAAGGAACGGACGCACCGGCTCTGTACTCGTGGCGGTATGCTGGAAAGTTTTCTGCAAGAGCCGGAACGCCTGACAGATGATGATGTCATGCTGTTGTTGAAACTCATTTTTCACAGACAGGACACGCAGGAATTATTGAAAAAAATGCTGGAACGGGAGAAGCCGGAAACCCCTTAGTTTACTAAGGGCGCAATTATACACCACCCAAAGGTTGGTGCATTGCGTTCTCCGAAGGCTCCTCGCCGGAGGGCTGTGATTTTCCGCAGCCACGGTCTGCTCCAAATCATACAGGGGACGCTACACTTCCCCTGCGCTGGCTGCCGCCAGCTACCCTTTTGTGGACTTGCCATCTGGGGACACCTTGCGTTGTAAGCTGTTCCCAGCCGAAGAATATTTAGAATTTATTTTAGGTCAGTTATCTGGCTTGAATGAAATTACCTATCGAGCTATGATGGGCGAATTTGTCATTTATTATCGTGGTAAGATTGTAGGCGGTATCTATGATGATAGATTTGTTAAACCAGTAAAATCAGCAATAAGTTATATGCCAACGATTTCGTATTACTTGTTAAAAGAAGTAAAAAGTTGATAATAAAGAGTTTTTGACAGGATTGTTTAATGCTATGTATGAGGAATTGCCTACCCCTAAATCGAAAAAGAAAAATAATAAAATAATAATTTGAGAGGAAGTGTTACTGATGGAAAAGTTTAAGCCGTTTATTATACCTTGGCATTATTGGTTTTAATTGACCAGACGGTTAAAATAGTAATTTCAAAAGTATTTATGAAATGCGAATTTGATATAATAGCCAAAGTTTTAAGATTTAATCCAGAACTAAATACTCGTTTATCTTATGCTGGAAATTTCTTCGAATTATTATCAAGTCCGTTTGTTACCATTTTATTGAATGTGTTTTTTGTTCCTCTTTTTTTTCAGGATATATGCTATATCAGGCAAAAAAAAGCACATATAAAGTTTTTGGGTAAAAATAATAATGATTTGTGGCATATCGGGATGTTTATGTAGCAAATGAGGTGGTAAAACGCCACCCCATCCACCAATTAGCGAAAGGAGGGACACGAAATGCCCTGTCCACATAACGAAATCACGATTGTTCAGCGCAGCCAGCGGCAGTCTGCGGTTGCCGCCGCTGCTTACCAGAGTGGCGAAAAGCTGTTCTGTGAATATGACCAGCAAGTAAAGCACTACCAAGAAAAGCGTGGTATCGTCCACAATGAAATCCTGCTCCCGGCAAATGCCCCACAGGAATATGCAGACCGCAATACTTTGTGGAACGCCGCCGAAGCGGTGGAAAAGCAATGGAACTCTCAGCTTGCAAGGCGGTGGGTGCTTACCATCCCCAGAGAGATACCGCCCGACCAGTATGCTGTCCTTGTCCGGGAGTTTTGTGAGCAGCAGTTTGTTTCCAAAGGCATGATTGCTGATTTTGCTATCCATGCCCCCCATCCGCCGGGACACAATCCCCACGCCCATGTCCTGCTGACCATGCGGGCAATGGACGAACATGGGAAATGGCTTCCCAAGAGCCGCAAGGTTTATGACCTTGACGAAAACGGGGAACGGATCAAACTTCCGTCTGGCAGGTGGAAAAGCCACAAGGAAGATACGGTTGACTGGAACGACCAGAAGTATTGTGAAATCTGGCGGCATGAATGGGAGGTTATCCAGAACCGCTATCTGGAAGCCAATGACCGCCCGGAGCGTGTGGACTTGCGTTCCTATGCCAGACAGGGGCTTGATATTATCCCCACTGTCCATGAGGGGGCTACTGTCTGGCAGATGGAAAAGCGTGGTATCCAGACGAATATCGGCAACCTGAACCGGGAAATCAGAGCCGCCAACCGCCTGATGAAGTCCATCCGGCAGCTTATCCAAAATCTCAAAGGCTGGATTACCGAGCTGGGGGAAAAACGGAAAGAACTGCTTGCACAAAAAGCGGCGGAGGAAGCGACACTTCTTCCAAATCTGCTGATGAAGTATATGGAGATACGAAAGGAAGAACGGAAGGACTGGACAAGGGCTGGACAGAACCGGGGGACTTCACAGGACTTAAAGGCAGTCAGCGAAGCCCTGTCCTATTTCCGGCAAAAGGGGCTTTCCACTGTGGAGGACTTAGAAGCATTTCTGGAATCTTCCGGGAAATCAGCCGCAGATTACCGCAATCAGATGAAGCCAAAGGAAGCCCGAAGCAAAGTGATTGATGGGATTCTTGCCAGCCGGACAGACTGCAAGGAATGTAAGCCTGTCTATGAGAAGTACCAGAAGATATTTTTTAAGAAAACAAAGGAGAAATTCAAACAGGAACACCCGGAGGTTGCCCGATATGCGAAAGCCGCCGCCTATCTTGCCAAGCACCCGGCCGATAAGGATAGCACCCAAGAGGAGCTGCAACAGGAGCAGGAAAAACTTCTCAGCGAAATCGCAGAGCTGAAAGTACCGCTGACCGAGGTACAGGAGGATTTGAAGAAGCTGCGGGACATCCGCTACTGGGTACGGAAAGCCACACCCGGCACAGAGGAAAGCAAAGAGTCGCCCAGGAAGCAGCCCATCAAGGAAGTCTTGCAGGATAAGGCAGACGAGAAAAAGGCTCAAAGAACCGCCCCGACGGCGAAACACAGACAACAGGATATGGAACTTTAACAGGCACTTGCCATTTTCAAGCAGAGAATGTCAGGTGCTTTTCTTATTTTCAAGGAGGGATAGATTTGAATGTATTTGAAGCTGTGAAGCAGTCCGTCACAACAAGACAGGCTGCGGAGCATTATGGAATCCATGTAGGTCGGAACGGATGGCTTGCTGCCCGTTCCATCATGATAAAACCCCAAGCATGAAGCTGGATCGGCGTTACCACTGCTTCGGCTGCGGTGCGGATGGGGATGTGATTGATTTTGCCGCCGCCCTGTATGGGCTGGCAAAGAAAGAAGCCGCCGTACAACTGGCAAATGGACTTCGGGCTTTCCTATGAGGACTGGAAGCCGCCGGGAAAGGCAAAAAAGCCCAAGCCTCCGGCAGAAATCCCCGGAGGAACAGTTTCAGGAAGCAAAGAGCCGCTGCTTCCGTATTCTTGCTGATTATCTCCATCTGCTCCGGGCATGGAGAAAGGACTACGCCCCGCATTCCCCGGAGGAAGTCTTTCATCCCCGGTTTGTGGAAGCCTTACAGAAGCAAGCCCATGTGGAATATCAGCTGGATGTGCTGCTCTTTGGGGAAACAGAGGAAAAAGCGGCTTTGATTACGGACTACGGAAAGGATGTGATACAGATTGAACAGCGAATGGCAGAGCTTGCAGCCGCAGACGCAGCAAGAACTAAAAAACACCATGAACGCCATGCAGCCACCCCAGAGCATTGAAATCAAGGCGGGGCTGGAAACTACCGAGAAAGGCGGTGTCCGTCAGAGCATACGAAACTGCCTGACTGTATTCCAGCGTGACCCGCTGCTTTCAGGGGCTATCGCATACAACATCCTGACTGACCGCAAGGACATCATAAAGCCCATCGGCTTCCACAGGGAAAGCACCGCCTTAAACGATACAGATATGAAATATCTGCTTCTCTATCTGGAAGAAACCTACGGGCTTACCAATGAGAAAAAGATTGATAACGCCATCGGAATTGTGGCGAATGAGAATAAGTACCACCCCATCCGGGACTATTTAAGTGCCCTTGTGTGGGACGGGACAGAACGAATCCGTTTCTGCCTGCGGCACTTTCTGGGAGCTGACGCAGACGATTACACCTATGAAGCGTTGAAGCTGTTCCTGCTGGGTGCAATCTCACGAGCCTTTCAGCCGGGGTGTAAATTTGAAATCATGCTCTGTCTGGTTGGAGGTCAGGGGGCTGGCAAGTCCACCTTCTTCCGTCTGCTGGCAGTTCGGGATGAGTGGTTCTCCGATGATTTGCGGAAGCTGGACGATGACAATGTGTACCGCAAGCTGCAAGGTCACTGGATTATCGAAATGTCAGAAATGATGGCAACCGCAAATGCCAAGAGCATTGAGGAAATCAAGTCATTTTTAAGCCGGCAGAAAGAGGTCTACAAGATACCCTATGAAACCCACCCGGCAGACCGCCCCCGTCAGTGCGTGTTTGGCGGCACTTCCAATGCCCTTGACTTCCTGCCCCTTGACCGTTCCGGCAACCGCCGCTTTATCCCCGTCATGGTGTACCCGGAGCAAGCCGAGGTTCACATTTTGGAGGACGAAGCTGCTTCCAGAGCCTATATCGAGCAGATGTGGGCAGAAGCAATGGAGATTTATAAAAGCGGCAGGTTCAAGCTGGCTTTCAGCCCCGCTATGCAGCGGTATCTCAAAGAACACCAGCGGGATTTTATGCCGGAGGACACCAAAGCCGGGATGATACAGGCGTATCTTGATAAGTACACCGGGAGCATGGTCTGTTCCAAGCAGCTTTACAAGGAAGCCTTGAACCATGCCTTTGACGAGCCGAAGCAATGGGAAATCCGGGAAATCAACGAGATTATGAACCAGTGCATTTCCGGCTGGCGGTACTTCCCGAACCCAAGAATGTTTTCCGAATATGGCAGACAAAAGGGCTGGGAGCGTGAAAACCCGGCAACGGACTCCGGCAACCCGTCTGAAAAAACGATGGACGGTTTTGTGGAGGTCACAGAACAGATGGAGCTTCCGTTCTGAAAATGACAGCCCGTTGCACCCCCTGTTGCTATCCCGTTGCCGAGCCGGTTGCCGGGGAAAATCCCGAAACTATCGGCTTTTCTCCCCTATGACAACCAAAACAACAGAAAAATAAAAGAAAAGTATAAATAGTAAGTATCGCCAGATTGAGATTGTTTGCAAGGTCTTTTGAAGCCCGTTGCCGGACTTCGTTGCCGACACCCTCTGTCTGGCTATTTTCATGTATGGAGGATAACTGCCTATGGCGAATAATAAGATGAATATTGAAGGAAAAAATTACTCGGATGTTCCGGTGTGGCGTAGATATACGCTTACCATTGAGGAAGCTGCCAGGTATTATCATATCGGCGAAGGGAAACTGAGAACGCTAATTGACAAGCATCCCAATGAGGATTTTTATGTGATGAACGGCAATCGTGCCCTCATTAAGCGTGAGAAATTTGAGAGGTATCTGGATCAGGCTACTGCTGTGTAAACAGAGCTGACAGATTTACCGATTTCACATGATATAACTATGCGGAGAGCTGGATTTGTGCTATGATAAGAGCGCAAGTCTGGCTCTCTTTTTTGAAAGGAGAGTTCACGATGAGTGAAAAAAGACGAGATAACCGTAATCGGATTTTGCGTGAAGGTGAATACCAGCGTACAGATGGGAGGTATCGTTACCGATATATTGACGAGGACGGAAAAGAGAAAAATGTGTACAGTTGGCGTTTGGACAAGAATGACCCAATGCCAAAAGGGGAAGAAGCGGGAGCCTTCCCTGCGTGAGAAAGAAAAACAGATTGAAGCGGATTTGTTTGACCGTATCGTAACAAACGGTGGCAACTATACTGTTTTGGAACTGGTAGAAAAGTATGTTTCATTGAAAACAGGAGTTCGTCACAATACGGTTGCCGGATATAAAACGGTCATCAATATGCTGAAAAAAAGAGAGTTTTGGGAATCTGCGAATTGATAAGGTGCGTTTGTCAGACGCCAAGGCATGGTTGATTAAGCTCCAACAGATTGATGGACGGGGATACAGTTCCATTCATTCTATCCGGGGAGTTCTCAGACCAGCATTTCAGATGGCAGTAGATGATGACCTGCTTCGTAAAAATCCATTTGAATTTGAGCTTGCATCCGTCATTGTCAATGATTCTGTTACCAGAGAAGCGATTACCCGAAAGCAGCAGAGAGATTTGCTGAAGTTTATTCAGGAGGATAAGCATTTCAGCAGATACTATGATGCAATCTATATTCTTTTTCACACAGGGCTTCGTATTTCAGAGTTCTGTGGGCTGACGATTTCGGAGATTGAGTATGGAGAAATGCGTATTAAGGTAGACCATCAGTTACAGCGTACTGCACAGATGCAGTATGTGATTGAAGAACCGAAAACAGACAAAGGTATTCGATATGTACCGATGACAGAAGCTGTTGCAGCGTGTTTTCGCAGAATTATTGCCAACCGAAAGACACCAAAAGGTTGAACCGATGGTGGAAGGATACGCTGGATTTTTATTTTTGGATAAAAACGATATGCCGATGGTTGCCCTTCACTGGGAAAAGTATCTGGAGCATATCATTCAGAAATACAACAGGATTTACCGTATCCAGATGCCGAAAGTTACCCCTCATGTATGTAGGCACACCTTTTGCTCTAATATGGCAAAATCCGGGATGAATCCAAAAACCTTGCAGTATATCATGGGTCACGCAGACATCAGTGTAACCTTGAACACTTACACCCATGTGAATTTTGATGATGCAAAGGAAGAAGTATATCGGATAGCGAATAGTTAAAAAAGCCCGTTGGTAAGGACGCTTGCTTTACCAACTTTACCAACGGATTTACCAAGATTGCAGGGAAAAACATAAGAAAATACGAGAAGATTTGAGAAGATACCTTAAAAAGCAAATGGCCGAAAGGAAAATTCAAAAGTCGGAAAACCCTGAAATATCAAGTGTTTGAGAAGAAATACAAGACTTAAATCACAAAGACCATACCGGTAAAGGCATCTGACATGCAGCATTACAAAGACCGGCCGGATGTGATCTTAGTCTGCGTAAAAGGATATTCGCTGGATGGAATTTACGAATTTATCCGTAGAATTGCAAAACCGCAGACGATTGTGATTCCAATTTTAAATATTTATGGAACCGGAGCTAAAATGCAGGAAAAACTGCCGGGAATGTTTGTGACGGACGGATGTATTTACGTGTCAGCCAATATTAAGGAGCCGGGAGTTATTTTGCAGCACGGAAAGATTCTGCGCATTTTCTTCGGCGTGCGCCAAAAAAAGAAAAAAATGCCAGCTGTTAGAGCAGATTCAGAAAGATTTCCGTGACAGTGCAATCGATGGGATATTATCAGAACAGATCCAGCGGGATGCGCTGGAGAAATTTTCCTATGTGTCACCGATCGGAGCGGCGGGCCTTTACTTAAATGCCACGGCAGGAGATTTCCAGAAAGAGGGGAAAGCAAGAGAACTGTTTTGCACGATGATAAGGGAAATCGTCGCACTGGCGACGGCCATGGGATTTCCGTTTGAAAAGGATATGGTTTCCGTAAATCTGCAGATTTTATCCAATCTTCCGCCGGAGGCAACCACGTCCATGCAAAGGGATGTGATGGCACACAGACCGTCGGAAGTGGATGGTCTGGTATACGAAGTGGTGCGCATGGCGCACAGATATCAGGTTCCGGTGCCCGCATATGAAAAAGTGGCACAGAAACTGCAAGGAGAAATTATGTGCGAAAAAAAAATTCTCACACAGAAGGAAATGTGGAGATAAAAAGGGAAGAAAAAATAACAGGATTCATTGCAGATAATGAATCATAAAAACACAGGAGAACAACATGGAATACAAATACAGCACAATTAACGAGGTAAATCATTTTGAATTTGGCGAGGCTGTGGTTGGGGACATCCAGCTGACAGAGCGCATGTTTCATCTGGTACTGGACAATGTAAAAATCTGTCCGGAAAATTCCTGCAACCGCGACATCCGGATGATGCGTACCAATGAACTTTTATTTAAGATTTCAGATGCAGAAATCATTTCGCTTGTTGAGGAAGGATACAACGAATACGATGCTGATGGAAATTTAAAGCACACGTATCCGGACGAGGAAGTGGAAAAAGCAAAGTATGATGAGGTGGCACAGGTTCTTTTGGAGGGAATCATATATGAACTGACGTTACAGAGCGGTGTTTATACGTTTATCATTGACGGAACCAACGACCGTACCTACGCGCTGAAAGTAACCGGAAGCGGCGATACGCAGGAGTGGAACCGGTTCCTTGAGGTATAGAGTCGGGAAAGCTTTTGTTCGCCGGGTAGCCTTTGAACAGAAACACAGGAGGAAAAAGACATGATACAGACCGTTATTTTTGATCTGGACGGGAATTCCCTTTTGGATACAGAAAAATACTATTTCGCGAAATGGAAAGAGGCTATGGCGCATTTCGGATATCATATGACCGATGAGGAGGCATACAGCGTGCGTTCCCTTGGGATGCCTTATGCACCGGAACATTTTAAAAAGCTGTATGGAGAAGATTTTGACTATGACAAAGTGCATACATATCGCAGAAAACTGACGGATCAGGTGCTTGATGAGGGACCGATTGAGGCAAAACCGGGAGCAGAGGAACTGTTAAAATATTTGCGCAAAAAAGGTGTGCGTACAGCGATTGCCACCGCAGGAGGTGTGGAGCGCAGCAGCAGTCTGCTGAAGAGAGTGGGATTGTATGACTATCTCGACCACATTGTTTCTGCCCGGCAGGTCGCCCATGGCAAACCGGCGCCGGATGTTTATCTGTACGCCTGCAGCCAGCTTCATGTGCAGCCACAGGAATGCTATGCGGTGGAAGATTCTCCAAATGGAATTCACAGTGCATACAGTGCAGGATGTAAGGTGTTTATGGTGCCGGATCTGACACAGCCGGATGCCGAACTGGAGAAATTTATATACAAAAAAGTGGAATCACTTGTGGCACTAAAGGAGTATTTTTAAATTTTTTCTTGCAATCACTGGAATTGTGTGATAAAACAGATTACAAAAGGAACGTACATCAGGGATGTACGACAGAAAATGCATAGATGGAGACTCTGATCATCAGACATCGACAGGAATACAGCGTCACCGACTGAGAGCGCTGTTTGAAAGAGATGATTATGGGAACACTGCCGGAGCAGACGGATTGAACACGGGCAGGATGGTTTTGAAAAACCGGAATGTGGAAGTAGGTTCGTACGTGAGCGCACGTTACGCGTAAGAGAGGGAAGATGAGAATGTCTCATTTTTCAATGCGGGTGGTACCGCGGATAATCTGAATTATTCGCCCCGGAATACAATTATAGTATTCCGGGGCTTTTTCTTTTTTCATAAGAGGAGCCCCGGACAGAAAAAGGAGTAGAAAAGATGAGTAACATTTACAGAGATGTCACACTGAATCAGGTAAGCGAGCAGGACATCGGAAAGACGATCCGTGTCGCTGGCTGGGTAGAAAATATCCGTGACCATGGCGGAGTATCCTTTATTGATTTAAGAGATATGTATGCAGTGATGCAGATCGTTATCCGCGATGGAAAGCTGTTAGAAGGAATCCGTAAAGAGCAGGCTATTACCGTGGAAGGTCTGATCGAAAAGAGAGATGAGGAGACCTACAATCCAAAGATCCCGACCGGAACCATCGAGCTGGATGCAAAGGAAGTGACGGTACTCGGAGAAGTATATTCCCAGCTTCCGTTTGAAGTAATGACCAGCAAGAGTGTGGTACACGAAGATGTACGTCTGAAATATCGGTATCTGGATCTGAGAAACCAGAAAGTAAAAGACAATATCATTTTCCGTTCTAAAGTGATTTCTTATTTGCGTGAGAAAATGACAAGTATGGGATTTCTGGAGTTACAGACACCGATCCTGTGCGCATCTTCGCCGGAGGGTGCAAGAGATTATATCGTACCATCCAGAAAATACAAGGGAAAATTTTATGCACTTCCACAAGCTCCACAGCAGTACAAGCAGCTTCTTATGGTATCTGGATTTGATAAATATTTCCAGATTGCGCCTTGTTTCCGTGATGAGGATGCCAGAGCCGACCGTTCACCGGGAGAGTTCTATCAGCTGGATTTTGAGATGAGTTTTGCCACACAGGAAGATGTATTTGCAGTTGGTGAAGAAGTTCTTTCGTCTGTATTTGAAAAGTTCGCACCGGAAGGAAGCGTTGTGACCAAGGCTCCATATCCGATTATCAGTTATAAGCAGGCAATGCTGGAGTTTGGTTCCGATAAGCCGGATCTGCGTAACCCGCTTCGTATTATCGATGTGACCAACTTTTTCCAGAAATGTACGTTCAAGCCGTTCATCGGAAAAACGGTTCGGGCAATCCGCGTACACGCCGATATGTCCAAAGGTTTCCACGAGAAACTCCTTAAATTTGCAACCGGACTTGGCATGGGTGGTTTAGGATATCTGGAAGTATTGGAAGACGGCTCTTACAAGGGACCAATCGACAAGTTTATTCCGGATGACTGTAAGGAAGAATTCCGCACACTGGCAGGACTTGAAGTTGGCGATACAATTTTCTTTATGGCAGATAAGGAAGAACGCGCTGCATATTACGCCGGAATGATCAGAAACGAACTCGGTGAGAAGCTGGATCTGATCGAGAAGAATGCATACCGTTTCTGTTATGTCAACGATTTCCCGATGTTTGAGAAAGATCCGGAGACAAAGAAGATCGGATTTACCCATAATCCGTTCTCCATGCCACAGGGTGGCTTAGAAGCACTTAATACCATGAACCCGCTGGATATCCTGGCTTACCAGTACGATATCGTCTGCAACGGTGTGGAATTATCTTCCGGAGCTGTGCGTAACCACGATATGCAGATCATGGAAAAAGCATTTGAGATTGCAGGTTACGACAAAGAAGTGTTAAAGAACAAGTTCGGCGCATTATACACCGCATTCCAGTATGGTGCACCGCCACACGCAGGTATGGCTCCTGGAGTTGACCGTATGATCATGCTTCTTCGTAACGAAGAAAATATCCGTGAAGTCATCGCATTCCCGATGAACGGAAACGCACAGGATCTGATGTGCGGTGCACCAAACGAAGTCACCGAGCAGCAGCTGCGTGAAGTGCATATTAAGGTTAGAGATTAAGGAGAAGGGAACAAAATATGGCAAACGTAATCTCAGACGAGACAATGGAATATGTTGGAATCCTTGCAAAGCTGGAATTGTCTGACGCGGAAAAAGAAGCTGCGAAAAAAGACATGGAGAGCATGCTGGATTATATTGATAAATTAAACGAACTGGATACCTCCAATGTGGAACCGATGTCCCACGTATTTCCGGTACAGAATGTGTTCCGGGAAGATGTTGTGGAAAACGGCGATGGTGGAGAGGACACACTTGCGAACGCACCGGAGCGTCGCGACCGCGCATTTGTAGTTCCAAAGACGGTAGAGTAAGGAGGGGCAGCTATGAATTTATTATCGCTCACAGCGGTAGAGCTGGGAAAGAAAATAAAAGCGCATGAAGTGACCGTTGAGGAAGCAACAAGAACTGCTCTTGACGCGATTCGTGCAAAAGAAAAGGATATCAACAGCTTTGTCACCGTAGATGAAGAGTCTGCGATGATCCGCGCAAAAGAAGTACAGAAAATGATTGATGACGGGACACTGACCAGGGCCTCTGGCAGGTGTTCCGGTTGCCATCAAAGATAATATGTGTACAAAGGGAATGTTAACGACCTGCAGTTCTAAGATTTTATATAATTTTATTCCAACTTATACAGCGGAAGCAGTGATCAATCTGGAAAAAGCGGGCGCAGTCATTCTCGGAAAGACGAACATGGATGAGTTTGCCATGGGAAGTACGACAGAGACTTCTGCCTATGGGGAGACAAAGAATCCATGGAATACCGCACATGTACCGGGCGGTTCTTCCGGTGGAAGCTGTGCGGCAGTGGCAGCAGAGGAATGTTACTATGCACTCGGATCGGATACCGGAGGATCTATCCGTCAGCCAAGTTCATTTTGTGGTGTGACCGGAATCAAACCAACTTATGGAACCGTTTCCCGTTACGGACTGATCGCTTACGGTTCCTCTCTGGATCAGATCGGACCGATTGCAAAGGATGTGACCGACTGTGCCACAATTCTGGAGACAATTACTTCTTATGATAAGAAGGATTCCACATCGGTAAAACGAGAAGAAACCGATTTTACATCGGCACTGGTGGATGATGTAAAGGGCATGAAGATTGGTATTCCGTGTGACTATCTGGGCGAGGGACTGGACCCGGAAGTAAAGGAAGCCATTCTTGCAGCGGCAAAGACGTTAGAAGAAAAAGGCGCAATCGTAGAGGAATTTGATTTAAGTCTCGTAGAGTATGCGATTCCGGCTTATTATGTCATTGCGGCAGCAGAGGCAAGCTCCAATCTGGCACGTTTTGATGGAGTAAAATACGGATACCGCACAAAAGAGTACGAGGGACTGCACAATATGTACAAGAAGTCCCGCTCCGAAGGATTCGGACCGGAAGTAAAGCGCCGTATTATGCTTGGATCTTTCGTGTTAAGTTCCGGATATTATGATGCTTATTATCTGAAAGCACTGCGCACCAAAGCCCTGATCAAGCAGGCATTTGACAAGGCATTTGCAAAGTATGATGTGATTCTCGGACCGGCGGCACCGACCACCGCTCCGAAACTGGGAGAATCTTTGAGTGATCCGCTGAAGATGTATCTTGGAGATGTATATACCGTTTCGGTCAATCTGGCAGGTCTGCCGGGAATTTCCGTGCCGTGCGGTGTGGACAGCAAAGGACTTCCGATCGGTCTGCAGCTGATCGGGGATTGTTTCAAGGAGAAAAAAACATCATCCGTGCGGCCTACAGTTTTGAACAGACAAGAACGTATCAGCACAGTCCGGCAGCAGAAGCGTAGAAAGGAGAGAAGAGATGTCAAAAGAATATGAAACTGTCATTGGACTGGAAGTCCATGTAGAATTAGCAACCAAGACAAAAATCTTCTGTGCCTGCTCCACTGCATTCGGAAGTGCACCAAATACCCACACCTGTCCGGTATGTACCGGTATGCCGGGATCGCTTCCGGTCTTAAACAAAAAAGGTGGTAGAGTATGCCATGGCAGTTGGTCTGGCAACAAACTGTCAGATCAATCAGTACTGCAAATTTGACCGTAAGAACTATTTCTATCCGGATAACCCGCAGAACTATCAGATTTCCCAGCTATATCTGCCAATCTGTCATGACGGAGGGTAGAGATCGAGACGGAATCCGGCGGGAAAAAGACCATCGGTATCCATGAAATCCATATGGAAGAGGATGCCGGAAAGTTAGTGCACGATGACTGGGAAGGGGTATCACTGGTGGATTACAACCGTTCCGGGGTACCGCTGATCGAGATCGTGTCCGAGCCGGATATGCGCTCCGCAGAGGAAATCATTGCATATCTGGAGAAACTGCGTATGACGATCCAGTACCTGGGTGCCAGTGACTGCAAGATGCAGGAGGGGGTTCCATGCGTGCGGATGTCAATTTATCAGTTCGCGAAAAGGGCGCCAAAGAGTTTGGTACCCGTACCGAGATGAAAAATATCGGTTCGTTTAAGGCAATCGCACATGCCATTGAAGCCGAGACAGCCCGCCAGATTGATCTGATTGAATCCGGGGAAAAGGTTGTACAGGAGACCCGCCGCTGGAACGATGATCAGGGATATTCCTATGCGATGCGTTCCAAAGAGGATGCACAGGATTATCGTTATTTCCCGGAGCCGGATCTGGTACCGATCGTCATCAGTGACGAATGGCTGCAGCAGATCCGGGACAATCAGCCGGAACTTCATGATGAAAAACTGGCACGTTATATTGCAGAGTTTGGTCTGCCGGAGTATGATGCACAGATTCTTACATCGGAGAAAAAGCTGGCAGATCTCTTCGAGGCGACTTCTGCGATTTGCAATAAACCAAAGAAAGTATCCAACTGGCTCATGGGAGAAACGATGCGTCTGTTAAAGGACCGGGAAATGGATGCCGAAGATCTCCGTTTTTCACCGGAGCATCTGGCAAAAATTATCGAATTGACAGAGGCAGGAACGATCAATAATTCCGTTGCCAAGGAAGTATTTGAAAAAGTATTTGATGAGGACGTAGATCCGGAGTGTTATGTGGAAGAGCATGGCTTAAAGAGTGATAACGATGAGGATGCGCTTCGCGCAACAATTGAACAGATCGTTAAAGACAATCCGCAGTCGGTGGAGGATTATCACAACGGAAAAGAGAAAGCGATCGGATTTTTGGTCGGACAGACGATGAAAGCAACCAAAGGCAAGGCAAATCCGGGAATCGTAAATAAAATCTTAAAGGAACTGCTTTAAATCTTAAAGAAAAATGAAAAAACAGGGGAAAACTTGTCTTTACAGGCTGAATATCGTATAATAATTTTGCCGTCGCTTACTGCGGCGGCAATGTTATATGTAAAAAAAGGAGTTTATACGATGGCGGAAGACCAGAATAATAAAGAAAAAATACCACGACATCCGATACAAACAATACAAGTGAATATGAAGATGTCTGTTACATCTGCCGCAGACCGGAGAGTGTTGCGGGAAAGATGATACATATCCAGAATGATATCTGCATTTGTCAGGACTGTATGCAGAAAACATTTGATACCATGAACAACGGCACCTTTAACATGGGCGATTTCATGAATATGAACATGGGAAGAATGCCGAATATCAGTATGATCAATCTGTCGGATCTGCAGAATGCGGTTCCGAACAAACAGAAGTTAAAGAAAAAAAGAAACCAAAGGATGAGCAGCCGAAACCGGAACTGGATATTCATTCCATTCCGGCACCGCACAAAATCAAGGCGCGTCTGGATGAGTATGTTGTCGGACAGGAACATGCCAAAAAAGTGATGTCCGTTGCCGTTTACAATCACTATAAACGTGTGATGGAAGACACCAATGACGGCGTGGAAATCGAAAAGTCCAATATGCTCATGATCGGACCGACCGGATCGGGAAAGACGTATCTGGTAAAGACACTGGCACGGCTTTTGGAGCCGCTGGCAATCACAGATGCGACCTCTCTGACCGAAGCCGGATATATCGGTGATGATATCGAAAGCGTAGTCAGCAAACTTCTGGCTGCAGCTGACAATGATGTGGAGCGTGCGGAGCACGGCATCATTTTTATCGACGAGATCGATAAGATTGCGAAGAAGCGCAATACGAACCAGCGGGATGTCAGCGGAGAATCCGTACAGCAGGGAATGTTAAAGCTTCTCGAAGGCGCAGAGATTGAAGTTCCGGTTGGAGCAAGCAGCAAAAATGCGATGGTTCCGATGACCACGGTAGATACGAAGAATATTCTGTTTATCTGTGGCGGTGCCTTTCCGGAACTGGAAGAGGTTATCAAGGAGCGCTTAAACAAGGAGGCGTCCATCGGCTTTAAGGCAGATCTGAAAGATAAATACGACAAGGAAGAAAATCTTCTCTGTAAAGTGACAGTGGAGGATGTGCGTAAGTTCGGTATGATCCCGGAGTTTTTGGGACGTCTGCCGATCCTGTTTTCACTGGAAGCACTGACGGAAGATATGCTTGTGCGTATTCTGACAGAGCCGAAAAAATGCGATTGTACGTCAGTACAAAAAAGCTTCTGGCGATGGATGAAGTGGATCTGGAGTTTACGGAGGGCGCTTTGCATGCAATTGCAAAGCAGGCGAAAGAAAAGCAAGTCGGTGCCCGTGCACTGCGAGCCATTATTGAAGAGTTCATGCTGGATATCATGTATGAGATTCCAAAGGATGACAATATCGGAAAAGTGACGATCACAGAGGATTATGTGGAGAAAAAGGGCGGACCGCTCATTGAAATGCGTGGAGTTGCGGCACTTCCGGAACAGGAAGCAAACGCATAAAATGTAGAAAAACCGAAATAAAAGATCTGATGCCGGAGGGCATCAGGTCTTTTTCTTTTCCCTATTGTATGATATGATAGAAACAGTATTGTTTTGTTCGTAATTCATAAGGAGGATGTATGAAAATCATTCATTGTGCGGATTTGCATCTGGATTCCCAGATGACAGCAAACCTGACAAAAGAGCAGGCAAGAGAGCGCAAAAGAGAAATCATCCGTACGTTTACACGGATGGTCGAATATGCAGAAAAGACAGGGGTGCGTCTGATCATGATATCGGGAGATCTGTTTGATACACGAAATGTATCAGCATTGGCGCGCAACACCGTAAGGGACATGATCTGTACACATCCCCAGATTGATTTCTTATATCTGAGAGGAAACCATGACAGTGACAATTTCCTTTCCAAGCTGGAGGAAGTACCGGACAATCTGCTTTTTTGTTTTCCGATACATGGACTGCATACCGGTATGGAAATATTGTGATCAGTGGAATCGAGCTCTCGAGAACAACCGGGCGACCGTTTACAATTCCCTTGTGCTGGGGCATGAAGATTTCAATATTGTCATGATGCACGGACAGGCGGGAGATTATGCATGTCGCACACAGGCAGAGAATATCAGCCTGAACCAGCTGAAAAATAAAAATATTGATTATCTGGCGCTGGGACATGTACATACCTTCATGCAGGACAAGCTGGATAACCGCGGTACCTGGTGTTACTGTGGATGTCTGGAAGGACGCGGATTTGACGAGTGTGGACCGAAAGGATTTGTTTTACTGGATGTGGACGAGCAGACCTGCCGTGCCCAGATGCAGTTTGTTCAGATGGCAGCCCGCACGCTGTACACGCTTGAAGTGGATGTGAGCAATGTCATGACGACAAGAGAAGCGGCAGAGCGGATGGAAGAAGCTGTAAAACAGGCGCAGTATCCGTCGGGAAGCCTTGTCAAATTTGTGCTGACCGGTGAGGTGGAAGTGGATGCGGAGATCAATTGCGAGTATCTGCAGAATCTGTTCTCGGATTATTTTTATTTTGAAAAGGTGAAAGACCGGACAACCCTTCGGGTCGATTACAGTGATTATGAAAAAGATGCCTCGTTAAAGGGGGAGTTTATCCGTATGGTACTTGGATCTGAACTGTCACAGGAGCAGAAGGCAGAAGTGATCCGCTGTGGAATTTTGGCATTGTCCGGGGAGGAGATATAGGATGAAATTACGTTCCTGTCATATCGACAATTTTGGAAAACTATCGGATCTGCATCTGGAATTTCAGGACGGGGTCAATCTGTTTCACGAACCGAATGCATGGGGAAAAAGTACACTGGCCGCTTTTTTGCGGGTGATGTTTTACGGGTTTGACTCTAAGAGACAATCCGGACTGTTTGATAAAGAACGTGTGGTATTCCGCCCGTGGCAGGGGGGAACGTATGGAGGCGAACTGGATTTTTCCTATCAGGGAAAAGAGTACCGGATCAGCCGTACATTTGGAAAAACAGAAAAAACAGATGTTTTTCATTTATACGATCTTTCCACCAATCTGGAATGTCATGATTTTTCTTCCGAGATCGGAAGTGAAATTTTCGGACTGGACAGTGCGTCGTTTAAAAGGAGCGCATTTATTGCACAAAATGACTGCGAATGCTGCTCGACTGATGCGATCAATGCCAAGCTGGGAAATCTTGTAGAGAATACAAATGATATCAATAATTTTGAAACTGCCCAGAAAAAGATCCATGACCGGATGAATAAACTTTCGCCGGACCAGTGCAACAGGTTCCATGAAAAAGCGGACGAACATGATCACGCTGTTAACGGAAGAACTGCGTGGCTATGATGCGGCAGAGGCGTCTTACAAAAAGATTACCGAAAAACTTACCGAAAAACAGGAGCAGAGAAAAGAACTGGCCGGGATTCGGGATCAGTATGCAAAAAGCATTGCAGGTGGCGAGTGAAGAGAGCCGCAGGGAAGGAATCAAGCAGGCCTATGCGGCCACCAAACAGGAGGAACAGGAAAAGAAAGAGGCACTGGATGCTTTTGCGGATGTATTTCCGGGACAGGTGCCGCAGGATGAGGAGTTTGCAAAGCAAAACCAGGATGTACAGATGCTTGGGGTGTTAAAAACCACTTTGTTTAATCTGGGGCTGACCGAGGAAGAAGAAAACCGCCTGCAGGAACTTGGTGATAAGTTTGAAAACCAGATTCCTTCTGAAGAAAAAAAATAACGGAAACGGAAAAAAGAGCAGGAGCGTTTTGCAAAACTCAAAGAAGAAAAAAAAACGCAGCTGGAAACGAAAAAAATGTCCTATTTTGAAGCGATGGCAATGAAGCGGGAAGAACCGGATTATACGGTAAAAAATCGTCTTCCGATGATGATCTGCGGCATTATCCTGCTGGTGATCGGTGCTGCCGGTGGTGTGTTGTCGTTTCTGTTGCCACAGGTACATAAGTTTTTCCTTCCGCTTCTGGCGGTATCGGTGGTTGCGGCAGTGGCAGGTATGGTGCTTCTTGTGGTGCGCAAGGTGCAGGTATCAAAGGAAGAAGAAAAAAAGGTGCGTGCACTCCGGGTACAGCATCTGGAAGAGGAGCGTAAGCTCCGCGGACCGGTGGAAGAAATTCAAAAAACCATGGAAGAGGCTTCGAAAGAAGCTTCGCGCATCGAACAGGAGACCAAGCATTTTCTGGAGCAGTATCAGATGGTTCCGGGAGAAAAGGATGCCAGAACCTGCCTGTATGAACTCCGCAGCCAGCTGCAGGAATATGAGCGTCTGCGCAGCCGTGCCGGAAAAAGCGATGCGGCAAGACAGGAATTTGAGCGGAAACAGAACTCTTTGCTTGCATTTGGAAAAGAAGCGGGAATGGATTTCGGAGAAGATCTTGCAGCAGGAATCAGCCAGTTACAGATGAAGGCAACCGAGTACCGGATCGCACAGAAAGCATACGCAGAGGCAAGAAAAAAGAGAGAACTGTTTGAACAGGAACACAATATGAAAGAACTGGCAGCGGTGGAAAAATGTCCATATTCTCTGGACGAACTCAATTCCATGATCCGTGATGTGGATGAGCGGAGCGAGGATATCCGGGAAGCCATCGAGCAGTACCATCATCAGCTCGAAGATCTGCAGGATCAGCTGGATATCCGGGATGAAAAAAGAACAGCAGCTTTCCATCTGCAGACAGGAACAGGAAGAAGAACAGCATTTATATGAAACCCTGCGTCTGACGGGAGAGTTCCTGCAGAATGCAAAGGAGCAGTTTTCCGCGAGATATTTGGGTCCGATCGAGAACGGGTTTGGAAAGTATTACACGCTTCTAACAGGGGATAAAGAAAAAGACTGGATGGTGGATGCCAACATCGAGGTGCAGATGAAAGAGCAGGGCGAGATGCGGGAAACCAAGTGGCTGTCTGCCGGATATCAGGATCTGCTGGGAATCTGTATGCGTCTGGCGCTGGTGGATGCGATGTATCCGAAGGAAAAACCGTTTCTGGTGCTGGACGATCCGTTTGTCAATCTGGATGAAGAAAAGATGGCACATGGCAATGAACTGTTTGGAAAAATTTCCGGGGAGTATCAGATTTTATATTTTACCTGTCATGCAAGCCGGAATATAGAAAACGCAAAATAAAGGGAGAGGAAACATGGAGAAAAAGATTTTATTTCCGCAGATCGGCGGAATTATGCACGGAGGGGATTATAATCCGGAACAGTGGCTGGATCGGCCGGACATTCTGGAAGAAGATATCCGCATGATGAAGAAAGCCGGGATGAATTGTGCAACACTTGGGGTATTTTCCTGGTCAACCTATGAGCCGCGGGAAGGGGAATTTCATTTCGCATGGCTGCATGACATCATGGATAAGTTATATGCCAATGGCATTTACACGATATTGGCGACGCCGTCCGGAGCGCGACCGGCATGGCTGGATGAAACATATCCGGAGTGCAGACGCGTGGATTCTTACGGGGTGCGTGAACATCACGGGGTGCGGCACAACCACTGTATGAGTGCACCGGTTTATCGGAAGAAGGTTTCTGTGATCGTCAATAAACTGGCAGATGAATTCGGAAATCATCCGGGACTTCTGATGTGGCATATTTCCAATGAATTTGGTGGGGAATGTTACTGTCCGCACTGTGTAAAGCGGTTTCAGGATTATCTGGCGGAAAAGTTTGACCATGATATTGAAAAACTGAACAAGGCATGGTGGACAACGTTCTGGAGTCATACTTACAATGATTTTTTCCCAGATTGAGCCACCGTACCGCAACGGAGAATTCAGCATTATGGGATTGAATCTGGAGTGGAAACGGTTTACCACCTGGAATATGACGGATTACATGAAGGCAGAGATTGCCATTTTAAAAGAACGTACCCCGCAGATTCCGGTGACAACGAACTTTATGAAGGAATATGACGGACTGGACTATCATAAAATGCAGCAGCCGCTGGACGTGGTGTCCTGGGATTCTTATCCGCGGTTTCACAATGATGAGGAGTCGTTTTCGGATACGATGACAGAAAATGCGTTTGATCATGCCATGATCCGTTGTCTGAAAAAAAGCAGCCGTTTATGCTCATGGAGAGCGCGCCGGGGCTGGTCAACTGGCATCCGTTTAATAAAATGAAACGTCCGGGCGTACACCGGCTGGCTTCGCTGCAGGCAGTGGCTCTCGGTTCCGATACGGTGCAGTATTTCCAGTGGCGGAAAGGAAGGGGATCGTTTGAGCAGTACCATGGGGCGGTTGTGGATCATCTCGGAACGGATGATACCAGAGTTTTTTTCGTGAAGTGGCAGATCTTGGGGAAGAATTAAAGAAACTCAAAGATCTGGCAGGGACAGTCGTAAAAGCACCGGTAGCCGTGTTATACGATTGGGACAGCCTCTGGGCAACGGATGGAATGAAGGGGCTGGCAGAGTCCACCCGCAACTATATTAAGACCTGCAGGAAAGCATACCGCAATCTGTCGGCACTCGGAGTGGATGTGGATGTGATTTCCAGTGAAGAGGATTATAGCGGTTATTCCGTGATTGTGGCACCAATGCTGTATCTGCTGCATCCGCATGTCGGGGAGCGCATGAAACAGTTTGTGGAGCAGGGAGGTCATCTGATTGCAACCTATGTGACCGGATATGTGGATGAAAACCAGCTCAATTATCTGGGCGGATTTCCGGGAGACGGATTAAAGGATCTCTTTGGCGTGATCAGTGAGGAAATTGATACACTGTATCCGTCCGACCGCAACCGCGTACATTTTGCCGAAATGCCAGAAGGGGAAGTACGGGATTATGCGGAAGTTCTGCGTGTGGCAGATGGCACAAACGTGCTTGGTACCTATGAACAGGATTATTACAAAGGAATGGCAGCAGTGACGGAGCGCACATGTCAAAACGGCAGTGCCATGTATATCGCGGCCCGGCTGGATGATGCTTCCATGCAGCACCTGTATGCGCGTACACTGAAAAAAGCGGGAGTTTCGATGTATAAACTTCCATATGGCGTGGAACGTCACACACGCGAAGCGGATGGTATGCGGTATGTATTTTATCTGAATGATACGACCGGATACCGCAGATTTGTTTCCGGGGCAGAGGGAATTGATCTTCTGACGGGAGAGGTGAACCAGGGAATTCTTACACTGGAACCGTATGGCGTGGCATGTGTAAAAGAATAAGTTCTATTCTGAAAGTTTTGTGCATATAGTTACGGAAAAGAAGTGTGGGAGCTTCTTATGGATAGAAATTGTGATGCATTTATCCGCTCCAACAATACCTACGATATCCTGATTGCCAGAGAGTCTTTGGAGATTTCTGACGACCGGGCAGAATGTATACAAAATATCGGTGAAAAATTTGTGGCAGAATATTTTGACCGGGACGAGGTGCCGCAGCTGAGCATTAAGACATACGGATATTCGATTATCCCAAAATGTTTCGGACTGCTGGATACGCTTGCACTGGAGACAACCGGTATCCTGCAGCTGCAGAATCAGCCAGCCCTGTCCCTTCGGGGACAGGGTATTTTTATTGGATTTGTTGATACGAGAATTTCCTATGAACTGCCCTGTTTCCGGAATGCCGATGGAAGTACAAGAATCCGCTCAATCTGGGATCAGAGTATTCCGACGGGGAGAAAAAAATACCCCTCAGGGATTTTTGTACGGAACGGAATATACACAAAAAGAGATCAATGAGGCACTGGAACAGGAACATCCGCGGGAACTGGTTCCAGTGACGGATGAAGATGGGCACGGAACCATGCTGGCAAGTATTGCCTGCGGAAGTGAAGATCTGCAGGCTGGTTTTACTGGGGCGGCTCCTTATGCGGAACTTCTGGTTGTAAAGTTAAAACCGGCAAAACCATATCTGAAAGACTTTTTTTATATTCCGCAAGAGATGCCTGCCTATCAGGAAAAATGACATTATGGCGGCAATTGAATATCTCGAAGAGACTGCCAGAAAACTGGGGCGGCCCCTTATTCTGTGCCTTGGTCTCGGGACAAACAACGGAAGCCATTCCGGTGGCAGCAATCTTTCGGAACTTCTTGATGATATTGCGGGCAGATGGCGCCGGTGTGCGGTTGTGGCAACCGGAAATGAGGCGAATGCCAGACATCATTTTTACGGGAAAAGTGATGGAAATTCAATGGTTGCGGTAGAGGTGAATGTGGAACAGCGGATGCGGGGATTTTATCTTGAGTTGTGGGCCAGTGCACCGGAATTGTTTGTGGTGGCGGTGCGTTCGCCGGGAGGACTCTTATGCCGGCGCAGAATGTGCCCGGAAATTCGCATCAGGAACAGGAATTTATATTTGAAGGGACAAGAGTGGAAATTGATTATGCACAGGTGGGACGCACGCGGGGGATCAGCTGGTGTTTATCCGGTTTGAAAACCCGGCGGCAGGGATCTGGACGCTGTATGTTAATCCGAGTACCACGATCACAGGACAATTTCATATCTGGCTGCCAATGAGTGGAATGTTAGAAAAAGACGTGGTGTTTTTGCGTCCGGATCCGGATGTGACACTTACCGTGCCGTCTTCGGCAAAAATTCCGATTGGGGTGGGTGGAATGGATCAAAAGAGTGGTATTTTATATCTGGATTCCGGGAGGGGGAATACCATTGCGTCGGTTGTAAAACCGGATTTTGTGGCTCCGGCTGTGGGCGTGCAGGCGATAGGAAGGCTTGGAAATTATGTGACACTGACGGGAACGAGTGCAGCTTCTGCAATTGCGGCAGGAGCATGTGCACAGATCATGGAGTGGGGAAACAGCCGTGGGAGAAGACTGCTTTTAAATTCGGTGCAGATCGGAAATATTCTGATCCGCGGGTGCGAAAGGAACCCGGATGTATCCTATCCGAATACCGCCTGGGGCTATGGAAAAATGAATGTTTACGATGCACTGATGAAATTTTATGGGGTATAAAATTTATATACAAAGCGTAAAAAGATATAAAAAATTTATGAAATGCTTTTTTTTGAGAACCAAGTACGATATAATTAAGACTATACAGATTGGAGAGTGAAGTATGGAGAAAAAAAAGATTTATTAGCAAATTACGCAGCATCAAAACAGAATATGTGTATTACGAATGATACGATCTCGGACCGATTGTTTCAGGAGTATGGGGTAAACAGAGGACTTCGCGATGTCAACGGAAAGGGTGTATTGACAGGTCTGACCCGTATTTCAAAGATTGTGTCCTTCAAAGATGAAAATGGAAAACAGGTGCCATGTGACGGTGAGTTATGGTATCGCGGATATAATGTAAAAACACTGATCAAATCCATTGGACCGAACGAATTCGGCTTCGAGAAAGCAGCATATCTGCTGCTGTTTGGAGAACTTCCGGATCAGGCGCAGCTGGATGAATTCTGTGAGGTGCTCGGCAACAGCCGGACACTTCCGACCAATTTTACCAGAGACGTTATTATGAAGGCGCCTTCTAAGGATATCATGAATTCCATGACACGAAGTATTCTGACACTTGCGGCCTATGATCCGTATACGACAGATCTTCCATTGAGAACAATATCCGTCAGTGTATGCAGCTGATTGCCAATTTCCCGATGATCGCGGCATATGGATATCACGCATATAATCATTATGAAAATGATTCGAGTATGTATATTCACCGACCGGACCCGAAGCTTTCCACGGCAGAGAATTTCCTTCGTATGCTGCGGCCGAATAAGCAGTATACACAGCTGGAGCAAGCACAGGTGCTTGATGTGGCACTGATGCTTCATATGGAGCATGGCGGCGGTAATAACAGTACGTTTACCACCCGTGTGGTTACTTCTGCCGGTACGGATACATATTCTGCCATCGCTGCGGCAATGTCTTCCCTGAAAGGACCAAAGCATGGCGGTGCCAACATCAAAGTTATGCAGATGATGAATGATATCCGGGAAAATGTGCATGACTGGAGCGATCGTGACGAGGTGAAGTCCTATCTTGGAAAGATGCTGGATGGACAGGTCTTTGATAAGAAGGGATTGATCTATGGTATGGACATGCCGTGTATTCCCTGTCTGATCCGAGAGAGCGTGTGTTCCGCAGCTATGTGGAGCATCTCGCGGAGGCAAAAGGACGCCAGAAAGACATGAACCTTTACAATATGATAGAAGAAGTGGCTCCGGAACTGATCGCAGAAAAGCGTCATATTTTCAAGGGTGTCAGCCCGAATGTGGATTTTTACAGTGGTTTCGTATATGAAATGCTTGGCATTCCGTCGGAATTGTATACACCATTGTTTGCCATTGCAAGAATTGCAGGATGGAGTGCACACCGGCTGGAGGAGCTGGTGGGATGCAACAAAATTATTCGTCCAGCATATAAGAGTGTCATGGAAGAACTGGAATAAGATTATTACAGCGGACAGAATTGCATTTTATTTTGCTCTGTGCTAGTATGGAAACAGAAACTTTCGTGTGTTATAACTATAAAAGGGGAGAGGACTGATTATGAAAATAAAAGAAAAAATATTATCGCTTTGCGGAAAAAGGGCAGCAGATACAGAGAGTAAACCGTTTTTTTTGTAACAGAATATCTGATTTTTTATGCATTTATTCTGTTTATGCTCTGGGCATCAAGAGCAAAAGGAGTACGTTCTTTGGGCTTTGCGGCATTTGTCAGTGTGATTGCAGTAGTCTCCGGAGGTGCATTGCTCATTGGATGGAAGCGGCGTCCGGAATCGGAGCGGCTGAGATATCTGGCACTGATCGGGTTATATCTCGTATCATTTTTCATGACTTTTTGCATATACGGAGAGCTTTATCCGTTTTCTGGGACTGGCTCCTTTTATCGGCTGTATTTTGTTTTTTGATCCGAAATATTCCAGAATCGGCGGCATCGGTTATCTTGTATTGAATGCGCTGACTGTCTTTGGTCAGATCCGTCAGCAGCCGGAAGGCGTAGCCGGGACAACCAATCTTGTACTGGATCTGCTGGCACTGGGGGTACTGGTATTTGCTGTGATCTTTACAACAAATGTGGCACAGAAATTCAACCATGATACCCGGCACAGTGAACAGCAGGAGCAGCGGAAGCAGCAGGTAATTTTAGACGATGTGATCGGTGTGGCGGAAGAAGTGCGTGGCGGAATCCGATGAAGATTGTCAATGATCTGAATGGATCGACAGAAATGGTGCGATGAAAGATTTTCTTCCAGCACGCATAGCACGGCGGAAAATATCGACACAGACAACCATGACACAGGATATCCAGCATTCAATTGAGCAGACACTGGAAAGTTCCGAGAATATGGTAAAAGTGGCAAAGCAGTCCGGGGAACTGAATCAGAAGAGTATGGAGATCATGGAACATCTGAAGAAACAGTCCGCGGTAATCGCAGAGACAAACTCCGGAGTGGCAGATTCCATGAAAGCGTTACAGGAGCGTACCGAGGCAGTAAAGAGTATTGCAGATACCATCTTTTCCATTTCCAGTCAGACCAATCTGCTGGCGCTCAATGCTTCTATTGAGAGTGCCCGTGCAGGGGAAGCCGGAAAAGGGTTTGCTGTAGTGGCTGATGAAATCCGTCAGCTGGCAGAGAAAACCAGAAGTGAGACAGAAAGCATTGCACAGATTCTGGATGAATTGTTTAAAAATGCAGAGGATGCAGCAACGGCGGTGAGCCGTTCGATTGAGGCTACCAATGCGCAGGATTCCATGATTGCGAAAGCGTCTGAGAGAGTTTTTCGGGAATGAATGAGAATGTCAATACACTGGTTCAGGAGATCGAAGGCATTGACGGCATGTTAAACCGTCTGTCGGATGCAAACAATCAGATTGTAGACAATATCAGTAATCTTTCTGCAACAACGGAAGAAGTGACGGCCTCTTCCGTACAGGTAGCGGATCTGTCAGTTGAGAATTTAAACAATGCCGAGCAGGCAAAACAGAAACTTGACAATGTGCTTGCGGTATCTCATGAACTGGATAAGTACATAAAGTAAACAGATGGAATGAGATAAAGGTGCCTCAGCAGGAGAAATTCTGCTGAGGATTTTTACTACTATAACTTAGAAGGAGATAAAAATTATGAATGTAACAATGAAACAGGTCGAGGGAGGTGTATGTGCGGCTGCAGGATTTTCCGCAAACGGATTAAACTGTGGATTAAATCCGGATAAGAACAAAAATGATCTGGCACTGATCTGGTCAGAGAAGGAGTGTACGGCAGCGGCTGTCTATACAACGAATAAAGTAAAGGGTGCACCAATCCTTGTGACAAAGAAACATCTGGCAGCAACCGGAAATAAGGCGAGGGCTGTTATTGTCAACAGTAAGAATGCCAATACCTGTAATGCAGACGGAGAAGAAAAGGCACAGATGATGTGTGATCTGGCTGCAGCAGAGCTGGGAATAAAGGCAGACGAGGTGATCGTGGCATCAACCGGTGTCATTGGACAGAAGCTTCCGATTGAACCGATCCGTGATCATGTGCAGGAGCTGGCACGCGGACTTTCTCCACAGAATCATGGAAAAGCAGCAAATGCTATCATGACAACCGATACCTAGGCCAAGGAGACCGCGGTTTCTTTTACGCTTGACGGGAAGACCTGTACGGTTGGCGGTATGGCAAAGGGAAGTGGCATGATCCATCCGAATATGGCTACCACGTTAAATTTTGTTACAACCGATGTTGCGATTTCCTCAGAAATGATCCAGAAAGCACTTTCTGAGATTGTAAAGGTGACATACAATTGTCTGAGCATTGATGGAGATACTTCTACCAATGATATGGTCAGTATTCTGGCAAACGGCATGGCAGAAAATACGCCAGTCACAGCAGAGGGAGAGGATTATGATATGTTCCGTCAGGCACTGTATCAGGTACTCATGACGCTGACCAAGATGCTTGCCAAGGACGGTGAGGGAGCATCGAAGATGCTGGAGTGTACCTGTAGCGGTGCGCCGGATCAGGATACCGCAATCATTATTGCAAAGAGTGTGATCCGTTCCCCACTGTTTAAGTGTGCAATGTTTGGGGAAGATGCCAACTGGGGACGTATTTTATGTGCAATCGGTTATGCGGATGCGGAGTTTGATATCAACAAAGTGGATGTGGATCTGGCATCGTCCAAGGGAACCATTGCCGTATGCAGAAATGCTGCCGGTGTAGATTTCTCTGAGGAGAAAGCAAAAGAAATCTTAGAGGAAGATGAAATTTATATCAATATTGATCTGCATCAGGGAGAGCATCTGCCAAAGCCTGGGGATGTGATCTGACGTATGATTATGTAAAAATTAATGGAGACTATCGTAGTTAATGTATAGCAAAATAAATTATTTGACTAGATAGTCATTACTGGAAGGGAAGTAATGACATGGAAAAAAGAAAATCGGTTTTATCGGCTGTGGAAATATGGGAACAGCCATGATACAGGGAATTTTGGAATCCGGAAAATGCCCTCCGCAGGAGATGATGATTTCCTGTCGTACGAAGAAAACGCTGGAAGAAAAGAAAGCACAGTTCGGAGTGCAGATCAGTACGGACAACCGGGATGTGGCAGCATTTGCAGACATTTTGTTTGTGGCAGTAAAGCCACAGTTTTATGCCGAAGTGTTAGAGGAAATCAAGGATCTTCTTACAGAAGAGCAGATTCTGGTATCCATCGCGCCGGGAAAGACACTGGTATGGTTTGATGAAGTGCTCGGACGAAATTTAAAAAGTGATTCGTACGATGCCGAATACCCCATCTATGGTCAAAGAAGGCATGATGGGTATGTGTGCGGGAGCACGTGTGACGGATGAGGATATGGCTCTGGTGCGGGATCTCTGCAGTGGATTTTCACAGACGGAAGTCATTTCGGAGCATCTGCTGGATGTGGTTACTGCCGTCAGCGGAAGCTCTCCGGCCTATGTATTTATGTTTATTGAAGCGATGGCAGATGCAGCCGTGGCAGACGGCATGCCGAGACAGCAGGCGTACAACTTTGCGGCACAGGCGGTACTCGGAAGCGCAAAAATGGTTCTTGAGACGGGAAAACATCCGGGAGAACTTAAAGATATGGTATGCTCTCCGGCAGGAACCACCATTCAGGCAGTGCGTGTGCTGGAGGAAAAAAGGCATGCGCAGCAGCGTGATCGAGGCAATAAAACCGTTTACTTGCTTTTTCTTGAAAAAATGTGTAGAATAGAACCATCAAAAGATTTAGGAGAGAAGGAAATATGAGGCAGGCAAAAGGTAGATAAATATAAGAAAGAAAAAAAGCCAATCGTAAAAAAGAGATGGCAAAGCAGAAAACGGAAAAAATCATTGGTATCATCTGTGGATGTGCAATTTTAGTTGCCATCGTTGGATGGGCCGGTTATACCGGATACAATTATTATGAGGATAATAAGCCGGCACAGACGTATTATACCAATACTTCTGCATTGTCCAGCTACGTGAGTGGATTAAACACAGAGGGCACAATAAGATCTGCTTATCAGATATTTGCATGTGGGGGCATCACCGATCGGGTGATGCCTTTTCCAATGCCCGGATACTGCACCGATGAGCAGACGACAGGTATACTGGTTGTTTTTGGAATATGTAAGATCCGTAAGGGACTGGCTGGAAATAATCTGTTTTGCCAGTTCATCGAGCGTAGGACGGACCAATGGGTACATGGTTTCTACAGTTTCATCCAGATGAACCATGGTGATTTCGTTGATATGGTCTTCGTCGACAGATACCTGTACATCGAACGGATTTCCGTCAATCATGACAGAAGAGGTATAGACACCCGGAACGTACATGGTTTCCACCGCTTCGTTGTCTGCGGACTGTTTGTGGGAACTGCCGAGCAGGATTCCAAGGAAGATCACAAGCAGGATACCAAGTCCTGTGATGACACCTGCAAACACAAGTTTTTTCATATGAAGAACGACAATTCTGGTTTTTGCACTCATTTGTTACCTCCATTTCCAGCTTTGGTATATTCTATGCAGGGAATATCTATTCATGCGTTTAATTTTAAACTTCCCATTGGTATAAATTTTTCAAAATGTATAAAAAATTCAAAAAGTGGTTGACAGAAGAGCATGTATCTGTTATTATCTTATCTGTGCTCACGAGAGAGACATATGCGATAGTGGCGTAGTTGGTAACGCGCGACCTTGCCAAGGTCGAGACCGCGGGTTCGAGCCCCGTCTATCGCTCTCAAAAGTAAATATTTGCATATGCGATAGTGGCGTAGTTGGTAACGCGCGACCTTGCCAAGGTCGAGACCGCGGGTTCGAGCCCCGTCTATCGCTCTTGAAAAAGCAGCTGGAAACATAGAGGATATGGGTTCGGCTGTTTTTCTTTTATCATTCCGCAGGTTTTGTCTATTGTAAAAAGGACGCGTTTTATTTATAATAAAGGCAGGGGTAAAAGAGGGGCAAAAACAAATGAAAACGAGGTTTGGGAGGTGCATCAGATGAAGAGTGCAAGATCGTTTAAAGAGTTCGAAGCACTGAATGGAATCAGCATGGAGGAGGTACTGACAGTGTTTGAGGCAGTGTCAGAAGCATTTCCGATGATTGTGGCAGCAAATCTTACAAAAAAAATACATATACCATGATCAAGGATGACGGATTTCTGTCTGCATTAATAAATTTCTGGACGAATGCAGCAGTTGTGGAGAACAGCAGAGAGTCTGCCGTGCTCCGTACTGAATTTATTCCTTGTCGTTCTCGGAACCGCTGCCTGTTTTATTGCGGGAGCGGTAAAAGAAAAATCCGCAGATGGACAGGGCGATCATGACGGCAAACATCAGAATGACAAATGTGTAATCCGCTTTGTTTAATGCGTTGCCGCTTAAGACGGAAAGAAAGATTGCCGGCATACGGCCAATGCACAGATAATGATCCAGTGGGAAAGCTTTTATGTCGGTCAGTCCGACGAGATAAGATAACAGGTCTTTGGGAGTTCCGGGTATGAGGAAGAGCAGAAAAATGATGCTCTCCGAACGCCTGGAACTTTTTAATATTTTTACAGATTCTATTTTTTCACGGCTTACAAACAATTCCACAAACTTCATGCCGAAACGGCGCACAAACAGAAAGATGATGACGCTTGCAGTTGTCATGGCAAAATCACAGATCAGTGTACCACGGATTACCCCGAAAGCGTATCCGGCACCAATTTCAAAAGGATGCCACCGGAATTACCGCAAGGAGTACCTGCAGGATGTTCATTCCAATAAAACCAAGGACTCCCCATATTCCTTTGTCATTGACCCACACACGGAATTGTTTGGGATCCGATACAAAATGAACCAGGGGACGCCCGATAAAATATCCGATCAGGATTACAAAAACAATGGTAATGATAGCCAGTATCCGTTTGATTTGTTTGTCTTTTTTTCTCGTTGTGATTATCCAAGTCGAACACCTCCTATTTTAAGTTCATTCTAACCGTAACTATAGGCTTTTGGTGAAAACTTGTCAATTCTTATCGGAAAATCATTTGCTTTTACCGGTAAAATTCTTATAATAGAAAAATGGAGGGAAAATTATGTTATTTTATCTTGCTCCGATGGAGGGAATTACGGGATATATTGTGCGCAATGCTTATGCACATTATTTTCCATATATAGATAAATATTTTACACCGTTTATCCCGGCAGCAAAAAAAATGAGCAAAAAAATAAAGCGGGATCTGGCAGCGGAAAATAATGAGCAGATCCGGCTGGTGCCGCAGCTGATCGGAAACCGTGCCGATGAATTTCTGATGATGATTCGGCAGCTGGAAGAGTTGGGATTTACCAGTGTCAATCTTAATTTTGGCTGCCCGTCCGGAACCGTTGTCTCGAAAAAGAAAAGGGTAGGATTTCTGGCAGATCCGAAAAAGAACTGGAAATGTTGCTGGAAGAAGTGCTGGAGAACAGTCCACTTGCGGTATCGGTAAAGACCAGAGTCGGAATCAAAGACCCGGATGAGTGGGAAGCTCTCTGCGGTGTCTATGCAAAGTTTCCGCTGGAAGAACTGATTATTCATCCGCGCCTGCAGAACGATTATTACAGCGGAACACCGCGGATGGAAACATTTGCCCGTGCTCTGGAGCAGATCCATGTGCCGCTCTGTTACAATGGAGATATATGCAGTGTGGAAGATTATAAGAAAGTGACAGCTGCTTTCCCAGCTATTGATCGCATCATGATCGGCAGGGGATTACTGGAAAATCCCGGACTGGTCGGAGAAATCAAAGGAAACCCACCGGCAGATAAAGCCAGGCTGCGGGCGTTCCATGATGAAATTTTAGAGGGATGTTTGGATACTTTCCGTGCGGAAAAAGATGTCGTTTTTCATTTGAAAGAAATCTGGTTTTATCTGACAAAGTCATTTCCGGACAGAGAGAAATATTTAAAGCTGATCCGGAAATGCCAGTCTCTGCAGGAGTATAAACTGATAGTACAGCAGATTTTCTCATAGACATTTTGATAGAATAAGGTATAATGAAAAGTAAAAGTCCAGGACAAGAGATAGGGGATTAACAATGAGTTTAGCAGATAAAATATTTGTAACTATGTGTCAGGATATTCTGGAGAACGGGACAAGTACCGAGGGCGAAAAGGTACGGCCGCACTGGGAGGATGGGACGAGCGCCTATACGATCAAGAAATTCGGTGTGGTGAACCGTTATGATCTCTCGAAAGAGTTTCCGGCAATCACACTGCGCAAGACGGCAATCAAGACCTGTACGGAAGAAATGCTGTGGATCTGGCAGCGGAAATCCAACAATATCCATGATTTGAACAGTACCGTCTGGGATGAATGGGCAGATGAAAACGGTTCCATCGGAAAAGCGTACGGCTATCAGCTGGCACAGAAACATCAGTATCGTGAGGGTATGATGGATCAGGTGGACCGGGTGATCTATGATCTGAAAAATAATCCCTACAGCCGTCGCATCATGACGAATATTTACGTACATCAGGATCTGCATGAAATGAACCTGTATCCATGTGCCTATTCCATGACGTTTAATGTGACGCAGAAACAGGGAAATGACAAACTGACTTTAAATGCAATTTTGAATCAGCGTTCGCAGGATGTGCTTACTGCAAATAACTGGAATGTATGCCAGTACGCAGTGCTGATGCATATGCTGGCACAGGTGTGTGACATGAAAGTGGGAGAACTGGTACATGTCATTGCGGACGCGCATATTTATGACCGGCATGTGGAACTGGTAAAAGAGCTGATTACGCGTAAGCAGCATCCGGCACCAAAGTTCTGGCTGAATCCGGAGATCAGGGATTTTTATGAGTTTACAACGGATGATATCAAAGTGACCGATTATGTGACCGGTCCGCAGATCAAAAACATTCCGGTGGCAATATAGCAGTCAGGAGGAGAAAATCATGAATATCATTGCAGCAGTAGATAAAAAGATTGGGCAATTGGAAAAAATAATGAGCTTCTGGTACGGATTCCGATGGATCAGAAATTTTTCCGCGAGACAACAACCGGGAAAGTTGTCGTGATGGGACGAAAGACGTTGGAGAGTTTTCCGAATGGTCTTCCGTTGAAAAACCGCACCAATATTGTGTTGACACATAATCCGGCGTATCAGGTTAAAGATGCGATTGTCGTGCATTCCATGGAAGAGCTGCACAGGGAACTGGAAAAGTATGATACCAATGACGTCTATGTGATTGGCGGACAGAAAATATATGAGCAGCTTTTGGATGAGTGTGATGTTGCACATATTACAAAAATCGACTATGCATATGACGCGGATGCGTATTTCCCGAATCTGGATGAAAAACCGGAGTGGAAAATTACAGCAGACAGTGAAGAACAGACATATTTTTTGATCTGGAATTTTATTTCTATAAATATGAAAAGAGTGCAGAAGTAATGAGTGATTTTATCTTTAGCGTCAATGTCACATTTCCTATTTTTCTGGTGATGGTTATAGGCTGGGTACTGCATCAGATCGGTATGCTGGATGAGCATTTTGTCACCGTGGCAAACCGTTTCAATTTTAAGGTGACACTGCCGTTTATGCTGTTTCGGGATATTGCTTCCGTAGAAATATCAAAAGTATTTGATCTGAAATTTGTATTGTACTGTGCAATTGTCAGCAGTATCTGTTTCTGGGGCATCTGGGGGATCAGTAAATTTGCGGTCAAAGATGACAGTATCCGTGGTGCGTTTGTACAGTCTTCGTTCCGAAGCAGTGCAGCCGTCATGGGAATGGCATTTATCAACAATATTTACGGATCTTCTGCCATGGGTCCCGCTGATGATCGTGGGAGCGGTTCCGCTGTACAATGTGTATTCCGTTATTGTACTGACATTTGAGGCGCAGGACGAGGAAGGAAAACGGGATAAGGGAAAAATTAAGCAGGCACTGGTCAATATCGTGAAAAATCCGATTATTGATTCGATTTTTCTGGGACTTGTTGTTTCCCTTCTGGGGATTCATTTTCCGACCATTGTCAATAAGACGATTAACTCTGTCGCACAGCTTGCAACACCGCTGGCACTGATTGTGATCGGTGCGGGATTTGAGGGGCGCAAAGCTATCGCAAAGATCAAACCGACGTGCTGGGCAGCTGCCATCAAACTGGTGATCCAGCCACTGGTCTTTTTACCGGTAGCAGCTTATATGGGATTTTCCGGGGAAAAGATTATTGCAATTTTAATTATGCTGGCATCCCCGACAACGCCAAGCTGTTACATCATGGCAAAGAGTATGAAAAATGATGGGGTTCTGACGGCGAGTGTTATTGTTGCAACGACGTTGTTTTTGCGGCATTTACGCTGAGGTTCTGGATCTTTTTACTTCGCACATTTGGACTGATATAGGAGGATATCATTTTTATGGATATTACAGGAAGAAAATTATTCGTAAAGGCTCTGGAGGAAGAAGGGGTAGACACTATCTTTGGGTACCCGGGTGGAACCGTTACGGATTTATTTGATGAATTATATAAGACTGACAGTATCAACCTGATCCTGCCGCGGCATGAGCAGGGACTGATTCATGAGGCGGAAGGATATGCCAAGTCTACCGGACGGGTGGGCGTATGTCTGGTAACGAGCGGACCGGGAGCAACCAATATCATTACCGGACTGGCAGATGCCCATTATGACAGCATTCCGCTGGTTTGTTTCACCGGACAGGTGCCACTTGGACTGATCGGAAACGATGCATTTCAGGAAGTGGACATTGTTGGTATGACGAGAAGCATTACCAAGTATGGTGTGACGGTGCGAAGACGGGAAGACCTCGGAAAGATTATTAAGATGGCATTTTATATCGCCCAGACCGGGAAACCGGGACCGGTACTGATTGATATTCCAAAGGATATCCAGACGGCATCCGGATCGGCAGAGTACCCTCCCATGTGGATATCCGTGGATATAAGCCGATTCACGGGGTACATATCGGACAGTTGAAGAAAGCTTATAAAATGCTTAAGTCTGCAAAGAAACCTCTGATTCTTGCCGGCGGAGGTGTCAACATCAGCCATGCGGGAGAGAAGCTGAAGAAATTTATGGAAAAAGAAAAATGTTCCGGTTGTCACAACAATCATGGGCAAAGGCGCAGTGCCGACCACCCATCCGCTGTATATCGGCAATTGTGGAATGCATGGAAAGTACGCAGCCAATATGGCAGTTATGGAATGTGATCTGCTCTTTTCCATCGGTACCCGTTTCAATGACCGGATTACCGGAGATTTAAATGAATTTGCACCGCATGCACAGATTGTTCATATTGATGTGGATACTGCTTCCATCTCGCGTAATGTGGTTGTGGATGTGCCGGTTGTTGCAGATGCAGGTGTGGCGCTTGAAAAGCTGTTAGAGTGGGCAGAGAAAAAGGATACGGCAAAGTGCAGGAACAGATTCACAGGTGGGAGAAAGAGAATCCGCTTGCCATGCGCAGGGACCGTGGGATCAGTCCACAGATGATCATGGAGCACATCAATGCACAGTTTCCACACAGTATTTATGTGACGGATGTCGGGCAGCATCAGATGTGGGCAACCCAGTATCTGGAACTGGACGAACAGAGTCAGCCCATCACATCCGGCGGACTGGGAACGATGGGATTCGGATTTCCGGCCGCAATCGGGGCAAAAATTGCAAATCCAAAGAAACCGGTCGTGTGTATCACGGGAGATGGCGGATTTCAGATGAATATTCAGGAGATGGCAACGGCGGTAACACAGGGTACCGGAATTACGATCTGTCTGCTGAACAATAATTATCTTGGTATGGTCCGCCAGATGCAGGAACTGTTTTATGGAAAGCGTTACAGTGCGACCTGTCTGCGCCGGCGTCCATCCTGTCCGGGTGGATGCAAGGGACCAAATGACCAGTGTCCGGAATATGTTCCGGATTTCGTGAAACTGGCAGAAAGCTATGGAGCATACGGAATCCGTGTAGAGAAGGAAGAAGACATTGATGCAGCGTTTGCGGAGGCAAAAGAAGCATACGGATGCACCGACGATCATTGAATTTATGATTGCCACCGATGAACTGGTACTTCCGATGGTAAAGAGCGGAAATCCGATGAGTGAAATGATTTTAAAATAGGAGGAAAGCAATGTCTGAAATGAAAAAAGCGCTGGATTGCATTGTATGTAGAAAATGATGTAGGTGTACTTGCGAAGGTTTCCGGACTGTTTTCCGGAAAATCCTACAATTTACAGTCACTGACGGTTGGTACGACGGAAGATGAGACGGTTTCCCGTATGACGATCAGTGTGGAGAGTGATGATATCACGTTTGAGCAGATCAAAAAGCAGTTAAATCGTATGGTTGAGGTAATCAAGGTGATCGACCTGACAAATGTTCCGCTTCGGTTAAAAGAGCTGATGTTTGTCAAGATTATGGAACTGAATGAGACACAGATGACGGAAGTGTTTCAGATTGCACAGGCCATGCGTGTGGATGTGGTGGATATCGGAATCGGCAGTGTTATGCTTGAGTGCAGAAGAACAGAGCAGAAACATGACGATCTGATTGCCATCTTAAAGAAAAAAAGTTTAAGCATATTTCCGTTGTGCGCGGAGGTTCGGTTGCTATCGAATCAATCAGCACAGAGTGCAGATAAAAATGCTGCCCGTGGTGGTCTTTGGCCACTGCGGACAGCGTTTTTAAATGAAAGGATCGATAAGATTAACGGGCAGTTACTTCGACAATCTCTCCGACATACATCATATGCATATCGTGATCGCTGTACCATTTATCCATCAGTGTGGAATCGGTAAAACTGTCTTCGCTGACCGGTACGGCAGCCATCTTTCTGCATAAAAATACTAGATTGGCTTCATCCGGATAAGGAATGTCATGCAGGAATGCCTTTGTCAGTCCGGCAGCGGCGAATTTGTCTTCTTCTCCGCGGCCACTGTGACTGCCGCAGTAATTTAATGCATCGCGGTAGTCTTCATTCAGGAAAGACAAAGAGAACAGATCTCCGTTGTCTAAAAAATTCTTTGGTATAGCGGGAATCACGGATAAAAATAAATACAACGTTTTTTCCCCAGAGGACGCCTACACCTCCCCAGCTGACGGTCATAGTGTTGCATCTGGTTTTGTCTCCGGCGGAAACTAAAGCCCATTCTTTTCTATTTTGGTAAATGGATTGAATTCCATCTTATCGATTGGATATGGTTGAAATGTGTGCATAACAAGCCTCCTTTTTTATTTGTTTTGTATTTAGGCGATTGCGAAACGCTCTTCTGCGCCTGCCGCTGCTTACACGGTCGGACGCGCTTTTTAGACAGAATTGCTGAATTTACAGGAATCCGCTTCTGCCTTAATTTTTGTGTCCGGGCATCGCTTCGACTGTTTCTGCGGTCTGTCGGTCTGCCGGGGACACCGTTCGCGAATTTCTGGTCTGCCTAAGAGGAAACCTTCGAAACGTTTATTACGCCCACTCCCCATTTGTCTTGATATATATTTTGTTTTAAACATTTTACCCTGTGACTGCGCAAATAGAACCGTGGGCGCGCTTATTCGAAGCTTCCCGCTAAGGCAGACACGAACCCTCTCAGACGGTGTCCCCGGCAGACCGACAGACCGCAGAAACTGTTGAACGTTGGACGGACAGCAAATCATCGAAAAAAGGCAGAAGCGGATTCCTGTAAATTCGTAATTCTGGATAATTGCGCGTCCGACCGTGTAAGCGGCGGCAGGCGCAGAAGAGCGTTTCGCAATCGCCTGATTTATTTTATGTATCAACAGTATAACAGTGTAACCTTTTTTTTACAAGATGCATACTATGAATCAAATGCAGCTGTCTGGAACTGTTTGATGCCACTGCAAAGAAACGTGGCAGGTTTTCTGGCAGGAAGAGAGGGAGATCATGTATGGATCAGAATAGAGTGGAAAATCAGGTGGATGAGGGAACGCTTCAGATTCACCTGACAAATGCTTCGACGGGAATTCCGGTGAAAGGAGCAAGGATTACCATATCTTATACGGGAGGTCCGCAGCAGGTGCTGGAGGAGGTGGATACCGACGATTCTGGAAACACTGAGAAGATTACGCTTGATGCTCCTCCACTGGAGTACTCCATGGAGCCGGGTGAAAACCAGCCATATGCGGAATATACGATCAAGGTGCAGGCCACAGGCTATCGGGACATTACGGTTTCGGCGATCAATATCCTGTCCGGGGAAGATGCGACGCAGGAAGTGGTAATGGAGGCACAGGATGCGCCGGGCGATCCGATTGATACGATCGTGATTGATGCACATACCCTGTATGGAGAATATCCACCGAAAATTCCGGAGAGTGAGATTAAGACGGTGGAAGAAACCGGAGAAATTGTCTTAAGCCGTGTGGTCATTCCGGAATATGTTGTGGTACATGACGGAGCACCGGGAGATTCTACAGCTGCGAATTATTATGTACGCTACACGGATTATATCAAAAATGTAGCTTCCAGTGAAATCTATGCGACCTGGCCGGATGCCACAATCCGTGCCAATGTGCTGGCTATTATGTCATTTACTTTAAACCGGGTTTATACGGAATGGTACCGGGGCAAAGGGTATGTGTTTACCATCACATCTTCCACGGCATACGATCACAAATTTATTTACGGAAGAAATTTCTTCCAGAGTATTTCACAGGTAGTGGATGAAATGTTTGAAAATTATCTGTCCCGGCCAAATGTCCGTCAGCCAATTCTGACACAGTACTGTGACGGACAGAGAGTGGCCTGTCCGGACTGGATGTCGCAGTGGGGAAGCAAATATCTGGGTGATCAGGGATATTCTGCCATTGATATTCTGCGCAGTTATTACGGAAATGATATGTATATTAATTCCGCGGAGGGAATTTCCGGAATTCCGGCATCCTGGCCGGGATATGATCTGGGCGTGGGAGCAAGCGGACCAAAGGTACGTCAGCTGCAGGAACAGCTGGCAAGAATTTCGCGTGCTTATCCGGCGATACCGACGATTACGGCGGACGGAGTTTACGGATCAAGGACGAGGGAAGCGGTGGAAAAGTTTCAGTCGGTTTTCGGACTTCCGGTAACCGGTATTGTGGACTATCCGACCTGGTATAAAATTTCAGATATTTATGTTGCGGTTTCCCGTATCGCAGAACTTGTATAAAAGAGAGGAAAAATACGGATGAAAAATTATAAAATTACCGTGTCATATGATGGCACCAGATATAAAGGATGGCAGGTATTAAAAAGCACCGATGCAACCATACAGGGAAAGCTGCAGATGGTGCTTTCGGCGCTTGCCGGGCATCCGGTGGAAGTGATCGGTTCCGGAAGAACCGATGCCGGAGTTCATGCAATCGGGCAGGTGGCTAATTTCCATCTGGACGAACATTTTTCGGCAGAGGAAATTTTTGAAGATCTGAACCGGCACCTTCCGGAAGATATCGCAGTGACAAAAATAAAGGAGGTCGATGAACGGTTTCACAGCAGATATCAGGCTGTGGAAAAGACCTACCGTTACCGGATACGGACAAGTCCGGTGCCGAATGTATTTGAACGAAAATTTTTGTATCAGTATGGACAAACGCTTGATGTGGATAAAATGAAAAAAAAGCGGCACAGGCACTTGTGGGAACGCATGATTTTGCTTCTTTTTGCGGAAACCGTCATATGAAAAAATCAACGGTCCGTACCATTTTTTTCCATTGATCTGGTGGAAAGAGACGGTGAGATTGAGATCCTGTATTGTGGCAATGGATTTTTACAGAACATGGTAAGGATTCTCACGGGAACATTGATTGAAGTGGGAAGAGGCGAACGGGCTCCGGAAAGTATGCCGGCACTTCTTAAGGCAAAGGAACGGAAGCAGGCGGGCTATACGGCACCGCCGCAGGGATTACGATTGGAGAAAGTGACATATGAGACAATGGATGGTCGCTGCTAAAAAGCGGATTTTTATGCGATTGCAGAGAAATTTCATGTGGATCCGGTTGTGGCAAGGATTATCAGAAACCGCGAGGTAATCGGAGAAAAAAATATCCGGATTTATCTGGGTGGGAACCTTTCGGACCTGTCAGATCCGCATCAGATGAAAGATATGGACCGGCTGGTGGAGATTCTTGCACAAAAGATCCGGAAACAGGTGCATATCCGGATTATCGGCGATTATGATGTGGATGGTGTGACTTCCTCCCATCTGTTTCTGACGGCTTTGCGGCGTGTGGGAGCAAAAGTGGACGTGGTTATTCCACACCGGATACAGGACGGATATGGGCTGAGCCTGCATTTATTACAACAGGCGAAAGAAGATGGTGTGGATACAATTCTGACCTGTGATAACGGTATTGCCGCTATCGATGAGATTGCGTGGGCAAAAAGCACAGAAAATGACAGTACTTGTGACCGACCACCATGCAGTCCCGTTTGAAGAACATGAGGGCAGAAGAACAGAGAAAAAGAGTCTGGCAGATGCCGTGGTAAATCCGCATCAGCAGGACTGCGGGTATCCGTATAAAGAGCTGTGCGGCGCCGGTGTGGCATGGAATGTCATCCGTGTATTGTATGAAAATTATGATATGGACAAAAAGAGAAGCGGAAGATCTGCTGGATTTTGTTGCTATGGCAACTGTCTGTGATGTCATGTCGCTCACCGGGGAAAACCGTATCCTGGTAAAAAAGAGGGATTAAAGAGAATCCGTCATACGAAAAACATCGGATTGCAGGCACTTATGCAGGCATGCAATGTACAGCCGGAGAATATCAGTGCATACCATTTTGGTTATGTCTTAGGCCATGTGTCAATGCAACCGGCAGGCTTGACACGGCAAGGCATGCCCTTCGGCTGTTTGAGACCGGGCAGGAAACGGAGGCAGAAAGAGATTGCCCGGGATCTGGTTGATCTGAATCAGGAACGCAAGGAGTTGACACTGCAGGGCGTGGAAATGGCAAAGAAACTCTGTGAGGAAGGTGGATATGAGAATGATCCGATACTTGTTCTGTTTCTGCCGGATGTCCACGAAAGCATTGCAGGACTGATTGCCGGAAGAATCCGGGAAATGTATAACCGGCCGGTATTTGTGCTGACGCGGGGAGAAGAGGGAGTCAAAGGCAGCGGAAGATCGACGGAAAATTATTCCATGTATGAAAATATGTGTGGATGTGCGGAACTGTTTACAAAATTTGGCGGACATCCGATGGCGGCAGGGTTATCCCTTCCGGAAGAAAATGTGGAAAAATTCCGCAGAAAAATCAATGAAAACTGTCCGCTTACGGTGGAGGAAGTCTGTCCGGATATTCACATTGACATGGCCATGCCGGTGGGATATGCGAGTACGGAACTGGTCCATCAGTTTGCACTTTTGGAGCCGTTTGGAAAAAGACAATCCATCTCCACTGTTTGCAGACCGGAATCTGTCCATCAGCCCATGTGGGTGATAGGAAAGAACCGGAATGTTCTTCGGATGAGTGTTCTTTCGGAATACGGACAGCCGGTTCCGGTTATTTTCTTTGGGGATGTGGAGACGTTGTTTGCATATTTTACCGAAAAGTTTGGTCAGGAAGAGGTGGAGAATGCGCTGCATGGCAGAAAAAACCGGATTTTATTTTCTATGGTGTATACAGCAAAGGTTGATTTTTATCAGGGAAATGAAAATCTGCAGCTGGAGATGAAATATTATCGCTGATTCCATTGAAAAAACGGGAAAGAAATTGTAAAATAAATGCAATGGAGGGCAAAGTAATGTTCGGAAAAAAAGAAACAAAAACAGGAAACACTGGTACGGATGAGAAACCTGGCACAGCTGGATGAAGGCTTTTTGCCCATATGAAGGACGGAAAAGATATGTTTGATGCAACCGCAAGGGAAATCAGAAATACATATCAGCAGCTGGGAGCCGGAATCACCCAGATACAGGAAAATATAAAAGAAGCATCACAAATGGCGGCAGACAACGGAGAAAAGGAGCAGGAGCTGACCGGACAGCTGGCGTCATATCAGGAGCAGGAAGTACAGTCATCGGAAAAAAAGAGAGCAGATGCTGCAGAATTTTGCACAGATCGAACAGGAGATGGCACAGCTGGTGGAGGAAAACAAACATTTCACCACGCCATCCAAATTCCTGAACGAATTTCCGGTTGCACTCAAGGCGGAAAATGAAAAGACCCGAGAGGAACTGGAAAAGATGCAGGATTGCGGAAAGCAGATGGGAGTGCTTGCCCTCAATGCGGCGATTGAAGCCGGGCGTATGGGAGAGGGAGGAAAACAGTTTGTTACGGCTGCAGAAACGATCCGTGTATCTGCGGGAACGTATGATGAGCTGATTGATCAGGCACATAAGAGGCTGGCAGATTCGGATGAGAGAATTGCAGAGCTGGAAGAGCAGGTACACCGGATGGTTACATTGCTGAAAGAAAACAATGTTGCAATGACCAAACTGATGAAATCCTGTCAGGAGGCTGCGCGTCAGGCACAGGAATGGAATCGTTTAAAACCATGTCCAAATTTCAAAGAGATGGAAAACCAGATTGTTGTGCTTCGTAATGCAGATGAGGAAATTGCCAAATCCGAGGAACGCAACCGGATGCAGATGGAGGATTTTACAGAAGAAATGGAGAGTCAGAAGAAAAATTTTGATGAACTTCTTCAATCCATGGAAACCGTGTACCGGCATGCGGCAGAACGCAAAAAATAAAAGGAAAAAGAAAAGGGGGCTGTGAAAAAAGAATAGTCCCGAAAAAAGAAAGACCAAGAGTTTATAATGAACTCAAGGTCTTTCTTTCTGTTATAATTAACTTGCAATGAAAATTAATAACATAATCTATTCTAACCCAAAACAGGCAGTTTTGCCAATACTAATTCAAGATTATTTGGACATCTGTGATCCAGTGCTGACATTTGACAGATTTATGGGAGAAATCGAACTGGAGAAATATCTGAAAAATATTCCGCAACATGATACAGGAAGACTCAGATATGACCCGGTCAGCATGCTGAAAACAGTTTTGTTTGGATTTATGGCGAATGGCTATATATCATTGCGTGAACTGGAGGATCAGTGTAAAGTCAATCTCCGCTTCATGTATCTTATGGATCATCAAGCACCTTCTTACCGTACTTTCGGCTACTTCATCAACGAAGTACTTGCTGATTCCATTGAAGAAATATTTCAAGACATAAACAAAAAAATCTTCGAGACAGAGCATGTAGATCTTCAACACCTATACATTGATGGCTCCAAGTTTGAAGCAAATGCGAATAAATACTCCTGGGTATGGAAAAAAGTCAACAGAAAAATCCAGATACCGTCTATTTGATAAGATCACCACACTCTTTGAGGAAATCAATAAGGAACTGGAATGTACGGGTATAAAGTTTTGTATCAATAGCGAGTACGCACCAGAGTATCTGAAGGAAGCTGCTGAACAGTATGCAGAAGTCTGGCAGATTAATGAAGCAATGTTTGTTCATGGCAGGGGACATCGCAAAACTACACAACAACGTCATTATGAGAAACTCAAAGAGTATACTGCTAAGCTGGAAGAATATGTGGAAAAAATAAGATCTGCGGAGAAGAGCGCAACAGTTACTCGAAAACAGACCATTCAGCCACTTTTATGCGAATCAAGACAGACTACATGGGCAATGATCAGCTGCTTCCAGCTTATAATGTACAGGTCGGTATTGCAGATGAATACATTGCTGGTGTCGATGTAAATCAGTACCGTTCCGATATGGACTGTTTTATTCCACTAATGAACAAGTTTCAGAATATATATGGTTTCTATCCAAAGTATCCAGTCGCAGATGCCGGATATGGTTCTTACAACAATTACATCTTCTGTGAGCAGCATGGAATGGAAAAGTACATGAAGTTCTCCATGTTCAAGAAAGAAACTACTGACAAGAAGTATCATGAAGATCCATTTCGTGCAGTAAATTTCCCAATCGGGGAGGACGGAATCATGCGTTGTCCAAACGGGAAAAGCTTTTATCTTCAGTATCGTAAAAATGTAAAAGGGAACAAGTATGGGCGACAGGAAGAAGTGTATCAGTGTGAAGATTGTTCCGGCTGTCCATATGCAGAACAATGTAAAAAGACAGATAAAAACCGTACTGTACGGATCAACCGCGAACTTACAGCGATGCATCAGGAAGTGATAGAAAATCTCGAAAGCATCCAGGGGTAGCGCTGTTCTAAGGATGAACAGATCCATTCAGGCAGAAGGTACCTTTGGTATCATGAAAAACAAACTGACCGGTGGTACAAAAAGAAATGTCCGAAGAGGAATAAAATCTGTATAAGATTGTCATTCCGGTAAACAAAAACGCACACAATTTATAGTAATCTGTTTTATTATGTAATGCCATATAGGCGATGCCCCATCCGACAAAAAGGAAACCAGAGCAGATAAGGGATGACAAAGTATTCACAAAACGGAATATAATCATCAATCGGTACATGGATGACATGAAAATGTGTCGTGACGGTTTTTTCATGTACATAGTTAAACCATGCCATGTACACGAAAAAAAAGTATAACAAAATCCATAAATGTTTATATTTTTCATAATATTTTCGGAACACAAACGTCCGCTTACTTTGGGTTTCCGGCAACATAAATACTCCTTTTATATCTGTGTGCAGATCTTTTTTTCTTTTGTTCTGAAACTGATTATAGCACGGGGAAAAAAAAAGCACGACAATATAAAACCCGCAATGTTCATAAAACTTTAAAAATTTGGCACATTGACAACCTCTTTGTGCTTTTGTATAATACAATAGTGACGGAGGATAAGAATTTTGAAAAAAGCACGAATGAAAAGAAAACAGAGAGAAGAAAACTGATATGGATGGTGGCAGGACTGGTCGTTCTTTTGTATCTGGGACTGGCCGTTTATTTCCACAATCACTTTTTCCCCGAAAACGACATTAAATGGAAGAAAAGCGGGAGGGTATACCGCGCAGAAAGTGATGGATGAGATTACGGAAGAAATCCATTCCTACCAGTTAAAGATAGCAACAAGAGACAAGCATACAGAAAAAATTTTCGGACAGGATATTTCGCTGGAACCACAGTGGGGAGACGAAATAACAGAGCTGGTACACGCACAGAATATGTTTGCATGGCCGGTAAAAATTTTCCGGAAACAGACATTGAAAAATACAACACTTGTCGACTATGACAAAGATAAGCTGCAGACACAGATCGATGCATTGGACTGTATGGATGCAGACAAACAGACGGCACCGGAGAATGCTTCGGTTTCTTCTTATGGTAAGACGGAAGGATTTACCGTGGTTGGGTGCGTCATGGGAACGACCATTGATGCAGAGAAAATGTATCAGGCAGTGCAGGAGGCGGTGGAAGGATTAAAAGAGAACCTCTCTCTGGAAAAAAGCCGGCGTTTATGAAGATCCGACGGTTTTAGATGATGATGAGAATCTGGTAAAAGCCGTAAAGAAAATGAACGGGTATGCAAAGACAAAGATTACATTTACCGTGGGAGATTCCAAAGAGGTACTCGATGCTTCCGTATTTGGTGACTGGTTCCGGTTAAATAAAAAGTTAAAACCGGTACTGGACCAGGAGTGTGTAAAAGCATACGTCAGTGATCTTGCAAAAAAATATAATACCTGTTACAGTGCCAAAACGTTAAAGACTTCTTACGGAAAGGCGGTTACGATTCCGGAGAGCCATTATGGATGGAAGATTGATACGGAAAAGGAAATCGCCCAGATTACGAGTGAGATCAAAGCCGGGAAAGCAGTGGAAAGAGAACTGAATTATTCCATGACAGCCAATTCCCATGGAAAAAATGATTATGGCGATTCTTACGTTGAGATCAATCTGACGGCACAGCATATGTTCTTATATAAAGATGGAAAACTGGTGATTGATTCGGATTTTGTATCGGGAAATGTATCGAAAAATAATGCGACACCGACCGGTGCATATGGCGTGACATATACCGAGAAAAATGCAACTTTGCGCGGAGAAAACTATGAGACGCCGGTTACATACTGGATGCCTTTTGCGGGAAATGTCGGTATGCATGATGCCTACTGGCGCAGCAAGTTCGGAGGAAGTATTTATAAATATGCAGGATCACATGGCTGCATCAATCTTCCGCCGGAAGTCGCAAAGGTAGTATTTGAAAATGTTAAGAAGAATTATCCGGTGCTGGTGTATGAACTTCCTGGAACGGAAAGTACCGATGCAACAGATAAGGAAGAAGCAAAAAAGGTCGTAAAAACTGATTGACGCACTCGGAACCATTACAAAGGATTCCAAAGAAGCGGTGCAAAAGGCAAGAAATGCGTATGATAAACTGACTGCCAATGATAAGGTGTATGTCACAAATTATGATAAATTAAAGAAAGCAGAAGAAAAAATTACAAAAATTGCAGAAAAATTCAAAGGAATAGGGGGATACTTGACAAAATTGATAAAAACTGCAAAATGTAACAGCGCAACCGTTTAACATGCAATGGATGCATAGGTGTGCAGTTAGGAGAAGAATATGAAAAAGGGAAATGTAATCACCATTTCGGATGTTGCGGAAGCACTTGGCGTTTCCAAAACGACAGTCAGCCGGGCAATATCCGGAAAGGGAAGAATCGGTGAGGCAACAAGGCAAAAAGTCTTGGCTTATATAGAGGAGCATGATTATAAACCGAATGTAATTGCAAGAGGACTTGCACAGTCAAAAACATTCAATCTCTGCGTGGTTATGCCGGAGGATTATGCACTGGTAGATCTTCCGTTTTTTCAGGAAGTCATTACAGGAATTCAGGAAATTGCAGGAATGAATGAGTACGACATTCTGTTGTGTATCTGTCAGGAAAATGATATTACCAGTCTCGAGCGCATCGTGAGAAACCGCAAGGTGGACGGGATTGTGCTGCTGCGGACCTTTTTAAAAGACCCGCAGATTGAACTGCTTCTGGAGAAAAAGATTCCGTTTGTTACAACCGGTAGTACCGCATACCGTAAAGTTAAACAGGTGGACAATGACCAGCAGAGCGCCTGCCGCGAACTGACATCTATTTTACTGATGCGCCAGATGAAGCATATCGCTCTGCTCGGAGGAAGTGAATCTTTCGTAGTCAACCAGAACCGGTATAAAGGATACCAGCAGGCATATCAGGAAGCGGGAAGAGAAGTGGAAGAAACGCTTGTTTACCGGAATTTGGAGAGCCGTGCCTTTATGGATCGTGCAGTGGAAGAAGTGCTGGAAAAAAGGGGCGGATTGTATTGTCTGCATGGATGATGCCATCTGCATACAGGTACTTCGCAAGCTGCGGCAGGAACACATAAAAAGTGCCGCAGGATATCCGTGTGGCATCGTTTTACAACAGTTCCGTGCTAGAGAACAATATACCATCGATCACTTCGTTGTCTTTCAATGCGAGAGAACTCGGAATGGAAGCCTGTAAGAATTCTGCTGGCGCAGATTGAAGGGGGAGACGGTACCGGATCGGACACTGTTGTCGTATGAAGTAGTACTTAAAGAATCCACAAAATAAAAATTCAAAGATTGGATGGCGCAAGTGCCAGAACGGTGTATACAAATGTTAAAGCAGATCATAACGGAAATTGAAAACAGACAGAATATAACCCGTGATCAGCTGGCTCTGCTGCTGGAGACAACGGATACCGGGGACATTGCATTTCTTCACGAGCGGGCACGTCAGACAGCAGATGCCATTTACGGAAAGCAGGTGTTTATCCGTGGATTGAATGAATTTAACAATTACTGTAAGAATGAATGTATTTACCGTGGCATTCGAAAGAGCAATCGCAAGGCAGAACGCTATCGCCTGACGGAGGAAGAAATTCTTTCCTGTTGTGCAAATGGGTATGAACTGGGATTTCGGACCTTTGTGCTGCAGGGCGGGGAAGATCCGTATTTTACGGACGATAAAATCTGTGCCCTGATACGGCAGATCAAGGCACAGTATCCCGATTGTGCGGTGACGCTTTCCATCGGGGAGAAAGAGCACGACAGCTATCAGGCATTTTTTGATGCCGGTGCGGACCGGTATCTGCTGCGTCATGAGACCGCGGACGAGGCGCATTATGGAAAACTGCATCCGGCAGAAATGTTCTGGAAACACCGCATGGACTGTCTGTGGGATTTAAAAGAAATCGGTTATCAGGTGGGATGTGGATTTATGGTCGGTTCGCCGGAGCAGACGATGGATACGCTGTATGAAGATCTGCAGTTTATCCGGAAATTGCAGCCGCATATGGTCGAATGTTGTGATGCCGAATCTTTCCCCGGTAGCAGTGCGGGAAAAAATATAAATTATATGATAATAAAATCTGTACGGGAGATGAGGCGGCAGAGTGCCGGCACTGTATGGCGCGCCGCATGGAAAGTGTCGGATACAAAGTGGTCGTAAACCGTGGAGATTATCACTGATTCAGCAAAACGCACAAGAAGGAGAACGCATATGGGTGCAACATGGAATGAAACACCGTCTGCAAATCGTCTGCATATCGGTGTATTTGGAAAAACAAACAGCGGAAAATCTTCATTTATCAATGCTTTTACCGGGCAGGAGGTTTCCATCGTCGCAGATGTGGCGGGAACGACAACCGATCCGGTATACAAGGCAATGGAAATTTATCCGATGGGACCGTGCACGATTATGGACACGGCGGGATTCGATGATGAAAGTACGCTGGGAGAACAGCGCGTGGAACGGACGCGGCTTGCAGCCCAAAAAGCTGATCTAGCAATTATTGTTTTTTCTGCATGTCCGGTTTGCGGCGAATCCTATGAGGAAGAACTGAAATGGTACACCTGGTTTAAGGAGCGTAAAATTCCGGTTCTTCTGATCATTAACAAGGCGGACGTGGCGGATGCAGCACCTCTGAAAAACTATCTGAAAGAAAAAACAAAGGAAGATGCACTGGTAGTCAGTGCATTGACCGGAGCCGGTATGGAAAATGTTCGGGAGGCAATGAGCCGCAGAGTGCCGGAGAATTTTGGAAACCGTTTGATTACGGGGGATCTGGTCACGGAGGAAGATCTTGTGCTTCTTGTTATGCCACAGGATATTCAGGCACCGAAAGGACGTCTGATTCTGCCGCAGGTGCAGACGCTGCGGGAATTACTGGATAAAAAGTGTATGGTTATGAGTGTGACCACGGACAAACTGCTTCCGGCACTCAACATGCTGCAGCAGGCACCAAAGCTGATTATTACCGATTCCCAGGTGTTTGATTATGTATACCAGAATAAACCGGCGGAAAGTATGCTGACATCTTTTTCTGTGCTGTTTGCTGCATACAAAGGGGATCTGCCGTACTATATGGAAGGTGCCAGACAGATCGATGCAATGAACGAAAACTCTCATGTGCTGATAGCGGAATGCTGTACGCATGCCCCTTTGAGCGAGGATATCGGCAGGGTAAAAATTCCGCGTATGTTGCGGAAACGATTTGGAGAACGGCTAAGGATTGATCATGTGAGCGGCACGGATTTTCCACAGGATCTGGAAGGGTATGACCTGATCATTCAGTGTGGCGCGTGTATGTTTAACCGCAGATATGTAGTATCAAGAATCGACCGCGCAAAGGCACAGAACATTCCAATGACAAATTATGGGATTACAATTGCACATTTGACTGGAATTCTGGATAAAATTGTGCTAACATTGCGGTAACAGGAAAGAAGGGGATTACGGCATGAAGATTACAATTGCAAGAGAGTGCGGCTGTTATGGAGATGAAGTCGGACAGGTTCTGGCAGACAGACTGAATGTTCCACTTTACAATAAAAAGACATTAACAGAACTCGCAAAGAAAAAGGGAATTCTGGAGCATTATCCGGATTATTTCGGTGAGAATCCGGCAGGAACGCTTCTGGCAGTCATTGCGGAAGATGGTGGGGAAGACAGTGTTGTGCACCGGACACCGAGGAAAGTTCTGGATGAACTGATTGGGGAGACATCGTGTATTCTGATCGGCAGAGCTGGAAATTATGCGTACCAGAAGGAAAACGATGTGGTACGGGTGTTTTTAAGTGGTGACAGGGAATCCCGGATTCATCACCTGATGGAGAAGCATAAGGTGAAAAAGACATGAGGCATGGAGTCTGTCATTGAAAAGACGGAAAGCCGACGGAAGCAGTATCATATGTATTATACCGGGGAGGACTGGGGGTACGCTGCAAATTATGATCTTTGCATTAATGATACGCGGTTTGGAATTGAAGGTACGGCAGATATCATTATGCAGTATGTAAAGGATTGCAACGCACAGGAAAAATAGGGAGAAGGATTTAAAAATGGGGATTGTATTTTATTAATACAATCCTTATTTTTGCCCTAAAAAATCCTGAAAGGTGCTAAAATGGGAAAAGCGAAAAAGAAGGAGTTAAAAAATGAAGTATTTAAGACAACTATTGATGATTCTTATTTTCTCGTTTATCGGGGAAGTCCTGCACGCGGTGATTCCGATTCAGATGCCGGCAAGCATTTATGGTCTGGTGCTTTTATTTATTGCACTGATGACGGGACTGGTCAAATTGCCGCAGGTGCATGAAGCCGCGCGGTTTCTGATTGAGATTATGCCGCTGATGTTTATTCCGGCGGGTGTCGGGCTGATTGACAGCTGGGGAGAACTGCGGCCGATTCTGCTTCCGGTCATTGTTCTGCTGCTCGTTTCTACCGTACTGGTTATGGGCGTGTCAGGACAGGTTACACAGCAGATGATGCATCATGGAAAGAAAGAGGACAAGAATGAATAACTTTTTACAGAACTCTGTATTTTTTTCGGAGTATTTATCAGTATTATTACCTATGAGATCAGGGGTATTGATCAAGAAAAAATTAAAGATCGCTATTTTTAATCCACTGTTGATTTCCATGGCACTAATCATTATTTTGCTGCTGATTTTTCATGTGGATTATGACACATACGAAAGTGGGGCGAAATACCTTTCGTATTTCCTGACACCGGCAACGGTTGCGCTGGCGGTACCTTTGTATGAGCAGATTGAGCCTCTTAAGAAAAAAACTGGAAGGCGATTCTTGCAGGAATTTTTGCGGGTGCCATGACCTCTGCGCTGTGTGTGTTGGTATTGTCACTGATTTTTAAATTATCACACAAACAGTATGTCACACTGCTTCCAAAGTCCATCACAACGGCGATCGGTATGGGATTGTCCGAAGAACTGGGCGGAATTGTAACCATTACGGTTGCAGTTATCATTGTCACAGGGGTGATTGGAAATATGTTTGCCGAGAATATCTGTAAACTGTTTCACATTAGCGATCCGGTGGCAAAAGGCGTTGAATCGGATCTGCTTCGCATGCCATGGGAACATCAAAGGCAATGGAGATGGGAGAGATTGAAGGGGGCAATGAGCAGTCTGTCAATTGCAGTCTCCGGTCTGATGACGGTTGTGGTATCGCTGATCTTTTCACATATTTATTAAGGGAGAAAAAGAGGGGTTTATGGCTTTACAATTTGTACTGGGAAGTTCGGGGAGCGGGAAAACAGAATACATCTATGAGCGTCTGGTGCGGCAGGCAGGGCAACATCCGAAGAAAAATTATCTGGTGATTGTACCGGAGCAGTTTACGATGCAGACCCAGCAGAAACTGGTGGAACTTGCACCGAATCATGCAATTATGAATATTGATGTGTTAAGTTTTAAGCGTCTGGCATACCGTGTGTTTGATGATATGGGGATGCAGGACATACAGGTTCTGGAAGAAACCGGAAAAAACCTGGTGCTGCGCAGGCTTGCACAGGAACAGGAGGAGACGCTTACCGTTCTTCGGGCAAATATGAACCGGATGGGATATATCGGGGAAGTAAAATCAATGATCTCAGAGCTGGTGCAGTACCGGATTTCACCGGAACAGCTGGTGGATCTGACGGAGGACAAAACAATCTCACCGGTACTTTCTGCAAAACTGCGCGACGTGGCAACCATGTATCGCGCTTTTTGTGATTTTATGAAAGATAGTTTTGTGACGGCGGAAGAGATATTAAATGTTCTGAAAAAAATCTTGTGCCGCAGTCGGAAACTTTGCGGGATGCGGTGCTGGTATTTGATGAGTTTACCGGTTTTACACCGATACAGAATGATCTCATGCGGGAATTGCTGCAGGTGACAGAGCATATTTACATTACGCTTACAATCGATGCTGCAGAAGATTTTTATCATTGCAGTGGAAATGAAGAATTATTTGCACTGTCCAAAAAAACGATTCTGTCTTTGATGAAGATGGCAGAAGAACTTCATGTGCAGGTGATGGAACCGGTGGTAATGACAGACAGTGCACACAAGCGTTTTAAGCTGGCTCCGGCACTGGCATTTATGGAACAGAATCTGTTTCGTCCCCGTCCGGCAAAATATACCAAGCCGGTAGAAGAAATCCATCTTGCCGCAGTAAAAAATCCACAGGAAGAACTGATTCTTGTGGCCAGGCAGATCAATGCGCTGATCAGACAGGGATACCGCTATCGGGAAATTGCTGTGGTGACGGGCGCAGTGGAAGCTTATCAGAGTTATATGGATCCGGTTTTTACGAAATATGAGATTCCATATTTTATGGATACGACCAAAGAAGTGTTATTTCATCCGTTCATTGAATGTATTCGTGCCGCGCTTGAAATTGTGGATACGAATTTTAGTTATGAGGCAGTCATGCGCTTTTTGCGGTGTGGATTCTGTGATATTGCGGAGGACGATCTGGACCGGCTGGACAGTTATCTGGTTGCAACCGGTATCCGCGGCAAAGCGGCGTGGAGCAGACGATGGGGGCATATGCCACGGCAGAAAACGCTTTACGATCTGGAACAGCTCGAAAAACTCCGGGAAAAAATATATGGGTATCTTGAGCCGTTTGCAGCAGTATTTGCCCGAAAAGATGCCCGTGTTTCGGATGGCATCCGGGCATTGTATCAGCTGCTGACACAGCTGGACACCCAGCATCAGTTATGGAACAGGGAACAGCAGCTTCTGGCGCAGGGAGAGGAAACCAGATCCCGGGAATATGCACAGATTTATACAATCGTGATGCAACTTCTGGAAAAATATAATCTATTACTGGGGGAGGAACCATTGCAGATCCGGGATTTTACCGAAGTGCTGGAGGCGGGACTTTCCGCTGCAGACGTGGCTGTGATTCCACCGGGCTATGACAGTGTTACGATAGGAGATATCGAACGTACACGATTAAATCATATCAGGATTTTATTTTTTATCGGTGTGAACGACGGTATTATTCCGAAGGCGGCAAATGCCGGAGGAATTATTTCCGAATACGAAAGAGAACTTCTGGCAGAAAAAAGTGGAGTTAGCACCTGGGGCAAGGGAGCAGGCATTTATTCAGCGCTTTTATCTGTACCGCAATCTTACCAAACCTTCAGAAAAATTATATGTCAGTTATGCAAAGTTGACAGTGAGGGAAAAGCCATCCGTCCTTCTTATCTGACCGGAGTTTTGAGGAAACTGTTTCCGACACTGAAATTGCAGGAACCGGAGCATATGGAGGCGCATACAGATTTTTATACCCAAGAGGCTGCCGAAGATTATCTCGTCTTCGGATCGCACGAAGAAGCCTGGTATGCGCTTGCCCGCTGGTTCCTGCAGGAGAATGATATGCAAAAGCAGGAGAAGATCCGTAAACTTCTGCATGCGCCGTATACACGGTATGAGGGAGAGCCAATCAGCCGGGCGGTTGCACTTGCACTGTACGGAAGACATCCGTACGGAAGTATTACGCGGCTGGAACGGTTTGCTGCCTGTGCATATGCACATTTTCTGCAATACGGTTTAAAACTCGCGGAGCGTGAAACCAGCACCTTTGAGAGTGTGGATATGGGGAAATATCTATCATACGGCCTTAGAACGCTACAGCCGGAAGCTGGAACAATCGGAGTATGACTGGTTTGTGGTGCCAGATGCCGTGCGCCGGCAGATGGCAGAGAATGCCATGCAGGAGGCAATTGCCGGGTATCCGGGTATGGCGGTCTGCGATACGGCAGAAAAATGCCTATCAGAGAAAACGGATGCTTGCTATTTTTGACCAGACGGTCTGGGCATTGACCAGACAGGTGCGTGCGGGGCAGTTTGTACCGGAAAAATTTGAGGTGACATTTGACGAACTGGAGGGAAAGGAAAAGTCTCGAGTACCGGTTATCGCATGATGTGACCATGCGGTTGGAAGGAAGGATTGACCGTCTGGATACCTTTGAAGATGAAAATAAAATTTCGATTAAAGTAATAGACTATAAATCTGGAAATACAAAATTCGATCTGATCCGTGTGTACCGCGGACTGCAGCTGCAGCTGGTGGTTTATATGGATGCGGCGATGGAAATGCTGCGGGGACAGCATCCGAAAAAAGAAATCCTTCCCGGGGAATTCTCTATTATCACATTGATGATCCGGTACTCGAATCGGATACTCCATTGTCAGACGAAGAGGCCGAGCAGGCGCTGCTTTTCGCACTGCGTCCGGATGGACTGGTGAATTCCGGAGAGGAAATCTATCGTGCCATGGATCAGAATTTTGAGGGAAAATCGCAGATGATCCCCGTGGAAATCAAGAAAAACGGTGAAATTTCCACAGCGCGTTCAAAAGTGGCATCGACGGAAGAGTTTGCGGTGATTACCCGCTATGTAGAGCACGAGATCCGGCAGTGTGGAGAGGCCATCTATGCGGGAAATATTGCGGTGAATCCTTACCGGAGTGATATAGAAACCAGCTGTACCTATTGTCCTTATGGTTCGGTGTGCGGGATGGATGCAAAAATTCCGGGATATGAATACCGGCAGTTTGCATCCATGAAAAAAGAAGAAGTGCTTGACCAGATGCAGACAGAGCTTGCCAGAAACAGGGGAAAGGAGGAGCGATCAGATGAAATGGACGAAGGAACAGCAGAACGTCATTGATTTCAGAAACCGGGATATTCTCGTCTCGGCGGCAGCGGGATCGGGAAAAACAGCGGTGCTTGTGGCACGTATTATCCAAAGGATTCTCGACCCGCAGAATCCGGTTGATATCGACCGGCTTTTGGTTGTGACATTTACGAAGGCAGCGGCGGCGGAGATGCGGGAGCGTATCGGGGCTGCCATTGAGGCAGAATGTGAAAAAGATCCCCAAAACACGCATTTGCGCAGACAGTCGGCACTGATTCACAATGCCATGATCACAACGATTGACAGTTTCTGCCTTTTTGTGGTACGGAATCATTTTGAAGATCAGTCTGGACCCGAATTTCAGGATTGCAGATGAAGGAGAGATCCGGCTGCTGGAGCAGGACGTGCTGGAGCAGGTGTTTGAAGATAACTATGCGCGGCAGGAAAAGACGTTTCTTTCACTGATTGATGCCTATGCCGGAAAAAAGAAACGACCACGGGGTGCGGGAGATGGTGGCAAAGATTTACCGGATGTCTTTGAGCAGTCCGTGGCCGCAGGCGTGGATGAAAAAACTCACCGAACCGTATCAGGTGGAACATGCACAGGAACTGGTGCAGACAGAGATGCTTGAGGACATTGCGGAACATGCCAGGCTTTTGTTGTGTGACATGTGCACACAGATGACACAGGCACTGCAGTTGTGTAATGAGCCGGATGGACCGCAGGCATATGCAAAGACACTGGAAGCGGATCTGACGCAGCTGCAGCAGGCAGAAAATCTGCAGGGATATCTGCAGGTACAGATATTTTTAAATGGTCTGGTCTTTGGAAAATTGTCACCGATCCGCAAATTCTCCGGGGATGTCAAAAAAAAGGAAACGGTCATGGAGATCCGGTCGGATGTGAAAAAAGAAGTGGAAACGCTGCAGAAAAAATATTTTGCGATGGATCTGGAGACACTGCTTTTGCAGCAGAAACGCTTGTGTCCGTTTCTCGAAGAGCTGGTAAGGCTGGCACTTGAATATACACAGGCAATGGAAACGGCAAAACGAAAGAAGAGAATTGTTGACTTTGCCGATATTGAGCATTTTGCCCTGCGGATTCTTGTGGACGAAAAAACAAAGCAGCCACGGCATACCGCAGAAGAATTCCGCAGACATTTTGCAGAAATCATGATTGATGAGTATCAGGACAGCAACCAGGTACAGGAAGAGATCATGCGTGCGATTTCCATGGAGCCGGAAGGCGGGCATAATCTGTTTATGGTGGGAGATGTCAAGCAGAGCATCTATCGGTTCCGGCTTGCACGCCCCGAACTTTTTATGGATAAATATGCATCTTTTTCGACGGAAGAGAGTCTGCAGCAGACAATTGATCTGCATATGAATTTTCGAAGCCGTGCACAGGTGCTTGATTTCTGTAATGATATCTTCTACAAAATTATGAGTCCGGATCTGGGACGGGTTGCGTATGACCGGGATGCGGCATTGTATTACGGGGCAAAAAATTATGATGAGAATGCTAAAGGATTTAAACCGGAGCTTTTGCTTTTGGATGAAAAAAGACGAATTGCTTTCAGAGACAAAGAATCTGACAAAAGGACAGATGGAAGCGCATATGATTGCCACGCGTATTGCGGATATGAAGCAGCACATGCAGGTGACGGATAAGGAGAGTGGACAACTTCGGCCGCTGCGTTATTCCGATATTGTCATCCTGCTTCGAAGTTTAAAAGACTACGGAACGGATTTTGTGCAGGTTCTGCAGGGAGCGGGGATACCGGCATATGTGGAGTCTTCGACCGGATATTTTTCGGCATCGGAAGTACAGACGGTGTGGCAATGCTGCGGATTCTGGATAATCCCTATCAGGATATTCCGATGGCGGCGGTTCTTCGGTCTCCCCTGGTGGGACTGGATGAGGAAGAAATGGCACAGATTCGTGTGGAAAATCCGGAGTGTTCGTTTGCGGAAGCTGCAATGCATGCCATGCAGGATGCCACGGAGGGCGCACTTTATGACTTTTACCGGATGTATCGTAAGCTGCGGGAAAAACAGGATCTGCCGATCCATGAACTGATTCAGAAGATTCTGCAGCTTAGCGGATATGGAAATTATGCGGCGGCACTGCCAGCAGGGGAGCGCCGTGCGGCAAATCTTGCAATGCTGGTGGAAAAAGCGGTTGATTACGAGAAAACAAGCTACCGGGGATTGTTTCATTTTCTGCGTTATATCGATAAGCTTCAGAAATATGAAGTGGATTTCGGGGAGGCAGATACCACAGGAGAAAATGCCAATGTTGTCCGCGTGATGACCATTCATAAGAGTAAGGGACTGGAGTTTCCGGTCGTTTTTGTGTCCGGTCTGGGAAGAAAAATGAATCAGATGGATGCCAGCGACCGGCTGGTGGTACATCCAGATTTAGGCCTTGGAATCTGTGAGATTTCCGGGCAGCCCAGAGTGAAAAAAAAACAGTGTGTTCCGGTCGGAGATTGCAGACCGGATCCGCAGGGAGAATCTCGGAGAGGAACTGCGCATATTGTATGTAGCACTGACGAGGGCAAAAGAAAAACTGGTTTTGACCGGAATGATCAAAGATGCCCAAAAACGTTTTCCGGATATACCGGAAATGTACTTCCGGGGAAGCCGGTCAGTTACCGGCAGAGGGTCCGGGCAGGCAGTTACCTGGACTGGATTCTTCCAGCCATGCTTTCTTATCCGCAGAAATATACGCTCGATGTGGTTCCACCGGAGAAAATTGTATGGGAAGAGGTGGAACAGGCGGCAGACAGCAGGGAAAAATTATGAGGAACTTTTTGCAGCATATCGATCATGCGAAACCGGAACTGCTTCAGCAGTATGACCAGTGGTTTTCCTACCGTTACCCATATCAGAGTGAGGCCGGCAAAAAAAGTAAATATTCGGTTTCGAACTGAAGCATGCATCGCTTGTCTTACAGTATGACAGAACCGAGGGAGAAGCCGAGAAGCCTGATTTTCTTCAGGAAGACCGAAATGTGTATGTTCCGGACTTTGCAAGAGAAGAGGACAGGGAGTATCCGGCAGCTGAAAACGTAAATCAGGGTGCTATGCGGGGAACCGCGGTGCACCGGGTGATGGAATGTCTGGATTTTGCTGCGATTGCAGATATAGATACCTCTGATGCGGGAGCAGTTTGTGCATTTGTGAAACAGGAACTGGACCGGATGCTTGCAAACGGACAACTGCCGGGGGAATGGTATGCGCTTGTTATTCCGGAAATGATCGAAGCGTTTGTGGAAAGTCCGATTGCTCCCCGGATGGCAGCAGCAGCTGTGCGTGGGGATCTGTACCGGGAGCGACCGTTTGTGATGCAGCATCAGATGGAGGCATCCGGCGGGACGGTGCTGGTACAGGGAATCATAGATGTTTTCTGGATGGAAAATGATAAAATTATTTTGCTGGATTACAAGACGGACCGGGTAAAACAGGCGCAGGAACTTTTGATGCGCTATCAGACACAGCTTCAGCTGTATGCAGATGCATTAAGCCGTGTATTTTCTACGGATACAAAAAAAATGGTGGCGGAAGAAAAACTCATCTATTCGTTTCACCTGAAGGAGGTTGTCACATTATGAGTCGAATTGTACTTGCCTCTGCGTCACCGCGGAGAAAAGAGCTGCTCGAACAGATCGGACTGGAATTTGAAATTTGTCCGGCGAAGGGAGAAGAAGTCATTACTGCTGGTTCTGTGGATGGGGCAGTGTTAGAACTTTCCAGTCAGAAAGCGGAAGAAGTGGCCGCAGGAATTCTTTCCTACAATGAAATCCATCCGGAGCTGGTTACGCCGCAGGACATTCTGGTGATCGGGGGCCGATACGGAGGTTGCCTGTGATGGAAATATTCTCGGGAAACCGCGGGATGAAGCGGATGCAGCCCATATGCTTTCGATGCTGTCCGGACATACCCACAGCGTATACACGGGAGTAACGCTTGTTTTTATTGATAAAAACGGCAGAACCGGGGAAACTTCATTTTATGAGAAAACAGATGTCTGCATGTATCCTTTGGATGACGCGGAAATCCGGCGCTATATTGCCAGCGGAGAGCCGATGGATAAGGCGGGAAGCTATGGAATTCAGGGACAGGCAGCTGCTTTTGTGAAGGAAATACATGGTGATTATAACAATGTGGTGGGACTTCCGGTGGGGCGGTTATATCAGGAACTGAAAAAACTGGGAGTCATGGAGTGGAATTAAGGGATTGTCACAGAGAAATTCCTTCGTTATAATAATAGAAAGTGATTCACAGGGAGGAAAAAAGGTATGAACGAATACGATGAGGAGATTTTACATTATTTTCTGGAACACCAGACACAACTTTTCCCGGAGGCGGTGGTAGCGGAAAGTCCGGAGGAAGCAGAAGAGTTTCTGGAGGACTGCATGGCGGTTGTCTGTAAAAATATAAAAGAAGTGCGGGATTATTTTGATGACGCGGGGATGGATGTCGCCGGAATGAGTGAGGAAGAACTGTTAGAGGCAAGTGAGGTTTTTGCTATTCCTGATGGTCGTTTTCTTGTCGTAGAAGGATAAAACGGTATGAAAAAAAAAAAGAGATGGAAACTGGCGGGAATTTTTCTTATGGCAGCGCTTACGGTACCGTCACTCGGAGGCTGTAAGGTTGGAAATACACAGATTCGCCTGTCGTCAGGGCAGCTGAGAAACCATAATGCCATTGTGCGGATCAATGATCATAAATATGATATTAGATATGCAAAACTGTATTTGTGCAATTACCGCAACCTGTATGGCAAAGCGTACGGAACGGATCTCTGGGAATCCTATGATGCGGATTTAGAACAGTATGTCAAGGATGTGACGGTTCAGGAACTGACACATATTGCATGTATGGATATTCTGGCAGAAAATCAGGACATGCATCTGAGTGAGCAGGAAAAGAAACAGGCAGCACGTGCGGCAAAAGAATATTACCAATCACTTACGGAGGAAGAAAAAACGTTCATCGGTCTGTATGAGAGAGAGATCCGTACAGCATATGAAGAGTATGCACTGGCAGAAAAGCTGTATCATGCGCTGACACAGGGAACCGATGAGGAGATCAGTGATGATGAAGCGAGAGTGGTCCGGGTACAACAGATCTATGTAAAAGAAAAAGAAGCACTGCGTGCGGTGCAGGAAAATCTTGCATCAGGAGATGATTTTGCCTCGGTTGCGAGTGCTTACAATCAGTCGAGGGAGTTTGAGCGCACCATTGCACGTGGAACTTATCCGGATGCGATGGAGGAGATCGTGTTTAATCTCGATGACGGAGCGTGTTCCGATGTGATTGCGGCAGATGACGGGTATTATATCATCCGCTGTCTGAACAAATTCGAAAAAGATCTGACGGAGGAAAACAAGGAAAAAATCCGTGTAAAGAAAAAAAAAGAACGATTTGAAAACGAGTACCAGACGTTTGTGAAGAATTCCACGTTTTGCTTAAATGATAATCTGTGGGACGATGTGACGTTAAAAGATGTGTCCGGCATCGGGACGGATTCTTTTTTCAGCACATATGAGAAATATTTTACAACAGGAGAAAATACAGAGACAACATGAAATGGGAATTTGATATTTTATATGCACTGCAGAAGATTCATCAGCCGGTTCTTGACCATATCATGACAGGACTCTCCACGATAGGAAATGCCGGTATTTTCTGGATTGTACTTGGCCTTGCGCTTTGTATTCCGAAGAAATACCGCAAAATTGGAATCCAGATGGTGATATCCATGGCAATTACATTTATCATTGGAAATCTGATCCTGAAAAATCTGATCGCAAGACCAAGACCCTGCTGGCTGGATACACAGATTGCCCTGCTGGTAAAAAGCCCAAAGGATTATTCCTTTCCGTCCGGGCATTCCATGAACGGATTTGCTGCATCCATCGCACTTTTATGTAATGATAAAAAGCTTGGAATTCCGGCAGTGATTTTAGCATCACTGATTGCGTTTTCCAGACTGTATCACTTTGTTCATTTTCCGACCGATGTAATGGTGGGAATTTTAATCGGTACGACCGTGGCAATTCTGGTGCATGCGGGTTATTTGAGATGGAGCCGCAGACATTTTTCGTAATTTTTAATATCTTTTAATATCATAGAAGCAAAAACTCCGAAGCATACAGCTTCGGAGTTTTTCATACCATTTTTTTATTTGGTTAACAGTAACATGATATCGTTGCTTCGCTTTACGAACTTCGTCATAGCCTCTGCGGACAATGGTTGGTTGGAAAGCATGGCCAGATCATAGAGCTGTTCTGCAAACATGCCGGAATGTTCGGAATCTTTGTGTCGAACAGATATTTTACCAGAGCGTTGTTTGCATTTAAAGTCAGGGTCTGGTCTGCTGCGAACATATTCGGGTCCATACCGCCCATGCCGCCCGCTGCGTACATCTTCATCATATCCTGCATACGTCTGCCCTGTTCGGAGAGTGTGAGGATAGAGGCAACATCCGCATCCTTTAAGCTTTCTACTTTTACCGTAAGCTTATCGTTGTTCAGTGTCTTTTTGAACAGATCGGAAAGGGTATCGGTTTCCTCGGTCAGATCTGCTGCATCATCGGATTTTAAGGCATCTGTGACATCTGCATCAATACGCTTGAACTGATAGTGCTCGTTGCGCTGCTCTAACTGTGTGATGAAGGAAGTATCGATGTTGTGATCGAGGATTACGGCATTCATGCCCTGTTCCTTGAACATCTTGATGTATTGTCCCTGCTGAGCCTTGTCTGTTACATAGTAGATCGTGCTGCGTTCCGGCTCTTTTTCTTCCTCTTTTTGCATCGTCTGACTTGGATTCTTCCGTCTTTGCATCTTCGGTCGTCTTTTCGTCGTCTTTCTTTTTTCGTCCTCAACAGGAACGAGAAGTTCCGGAAGTGTCTGATACTTGTCATTGATATCCTTAAAGAGGATATAGTCGTTCATCTTGTCGCAGAACTTGGTGTCTTTTAAGCAGCCGTATTTGATGAACGGACTGATGTCATCCCAGTATTTCTCGTAGGATTCCTTGTCTGTCTTGCACATGCCGATCAGCTTGTCAGCCACTTTCTTGGTAATGTACTCGGAAATTTTCTTGACAAAACCGTCATTCTGCAGCGCAGAACGTGATACGTTCAGAGGCAGATCCGGACAGTCGATAACACCCTTTAAGAGCATCAGAAATTCCGGAATGACTTCCTTGATATTATCGGCGATAAATACCTGATTGTTGTATAATTTGATGGTTCCCTCGATGGAATCATACTCTGTATTGATCTTCGGGAAGTAAAGGATACCCTTTAAGTTGAACGGATAATCCATGTTCAGATGGATCCAGAACAGAGGCTCCTTGTAATCCATAAATACCTTGCGGTAAAATTCCTTGTAATCCTCATCGGTACATTCACTTGGATTTTTGGTCCAGAGAGGATTGGTATCGTTGAGTGGTACCGGACGTTTTACAATCTTTACCTTGTCCTTGGCCGGAGAAACTTCTACGATTTCTTTTTCGCCCTTGTCGTTTTCTTTTTCCTCGGTCTTGGCCTCTTCGTGGATTTCTTCAATTACTTTATCGGTATCTTTTTACATCTTCCTTGTCGATGGTTTCATATTCTTCCGGGGCATTGGCCTTGGAAAGATAGATCTCGGTCGGCATGAATGAGCAATACTTTTCAATGACTTCTCTTGCACGGTATTCATTGGCAAATTCCAGACAGTCCTCATTTAAGAACAGTGTGATTTCTGTACCAACGGTTGTTTTGTCGCCGTCTTTCATATCAAATTCGGTACCGCCATCGCAGGACCAGTGAACAGCGGTTGCACCTTCTTTATAAGAAAGGGTATCAATCGTTACTTCATCTGCAACCATAAATGCAGAGTAAAAACCAAGTCCGAAATGACCGATGATCTGATCGTCATTGGATTTATCTTTGTATTTCTCGATGAAATCCGTTGCACCGGAAAATGCAATCTGGTTGATATATTCTTCTACTTCATCGGCAGTCATTCCAAGACCGTTATCGATAAATGTTAAGGTTTTTTCTTCCGGGTTTACGATGACCTGAATCTTTGCTTTATAATCAGCAGGAAGGGAATATTCTCCCATCATATCCAGTTTCTTTAATTTGGTAATCGCATCGCAACCGTTGGAAATCAGCTCACGATAGAAGATATCGTGATCGGAATATAACCATTTCTTGATGATCGGAAACAGGTTGTCGCTGTCGATGGATAATGATCCGTGTTTATTTGCCATATGTTATACATCTCCTTTGTTTTCATTCACAAATGTTCGCTAATGAAAATGATAAAACCAGTTTTGTAAAAAGTCAATAGAAAATCAGCACTCTTTTTTGAATGAGTGCTAACAATGAACGCGAAAATGCCGGAAAATAGCGTGTTGGTGCATTTCTAAAAACTTTCTAAACTGTAGACACTTCTTTTAAATCATGTTACTATTTATGCAGAACAGGTGATCGCGAAACTTTTTCCCGATCGCTTATTTAATGCAAAATAAGAAAAGGAGTATTACATATGTTAAAAGAAGGCGTAAAAGGAACACAGGAAATTATGGTAACAGAGGAAAACACCGCAAAAGTTATGGGAAGCGGTGCCCTGGATGTATTTGCAACCCCTGCAATGATCGCATTGATGGAAAAGACTGCATGGGAGAGTGTACAGCCGTATTTAGAGGAGGGGAAGCGGAACGGTAGGAACGTTAATGAATGTAAAACATGTGGCAGCTTCCCCGGTGGGCATGAAAATTACCTGTGAAACCGAACTGACGAAAGTAGATGGCAGAGCACTGACGTTTCTGTAAAAAGCTTTTGATGAGGCAGGACTGATCGGAGAGGGCGAGCATGAGCGTTTTATTGTATATAATGAAAAATTCCAGGCAAAAGCCGATGCAAAGCTGGAAAAATAATGTTATACGATAAAGATATCCGTGAACCTCTGGCATTTTATCTGGAAGAAATTTACGGAAAAACAGAATCCTTGAGGAACAGGTGATGGGGCAGTCACGGGCGGATATGGTCATGGTGGTACACGATGCCCTCTACGGAATTGAGATCAAGAGTGATGCGGACAGTTATGCACGGCTGGATCGCCAGGTGAAAGATTACAACTTATATTATGACTATGATCTGGTCGTGGTCGGAACCCGGCATGCGGCACATATTAAGGAACATGTCCCGGAATGGTGGGGGATCATTACGGTGGAACAGGTAGGGGATCAGGTTGATTTTTATATGCTGCGGGAGCCGCAGAGTAACCCACAGATGGACTGGAACTGTAAAATAGAGATTTTGTGGCGGCCGGAACTGGCGCATATCCAGGAACTGAACGCGATGCATGCATATAAGCAGAAAAGCAAGCGGTTTGTGGCCGATAAAATTGTCGAGACAGTTCCGAAAGAAACGCTGGCAGTCCAGCTCTCGGAAGAACTGTTCGAGCGGGATTATACAAAAATCTGGGAGACGATCCAGAACTTTCGAAAGGAAAACGGACAAAAACTGCGTCGGAGACGAAGAAGACGGAAAACAAAAAAACAGGCGTAAAGCGGGCAGAAACAGGAAAAGAATATGTCGGCAAATGTCGAAAAACGGATGACGCTCTCTGAAATTGGTGGTATAATAGTACCAGATATGGGGAAGGAAAAAGAACAGGGGTGCGACTATGAAGATAGCAGTATTTGCGACAGGATGGAACGGTGAGTACCTGCGTGATATGTATCACGGTCTGGAAAAATTCACAGAAAGAATTCCATGACTCCATACATCTGTATGCAAGTTTTGGAAGACTGGGATCAGGAGACAGTTTTAATAAGTCAGAGTTTGATTTTTTTGAACTGGCAGATATGTCGGAGTACGATGGATTTTTGTATCCGAGTACCACGATCAAAGAAGGAGATGTCAAGCAGCGGTTACTCGAACGGATCATAGAAAGTAAAAAGCCCTGTGTATCTCTGGAAGAGGAGATTCCCGGGCTTTCTTTTGTCGGAATCAATCAGAGCAAAGCCATGCGGCAGATCGTGCGGCATCTTGCCGGGGTTCATGGAATCCGGACATTTGGTTTTATTAACGGGATGAAAGATACCTATGAGGCGCAGATGCGTCAACAGGGGTAGAGTCCAAAATTCGGGAACTGGGGCTTTGTCTTATGCCGGAATGGGTGGATTATGGAAATTATGAGTACCGCTAAGGGGAAACATATGCCAGAAAAATGATTGCAGCATATGAGGCAGGGGGAGGAACTCCCACAGGCGGTTATCAGCGCAAATGATCTGATGGCGGCAGCTTTTTTGCAGACCATAAAAGGAACGGCGCTCGAGGGAAAGATACCAATCACAGGGTTTGACCGGTATTTTGACGGGGAATGTTTCAGCCCGACGATGACAACCATTGAACGGCCGAGAGACCAGGTGGCATATGAAGCTGTCAGGCTTCTGCACGAACTGCATGAAAAGGCAGATGGAAAGCTGGTACACAGGGAACTTTCCTACCGGTTTTTTATCGGGAATACCTGTGGCTGCACAAAGCATGTCCCATTTGATACGGAATCGTTCCGTAACCGGATTTTCTGGAAAAATCTGCAGGAATATGACGCAAAATCCAAACTCGATTCCATGCAGGAATGGGTAACCAGCCGGATCTCTTTAGAAGAGATCATGGATGCGACGGGGAGATTCTTAGATCTGGTCGGGGCAGGAAGAGGGCAGATCTTTTTGACGGATGATCTGTTTTCCCAGGAAGCCAAAAGTTATCGAAGCTGTAAGAGAGAAGTACTTAACTGGTGCAATGAAAAGAACCGGACAGAAGAAGGCGGGGGTACAGGTGTTTATGCCACTGCATTATCAGCTGCACCGGATGGGATACTGTATGGTGGCTGGTGTGGATGAGATGTTTAGGACAGGAATTCTGGAAACCTTTTTCCGCAATATCTGTTATGCACTGGAAAATTATATCCAGCGGAAGCAGTATCAGGAAGTAAATCTGAAACTGCAGAAGTTGTACCGGATCGATCAGCTGACGGGAATTTATAACCGTTTTGGAATGGAAGATCTGGGACAGAAGTTTTATGAGAAAAATTGTGAGTATCATGTCAATACAAAGTTTATATTCTGCGACATCAACCGCTTAAAAATACATCAACGATACGTATGGACATAAAGCCGGTGACTGGGTCATCCGAAAGACGGGGGAAGCGCTTGGAAGGCTTACCGCGGAAGACAGTCTGCCATTTCGGTTTGGCGGTGATGAATTTTTACTGCTGACGAGAGAAGAGTCCGGGATCACCGAGGAATCCATCCGGCAGAGCATTGCCGTGGTATGTGGGGAGGAAACCTCTCCGATCCGGGAATCTTTAGAGGTCAGTATCGGTGTGATTCTTGCCCCGTGGGACAGTGAATATAATATGGATGTATATCTGAATCAGGCAGATGAGGCAATGTATGAAGAAAAAGAAAATGTATCATGAAAAATATGGAGACCGGCGCAGAAGATAAAAATCAACAGACTGCCATCTATGTGATGACGCATAAGGCATTTACGCCGCCACCGGACCCGTTGTATATTCCACTTCATGTGGGACGAGCGGCGGCTTCGTCATACAGCAGGGATGAGAAATCGTCCCCGCTGTCTTTTTGTGTGGGAGATAATACCGGAGATCACATTTCCGAAAAAAACTGTTATTACAGTGAACTGACGGTAATGTACTGGGTATGGAAAAACTCCCATGCAAAGGTAGTTGGTACCTGCCATTACCGCCGGTATCTTTTAAATGAGCAGGGAAAATTGTTTACAGAGGCACAGATTCTTTCTCTGCTGCAGCAGTATGATGTGATCACAACGAAAGAACTGCAGCTGAATTTTTCTTATTATGAGGGATTTGCTTCTCACCACAAGATTTTATATCTGGACGAAACAGCCCGTGTGATACAGGAGATTTATCCGGATTATGCGGCGGATTTTCAGCAGCTGGTGCAGCAAAAGCACACCTATTTCGGAAATATGCTGATTGCAAAAAAAAGAAGTTTATGATGCTTATATGGAATGGCTGTTTTCTATTTTATTTGAAGTGGGGCGGCGCGTGAAAGTGGAAGAAGAGGATTCTTATCACCGGAGAATTTTCGGATTCATTTCGGAGTTTTTACAGTATGTCTGGATCAGGCACAACAGGCTGCGGGTGTATGCGTGTATGGTAGGCATGCTGGGAGAAAAAAAGCAGAGATTGCAGAAGTCCGGTGCCGGCTGGCGGAATATTTTGACCGGGCAGATGTGGATGGATCAAATGCATATTTTTTGCAGGCAAAAAAGAACGGCCGGATCTTCTGATTGAAGCATCGGATATCACCGGAGAACTTCATCTGTGTATGGAAGTGATTGCCATAGCAGGCTTAGAGCAGCAGGCATACGGTAAAAATCTTCTGACCCGTGTGCGTGGATTCCGGAATCTGATGCAGTACTGCAATAACCTGAACCGGTATGTACTGCAGAAAAAACAGGAGATCCCGGATGCCGGTCTGCAGGAGTGGGAAGAAGAAAATGAGGTAACTCCGGTTGCCAGACAGGTCGCAGAACAGGTGATGCATGCGTCTGAGGCGGAGGATCTGTGGTACACCGGCTGCAAAATCAATTGACAAAATAAAAAACATCAATAAAATTGCTTAAATTTAATCATTTCCAAATGAGAGATTATGTGTTAAAATTACTCATTGAAATTGATAATATTTAATGTTGGAAAAGAGGAAACATCATGAAAAATTTTGACAAGTATGAAAGACAGTATTTTCTTCCTCCAGTCTGCGAATACGACTGGGCCAAAAAAGATTACATAGAGAAAGCACCAATCTGGTGTTCCGTGGACCTGCGTGACGGTAACCAGGCACTGATCGAGCCGATGAGCCTTGACGAGAAGCTGGAGTTTTTCCAGATGCTCGTGGATATCGGATTTAAGGAAATTGAAGTTGGATTCCCGGCAGCATCAGAAACAGAGTTTATTTTTATGCGTACGCTGATTGAGCGGGATATGATTCCGGATGATGTGACCGTTCAGGTACTGACACAGGCGCGTGAGCATATCATTAAAAAAACATTTGAGGCAGTCAAAGGGGCTCCGCATGCAGTTATTCATCTGTACAATTCCACTTCTGTGGCACAGCGGGAGCAGGTGTTTAAAAAGACAAAGAGCATATCATGCAACTGGCTGTGGATGGTGCAAAACTGTTAAAGAGACTTGCCAGTGAGACAGAGGGAGAGTTCTCTTTTGAGTACAGTCCGGAAAGTTTCCACGGAACCGATGGATTACGCAGTCGATGTCTGCAATGCCGTTCTGGATGTATGGGAGCCGGATGCCGCACACAAGGCAATTATCAATATCCCGGCAACTGTTGGGACTGCAATGCCGCATATTTTTGCAACACAGATCGAATATGTAAGCAAGCATCTGCACCACAGAGAAAATGTGGTACTCAGTCTTCATCCGCACAACGACAGAGGCTGCGGTGTCAGTGATGCTGAACTGGGACTTCTGGCAGGAGCAGACCGTATCGAAGGCACGCTGTTTGGAAACGGAGAGCGTACCGGAAATGTCGATATCATTACGCTTGCCATGAACATGTTTTCTTATGGCATTGACCCGAAACTGGACTTTGCAGATATGCCACGCATCCGTGAGACGTATGAGCGTCTGACGAGAATGCATGTCCATGAGCGTTCTCCGTATGCCGGAGATCTTGTCTTTTCTGCGTTCTCCGGTTCCCATCAGGATGCGATTGCAAAGGGAATGGCCTGGAGAGAAGAAAAGAAATTAAAGACATGGACGGTTCCGTATCTGCCGATCGATCCGATGGATGTGGGAAGAACTTACGATGCCGATGTTATCCGTATTAACAGCCAGTCCGGAAAGGGAGGAATCAGTTATATCTTAAAGCAGAATTTCTCCATTTCTCTGCCGCAGGCAATGAAAGAAGAAGTCGGATATGCAGTGAAACAGGTATCGGATGAAGAACACAAGGAACTTTCTCCACAGTGGGTATACGAGATCTTTGAAGAAAACTATATGAACAAAATGCCGTACTTTACAATCGATTCTTGCCATTTCAAGCAGAATGATGGTATTATGGCAGAGACAGAAATTAACTTTGGCGGAAAGAAGACCATCGTCGATGCAAACGGAAACGGTCGTCTGGACGCCGTGAGCAACACAATCAAGCAGTTCTTCGGTATCAGCTACGAACTTTCTACCTATGAAGAACATGCATTGTCCCATGGATCTTCTTCTAAGGCAATCGCCTATGTGGGCATTACCTGTGAAGGAAAGAGTTACTGGGGTGTCGGTATGGATGAGGATATCATCAAAGCGTCCATCCATGCGCTGACGGTTGCTGTAAATAAATTACCGCAGATTGCACAAAACGATGGGGCACAGGATGAACGCCTGACCGCCATGCTTAATTTTATCCAGAACAATTATCAGGATGTAACACTTGAGAGCATGGCAGCGCAGTTCCATCTGTCAGAGCCTTATATCTCCAAATATATCAAGGATAAATCAGGTAAGACATTTGGAGAGCACGTAGCCCATATTCGTATGAAACGTGCCAAGACTCTGCTGAAAAACGGTAATATGACGGTTGAAAATATTGCGGATGTTGTCGGATATCCGAGTGTTGAGCATTTTAACCGTACCTTTAAAAAATGCTTTGATATGACTCCGTTGCAGTACCGCAATGAGAGCCGCGAGAAAAAATAAAAAGCCGGAGGTGGCGTCGAATGTATGATGTAATTATTATTGGAGCAGGACCGGGGGAATTTTTTCTGCCTATGAGCTCATGAAGCAGGATGAAAATTTAAAGATTGCAGTGTTTGATGCAGGACGTTCTTTGGAACAGAGACATTGTCCGATTGATGGAGAAAAAGGTAAAGAGCTGTATCGGCTGCAAGACCTGTGCAATCATGAACGGATTTGGCGGAGCCGGAGCCTTTTCGGATGGTAAATACAACATTACCAATGATTTCGGCGGTACTTTATATGAATATATCGGCAGACAGAAAGCACTTGAACTGATGAAATATGTGGATACCATCAATATGTCTCACGGTGGAGAGGGAACCAAAATGTACTCCACCGCAGGCACAGATTTAAAAAAAAGTGTGTCTGCAGAATAAACTGAAGCTTCTGGATGCATCGGTCCGCCATCTGGGCACTGATGTCAATTATGTTGTGCTGAAAAATCTTTATGACGAGATGAAAGACCACATGGACTTTTTCTTTGACACCCCGGTGGAGAAGATTCAGGTCAAAGAAGATGGATATCTTGTTTCGACAAAAGATGCGGAATATGCGTGCAAAAAATGTATCGTGTCAGTCGGACGGAGCGGAAGCAAGTGGATGGAAACCGTCTGTGAGGATCTGGAAATTCCTACCAAATCCAACCGTGTGGATATCGGTGTGCGTGTAGAACTTCCGGCAGTGATCTTTTCCCATCTGACCGATGAACTTTATGAGAGCAAGATTGTTTACCGTACGGAAAAGTTTGAGGATAATGTCCGTACGTTCTGCATGAATCCATATGGCATAGTGGTAAATGAAAATACCAATGGTATTGTGACGGTAAACGGACACAGCTATGACAGCCCGGATCTTCGCACAGAGAATACGAACTTTGCACTTTTAGTTGCCAAACATTTTTCCGAGCCGTTTAAAGACAGCAATGGATACGGAGAGAGCATTGCGCGGTTATCGAACATGTTAGGCGGTGGTGTGATCGTACAGCGTTTTGGTGATCTGGTGCGCGGACGACGCAGTAATCAGAAACGTATCGAGGAGGGGCTTGTGACACCGACACTTTCCGCAACACCGGGAGATTTAAGTCTGGTTCTTCCGAAGCGAATCTTAGATGGTATCATTGAGATGATCTATGCGCTCGATAAGATTGCACCGGGTACCGCAAACGACGATACCCTGCTGTATGGTGTGGAAGTAAAATTCTATAATATGGAAGTAGAGCTGGATGAGAATCTGCAGAGCCGGTATCCGGGACTTTATATCATCGGAGATGGCAGTGGTGTGACCCATTCACTGTCCCATGCATCTGCCAGTGGTGTTTATGTGGCAAGACACATTTTAGAAAGTGAAGGAAAGGCTATTTGATCACAATATTTACAGCTCTTTATCCGGAGGCAAAGGAACTGATCCGGGCGCTTTCTTTGAAAAAAGATATGACACAGAATCATTTTCAGGTATTTTCGGATGAAAACAATCAAATACAGATTGTCATTACCGGGGCATCCGCCATTGCGGCGGCCACGGCGGTGGCAGAGTGTTCGACCAGAAGAGAACCGGATAGCGGGGATTTCCTGATCAATTATGGGAGCTGTGCCGGCAGGAAAAATATTCCTGTCGGCACTGTTTCGCTTTGTAACAAACTGACGCAAACGGTAGACGGACGTACATTTTATCCCGATATTTTATACCGGCATCCGTTTGAGGAAGCAGAACTATACAGTTTTCCCGCGGTACAGGACCGGGAATCTTTCCAACAGTTTTTGGATAAAGATGCCGGGGCGGGGGACAGAAGAAAAGAGATCCTGGTGGATATGGAGGCTGCTGCAATATATCAGGCAGGAAACTATTACTATGCACCGCACCAGATGCTGTTTCTCAAGGTAGTAACCGATCATGGAACAACACAGGAGCCGCAGAGTGCCGGGAGTGGAGAACATTTTTCACAGATCATGGACATCGGGCAGCAGAAGAGGTTTTAACATTTATCCGGCAGCTTCTGACAATGCAGGAAAAAAAACAGCAGGCAGGAGAGTATGCAGGAAGCATTTAGAAGCCAGGTAGAAGAACAGGCAAAGCTGTGGCAGGAGGCATTGCATGGTTCTGAAACCATGAAAGCGCAGATCCGGCAAATGATTTTGTATCATTCACTCTGCGAAGCAAAAGAAGCATCCGGGAAGCAAACCATGTCCGGATGGTACCGGGAATATGAACAGGCAGGCCGGCTGCCGGCAAAAGACAAACGGGAAGGAAAGAGGATTCTTGAAGAACTTAGAGCACGTGTGTTATAATACACGGTTTTCCCATATTTATGTGGAACGCCGCATCCGCAATCATCCGCGTACGGAACAGATCCTTTGCGGTTTCCACAGGCACAGATTGTGGAGATTGAACATTACAAGGATGTATTTAACCGGCATGGACAGGACTGTGTCCGGCAGCATCAGGCACAGGCTCTCATTCTGGCAGAAAAAACCGATCATTTTTTTTATGAAGGAGCACCGGTCTGTCAGGATTTTGGCAATACCAATTTTTATTACTGTTCCACAATGATGAACTGCATCTATGATTGCAGCTACTGTTATCTGAAAGGCATGTATCCGTCCGGTCACATGGTGCTTTTTGTGAATATCGAAGATTACCTGGAAGAACTTGACCATATTCTGAAGACACAGAATATGTATGTGTGCATTTCTTATGATGCGGATCTGCTTGCCATGGAGGCTGTGACAGGATATGTCAGACTCTGGAGTGCATATGCTGCAAAACATGAAAACTTAAAGCTGGAAATCCGGACAAAATGTGCCGGCCATGCGATGTGGGATCTGCCCTGTCTGTCCAATGTGATCTATGCGTTTACCCTGTCTCCGCAGAAGATGATAGATGCGTTTGAGAAAGAAACACCTTCGGCGTTTGCACGCATAGTCTGTGCCGCGGAGGGACTTAAAAAAGGATTTCCGGTGCGCCTGTGCTTTGATCCGATGCTGTATCTGCCGTCCTGGAAGACCGATTATCTGCAACTGCTAAGTCAGATTGACCGTATTTTTGGTGACCGTATGTTGCATGACGGCTGGGAGAAACTGGTTGATGTAAGTGTGGGAACGTTCCGGATTTCACAGGAATATATGAAAAAACTCCGGCGGGTAGAGCCTTTTGCACCAGCGGTACAGTATCCTTATGTCAATTGCAACGGGGTATATCAGTATCCACCGGAATTATTAAAGAAAATGGAAAATTTTATGATCACGGAATTAACACAGAGAATGGACAAGGAGAACATATATTATGAGTAAGGCAGCGATTGTAACCGGTGCCAGTTCCGGAATCGGACTGGCAATTAGCCGGGTACTCTGTGAAAAGGGTATGAAGTCTACGGATTTGGACGGGATTTTGCAAAAGAACAGACAAGGGAATTTGTAGAGCAGACCGCGGCATTTCATCCGGTAGAAGGCGATTTATTAGAAGAACAGAAATTATGCGATGCGGTGAAAGAGATCACAAAAACGGCAGACATTGAGGTACTTGTCAATGCGGCAGGAGTCGGACATTATGGTCTGCATGAGGAACTGACTCCCAAAAAGATACAGGCCCTGGTCCGTACAAACCTAGAGATTCCCCTGCTTCTGACGAACCGGCTGCTTCGGGTGCTGAAGAAAAATCATGGATATATCATCAATATCTCGTCCGTGACGGCCAAGCAGAGCAGTCCGCATGGCTGTGCCTATGCGGCAACCAAGCGGGACTGTCCAGCTTCGGAAAGAGTCTGTTTGAGGAAGCACGCAAGTATGGTGTCAAGGTGACAACGATTCATCCGGACATGACAGATACCAATCTGTACCGGGATGCGGATTTTACCTGTGGGGAGGAGCCGGAAAGTTATCTGCTGCCGGATGAAGTGGCAAAGGCGGTTGCCTATGTGCTTGACCAGCGGGAGGGCATGGTTGTGCCAGAGATTACGCTGCGGCCGCAGCTGCACCGCATTGCAAGAAAGTAGGGGAAATATGAGAGTAACAATTGCACAGACACTGCAGCATTATGAGAAGAAAAACCTGCCGAAAGATATTTGTGCCGGAATTATCATTATGGCCGTTTCCATCCCGATTTCCATGGGATATGCGCAGATTGCCGGTCTTCCGGCGGTATACGGTCTGTATGGATCGGTGTTTCCGATCCTGTTGTTTGCACTGTTTTCGACTTCACCACAGTTCATTTTTGGTGTGGATGCAGCTCCGGCGGCACTGATCGGAGGAGCGCTGATTGATCTGCACATAGAAAGCGGTTCAGAAGCAGCACTTAAAGTTGTGCCGGTCCTGACTCTGTTTGTGGCCGTGTGGCTTCTGGCATTTTATCTGATGAAAGCGGGAAAACTCGTGAATTACATATCTGCACCGGTGATGGGCGGTTTTATTACCGGAATCTGCACGACGATTATTCTCATGCAGGTACCGAAACTGTTTGGCGGGACTGCGGGCACCGGAGAACTTTTGGAGCTGGCCGGACATATCGGAAATACACTTGGACAGATCCATGTTCCGTCACTTATAATGGGTGTGATTGCACTGGTAATTCTGCTGGCGGCAAAGAAACTGATACCAAAATTTCCGATGGCGGTCGTACTGATGGCGGTTGGAGCCCTTATGACAAAGTTTCTTCCGGTCAGGGAGTGGGGCATACAGACATTAAGTGCTGTGCAGACGGGACTTCCGCGGTGGAAGGCGGTGGATCTGTCTGCAGTGCCGCTTAAAGATGCCATAACGATCAGTCTGTCGGTGGCAGTAGTGATTATGGCAGAGACTCTTCTGGCAGAAAATAATTTTGCCCAGAAAAACCGCTACCGGATCAACGACAATCAGGAATTGCTGGCATTTTCCCTTGGAAATTTTGCAGCAGCTCTGACCGGATGCTGTCCGATCAACGGGTCCGTATCAAGGACCGCAATGGGAGAGAACAGTATCAGGGGAAAACCCAGCTGACAGGAATTGTGGCGGGAATTTCCATGATGATTCTGCTTTTGTGCGGAACAGGATTTATCGGATTTCTTCCGGTTCCGGTGCTTACCGCGATTGTGATCTCCGCATTGCTTGGAGCCACGGAATTTGAACTTGCAGTCCGTTTGTGGAAAGTCAGCCGCACGGAATGTCTGATCTTTTTTGGTGCATTTTTTGTTGAGTGCTGCTGCTTGGAACCATCAATGGTGTTTTTGATCGGCATCATGCTTTCCTTTACCGAGATGATTATCCGTACGGCAAAACCGGCGCGGTGTTTTCTTGGCATACAGACCGGACACAGTCATTTCCGGGACCTGAAAGAGAGCAGTTCCATCCATGCCGTGGAGCATGTGGTCATTTACCGGTTCAGCAGTAATCTGTGTTTTGCCAATGTTTCGGTATTGCAGAAAGATATTGAGGATGCCATCCGCGAGGATACCCGTGCGGTGATTTTAGATGCGGGAGGCATCGGGAGTATTGATATTACGGCGGCAGACTGTCTGGAGCGGCTTTATGGCTCCTGAAAGAAAAAGGTATCCGGTTTTATATGACGGAACATATTGCGGAGGTGAACGAACAGCTGCGCAGACTCGGACTCGGGTATATGGTGGAGGAAGGCTGCGTGCGCAGAACCATCCATATTGCACTTAAGGATATGGGGATACGTCGTCCGTATCCGCTGGAGGGCGGTGTGGACAATGTTGAAAAAAAGCGGCCTCCCGAAGCGGGCAGATAACCGGGTGCAGGAATTTGTCTGGGCATTTGGTTCGGAGGCAGAACAGGAAATGGAAAAACAGATTGCCCGCCAGATTGCGCATCTGACATCGGATAAGGATGTGGAGGAGCTGATTCACGGACGCTGGTCCCATATGGAGGCAGCGCTGGATGAGGATGAATGGCTGGAGCATCTGGAAGAACATTTAAAGGAAATTGTCAATATTTCCGGGAAAGATGAGGAGACACTGGCAAAAAAAGGCTGGAAGAACACCGGCAGGAAGTACATGACCGGATTGCACAGGAACATCCGGAACTGGCAGAACGTTTCCGGGAACGCAGACATCTGCTGGATGAACATCTGCGGGAGCGCAGGCCGGAGGTATACGAACTGGTAATCAGACTTCGCGAAAAAAAGGATCAGGCATAATGATATTTTTTGCGGTTTCTGACAAAGAATGTTACCGTGAGCCCTAACGTGAGAAGTTCTGCTACTGCCACGGCACTCCAGATTCCGTTGATGCCGAGAAGCAGTGGCAGAAGGAGTACGGCAGCCAGCTGGAACACCAGTGTCCGCAGAAAAGAGATTGCAGCAGATATCAGTCCGTTGTTTAATGCCGTAAAAACGAAGAACCGTAAATGTTAAATCCATTGATCAGATAGGCAATGCAGTAAATACGGAAACCGTTTTTGGGTCATGGAAAACAGATCCGCATCATATCCGACAAAGATGGCGGCCAGAGGTCTGGCGATCAGCTGCGCCAGAATAAACAGCATGAGTCCCCAGATTCCGATGAGCCGCAGACTTTTTTGGAACAGATTTTTTAATTCGTCATGGTTGCCCGCTCCGTAGTGATAGCTGACAAGCGGTGCACTTCCGATGGAATATCCCAGAAAAATGGCAATAAAAATAAAGTTTACATACATGATCGTTCCAAACGCAGCCACACCGTTTTCTCCGGCAAGATTCATAAGCTGAATATTGTACAGGGAGTTGACAATGGAACTGGAAAGTGGTCATTAGTTCG
>VOFF01000387.1_pt1 | contig 80000 bp, 129 predicted proteins | sample 5384061 | NCBI WGS metagenome assembly VOFF01 (sample SAMN12384725, study PRJNA508395) | human gut metagenome | isolation source: healthy gut E | host: Homo sapiens | reverse complement strand
AAACGCTGCACACAATTATCCACACAAGAAGCTGTGGTGCGTATTCCAGCCTCATACTTACACACGTACCAAGGCTCTTCTTCCGGAATTTGCACAGGCTCTTAAGCTTGCCGATCATGTGGTTCTGGCGGATATTTATGCAGCAAAAGAGAAACAGATAATCTTGGAATCTCTTCCCAGGATCTGCAGGCACGGATTCTGGAGCTTGGTACTCCATGCGAATATTTCCCAACCTTTGATGAGATCGAGAACTTCCTGCTGAACAATTGTGAAGCCGGAGATCTGTTGATCACAATGGGTGCCGGAGATGTTGTAAAAATCGGAGAACAGTTACTGGGAAAATAATTGATTGCAATTTCAGCGGTTGTCATGTCCTTTTAAGACCTGGCATCCGCTGTTTTAGTTTTACCATTTTTATTATCTCTGATCTGTTTTTCCTGGCAAAACGTGCATACCTTCTCATATCCACGGTCACAAGCTATTTTTGCCAAAAATAATTATCCACATTGAAAAAAGCTTGGAAATTCAAGCAATTTAATAGTTATCCACATTATCCACAGGCTTATGCACATTTTTTTGCACTGGTCTGCATGTGGATTCTTATGTGTATAAAGTGCTTAACATAATACTACGACATAACTCGACAAAAATCACAGTTTTTCTTTAATTTTCCGCATTTTTCGGGTTTCCCATAAACATTATGTGCAACTTGCTTTCCACATTATCCACATTATCCACATAGTAGTCCACACACATTTTGTAAAAATCCCGGCAAAAAATCTCCTATTCTCATTTAAAAAGGGGATTCATATTCCCAGATAAGTGCTATAATGCAAACACAATGAACAGTGATGATTCATATTTATCTGCCAGATCGCGTGAAGGAGCTGAAACAGAATGAAGATATTATCCAGCTTCTTTACATTGCCGAGCAATACCTCGGCAAAACGCTCACCCCACAGAGACACGCAAGATCCTGTTTTTCTACGACGAGCTGCACATGTCTGTAGATTTGATCGATTATCTGATCGAATACTGTGTGGGACGTGACCACCGCAGCATCCGTTATATCGAGACGGTTGCCATGGCATGGAAGGAGGAAGGAATTACCACAGTTGAAATGGCAAAGATTCCACCTCCCGCTACAGCAAAAGAATATTTTTCTGTTCTGAAAGCGATGGGAATTGCCAACCGCAATCCTTCAGACGCGGAAATTTCGCTGATCAATACCTGGACCAGGGACTATGGTTTTGCCATGGAATTGATTCAGAAGCCTGCTCACGGACAATTCTGCAGACTGGACAGCCAAGTTTTCCATATGCAGACAAAATTCTGCAGCGCTGGAAGGATAAAAAATCCGCACTTTAGGGGATGTCCGCCTTCAGGATGCCCAGCACCAGAAGCGCAAGCTGGAAAAAGCAGTGTCGAAGAAGCAGACAAGCCGAAATCCGCAGCCCCAAACCGCTTTAACAATTTCCATCAGCGTGACTACGATTTTGCTGAATATGAGAAGAAACTGCTTAATAAACCAAATTAAATCCTGGAAACAGATTTTTTTTAAAACACATACGAACATCTTACAACCTGGAAGGAGAATTTACATGCCCTTACAGAATTACCAATACGATACTATAATGCGGGAATACAACCGTCGCCAGGCCAGGAACCGCCGCATACAGGAAGAGCATCTTGCTGAAGCCTATGAGAAAATTCCCCGTCTGCGTGAAATCGACGAGGAAGTAGCTACTTTAAGTGCCAGGAAGGCCCGGGCCCTGATCAGCCGCCAGGAAGTCGGCATTGAAGATCTTCGCAATGATATTGCCCTGCTTTCCCAGGAACGCACTGCATTACTGCTTTCTTCCGGCTATCCTGCTGATTATCTGGAGATGAGCTACACCTGCCCTCTTTGCCAGGATACTGGCTATATCGGGCAGACCAGAAATGCTCCTGTTTCAAAGAAGGCAGAGATCGAACTTCTGTATACACAGTCAAATTTAAAAAGAAATTCTTGAAAAAGAGAACTTTGACCACTTTTCTTTTGACTTTTATTCTGATACAATAACAAATGATTCAACGGGACTCACCGAACGTGAGACTGCACGTCGCGCGTATAAGATGGCGAAGGAATTTGTCGCTGACTTTGACAATTCTTTCCAGAACCTGTTTTTCTACGGCGACACCGGTGTGGGCAAGACTTTTCTTTCCCACTGCATCGCTCACGATCTTCTGGACAGTGCACACTGTGTGCTTTATTTTTCTTCATTCGAGCTTTTTGATTTTCTCGCAGGCTCTGCTTTTTCCAGAGGCAATGACGCTCCCGATGATGAACCGATTTTTGACTGTGACCTGCTGATCATTGATGACCTGGGAACGGAGCTTACCAACAGCTTCGTATCTTCACAGCTTTTTCTCTGTCTCAATGAGCGGATCATGCGCAGGAAATCCACGATCATTTCCACAAACCTGAAGCTGGAAGATTTCTCAGCAACTTATTCTGAGAGAACCTTTTCCCGCATCGCCAGCAACTATCAGATGACCAAGCTTGTGGGAAAAGATATCCGCATTCAGAAAATTTTTTTTTAGGAGGAAAGTAAAGAATGGCACAAGAAGAATTGACTACACTTCCCGTTGGAAGGCTGGGATTAGTTCCTTTGGAAAGCTGCAGGAGCCTTGGACAGAAAGTCGACGAATGGCTCGTTAAGTGGCGTAAGGAGCGTGAGCATTCAGAATCAGATTCTTTCGCCTTTGAAGGATACAAAAGAGATTCCTATACAATCAAAGTTCAGAACCCGCGTTTCGGTTCCGGCGAGGGTAAATGTGTGATCACCGAGTCCGTGCGAGGAGATGATGTTTATATTCTTGTAGATGTATGTAACTACAACATCTCATATCCAATTGGCAAATACACCAACCTAATGTCTCCGGATGATCATTATCAGGATCTGAAGCGTGTAATTGCAGCTATTGGAGGAAAGGCCCGCCGCGTGAATGTAATCATGCCATACCTTTATGAGGGTCGTCAGAGCAAGCGTATTGGAAGAGAGTCTCTTGACTGTGCTACTTCCCTTCATGAACTGATAAATATGGGAGTTGAAAATATTATCACTTTCGACGCACATGACCCGCAGATTCAGAATGCCACCCCACTTCACGTATTTGAGACTGTTCAGCCTTCTTATCAATTTATCAAGGCTCTTCTTAACCATGAGCAGGGACTTCATATTGACAAGGAGCATTTTATGATCATCAGCCCGGATGAGGGCAGCATGAGCCGTGCGATCTATCTTGCAAACATCCTGGGTGTTGATATGGGCATGTATTATAAACGCCTTGACTACTCCAAGAATGTAGGAGGAAGACATCCGATTGCAGCCTATGAGTTCCTCGGTCCAAATGTAGCAGGCAAGGATATGATCCTGATTGATGACATGATCTCTTCTGGTGACACTATCCTGAAGATTGCTTCTCTTCTTAAGGACAGGGGTGCCGGCAGAATTTACCTTTGCTCCACTTTCGGTCTGTTTACAGACAACCTTAAGAAATTCGATGAAGCACATGCTGCTGGCGTGTTTGACAAGCTTCTCACTACCAATATGGTATATCAGTCTGAGGAACTTCTTGCAAAACCATATTACATTTCCTGTGATATGAGCAAATACATCGCACTGATCATTGATACCCTGAATCATGATACGTCTGTAAGCCATCTGCTGAATCCAGTTGACAGGATTAAACGCTGTGTAAACAAATATATGGCACAGTATGAGAAATAAATAAAATAATTTGAGGCTGACCCTTCCAGGTGTCAGCCTCTTGTTTTGTTATCATTTATTCGTAACTGTTCAGTACTTTCACAGTTACATGCTTCGCGATCACTTAACATTCACTGTAACAGTTTTCTAAAAAAATGTCAGCCATATCCTTATTATTGGTAAAAAAGCAGCACCTGTCTGGGCTGTTTTTTTCAGCCACCTGAAAACTGCCATAAGCTTATCCCTGATTTTTCCCATGGAAAATGTCATCCAAAATAACCGGAAAGACAGTTTCATTCGTGAACAGCTCAGCAGCAGCCATCTGAATAGAAAAATACAGCATTTCAAGATTTTCCTTTTCCAGATTTTCTGCCAAAACAGTTCCCTCTTCCAGACACAGTTCCAAACTCTGTCCCTCATCTCCATAGAACTCTATATATTTTCCATCTGTAAGTTCCCCTGAAAATTTGGGATGCCCGTATCCGAATCTTTCTGCCTTTCTCAAGATAAATACTGCGTGACAGCTCTTTAATGGTATCCATAGCCAGGTTCAAGGACTGTGTTTCCAGATCTTCAGAAGTAGGAAGTGACATTTCCAGCTCAAATTCCTGATATTCGCTCTGCAAATTCGTAAAAGCAGTCAGTTTCTCACCGTAAATTCCATCAATATCTTCTTTACTGGATTTCAGCTTTTCCTGCTGTGACTGCAAATACACTTTTTTTTCTTCTTTAGCTTTACAAACTCCATATGCAGCTTTCTTCGTGCAGTAAGTGTATAAACCATTGCCACAACAGCAGCAATGATGCATACATCCATTCCTATTTTAGACATCTCATCAGTTAACTGAAATCTTCCAACAATACCTATAATTCCCACAATAACGGCCAGAATACCTGCTATCACCATTCCCAGATTCTTTTTTTCTATAGTCTGCAGCTGTTCTTCAATCACAGTGGCTTCTTCTTTCCTTGCTGCAGAATAAATTTTTTGCCTGCGCCTGAACCACCTGCCCCTTCTGGTCCCGTAAGTCCATCCAGATCATTCTGCAGACTTTCCAGTTTCTCTCTCAGTTTTTCTACTGTTCTCTCTGAACTGCTTTCCTGCCACGTTCTTTCTGGTGAGATATCCCTTGTCGCCACATCTTCAGCATCTGCTCCGTTCTTCCAAGATCCACCAGACCATCTCCGCTTTTGCGGAGAACAGACAGTTTATTCTGTAGTTCCCTTTGCCATTTCCCTGGAAGAACTACCGCTAAGTGATTCTACCATAACAGTATTGTCGAACAGATTCTCACTAAATCCCCCAAGGATCCTCTCGAGGGCTCCATTTTCCCCCATTTAAAATTTCTCTGGTATCTTCACAGAACAGCTCACAATTATGGATTCCTGCCCCTGTTTCCCGCGTCAGGCGGTAATCTTTTCCATTGTGCTGAAACCATATAGTTCCACCATATTTTTCCCGGAAGCTTCAGTTCCTGCTTTTTCATAAATTCCATTCTTTTCCTGCATTTCCTCAGCACTCCAAAGAACATGCTCTTCACAAAAAGATAAACACAATATTCTTTTCTGTTTCATTTCATTCCATAGAGCACATTTACTCCGGATATCAATTCTATGTCTTTTTTCCCGAAGCCCACCAAAATTATTTATTAATATGCGTTTAAAAATCATATAACCTTATTCCCTCGCACATACATCTCAATTTTACACTGCAATACATATTTTCTGTTACTATCTGCTCTGTGTCAGCTGGAATGTCTTGTCTCCAGCAGTGCCTGCAAACCATAGTACAGGGCCTTATCTTCCACTGTATTTCTGTTTTTTTCCATAAAAAAGCAGATATAATCTCCTATCAAAGTTCCGGCATATTTTTTCTGCAGTTCTTCCAGATCATAAGCAGGTCTGGTCTCATCCAGTACTTCCGTAATATTTCCAAAGGATTTCAGTTTTTCCGGAATCAGAAAAAGCTCTGGTTTTCTTTTCCCCTTGAAGAATTACACGATATATATTCAGTCCGCCTTTTTTATATATCTCATCCTTCAAAGCTTCTTCAATAGATAGCTGGGTGCTTTCTTCATTTACATTGAGAAGAAGCTGACTATAGGTTCGAATAGAAAACGGCACAAATCTGGTTTTCACTTTTCCATTTTCAATTCTTCCCTCAATATAGCCATGCGCTCCCAGATCATTGCTTTCAATTGGCTCAGGAGCTCCGCTGTAAGCAGCCACATCTCTTATTACGCTCTGTGGAGTATGGAAATGCCCCAATGCAATATAATCAAAACCTGCTCCTACAAGTGCAGCTGTATTTAACGGGCAATGGCTTTCATCACCGCCATGAGCTATAAGAATATGCACTCCATTATTTTTTTCACAGGGCGTACGCCATCATACAAGGGCTGTCTGATCTGTGAATGTTCATAGCTCATTCCATAAACATATACCTCGAATTGCGTATCTTTCACACAGGTTACCTTCTCTTCTGGAAAAAAAAGTCACATTCGGTGCCCAGGTGAAAGTTCTGTAAAAAGAATTTTCTTTCAGATAATCCCTTTCTCCTGCCATTAAATATACCCTTGTTTCCGGTATTCCGGAAAATAAATCGTTTACTTCTTTCAATTCATATGGAAGTGGCTGACGATGGAACAAATCTCCGGCTATAAATAACAAATCCACCGGATTCTCGCGGATACCCGCAATAACCCGGCGGAATGTTTCCCAGATTTCATTCTCCCGCTTGTCGCTCCATGGGCAGCCTCTGTCAGGCACTGCACCAAGGTGTACATCTGCAAGATGAATAAATCTCATTCTTTTACCTCATTTTATAAATCACAGTTTTTAACAGTTCTTGGGAATGGAATTACGTCGCGGATGTTGCCCATACCTGTCAGGTACATTACGCAACGTTCAAATCCCAGTCCAAATCCTGAATGACGTGTGGAACCATATTTACGGAGATCCATATAGAACTGATAGTCTTCTGCTTTCAGTCCCAGCTCATCCATACGTGCTTTCAGCTTATCGTAATCATCCTCTCTCTGGCTTCCACCAATGATCTCACCGATTCCAGGTACCAGACAGTCCATGGCAGCAACTGTCTTGCCATCCTCGTTCTGTTTCATGTAGAATGCCTTGATCTCCTTCGGATAATCTGTCACAAATACAGGTTTCTTGAAGATTTCTTCTGTCAGATAACGCTCATGCTCTGTCTGAAGGTCGCATCCCCAGAATACTTTGTAATCGAATTTGTCATTGTTTTTCTCCAGAAGTTCAATTGCTTCTGTATAAGTCACATGACCAAACTCAGAGCTTGCCACATGGTTCAATCTGTCAAGAAGTCCTTTGTCCACAAAAGAATTGAAGAAGTTCATTTCCTCCGGAGCATTCTCAAGAACATAACGGATCACATATTTCAGCATGTCCTCTGCAAGATCCATATTGTCATTCAGATCGGCAAACGCACATTCCGGCTCGATCATCCAGAACTCAGCAGCATGACGGGTTGTATTGGAGTTCTCAGCACGGAAGGTCGGTCCGAATGTATAAATATTGCGGAATGCCTGTGCATAAGTCTCGCCGTTTAGCTGTCCACTTACTGTAAGATTAGTTTCTTTTCCGAAGAAATCCTGAGAGTAATCAATATTTCCCTTATCATCTGTAGGAATGTTATTCAGATCCATGGTAGTTACCTGGAACATCTCTCCGGCACCCTCGCAGTCGCTTCCTGTGATCAGCGGTGTATGCACATAAACGAATTCTCTCTCCTGGAAGAATTTGTGTATTGCATATGCACAGAGAGAACGTACACGAAATACTGCCTGGAATGTGTTTGTTCTCGGACGGAGATGTGTGATGGTTCTTAAGTATTCAAGGCTGTGACGTTTCTTCTGAAGCGGATAATCAGGTGCGGAATTACCCTCTACTGTAACTTCTGCTGCCTGGATCTCAAATGGCTGTTTTGCCTGTGGAGTTGCTACCAGAGTTCCCTTTACAATAATCGCTGCGCCTACATTCAGTTTGGAAATCTCAGCAAAATTGTCCATTGTATCATGGTAAACGATCTGAAGGGTCTCAAAATATGTTCCATCATGGAGAACAACAAATCCAAACTTGGAATCACGAACGCTTCGTACCCATCCGCCTACAGTGATCTCCCTGATCCAGGTATTTATCCTGTTCTCTGTAAATCTCTTTTTACTGTTGTAAGTTTCATAATTAGTTCCTCTTTCTCCTCATTTTTCCAAACACTCATTTCTCTATAGTATAGACTATTCCTCTTATTCGCGCAAGGATATTTTTCCAGGGAATAAAAAGAAGATCCTGTCTGTTAAGCTTCGACACTTTTGGACAAAGATCTTCTCTTCTGTAAGTATTTTCCTATTGCAAAGTTGCCTCATTCTCAGTATTTCTCTGAACGTTTAATGCAATATAAGATAATCCAGACAATACTTAAAAATTCGTTTGTAGGTCTTGGTGGTGTAATGAAGTCCATCATCGTCTGGCAGATCAACTCCAGTTCCACTAATATTGGTACCATATCCATTCTCCATCAGATAAGAATACGTATCAATATATTCGAAAGTGCTGCCAAGAGCACTACCCACAACAGAATTGAATTTGCGGATTACTTCTTCTTTTCGGATTGCATTTTTACCAAGATATTCGATTGTCTTACTGTTCACCGGATTCACCGACATAAAGAACAGCTTGCAGTTCTTTTTCTGTAAGCTCTCAGCAATCTCCTGATAATAAGAAATATAATCATACATATTTCCAGGATCGTTTACTCCCAGATTAAAAATAACCGCAGTCGGTTTCAACACGGAATAATTCTCTTCTGCAATAGAAAGAATCGTATTCATTCCCTGAGACTTCAGCCATTCAAGACCCTTTACCCTCTTCGTATACAAAATCAATATCACGCAGCAGATTCGACTCATCATACCCTGAATTTAAATTTTGCAGCGTTCTCTGCATACGATTGGTCCGGGAGTCTCCTACAAAAAATAATGTGATTGTACCCCCGGCTGCTTCCATTTCCAATTTTCCAGCTGCTTGCGGATTGCAGAAGCTCTGAAAGAGTCAGGTCTTCCTCAGCGGAACGGTTAAACACAACTGCATACAGCTTTATGTTGCTGTTTACTGTAATAGTATCACCGGCTTCATAACGCGGTGCTGTGCTTTTTCCTAACTGGATATCCCACCCCATAAAGGTGTATCCGGATGCATTTCTTACAGACGGCAATGTATAAGAACTTCCAGATGCTACATTCTCTGTCTTGTAAACGGTTCCATCATTCTTGCACAAAACCACCGTAAATGTTGTATCAGACTCGTAAACAGCATATAATTTTATATTTTTTTTTTGATTCGAATCTTCTGTCCCTCTGTATACGCCGCTTGGGAAGCATTCTTTTTTTAGTACTCCATCCAACTGCCTTATAGCCGCTTTTTTGTGGAAGCTCTGGCAAGGTAAGATATCCGTTTTTTGTAACAGCTTTGTTTAGATTCTTAAATACTGTACTGGTGCTTCCGGTATTATCATAGAAATAAACTTTATATATACCAACTTTTTTACGCACCGCGTACAGATTTATATTCTTTTTCAGACGTATTTTTTTCCCCGCGGCATATACCGCTTTGGTATCGTTTTTCTGAGTGGACCAGCCAAGATTTTTGTATCCGGTAATTGCAGGAACTGCCGGAAGCTTAATTTTTTCCCGGCACTTACCTTTATACGCAGCTTGAATAGGATGTTTTTCCACTTTGATTCCAGAATCTGACAACTACGTTCTTAGTGGCCGCCTGTACAGACTGAACACCACTAATCCCAATTTTTCCATCATTTCTAAATGAAACTCCGAACAAAATCAACATTGTGGCCAACAGAACCCGGAAAATCCTATTTTTTCTTTTTTGTTTTATTTTTCATAGGCACTCCTCTGCTTTTTAATGTCTCTCCTGCTTTCATCATCTGCACAGAAAATAAATAGTTCTTATTTCATCTTCTGTGCTGTCTTCAGTATAATCAAACGGACACATTCTTTCAACCCCAAAAAAGATTGTCTTTATGATTTGGTTACAAATTTTCAATAAAACGCATAAATGCAGCTCTGCCCTCTCCTGTACATTTGTAAACACCAGCATCTTCCAGCACGTGAACAAACACATTTCCAACTTCTTTATGAAGAACCTCTTCAATATTGTCTTTATCAAGATGATCGTACTTCGGAAGGAATTCTTTTACCCACTGCGCATGTTTTTCAATCTTCTCATTAGAAGCAACATCCTTGCCATCCAGAATATATTCCTCCAAAAGCTCCAGTTCTTCTTTTTAGTCGTGCAGGGAGAACTGCCAAGCCCATAACCTCGATCAGACCGATATTCTCCTTCTTAATATGATGGTACTGTGCATGCGGATGATATACGCCAAGAGGATTTTCTTCTGTGGTAATATTGTTTCGCAGAGTCAGATCCAACTCATACATATCACCTTTTTACGTGCAATCGGAGTGATCGTATTATGAGGTTCACCATCCGTTTCTGCAAAAATGAATGCAGCCTCATCTGTATAGCCTCTCAAACCTCCAGACATGAGTTGCCAGATCTCAGGCGCTTCTCATCTTTATGACGGATACGAAGTACAGACAGCGGCCATTTTACAATACCAGCCTCCACATCCTCATAGCCCGGAATAGTTACATATTTCTCAATTTCAGCCTTTGCCATAGCAAACGTATAATGGCCGCCCTGGAAATGATCGTGACTGAGAATAGAACCTCCCACAATCGGTAAGTCTGCATTTGACCCCAGAAAATAATGTGGAAACAGCTTCACGAAATCAAACAGCTTGATAAATGTGTTTCTCTCGATTTTCATTGGAGTATGCTGGCAATTAAATACAATACAATGCTCATTGTAATATACATACGGAGAATACTGGAATCCCCACGGACTGTCATTGATTGTGATCGGAATAATTCTGTGATTCTGTCTTGCCGGATGATTTGCACGGCCTGCATATCCTTCATTTTCCGGACAAAGGAGACATTTTGGATAGCTGCTTGATTTGATAAGCTTTGCCGCAGCAATAGCTTTCGGATCTTTCTCTGGCTTAGAAAGGTTGATTGTAATATCAATTGCTCCATAAGGAGAATCCACAGTCCATTTCTGGTCTTTCTTTACACGATAGCGACGAATATAATCACTGTCCTGGCTTAATTTATAGAAGTAATCTGTTGCTTCTTCCGGAGATTTCTCATATTTTTCCCAGAAAGACTTCTGTACCTGAGCCGGGCGGGGCATAAGACAGTTCATTAATCTTGTATCAAACAGATCTCTGTAAACCACACTGTCCTGAATCAGACCACGTTCTACAGCTTCGTCTAACAGTTCTTTCAGAACTTCTTCCAGATTAATATCAGAATATTCCTCTGCCGGTTCTGTGTATTCATCTTCTTTAAAAACATCAAGAAGAAGATTTGTTGTATAGTTTTTCTCACAGGCAGGAGTCAGCCCTGTCTCAATTCCATACTGTACCAGTTTTTTAATACTTTCGCTTAGCATTTTTCTGTCCTTTCCTGTTGCTTTATTTTTTAACAGTCTGTCCTCCACCACAGACAGACTGTTAACCACCACTTTGCTGCATCTTTCACATCCAGCATTTTTTGCATACATGTTCAATATCGGACTGTACCGGCGTTCCCAACAGCCACTTTAAAGCTTCAGTTTCTCAACATAACTTATAAAAATATTGCCGGCCTTTTCAAACAGCTCCGTACTGTCATTCATACCGTAAGGATAAGTTTCCCCTTTCTGCGGATCGTACAGATATGTGTTATATTCATCATATCCAATGATCACAACACTGGTATTATCCCCGGTCTTGGCAATTACCGGACGCTGGGCGCTGACCTCATATAAGACACTGTCTAATGTACAACCAGACAAATCAATGATAGTACCCTCATCCCCAAGAGCCTCCTGCAGTGCTGTAACATCCAGGGATGCACTCTTCATTGCTTCCGGCACATCCTCCAGATTAAGAGTCAGCTTTGTCTTCTTATTTCCACGCTCCCATACATACTGCTGAGCACGATTCAGCACAACACCAGTCTGATCATCTGCTCTTTGAAGCGCAAGTGCAGGATCTGTGAATGTACTGTCCAATCCTCCTTTTGCATAAACATAATAAATATCTTCCTCAGGAATCTGCGTATCCAGAATAATACGGTCATCACCTATATTTTTCATTTTTGCATAAACAACTAACGGTTCCTGAATTTCAGGCGTTTCAGTGAGAGCCAGTCGTATCTGAGTTCCGGTTCTGGAATTTGTCACAAGTTCCACGGATACAGTATTGGTCGAGGCTTTGGAATTATTCAGAATATTATCCTTGCTTACTGCTTTGTATCCTTTTTTTGTCTTCTTGGACAACTGAAATTCCATCATAGTGTTTCCCATGGTAATATCAGTTACATACAATCCATCCTGATGATATTCTTTTTTCAAAGTTCCATCAAATCCTTCAATACGGACCGTATGAATCCCCGTAGTCTCATGACCATTATCGTCTGCGATCACATCTCCATCAACTACGATTCCATAAACAAGATCTTCATTCATAAATCCATTCAGCACTAAAGACTGTCCTGAAGATGGTGCAAGACTCCTGGTTTCTAATGTTTCAAAATCTATTTCTTTTTTATATTTCCGGCGCTTTCACCTTCCTGAATGATCCATGCAGCATGTGCACCTGTATCCGAAACAGCAAAGTCATCTTTTTTAATTCCTTCCTCAAGAACCTCACTGGTACCATCTGAAATGTTTATCTTATAAAGCTTATTTGCAAATAAAAGGTAAAGAGCATTTTCTGTACTGACATAGGATAATGTTCCAAGATCTTCCTTCAGGAACTCGTAGGATTCTGTACTTGGTATGAATACTTTTTCTTCCACCACATTCTGATCATTGCTGTAATGATATACACAAACACCACAGTATCCTTCCCGAACGCCTCTGTTCATATATCCATAAAGAACAAAGTCCACATCTCCGTTATCTTCCACACGGATGATCTTTATATTATGCTGGTATCTGGAATCCTGAAATCTCCATCCGTTTCTTTGCGAAAACTGAAAATTCTGGAAAATTTTCCATCATCGGAGAATAAGACCATAAATCCCCTTCCTGAACGAAAGCAAGAACTCCTGCGTTTTCATTCATCATATATTCCACATTTTTGTCTCTGACTCCAAGTAAAAGCCCCTTGTCGGAAATGCTGATGGAGCTTTCCTCAAATACCTGTGATGCACTTCGTTTAAAATCCAGAAGCATGATTCTGGTTTCAGTATAACGCATCCGGTAAAATTCTGTCACATCATAGATTTCCTGGTTTCCATTTTCATCCAGTGCCGCAATCTGATATTCAACAGAAAGACTGGCTGTGGTTTCATTAATATCCTTCACTACAGGAATTCCCTTTCTGTAAATCTGAGGGTTCAGATTGCCCCAGCTGATCTGGGCAAATGTAGAATTGATATTAATATCTGTATAGTTGGTAGACGTACTGGATGTATCTGATTCCAGGTAAGCAGTCAAATCCTCGGCGGACGCTTTATCCAGACATTTTTCGTAAAAGCTCGACGCAAACTTCACATACTGAGCAGCATTCACATTGGATCTGGAAACTACTCTTGTATAATAATAAGCTGTTCCCTTATTTGTCTCAAGAGATAATTGCAAAGAATACTCCTGGTTCATCAGAAGATCACTGCTCAGCTTAATTGTTGTTGTCAGATAGCTGTCCTGTTTATCCAGACTTTTAATCTTACGGTTTTCCAGTACCTTACTGCCATCTGAAGTACGTATCTCATAGGAAAGGCTTTTCACCTTTGTATCATAGGCATTTATGACAAAGGACAGTTCCTTGGATGTATCAATAGGCGTCACACTGTCCCTGGTAAAATCAGACTGCATAGGCTGTGCATATCCATACATCCGGTTTGCATAATTCCCATCAAAATCAACCATTACCTCCGGAAAAACCGGATCATTCATATCAGAGCGGTCATCCGTAGTCTCACTATTCAGCAGGAACGAACTTCCTGCCACGCCGAGAACAAAAACAAACAGGAGAATCACTGCTCTGCGTAAAAATTTAATCATTCTTTCTCCTCTTAACTCTCTGATTGTACCTCCCCTTCACGGTACAGAAGTCTTTCCAGTGTAGGATTTATATGCAGTTCCTTCATAAGCTGCACTGTACTCTTCATATCTTTTGGTTTGCCTGTCTTTACAGCACGGATCAGCAAATTCTTGGGTGTATGCTCCATATCAATAAATTCCAGAATCTGAGTTTCGTATCCCATACTTTCCAGCAGATTGGCTCGAATTCCATCTGTCATCAAAGCAGCCATTCTCTCCTTAAGAATTCCATATTTCAGTACAGGCTCCAGCATTTCATTTTTAATCTGTTTATTAACTTCATGCTGACAGCAGGGTACGGAAAGAATGACTTCAGCTCCCCATTCCACTGCCTTGGCAAGTGCATAATCGGTAGCTGTATCACAGGCATGCAAGGTTACTACCATATCAACAGAAGAAACACCTTCATAATCAGCAATATCTCCCTGATAAAAATGCAGTTTTTCATATCCATACTTTACTGCAAGATGATTACATTTCTCAATTACATCTGTTTTCAGGTCAAGACCTATGATATTTACATCATATCCTTTTAGTTCTCTTAAATAATAATACATGGCAAATGTAAGATAGGACTTTCCGCATCCAAAATCAAGAATGGTCACTTCCCGCTGTTGATCCAGTCTTGGAAGAATGTCCTGAATAAATTCCAGAAATCGATTGATCTGTCGGAACTTATCGTATTTTTGGGTAATAATCCTGCCTTCCTTATTCATAACACCAAGATCAACAAGAAAGGGGACTGGAATATTTTCCTTAAGTATGTACTGCTTTACACGATTGTGGGCCAATATCTGCGTGCCCTTGCTGAAAGTCTTGTCCTTTCCGAAAGCCAGACCTTTTCCATTTTCGGGATGACGTCTGGTCTTTATGGTCATCTTTCCTTTTTTGCTTACCAGAATAGTTCCATCCAGCGCCATCCCACTTGCCTGAAGCTGAGAAAAATCATGCTGCAGCCCCGCTTTTAAATATGAGATCAGTTCCTCTCTGGAATAATTTTTTATGGAGCACCTTCGTCCCTACAGTTTCAGAAGCCTGATAAACCACCTTCCCCGGCTTTCTACCGGGCGTATTTTTACTTTGGATGGTCCGTCCCCTCTGCTGCCGCTTAGGATAGCTTGACACAGCTGTTCATTTATCTGTTCCTCTAAATATTCATCTATTGTTTTCATTTTTATTATAATTATTTTCTTTCATATTATGTAATCGTTACTGTTAACTCCGCTCACAGCAACCTCTAATTGTCATTTTGATGCGTCTTATCTGTAAAAATCTCCCCTGCATCTTCTTCGTCGGCATCTTCTTCGTGATATTTCATGAAAAAAGAAGCACTTCTACCAGATCACCAAGAAGTCCATCAGACATTGCTTCCATATCAGCCTCTGATTTTACTTCATCCACGATCTTCCTTCCAAGGTGATACAACATAAACCTGTCAGGATATTCATCGTAAAGCCGGCTGCCTTCATAATCCTGAAGATCACATTCTTCTTCCACTTTTTCCTGTATCTTTCTGGCAGTGTCCGGATAGTAGGATTTCATCAGAAAAAATTCCTCTTCTTGTTCCTTTTTCTCCCCGGTAGAGCAAAGGGATTTGCATAGCTTGTGTAAAATGGATAAAAATCTTTATATATCATATCAGCAATTTCGATTCCTTTTTCCATTTCACTCCCGTCATTATATGCAAAAAAAGCTTCCGTTTTTCGGTCAATTGCACCATTTTTCAAATACGCGCCAGCATATTTAAAGTAAGCCTCACACTATGGTCAACAGCTGCTTTCTCAAATTCGCTGTAATCCATCTGCGCACTTCCATCAGCCTTATCAGAAATAGCACGGACAACCAGAAACGGAATTTCATTCTGCCTGTCCAATGGCTGCACCTTCCATTTCAGTCGCATATGCTGAAAACTCTGATACAATTCGATTCTTAACATCCTGATCGCAGACAAACTGGTCTCCAGAAGCAATTCTTCCTTCAAATACACTGATATCCGGATTTACTTCCTTACATACTTCTGCAGCAAGTCTGCGGAGATTATCATCTGCATTAAAGAAAAATACAGGCATTTGCGGAATCTGTCCCTTGCGGTATCCAAACTGGTAGCATCCATATCATGATGCAAAACATCTGTGGAAAGAACAATATCCCCAATATTAATATTTTTTTATTTAAGCTTCCTGCAATTCCTGTATTAATGATCGCATCTACTGAAAATACATCTGCCAGAATCTGAGCACAGATACCAGCATTTACCTTGCCAATTCCGGAACGCACTACAACAACCTTTTTTCCCAGCAAGTATTCCCTCATAAAAATCCATGGAAGCTTTTTTTATAATTCGTACATCTTCCATTTTTTCTTTTAAAATCGCAACTTCAACTTCCATTGCGCCAATAATACCAATTGTTTTCATTTAGCATTCTCCTCTGTTTTTGAAAGTTAACTGCTTCTTCATCTGACATTATACCAAAACTTCTTGCTATATCCAACTTAAATTTGGCATGGAAACTTATAATATCTTCTGCTATAATGAGAGAAGGTGCAAAGCTATTGCTGTTCATAACCTGACCAGCGTTCCTGAGCTCCTGATTTTACATAACGATTGGAGGAAAAAACAATGGAATATAAAACAAAAGGTGTTTGTTCTATGGCAATTCAATATGATATTGATGATGAACAGAAAGTTCACAATGTGAAATTTATTGGTGGATGTTCTGGAAATACACAGGGAGTTGCCAAACTTGTAGAAGGTATGCCGGCGAAAGAAGTAATTGCACGCCTGGAGGGAATCCAGTGTGGACGCAGACCTACTTCATGCCCTGACCAGCTTGCCACTGCTTTAAAAGAAGCGATTTCATAATTACTTCCCCGATTTTTGTCCCGGGGATTTCTTTTTCAGACTGTAACACTTACCCATCAGTTCTGTCCCATTTATCACATAAAGATTGGACATCCCTTGAAAACTTCTCCAGATCTTTGTTTGCACAGCCCTCGTTTTTGCGTATGACGGAAAGCAGTCTGTATCCAAGCGCAAGCAGCTGTATACCTTTGCAGCCTTAGATGCTTTTTGTAACGCAGCAGGCTTCTGTATCTTAACGCCCTCTGCCTCGTACAGAAATTCGCCTTCAGCCAGATCAAATTCTGTTCCACTGAATGGCGCATATGCATCATAGTTCATCTCATCACGCAGTCTTGCAGCAAACAGTTCTGTCACAGTATCCTCGCCATGAGTAACAAACACTTTCTGAGGCTTTACTTCAAATGCTTTTATCCAGTCAACCAGACCATTTACATCTGCATGGCCACTGATTCCCGGCATACGGCAGATTTTTGCTGCAACATGCACCGGTTCACCAAAGAGTTTTATTTCCTGAGTTCCTTCCAAAAGGGCGCGTCCCGGAGTTCCAACAGCCTGATAGCCCACAAAAAGAATGGTGCTGTCCTCCCGCCACAGATTATGTTTCAAGTGATGTTTAATTCTTCCTGCATCACACATTCCACTGGCAGAAATAATCACCTTACAGTCATCATCGAAATTGATTGCTTTTGAGCCTTCACTTGTTACGGATATCTTCAAACCAGGAAAGCTAAGAGGATTGATTCCTTTTCGAATAAGTTCCAGAGCCTCGTCATCAAAACAATCATATTTATGAATACCGAAAATATTTGTTGCTTCATTTGCAAGAGGGCTATCTACAAACACTTTAAAATTATCATGCCCGTGAATAAGGCCTTCTGCTTTTATCTGTCTGATAAAATACAGCATCTCCTGCGTTCTTCCCACTGCAAAAGAGGGAATTACCACATTACCGCCCCGGTCAAAGGTCTCCTGAATGACATCTGCCAGAAGGCGCACATAATCTGGTCTCTCTCCGTGGCTCCGGTCTCCGTATGTGGATTCCATTACCACGTAGTCTGCTTTACTAAAATAGGCAGGGTCTTTTTTATAAGCGGCTGATTTTTGTTTCCTATATCTCCCGAAAATACAATTGTTTTTTCAACTCCAGCTTCACAGATATTCACCTCAATACTGCTTGATCCAAGAAGGTGACCTGCATCAATAAACTTTACTCTCAGCCCCTCGCCAAGAATTATTCCAGTCTCATATGGACAGCCTACAAAATTACGAATAACCCCTAATGCATCCTCCATGGTATAAGCTGGAACAAATTCAGGCTTCCCCTGACGTTTTGCCTTGCGGTTACGCCATTCTGCCTCAAACATCTGGATATGGGCACTGTCACGGAGCATAATATCGCAAAGATTACAGGTTGCCTCTGTGGCATATACAGGTCCTTTAAAGCCTTTTGCGTAAATAGCAGGAAGATTTCCGGAATGATCCATGTGTGCATGTGTTAAAAGCACAAAATCTAATTCTCCCGGAGGCACAGGAATATCTTTATTTTCATAATAATCGTCCCTGTTCCATTCCACAGTCTACAAGAAACTTTTTTCCTGCTGCTTCCAGGTAATAGCAGCTCCCGGTAACTTCATGTGTTGCTCCAATAAAAGTGATCTTCATACAGGTTCCCCCCTTTTACCCGAACTCTTACTTATATTACATATATTTTTCTGTTTTTATGGCATAACATCTTCACTATTTATAATATGCTGAACAGAGCTGACAAATTTCGCTGAATCAGCCTGGCTTGCCATACTTCCGGCAAGAATACCGATTGCAGCAAGAATTGCAATCCCTGCTGCCTTTCCATATTTGTACCAGGGTTTATTTTCTTCTTTTTCAAACTGACGTAGCTTATCAGAAAATCCTGCAATAAAATCAATTTCCTCAGCTGAACTTTCTGTTGATTGAGCATCTTTTAAATTTTCCTCTTTGGACGCCTCGTTCCGGAATCCTGGAAACTTCACTATTTCAGCAGTCTTTGTATCATTATTCATAGCTTTTACAGAATTGGCCTCATTTATTTTATCTTCATCCAGTTTGCCTTCTGCTTTCATTTTCTTTAAAAACTGCTGATACGCCTCATCCAGTTCCTCATCCGAAATCTCAAAATCATTTGCAGCATTTCCAAGAAGACTTTCTTCTATCATTTTTGCTTCTTTGATCATTTCAGTTTCTAACAGACTGTCGGTTTTCTCTCCTATCTTTTTTTTTTTTGTTCATTTTTTTCTCCCAGATTTTTTCTTTTCTTGACAATTCCCTTTTAGGGGTTCATATTTATTAAATAGGTCGCTATTCACAAAGTGAACTGTAACTATTAAACACTTATTCAGGGAGGATCCTATGAAACATATTGTCCTTACCGGCGGTGGTACTGCCGGACATGTTACCCCGAATATTGCTCTGATTCCCGCTTTACAGGAAAAAAAGGTTATAAAATTCTTACATCGGCTCCTACAATGGTATTGAAAAACAGCTTATTGAGGAGCTTGGTATTCCTTACTATGGAATTGCTTCCGGTAAATTAAGACGATATTTTGATTTGAAAAACTTTTCCGATCCATTCCGCGTCGTAAAAGGCTATTTTCGGGCTAAAAGTCTTATGAAAAAAAATTAAAGCCTGATGTAGTATTTTCCAAAGGTGGCTTCGTAACAGTACCAGTGGTAATTGCCGCAGGCAAACGCCACATTCCGGCAATCATTCATGAATCTGATATGACTCCGGGACTTGCTAATAAGCTTTGCCTTTCTTCCGCCACAAAAGTCTGCTGTAACTTTCCAGAAACTGTAAATAATCTTCCAAAAGATAAGGCAGTTCTTACAGGTACTCCTATTCGTCAGGAGCTTCTCCATGGTAATAAAGAACACGCTCGCGCATATTGTGGTTTTACTTCAGATAAACCAGTTCTTTTTTGGTAATCGGCGGCAGTCTGGGTGCTGCTTCTGTAAACGAAAATGTACGAAAAATTCTTCCTGAACTGCTGAAAGAATTCCAAGTTATTCATATTTGCGGCAAGGGAAAAACGGATGAAAGTATCCAGTTGACAGGTTATGTCCAATATGAATATGTTCAGGAACAGCGTCCTGACATGTTTGCATTGGCAGATGTAGTAATCTCTCGTGCAGGAGCTAATGCTATCTGTGAACTTGCCGCACTTTCAAAGCCAAATCTCTTAATTCCATTGTCCGCAAAGGCAAGCCGCGGTGATCAGATTCTCAATGCCCGCTCCTTCGAGCGCCAGGGTTACAGCATGGTACTGGAGGAGGAAGAAGATTACAGAAGCGTCTCTCTTAGAGGCAATCCGTAAACTCTATCAGGAACGTAATAAATATATTGCGGCTATGTCGGCTGGCAAAAACTTAAATTCTATTCAGCATATTGTGAATCTCATTGAAGAATGTATTCATTCCTGATTTTACACTGCATACCTCTGTTATTTAACAGAGGTATGCTTTTTAATTTTACTCTTTTTCCAGTCTTAAGATTTCTGCTAAAAGCCATTTTCTGGCTCTAAGTACTCTGTTATTTACATTGTTTCTTGTATAGCCAAATTCGCGCGCTACTTCTTCAGTAGATACACCTTCCATTACAACTCGCATAAAAATCATATAGTTAATTAAATTTTTTCCGTCGCAGGCCTTCAAATGCCATTGATAAATATTTCTGTTTTTCCAGCCCCAGTAATGCCGCTTCTGCGCTTTCTGTAGTACGATACTGCAATTCAGCCACATCATTGTCAAACATTACTTCCCGCTTTACATATGATTTTCTCAGGTAGTCCCTTCCTTTATTGGTTGTTTTCCATACCACCAATGCGTGAAGCTTTTCTTCGCTGGAAGCATCCAGTCTCTCTTTTTATTTCGTAAAAGTATGAAAATACCTCCTGTGTAACATCCTCGGCTGTAAAACGGCTTTGTACAATTCCATTTGCGATTTTAACAGAGACTTTATAATACCGTCTGTAAAATGTGTTAAATTCTTCGCTATTCATCTTGTGTACCCCGTTTTTCTAACAGCTTTTCAATTTCTCCAGGATTTCATTTTTTACCTCATCCGTTAAAGTTCCAGGTTTCCAGGTAATTCCCACCTGATCTCCTTCATATCTCGGAATCAGGTGCATATGAAAATGAAAAACCGTCTGTCCTGCCGGTTCGCCATTATTTTGTACAATGTTAAAACCATCGCACTTTAACGCCTCGGTCATTTTTGTAGCCATTTTCTTTGCCAGAATCATTGCTTTCGCAGCCATATCATCTGATATCTCATAAATATTAGCTGCATGCGCTTTCGGCAAGATCAAGGCATGTCCTTTGCTTGCAGGACCCAGATCCAGAATTACTCTGAAGTCTTCATCTTCATACAATGTTGCTGATGGAATCTCTCCGTTTGCAATTTTGCAAAAAATACAATCACTCATAGTCTTATCCTCCCAAATAGAATATATAAATTATACGTCTAATAATAGCGAAAATCACATTTTTTTCCAAAATTTTTTAAAAAATTTTTTGAACAGTATTTTTTATTTCTGTCGAATAATCTCGATTTTTTAAGTACGATTTTGTTTGTCATTTGTCCACTTCAATGATACACTTCACTTGAGGTGAGCTTATGAAAAATAATTTAATCTTAAACAAAAAACAGGATGAATTTCATCTGATACTATCACGATTTTCCCATGAGATACGCAATCCCATAGCACTTATTAACAGCGAGATTCAGATGATTGAAGACACACATCCTGAAGTTGTCTCATTTGATTACTGGAATGATATTACAGCTAATCTGGAGTATACCAAAGAATTGTTAAATAATCTTTCGGATTACAATAATGCCCATAAACTTGAACGGAAAAGAACTGCTTTTACTGCCTATCTTAAAGAAATTATTTCCAGTATCCAGCCCACTTACCAGTACCTGGGCATTACCTTAAAAACTGATATTTCGCCCTCACTGCCTGCCCTCTTTATTGATCCCGTTAAATTAAAGCAGGCTTTACTGAATCTGCTCAGAAATGCAGCAGAAGCAATTTCCAGTGCTGATGGAAAAGTGAAATTATGTGCTTTTTCCAGCGATCAAAGGGTACATATTGTCATAACTGACAATGGATGCGGCATACCGGAATCGCAGCTGAATGAAATTTTTACCCCATTTGTTACATTCAAAGAGGGTGGAACCGGACTGGGGCTGGCAATCACCAGAGAGATCATCCAGGCTCACAGCGGAAACATTTATGCAGAAATTGAATCCGATGGGGAAACATCCTTCCACATTGTTCTACCAGAAAAATTCCCCGGATGATAAAGAACTGCCGCCAGGATAAATCCACAAGCCATGCCGCCAACATGGGCTGCATTATCTACACCAGTACTTGTAAAACCGAAATACAATGAGAATCCGGCCATAATCACCATCTGTCGTACGGAAATATCCTGAATTCTTCCATGATTTCGAATAACTACATAGAGCATTGCTCCCATTACTGCAAAAACGGCACCAGAGGCACCAGCTGACACTGCATAATCCGCTGATTTCATTTCCATAATAAAAGAAAAAATATTTCCACCAAGACCGCCAAGAAGGTAAATTAAAATAAATTTAATCTTCCCTACAACCGGTTCCAGGCGCTGTCCCAGTACAAAAAGGACAAGCATATTATTGGCAATATGATAAATTCCAAAATGCAGAAACATACAGGTAAATAACCTGTATATCTCTCCATTCTCAAGAATCAGCGGTGGGTAGGCAGCCCCACATTCAATCATGTGAGCAGTGTTTTCTGATCCGCCGGTAAAATCAACAACAAGAAATATCAGTATATTCAGAAGTATAAAAAGAACCGTTATTGGTTCTTTTTTTATTTCTTCCACGCTATCACCTCGATATTTTCAGTCTACTTTCAAGACTGTTTTTGTTACTTTCTGATAATAGAATAAGTATAGCACAATTTCTCTGATACCTCAACAGATCAGACCCGGTAAATTTATAAATCTGTTATTTTATTTCAGAAACACATACCTGGCCTGCGCAAAGTCTATCTGATCCTGATCCTGAAGGCAATATTCCTCATCCCCTCTTAAAATTTTCCCATTTACAGATGTTCCATTGCGTGAGTTCAAATCTGTAAGATAATATTCTCCATCCCTTTTCCGTATCTTCGCGTGTATCCGGCTTACTGTAGGAAGATCGATCACCGCATCCGCTGCATTCTCCATTTTTCCAATTACCGTAAGTTCATTCTGAAGATAAATCGTAGCAAGTTCACCAGGTTCACGGCTTACAAGAGTTGCCGGTCCAGTAACAATATTCGCAGATAACACCACTGTTTCGCCGCAATTTTTTGTGATATTGATATTTTTTCTTTTTTTGGTGCAATACTTCTGCTGTATTTTGCATTGAAGTCGTGTTTCTTTCAATGCTATCTTTAAAGTTCACCTTATCTTTTCCCTGAGTCTTCACTCACTTTTTTTTATTTTCTCTTTTATTCTGTATTTCCAGATGTCCCTTTTTCTCATGTCTGATGCAATTCTTATTCTTTATAACGGACACACCCCAGGTACACAACATTCCAATTACCATAATCCCAGCTGCCACTCCCAGAATAACCTGCATAGATACCCTCGGCAGATACCCCAGTGTTTCTGCGGCCACAACCACCAGTGCAAAAAAACCAGCAGTTACACACCAAATCAAAAATCCTTTAGACGTACCCCAAACATCTTTTTTCTTTTTTTTCAGATAATTCTTCCTCCCAAAGCAACTCCTCCAGATGTTCTTCCTGAGGCTTTTCCTCTTTTGACTCCCCATAATTTTCAAACAGATCAATTTTCTCACTGCCATCTGAATTACACCTTTTTCTCTGTCATAGTGCCCGATTCCTGCAAAATTGAGGAACCAACTGTTTTTTTCTATTTCCTCTCTATCCTGATAAAGTTCCTTTTTATATATTCCAAATGAAAACTGTCTTCCAAAGCTCTTCTGTATATTCCATACCCAAGCATTACAGCCTTTGAGTCTTCATGATCCAGAATCGGAAGAATATACTCTGTCAGTTCCCCGAAATTTCTGCCTCACATCTTCATCATATCCAGGAAGATAGCAAAAATAGATCTGTCTCTTTTCCACATCTACATACATATACTCCGGCTTCAATACTAACCTGCATGGATTCAGCAAATATTCTGACATATCTTCCATCACCTGCACAAATCCACCCAGGATCATCTGAAGATCTTCGTAACCCATTTTCTTTTCTTCATAAAGAGAAAGCAAAGACTGTTTGGAGGTAATGTCATAACACACCATAAACTGTCCATCAACTCCCTGCACTCTGCATTTAAGAATAGATGGAATCGAATTGCCAACCAGCATTCTCATCTGATAAGAAGAAGTATCTGGTTCTTCATTTTCATACAGCACAAGATAATTTCCATTTATATCTCTTTTATATTCTGATTTCATTTTTTACCCCTTCAGCTTATTTGACACCTCAGAAAGTCCCTTTACTTTTCGGATCCAGGTTACCGGTTTTTTTATTACTTTTTACACTTCCCTTTACCTGCAAATGACTGTTAAATCCTCCATATAAGGAAAACATATCAAGATCATAGGTTACCTGCACTTTTTTACCTTCGCTGACCTGAAGTTTCAGGTTTTTACTTTCATAAAATCCGGAGTTCCCAAGTTCTTTTCCTTTTTTAATGCTTTATCACGACTTTTCCCTTCTGGCCGTGCCGTTTCCAGACTGCCGTCAAGAGCTGCTTCGTAAGCCGCGGCTGTGAGCCAGGCCTTATTATGTACGTAAAAAAAATATAGCAAATACAAAGTTATCGTCACAACCAACAAAAGCAGCGGCATTAAAAGTGCTGCTTCTATTGTCATGCTTCCCCTTTTCATTCTCTTTTTTCAATAAATCAAACCTCCAATATATCCCAACATAAGAAATGGAACGAAAGGCATCTCAGTCTTTTTTCCCTTTGCCTGATAGAAATAACACCACAATTCCCCAAAAACAGCAGCAAAAAAGTCCCAATAAAAATGCTGACAATAGTTCCTCAAAAGGCAGTACTGTCCCAAGCGACAGAAATAAAAGACCATCTCCCATCCCAACAGCGCCTTTCGAGATAATACTGAGCCCAATCACAGCTACCCCCATACAGACATTCCATACCAAATCCACACTCACAGTTCCAAGAAAGCAGGCTCTTATCATTCCCACAATTCCAAATACAACAATTGACAAAAGTGAAACTTCTCTTGTACGTATATCTTTCCAACTGTTAATTCCAAGAAATGCAAGAATGCAAATTCGTTCCATTATTTTATTCTCCTTCCATTTCTTCTTGTTAACCACATCGTTTACATGCATGCAGATTACCAGCTTCCGACTCTTTTACCAGACGTACGGACCTTTTCAAGCCGCTGCAATTTTTGTCATTATGATAGCGGTTTCCAGATTTTGTGATATAAACTGTACTTCCTGGAGCTTGCCCTCTACTGCAGCTTTCACATGCATGATATTTCTCTCCATTTTCATTTCGTCTGGAAGAAACACTTCCACCCGACACTTTAGTAACCGACAGATTGAGGTGACTGCAATTCAGCTTTTTGTGATACACCGAACCTGAAACCGTTACATACACCATATTTTCCGGTTTTTCATTCTCTTCACTATTCCCATTTCCTCTGTCCACGCCAGTCCAGGCATGAACCCTCACCTTGTTATACTGCCATTTAACCGGAAGCGGTATCAATCCGCCAATTGGCTTGTATTTGTAAACATCAGGGAAGCGTAATTTCTTCTACTCCGTCGCCTCCCACCACATACGCATACATTCCGGCTTCCTTTGCACTCTGGCACAGTTTGCTCAAGTGTTCCGTCTGAATTCTGTATACATCCATAAAATGTATCATTGTTACCATTCCAAAGAAAAAGAGTGGAAGGGCAAAGGCCGCTTCTATCGTAAGACTGGCTTTTTTTTACCTGCTCTTTTTATTTCTTTTCCAAAGGCGCACAAAGACACTTTTCCGAAAAAAGATTTCTGACAGAAAGCGGGGACTTTCTGACAGACCGGATTCCCAGAGAACTCTTCCTTCTTGTTCTGCTCCTCAGAGCCTGTATATCTTTTCTCTTTTTTCCTTTTTAATCAATTTTCCATCTCCTTTCCGGGAAAGCATCCTTCTGCGCCTTTCTTATATAGTAATATGGCAAAAGACGATCTATTTTCCAGCTAAATATAGTGATATTCCCGCGTTACGGTGAACACTTTTCTTTTATTTGCCTTTACATCCACAGAAGCCTCCAGTGCAGTAATGCAATGATCCAGACAAAATTCATTCCAGTCTTCCATCTCCCGAAACGAACTTTCAATCATATCCATACCCCCTTTAACTTTTTGTGTCTTTGAAGTTGTCAATAAAAATATCTGCAAATAATCCTCATAGGACAACCCGTTTACATCGTTTTGCCGGTCCGTATCCAGCTTATCTACCAATGCCGGCAGCCCCTGCAACGACAGCTGCCAATTAGAGGCATTCTTAGTTAAAGGCACTTTTCCGCCGGCAAATAGCTCTCTTACATCCAGAATGCTTTCAGCAAAAGCCCAGCATAGGATCAGCGCACCTTCAATCACCACAACTGCCGGTGGAATAAGAAATGCGGCTGCAATTGCCGCTGCCATGGCATGAATCTGCCCCATCATAAGCGCATCTGAAACCAGATATGCAACATTAAGTCCTTCCCGAACCATCAAAAGTTTTTTCGCTACATCTTTCAAATTTGCCTCATCACTGTTTTTTCTTTCCAATAATGTACTCAATCTGATAGCGCAAGCCGCTCTTTCCTGGTTCTATATAGTTTCCCAGTTTTTCCATGAGATATTGCTGATACAAAACCTGGGAGAGCATACTTCCATCTGCTTTTACGGAATCCTCCATTGCCAATCCTTTCAAGTTTTCTTCCTGAAACCAATTCTTTAGTTTTTACCTTTTTGTCAGAAACTTCTTTTCCAAAAGGGAGGACCAGATTCAGAAGTCCCATTTTTCGTACTTTTCGAATTGCTGGAATAGGATTTTCAACTTTTGCAGGAGGATTCTTTTCTGTCACAGACGGAAGCATTTTTCCCATCTGTAAACCCATCCTTGCCCATTCTGCTGTTCCTGTTTCTTTTTTTTTTTCTTCCAGCAAAGCCTGACTTTTTTGCTGTGCAGAGTCCATTTCACTTTCATAATTTTCAATGGTTCCTTTACTTTCTATCTCATTTCCTTGTCGTTCCGCTTCAATTGTCTTTTTCTGCATATCTTGAATTTTGTTTAAAAGGAGCTTTGCCCCATGGCTTCCAAGAGTTTCTTTCATGTATTGGACTGCCTGCTGATAAAAGACTTCACCTTCTGAATCTGTCATCAGAAGATAACCGGAAATGCCACCCTGCTGTACTGACAATTTCTGACTATTTTGCTTCATCACAGGCTTCATATAAGATTCCAGATTATCATATACAGAGGCCAGATTCATTTCCTTTCCCCACAGGCTCCGCCAACAGCGAACAAGTCAAAATCCTTTAAAAGGGACTTGTCATATTGTCCAAATAAAGAATACAGTCCAATATCCATCCCATTCAAAATCTGAGTTCTGGCCGCAGCCATTCTTGCTGACTCGAGTCCTGAGCTCAGCAGGGACAGAATAAGTCCAAGGGTTAAGGCCAGAAAAACAGTAATACTTCCTCTTTTTTACCATGGCGCACCTCTCCTTTTCAAATCATTTTGTTAGTTGGAAATCATTTAAATAGAATTACTTTGCTTTGTGATCTTTGACAGAATATTCTTCACAAGACTGGTCAACTGGTCTTTAAAAATCATGACCAGTGCAATAAGAACTACAAGGATCAGAATAATCTCCACAACCCCTACTGCATCTTCTTCCCACAAAAATTCTCTCATCAGTCTGCGCAGTTCGCTCATACTTCTCACATCCATCAGCCTGAAAAATTTCCTTTGGCACTTTTCTTTTTAAATATGAAAATCGGACTTCGGATTGGATTTATCCATAAAAGGACAGACAGGCCGGCAGCATAACAATAGCCATTACAACGCCAAGCATCAGTATCATTGGAAATAACAATTTGGTAGTTGCCGCTTCTCCTTGAACTTTTTTGCTTTTCTTTTCCTGTCATCCCAGGCTTCCACAGATTCTTTGTTCCAGCATTTCTCCCATATGGCGGCTGCCTTTCTGAAGATTCTGGATCAATAATGTTGCAAATGTTTTATACTTTACATGTCCGCACCTTTTCACCAAAGCGGCGATAGGCTTCCATTTCTGAAATTCCACTCTCCATTTCATGGCAGGCAGTAACAAGCTCTTCATACGCAATGCGTTTTTCATTTTGTTTTTATAATCCGAAGCCATCTTCCTAAACGTATTTCGAACAGTCATTCCAGCCTGCACCAACAAGGTGAACTTCATGATCAGTCCCGGATAGTCCATCATCAGTTCTTCATATCTTTTCGTTCTGGCTTTCTGCTCTTCTCGCGCAATTATAACAATCATGACAAATGCTGCTGCAAGGAAAATTGCTGTCAACATGTTTCCGGTAGTATCATAAGGTATTTTCCACTCCAGTTTTCTTCCTTCCCAGTCAGATGGAAGATAATAATACTCAGAGTCTTCCAGTTCGCTGTTATAATTTGCTACAAATTCCAGAAGCTTCTGTTCTTCAGCTTCCTCTTTCGTCAGCACTTCCTGGCTGCCCAGTATCTTCCTTTTTCCAGTTCTTTTTTCCGGGATCTGTACATAGACACTGCCTGTTTCTTCTCCTTCCACGGATACCATAAATTTTTTTTCTTCATAAGCATTTTCCTCCTTTTTTTCAACTCATAACCGTCTTCAAATACCTGTCCGCCACCTTTTGTCCAAGTCAGCAGTCCTCCTGTTATATTTCCTGCCAGAGCAACCACAAGAAACATCTTTTCTGCCTTTTGCCGTACCAATGTTTTCTACATGGATCCAGCCTAAAAGTACTGCATACGGTCAAAAGCAATAATATAACAAAAATGACAATATGGAGCCACATCCACTACACCTCGATTTCCACAATTCTTTTCTCCCATCCAGTAAGCAGCTCCATATACTGCAAGGCAGACTGTCATCGCACAGATTCCAAACGGATTTCCATAGAGAATATCCAGAAACCCCGGTGATGCCAGCTGCAGATAAAGAATAATTCCGGCCGGCATCAGACTCATGATCATCTGTTCTGCTTTCTTCGCAGCCAGAGTCGCTTCAATTTCTTTTTTTACATCAATCTTATCGCCCAGCATTCGAGCCACTTTCTGAATTACATTTCCAAGATCACCACCGCTTCTTTTTGCTGTATACAAAACTGAAGCAAAATTTTCAATATCCTCAACCTTACAGCGCTGTCCAAGATCCAGAAATAATTCTTCTACCGGCACACTCACTCTCTGTTGTGTCTCTATATAACGAAATTCAGCTACAATATCTTCATTCTTCGGATATAGCTGCTCTAAATCACGCACACAGGCAGAAACTGCATTTTCCACAGAATATCCAGCCTGTACCGCCACACTCATAGAATTCAATGCATCCCGAAACTGATAATTAAGGCGGCGTTTTCTTTCTCTGATCATCTGTTTCTTCTTCCACCTCAGAAAGAACACAGAAACCGGAACCACAAGCAACATTACCCAAGGTGTTTGATAGAACAAATAATCTACAGCACCACACAATGCTGCACTTTCTCCTATATATTTCAAAAATTTCTTTCTGAGAATATCTGTATTTTCCATAATCAACTTTCTGCCTGATCATAATTTTACCCCCACGCCCGTTCCAGTTTTTCTCTGTGCAGGAGAGGCTCCACAGGCACCAGACCACACCCATCCTGCCATTGATACAATGGTTGTATCCTGATTTCACCATCCGCATACGCACATTTCCTCCGCCAATTACAATTGAATACCGGGCCCTTACCAGTTTTTCCAAAAAGGACGCGCACTCTGGAGTTATACTTCCCAGTGCGATCAGCTTTTCCATTGTAATGGGGTGTTCAGGAAAACGCCTTATAGTGAGAATCGGACCATTTAATGCAACCGGAGCCACAACCACATTGACTCTGGCGCCATTTTCCAGTCTGGCATCTACTATAGGAGATGATTCATTCACAATGCGATTGCATTTTCCCACTATCTGTTGTATCACATCCTCCAGCTTTTCCTCGATCTGTAAAGACTTCGGCCACCTTGTCAGTTTTCCTTTTCGTTCTACGAAAATAGAATCCGGACCATTCACCATAATCTCAGTTACAGTTTCATCTTCGATCAATTCCTGTAATACATCAAGCTTCCTGACGGAATAAAACAGTTCCTGGCGAAGCTGCACTTTTTTCTTTCAGGCTCACTCCTGATTCCCGCAGAGTATTTACGATCAGCTCATCAATCGTTTCCAGAATTTCCTGGTCTGTAAGTTCCCGGTAAACATCCAACTTCTCCATGAGCATTTGTCTCAGTTTGCGAAAGATTTCCTGACTCATTCCTTTTCCTTTCTCAGAATTTCCCTGACATAATCTCCAAGTTCACTCCACAACAGCCCTTCAATATAATTCTCCGGTGCCACGTTTCCTCCATGAAAAGGTGGGCGTACCTTTACAGTTCTGGTAAGAATCTGCGGATAATCCCAGATTCTTACCAGGTTTTCGAATTGGGCAATCTTGGATATGGATACCGGATCAGACAGCACTGGCATATAAATTCTCCGGCACATATCCAGAACTTGAAAAGTCCCATCCACTGCCCCTCCAATATCCAGAATCACAAATTCATAATTACTGTGAAGCACAATCTCCTGTATCAGTTTTTCCCAGTCTTCCCATGCAGTTCCTCGTATATCCTCTGGCGTACGTACAGGCGGAATGAAATCCAGATTGTTTATTGTCTGTACCATACTGTTCATCTTATAAATCAGATTTCCATTTTCCCTGCCGTACAAAATAAAGAAGATCACTCAGATTGTGGGCGAACCCTTTTCCCAACATTTCTTCAAAGCCGGAGTATTCCTCCAGATTCAGATAAAGAACAGCTCTTTCTTTTGCCAGAATCTGTCCTAATGTAAGTGCAAACGATGTTTTCAGGCAACGCCCCAAAGGAGAATATACTGCATAAATTTCCGTGGTCTTTTTCAGTACAGGAAAAACAGCCGGAGCTACTGCTTTCTCGGCTCCGTAACATGCCATCACTTCTCGGACAACATCTGAAGAAGCCTGATATTTATACACACTTGGATAACGGTCCAGATCCGGTGGGTGCACGCCTTCCGAAAGTATAACAATTTTACCAATTTCCAATTCCTGTACCTGACGGCACATAGCCTTCTGGGAAATCAGCAGCAACTCTATGTGATTCATTTTCCCATAGGCGATCAGACTCTCTACGTTGGTAAATGCCTGAATCTCAAATGGGATATTTTTCTTATGATTAAGATAATCCATAAAATTCAAGGCATAATCCACCTCAAGATCACAGACAGCAAAAATATTCTTCTTCAATAGACACCTCCCGCATAAAGCAATGCACTTAAAAATATAGGAACTGTGAAATGAAAGTTTTCCAACGGCATACCGCTTTTTGTAATAGGGTTCTCTTTTTTCCTGTTTTGAAATAAGCACTGATGTAATGTAATAAGTAAAGAATTCGCTGGCAGACAATGCCGCTTGAAATCATAAGAGCAGCTGATATGACAGCTCCAATCAGAAAGGAATAGGAAATGCAATTGAGAATTTTCGTCGGTCCGATCATGCTTCCAATAACACTCAAAAGCTTGATGTCTCCGGCTCCCAGCATTCTGAATATGAATAAAATTCCCAGAATCAGTATCGGTACCAGCAGACCACATATCCAAGATCCGAGACTGCTAACATCCATTTTCCATATTCGCGTAAACAAACTGACCAGTACACAAAAAAGCAGCCAGCCATTGTCTACCTTCGCTCTCTGAATATCCATCAGCGCGGCACAGCCTGCCGCTATCGCAGGAAATATTCTGTAAAAAAAGCATAGACGTACCATCCCTTCTTTTACATAGGTTTACTAATAACAGGAGGCTATCTTGAAGTATTTTAGAGCCTGTTTGAGAAAGGCTTTCTGTATTTTATCTTTCGTAGAATAGGGAATAGTCGATCTGAAAAGATGACCTTCGATACCAGATGACTTCTGGTGAGTCTTATTATAGGTTCTCTATCTCCATTTGTCCAGTCTTTTTTTACAAATTTTTCTAAAAAAACTATAAACCTTTTTGTTCTTGCAGTATAATATTAACGGAGGTAAAATTATGACAATATTAACATGTCTTGGTGACAGCATCACCGATTGTGAACACTGCTTTTCCAGAGATTTCCTTGGCAATGGCTATGTAAAAATGCTGTCAGACTGTCTTAAAAGGGACGGCTCAGACTACCAGGTACGCAATTATGGCACTGACGGCTTTACTATAAACAGACTTCTGCAGAGAATTCAGGGTGATTCTGATTTTACAAGTGATATTATAACAATTTTAATCGGGATCAATGATATTGGATTAATAATAAATACGGACAGAACACCGTTTCAGCAGAGGAATATGCTTGTTTCTTTTTACAAATGTTATGCAGACCTTATAACAATATTAACAAAATCAAACTCGCGTGTTTTTTAATGGAGCCCTTTCTTTTTTCCCTGGCCTGCCTGTTATAGAACCTGGCTTCCTTTTTCGCCAGAAAATATCACAAATGATCCACCAGCTATCAGAACAGTTTCAAATTCCTTATCTTACATTGCATGAGGAATTGAATGAAAAGGCGCGTCGTTATGGATATTCAGAAATTACTACAGATGGGATTCACCTTACTGAGCAGGGACAAAAATTTCTGGCAGACAGATTGTATAAATTAATTTGCGGCTATTCACCGTACTAGTACATCGTTTTCGAAATAACTATACCACTCACTTGTCTGCGAATCCGATTGCACATGTCTAAAAGCCTCAGCGTAGCCCGCTACGCCTGCGTTTTTATACCAGCACACTCGAATCCGCATCCTACGCGATTGGTATAGTTATTTACGAAACGCTGTACTAGAGCGTGTCTGAAAAAAGGCTTTCTGCAAGATGTGTAAAAAAAGCGATCTGTCTTATAACAGACTATTTTCAGTTGCATTGCTGGATACAATTATGTATAATGACCCTAAACTTATAAAAAGAAGGTTTTTTTTTTTATGGATAAAATCATTAAAGAAATTGAAGATATGTCACTAAATGCATGGCCCTCCCATAAAATGGAGCTTTATGATGGATGGATTCTCCGTTTTTCCTATTTTTATACACATAGAACAAACAGTGTGGAGCAGTTCGGAACTTCTACCCTTTCCTGGAGGGAAAAGGTTTCTTTCTGCGAAGCAGAGTATGCCCGACTGGGCAGCCCGGCGATTTTTAAGATCAGTCCTCTGGTTTCCCCTGATTTTGATTATGTTCTTGAAAACCGCAACTACGAAATCCAGCATACAACAAATGTTATGGCAGCCTCACTGGATGGAGCAGATCTTTCTGCGCCTTGCGATCTGGTAACTCTTACTGACGATATTCCAGATATTTGGATTGAAAGTCTTTTTTGATCTGAAAGGCACCATTAATCCTGTTCACCGTGCTGTAGTTCCATCCATGTATCATGCCATCGTAAAAAGACACCGTATGCGCCTCCATCTGGAGTAACGGAAAAATTATTGCAACCGGGCTTGGCATTCTGGATCGAAATTATATTGGATTGTACGCTATCCATGTTCGCGAAGATTTCAGACACAAGGGTTATGCTCGTCAGATTTGTACTGCACTTCTAAAAGAAGGAAAAAAGAAAAGGCGCAACTAAGGCCTATCTTCAGGTAGTAGAGGGAAACACTCCAAAGCACGTAATCTTTATGAATCACTTGGACTTCATTATCTCTACACCTATTGGTTCCGGGTTCAGACACATACAAACTGAAAACTTTTCAGAGCATGTTTAAAAAAAAAGGCTGCGATCAGTGTTTATCCTGATCACAGCCTTTTATTTGGGAATCGTATTTTTTTTGACTTATTCAACAAGTTGATTTCTCAAACAATCAACTTTCCAGTAAGTGCATTGCTTCATAATCCATCTTATGCCATATTATTTAATTTGGGGTTTTGTATATAATTCAGATCCTGGACTGCTGCCATTTATACGGTCTTCTTCTCCAGCTTAGCAGGTCTTATGTTTCCTACAACCATGCCTGTAAGCGGGCTGAAATAAAGAAGACTGGTAAGTACGCAGTAGATTGGAGTCATGATTGCAAACTGTACAAGACGTCCTGGCATAATTGCATAGAAGTTTGCTCCGATCATTACCAGTCCTGCAGTGGTCAGTCCAAGTGTTCCCACTACGCCAGAGACTGCAATTGCGACACACATAACAACAGTCTTTACTTTTCTGTTCTTTTCAGCCATTAGTTTTCCAGCCAGTCCGGGGATCACACCCCAGGCAACTGCTGATAAAGTGATCAGTGGATTAACTCCATAGCCTTTCATAAAACATCCAATGATATCGGCAACAGCACCTTCTACGCCACCAGCTACAGGTCCCATCCAAAGACCTGCCAATACAGTGGCGACAGTTCCCAATGTAATTCGATATACACCAAGATCAATTACCAGAACGCGTGACAGCACAAGCTGGATTGCTACCAGCAGTGCAAGGAATACAAGAGTCTTAACACTCCATGTCTGTTTGTTTTTATGCATAAAAAAAACACCTCCATAATGATTAAAATAACAGAGTAGTTACCATAAATAATAATCCCTCCACATTATGAGATGTTCTCACATGTAGCAACGGGTGCGGAAAATATATCGTAAACAGCACTTCTGCTTTTCGTTTCACGGCGACTCCCCAGCCAGTGAACACTTGACGCATAAAATCCTACTTCGCTATTATTTATTTAAAATGATTATAGCACAAAATATAGAAATTTCAATATGTATTTGTTATAATATTCACATAAATAAATTAATCGTTACTGTTTACTGGTAACGTTCCGCGAGTGTTTTTTGTGAACAAAGTTCACAGAAAACCCGAGAATCAAATCATGCGAATGCATGATTTCTGTGCATCGCGAAGCGCGTTACTGGTCACGGAGTGAACAGTAACAATTAGTCGTTACTGTTCACTGACAAATGTTTGTGCATAGTCTCCTCTTTTTCGCATATTCTAAGAATATCTTCCCTTATATAGGAAAAAAATATTTGACAAAAAGGAGTGTTTCTATGAATATAAAATCCACAAACAAATCATCCTGCCAAAAACAGCCGCCACTACAGAATCCTTACAATGTTTTTTATAATAATTACATGAATACAAATGCTACTACAGAATGTACAGGACTTGGCTATCGTATGCCAGATAACTCGGAGGAATGGAATGCATGCCGAGAGGTTTTCGATTTTCTTCCTGTACCATTTCCGGATTCGGAGGATACAAAGCAACAATGAAAAAGTTCACAAAAACTATTACTCGGCTCTTTGGTACTGTTCTCTCTGTCAGGATGTACTGCCGGTGATATGATCACCAGCTATACTTCTACTTCTGATCAGAGTGAAGCCACCTTTACAGAACACTTCAGAAACGCCCAAACAGCGTGTTTATATGGATGAAATCAAAGGAACCCTTAAGGATTTCACCGGTGCCACCCCTGACTATGGAAAGTCAGAACAAACTTACGTTTTTAATCTTTCTGAAGCAACTTTGGAATGCGAAGATGGCATGATCACTGGAGATGAAATCAGTGTCATTTATGAGGGGCAGCTCTCTAACAAGGATACCAGCACTGTAAAAGCATTGAAAGTAGTAGACGACTTTCACAAAAAGAATCAGCTGGAAGTACGAAAGGCCTATGGGGAAGTACAGAGTCTGACTCCAAATACCATTACCATAAAAAATAAAAAAGGCAAAACAGCCACCTATCCAATCACTGGAACAGAACAATATTATCAGAATGGCATCCGTACCGGTGTATGGGTATACATTCATTTTAAAGGCAAGTTTGCTTCCAGTCAGAATACCCAAAGTTCTTCTCTTAATGCCAGTCATCTGAAAGTACTAAGCATTTCAGATATTGATCCGCTTACACTTCCAGATTCAACACCAACACCAGATCCTGCACAGGTTCCTGCCGATGCCTCAGCAAAAGAACAGCAGATTCATGCAGAAATTCAGAATATTTCCCTGAATACACTCACAGTTCTTCCCTCTGGCTCTGATAGCACAGTAAATGTAGATTTGTCTCAGACTCCTTCTTACTTTAAAGGTGGAACAGCACCAGGCTCCTATGTAACCATAACTTACACTGGACAATTTCAGGGAAATTCACTGGATGGTGTTACTGTTACAGCAGTCACCGGTGATGATCCGGATTCTCTTGGAAGCCGTGAACTTACCAGCACAGTCAGCGGTACAATTATAGGCCATACAGCAAATACCGTCACACTTCAAACTGGCGATGGCGCAACCATAACCTGCTTTACAGAGGGGGCAAAGGATACCTCCACCAGTAATATGGAATCCGGCGCAGGTATCTGCATTACCTTTGATCCTACAAAATCCAAAAATTCCAACATTTATACATCTATCAAGATTCAGGACGCCTGAAGGTGTCCTGAATCCTTTTCTCTCCATCTGCCAGCCAGGCTCTCACATCCCCGGATTCTCCCAGAATGTCCATAAATGCCTGGTATTCATCCATTAAGCCCTTCCCATGTAAGACCATATAAGCTCCTGCATCACTTCCAAGAGCCACCTTTGCTCGGTACTTGTATGCCAGACGAAGGTTCTTTGCGGCCAGTTCTATAATAGGATCAAGCACTGATTCCTTATATCTTCCACATCCACGAAGATTTCGAATTGTCACAAGAGTAGGAACCCATACACTATCACTGTCAGCTAATTCTCTGATTGTTTCCGGATCAATATAATTTCCATGTTCTACTGAATCCACACCAGCTTCCACAGCTGCCTGTACACCATAAATTCCATTGGTATGGCTCATCACCGCCATCCCTTCTTCATGGGCAATATGTACCATCTCGCAGACTTCCTTCCTGTCTAAAGGCGTTCCGGTAATCTGTCCATGGTTATTAAAATCCAGAAGTCCTGTGGTCATAATTTTAACAAAATCTGCCCCTTTGTTTTTCGCTTCTTTCAAAGGACATGGTATTCTTTCATAGTGTCAAAACCTTTTCCCACGATAGAGCCATAGTGTCCATTTTTATGGATGGCAAAAATAGGAGTACGATAATCAATTCCATATTCTGGTGCCAGTTTCCTGGCTCTTTCCGATACTCCTAATGCATCTCCACCATCTCTTACAAAGACAATCCCCAGCTCTTCATAAGCTTTCAAATGTTTCCGTATCACTTCATCGTTTACATGATCCTTATGAATAGAAATTGCATCTTTATAATTCAGTCCATCCATGATCAGTGCGCATGACACTCTCCAAACATTTCTTCCTATAACACTGATTATCTTGAAAAATAATTCAGCTTTTCCCTTTTTCTTCCGCAGAGCGTGTTTGAAAAAAGGACTTCTGCAAGATGTGCGTCACAATTTGTGGGAGATTTTGTCCGGAGGAGGGCATCGTAGCGGGCTACGACAACCGAATTCGAGCAAAATATACCGCAAAGTGGGGCATACAGATTGTGGGAATGCTTTTTCAAACACGCTCTAATACGGATTTTTTTCAATCCTCTTTTATTATTTATTGCAACTATTCAGCGGGTGCTATTCCGCAAGGTGCTTTTTTGCGAAGGAACTGAACAACTGCTATTTATTTTCGAAAAAGGCTCGAATTTCTTTCTCGGAAGCCTGCACAGACCCCTGTACAAAGAATGGCTTACCGCCTCCCCTGCCATTCAATACTGCATTCATCTCTTTTGTAAACTGACGTAAGTCTCCGTCTTTTTCTCCCATAGCATACTTATAGCTTCCATCTTCATTTCTGGAAAATACTGCACAACGCCCCTTACAAACCTGTAAAATTGCATCTGTAAGCTTCTGAACGCTTCCTGCTTCCATTCCTTCCTGGAATAAAACCACATTCTCTTTTTCTTTCCATTTAGCAGCTTCGCCAACGATAAATTCTTCTTCTAACGCATGTACTCTTCCCTTCAGAGCAAAATTTTCATCCTGAAGCCTTGCTACCGCTGACGCTGTTTTGTCCATTTTCGCAGACAACTTCACGGAAATCTGACGATTCTGTTCATTTACCATGTTCAGATAATCAAGCACTCGCTTACCTGACAGCATTTCCATACGAACCCCCTCACGGAATTTCACCACAGAAAGCAACTTCAACATTCCAATTTCTCCAGTACGCGTCACATGAGTTCCACAGCATGCGCAGGTATCTGCTCCTGGAAAGCGCACAATACGAACCCATCCGGAAAGCTCTTTCTTACTTCTGTAATCCAGATTTTTAAGTTCCTGCTCTGTAGGATAAAAAATCTCAACTTCCTGATTTTCCCAGATAATCTGATTCGCTTTCGCTTCGATTTCGGCCATTTGTTCTTCATCCAGCATTCCGCTGAAATCGATGGTGATCACATCGCTTCCCATGTGGAATCCCACATTGTCATATCCAAATGCTTCGTGTACCAGCCCGCTGACAATATGCTCTCCGGAATGCTGCTGCATCAGGTCAAATCTTCTGTCCCAGTTAATTTTTCCTATTACATCCATACCGACTTCCAAAGGCCCATCTGTATAATGAATTAACTCTCCATCCTTCTCATGAACTTCCTTAACATTTATTCCGCCTAATATACCGGTATCACTGGGCTGTCCGCCTCCTTCTGGATAAAAAGCTGTCTGGTTTAAAATTATTTCATAGCCTTTCTTGCTCTCACGACACTCCAACACCTTGGCGGTGAATTCTTTTTTATATACATCTTCATAATATAACTTTTTTGTCTCGTACATAAATGCTCCTTCTTTCATAAATTAAACAGCAGGATTTATTTCTATCTTTTATTCACGAAACTGATTATAGTCTATTTATGCTCTTCCCGCAATTTTTATTTTTTCTTTGTATTTAGTCATTTCAGGACGTGTTCAAAATATGCCGCAATCTCCCACAAAGTGTGACGCACACCTTGCATAAAGCCTTTTTCAAACACGCTCTAACCCATCCGACATCTATGAATTCTCTCATGCAAGCATGGCTCATTCATGGTTTCCATCCGGGACTTTCATAGTAAAAACACCTTGCAAAATAGTACCAGCTGAATAATTACAAAATTTTTATTTATTTTTGAAGAACTTTATCAGGCAGTCGCGTTATAATTAGAGAACGGACAGGAAGGAGGCTGATAACATTTCACAGGAAGAATATCTGGAATATCTGATTGACCAATACCAGAATCTGATATATTCCATATGTCTGAAATCAGTAGGTAATCCTTTCGATGCAGAAGACCTCACTCAGGAGGTATTCCTGTCTGCCTACAAAAGTCTCGCCCACTTCGATGGGCTTTATGAAAAAGCCTGGCTTAGCAAAATTGCAGTACGCAAATGCCTTGATTTCCTAAAAGCTGCCGGACGCCGTTCAATTCCAACGGAAGATATTTATTTCTCACAGCTTCCTGATCTGGAGAATCATTCTTCCCCAGAGGAACAGTATCTGCAGTCTGATTCGGAACAGCAGGTATTTCGGATATGCAGCGGCCTGAAAAGTCCTTACAAGGAAATTGCCATTGCTCATTTCTGTAAACAAATGTCCGTAACAGAAATATCGCAAAAAGAAGGCAAAACCCTAAGACCATTCAGACACAGCTATATCGTGCAAAAAACATGTTGAAAAAAATGTTGGCAGAAAGGAGCGATTAAATGCATATCAATAGTAATGACCTGAATAATTTTCAAAATGAAGAGATGAACACTGATGAAATCATTGCATTTCTGGAACATATGAATCACTGCGACTACTGTCTTAACCAGCTTGTGGACGAATATACAGATCATGCATCCTCAGCTCCCGCCTATCTGAAAGGAACAATTATGGAACGTGTTACAGCTCCTGATATTCAGATACAGAAAACAGCAGCGGATGCTACCTATAAAATGCGGTTTTTCTATGAGGGGCTCCGCACTGTAGTCGGAGTCGTACTTGCACTGGTTATGTTGTTCAGCCTTGGGCAAATGGACTTCGTCTCGCCTCAGCTTCCGCAGTCCACAGCCAAATCATCTGAAACGCGCCGGGAAATTAGAACTTCATTACGTAATTTTTCAAATGGAATTACAGATGGAATCTCTGATGCTCCCCAGAAAGTTGTCAACTACATTAATTCTATTTCAAATACAATAACAAACGGAGGTAACTAACATGCAAAAACAAAAAAAGGGATTCCTGCTTTTTTTATCTCTTCCCTGATTCCTGGTGCGGGAGAAATGTATATGGGATTCTTTAAGCAGGGAATCAGCATTATGACTCTATTCTGGGCTATTATCGCAATTGCCGGAGGGCTTAATATCTCCTCTCTGGTTATCTTTCTTCCTGTATTATGGTTCTACAGTTTCTTCCATGTTCATAACTTGAAAGAACTGCCGGAAGAAGAATTTTACGCGATAGAGGATAACTATATTCTGCATCTTGACCGTATATTTCAGAATAATATCGCTCTCGCAAAAACATATTAAAATTGCGGCAATTCTCCTGATTGTTTTCGGAGTTGCTGTTTTCTGGAATGGTTTCCGTGATCTGCTCTTCTGGATTTTACCAAATTCTCTGGCCATTATTATACAGGATATCATGTACCAGATTCCTTCTGTTATCATTGGAATTCTGATCATCGTTGCCGGTTATCAGCTTCTTACAGGAAAAATCAAAAGCATCTCTCCTGACGAAAAAGCTGATTGTAAAAAAGATGTGTCAGAACATTATTGGCAGCCATATCGTCCTTATCAACAGCCTGTTGATAACAGCGCTCCACAAATGAATACAAAATCAGCACCTGCCTCAACAGTGTCTTCAACAACACAGCCAGATCAGAATGCGGATAATGTAATAAAGAATACCGATATCAAAATTTCGGATACTACTTCAGTTCAACGATTCATTACTACTGAGCCAGACAATAGTTCTGCAAAATAGAGTAACTATTCCAATAAAAGTCGGTATCTGCCACATAATATTTCTAATAACTTTACCGCCGATAAATTTATTTTATCGGCGGTATTTTTATTGAGATTTCTCCAAAAGCCAGCTTACTCTGAGTGCCATCAGTCTCCTGAACCAGCAATTTCCCATCTGGACAAATCGCTAATGCTCTGGCACTTCTGCTGCTTTTATTATCTGTAATTGTAATTTCATTTCCCGGAACAATATTATGTTCCACGTATTCTTCTGACAATTTCAATTCCCGGGTTTCTTCCAGAAGATAGTTCACAATCTGCGCTGCAAGGCGGTTCCTGTCCGCAGTTCTGGAGGATTGTTCATCTTCGTAGATTCCTCCGGCAATTTCCTGAAGCTCTTTTGGGGAATTGTTCCTGCTCAACGTACAAGTTCAGCCCAATTCCTACAATTGCAAATTCTATATTTCCACTTTCAAAATCTGTGACCGCCTCTGTAAGAATACCACAAACCTTACGGTTATCCTTGTACAGGTCATTTACCCATTTAATTCCAAGTTTTACACCGCATACTTCTTTCACAGCCTTATACACTGCAGTAGCTGCTGCAGTAGTGATCAGAAGACTGCCCTCCAGTGTCCCCTTCGGTTCCAGAATAACACTGAGATAAATTCCACTGCCTTTAGGAGAATAAAACTCCCTGCCTCTTCGTCCTCTTCCTGCAGTCTGCTCCATGGCAACAACAAAAGAGCCGTGTCCAGCCATTCCGCTCACAGCCAGCTGCCTGGCCTCCAGATTGGTAGAGCTGATTGCATCAAATATTTTTATCTCAACCTGTGGATCCTCCAGAAAAAGTCTGATTCCCTCTGCTGAAATCAGATTACTCTCTCTTGCAAGCATATATCCCTTATTCGGTCCGGCCTCAATGGGGTATCCTTCCTGGCGCAGACTGTTCACAGCTTTCCAAACTGCGGCTCGTGTACAGGAAAGCTCCCTGCCAATATCCTCGCCAGATAAAGTTTCACCTTTATGCTGTTCTAATAACTCCAAAAGTCTGGATTTAACCGTCATGCTTTTATCCTTCATAATTCTCCAGGGCTTTTCTTAAAAAATCCCGGTATTCTTTTCGCACATTCTCCGGTGAAATCACTCTCACGCTATTTCCAAGGGCAGCAAGCCAGCCATAAAACTGTGTACTTACATTCACCTGTACCCTGGTGACGGAGTGCTCATTGTCCTTGGACATGATCATAATATCCTGACCAAATCGATCAATCATTACACCAACAAGATGGTTCTTAAATTCCAGATTAACTTTCTCTTCACGGCCTCCAAACATTCCAAAAGTACCGGCAGCAAATCTGGCACTGTCAAATTTCCGGAAGAGTTCGGCACCATTTCTTGCTTCATTCTCTGTAAGGATCTTCAACATTTTATCTACGCGGTAATGCTTCACAATGCCACTCTTCTCATCGACTCCTATCAGATAATAATTACCATCCTGCCATATCATCTGCCATGGACTGATCTGATAGCGAGCTCCACCTTTCTTCAAATGTTTCTCCTTGGACACTGTCCATTCTGTATACTGGAAGCTGATCTGTCTGTTCTGTGAAATTGCTCTGTGTATCTCATCTACATTATAATAAATGCTCTCGTTTGTATTCTTCACCTGATCCAGTACGATTGCCTGCCGCTGTAGGTCTTTGGCCCGATAAATACTGGTAAGGTGCTCCAGTTTCTGGATCAACTGCCGCGATTTCCCAACAGTAAGAAATCTGGAAAACTGAACAGCATCTACAAGAAGCTTCAGCTCTGCAGTCTCAAACTCACGGCTTGCAAGATAAAAACCTGACGGTCTCTCTCTTCGATTCATAATATCCATTCCGAACACACGCAAAGTCTCTATATCGTCATATATCGTCTTCCGCTCTGCATGAATTCCCAGACTCTCCAGATAGGAAATCAGATCTTTCACACTCATGGGATGTGCCTCATCTGTTTTCTCAGAAAAAAAGACTCGCATAAGATATAAAATTTTCAGTTTCTGCTGGAAAGATTTTGGCATATCCTTACTCCTATTTATCTGTCAATACTGCTACGACTCCAGAATATAATACCATAAAAGCAAAGAGCAGAGCAATAAGATCTGCACCATGAAAATCATAATTAAAGATCATAGCTCCCCCCGATCATGAGCTCCAATGTAATAAAAAGTCCCAGTATCATGGCTGTGCTCCCGGAAAATTTCCTGCCGCGGCTCTCCTGTGTATCCTCCATATATCCCTCTGCAAGGGCAGCTCTTCTGCTGTTAATATTTCTGCCTGATTTCCACATAATATCTCCTCCGTTTCCCAATCTCCAATATCATCCGCCATCAAATACCGAACGTATTTTCCGAACATATTTTCTTTATGAGACTAGTCTACCACAATATCAGTCCTATAAAACGGTATGAATCAATCATTTTCGAATATCTGTTCGTTTTTGTGTGATAAAAAAACGTCTGAACCTGTTTCAAACAGAACCAGACGTTTTCCTTTTTACAAAATCTAAATGAACATGTCTACAGGCTTATTTATTTGCTATACTTTCATAGTAGTTAATCCACAAACATGTTTTTACATAAATCCGGCGAACACAGAAGCGGCGATAACAGTAAGAAGTCCGGCAACGGCAATTGCCAGGCTGCTCATAGCACCTTCTACAGGACCCAGTTCCATTGCCTTAGATGTACCTATGGCATGGGCTGAAGTTCCAAGTGCCAGACCTTTCGCGATAGGCTCCTCAATTTTTGCCACTTTAAGGACTGCCTCCGCAATCACATTTCCCAGCACACCAGTGATAATAATAACTGCAACCGTGATCGTAACAAGTCCGCCAAGTTCTTCCGATACCCCCATACCAATGGCTGTAGTAATGGATTTCGGAAGCAGAGTAACATACTCCGAATGGGAAAGTCCAAACAGCTTTGCAAAAATCAAGACACTAACCATACTTGCAAGTACACCGGAAACAATTCCTATAACGACAGCTTTCAGATTCTTACGAAGCAGAGTAAGCTGTCTGTAAAGCGGTAGCAAGACATACTGTAGCAGGAGTAAGCAGATAACTGATATACTGACCGCCTGCATTGTAGGTCTTATAATCCACCTGCATAAGCTGAAGCATTCCCATTACACATAGAATTGCAATCAAAAGAGGATTAAACAGCGCCATTTTAAACTTTTTCTTCAGCAAAAGACCGACCTCATATCCAGCCAGACTTAATGCCGCCCCGAAAAACAGGGAATTTTTCTATAAAATTTATCATTTCTTATCTTTCCCCCTGTCCTTTCTGATCACAAACTGAGTACTGCGTCCAGTAACTACCATTACAATGACGGTTGTCAGAATTGTTATGAGCACAACAGGAAGCCAGATTGGCTGCAGATCACCCCACGCTTCCAAAAGTCCCACACCTGCAGGAACGAACATAACCGGCATAATTTCAACCAGAAAATCTGCTGCTTCCTCTACCTGCTCAAGTTTCAGAATTCCGCTTGCAAGTGCTCCAAGCATCAGCACAAGACCATATACACTGGCCGGTACCGGAAGAGGCAAAAGGATATGTAATCCCTCACCCAACGCTGAAACCAGCAAAATAATACAAAATTGCCTCAGATACTTCACTTTTTGTCTTCCTCCTCGCTGTCTCCACAAAGAAGTTCATTTTGCAATTTCCAGATAAGGCTGAAGCTCCTCAAGAGAAGCCCTGCCATTTCGCTTCATCTTTTGTAATCCCTGGATACTGTGCAGGGATGGATCTTGTCATATTTCTGTCACCGTAGATTTTCACCATATCTCCATTTTCCAAGGTATCCCCGGCAATTAATTTATCATTTTTGTTATAAATTCCTTCCTTGGGAATCGCTGCCTTGAAAACAGTTTTTTTATCCATATCTACGAATACCATTTCCTTCAGTATATCTCCGGCTTCCACATAAATAGCTCTTATGGCTTCATTTTTCCAGACGGGCTTCCTCCTGTTTGTCTTTCTGTGCCTGTCTGGCAACCAGATTCCAGAACGAGCCGCCTACTACGCCAAAGATCACCAGAAGAATGACAATTCCTACAATAAATTTCACATCGATTTCTTTTTTCTCCACTGCAAATCCTCATTTCTTTCATGGCTTTTTCTTCTGCCCTATTATACATTATCTTGTTAAAATTGCAATGTCATCTTTCGACAATTCTCTCCCCTGTTTTTCCCAATTTTTCTACAACATAATTGTAAAACTGTGTTCTGGATATTCCTTTTTTTCCACATTGCAACTGTTCAGAGCACGATTTTTTCCACCTGCCAGCTGCCGTTTTCCACGGTCATAACTGCCATGGTCACGTCTCCACCAAAGCGGCTTCTGCCGCAGCTTCCAGGGTTCAGCCACAGCCTTCCGTCAATTTCTTTTTTTGCAAAATACTGATGACTGTGTCCAAAAATCACCACCTGGGTATCCCCTAACTCCCAGGCAACATCTTTCCTGTCATGAACCATAAAGAATTTCACATTTCCCACTGTAAAGTTCAAGCTTCTTCGCAGATTCTGTGCCCAGTATCCATCATTGTTTCCTCGCACTACATATAAAGCGCCCAATGATCTTATAGTATCCAGAAGCTCCGGTCTGTCCACATCTCCAGCATGAAAAATGCAGTCACAGGACTGTAATATGTCCAGAACTTCTGTCCGTAAAAAGACCATGTGTATCTGAAATAATTCCAATTTTAATTCTCTTATTTTCTATCATTTCACCGTTCCTTATACCACATTCATCTATATTTTTTCAAAAAACAGCCTTTTCCTCAAAACAGACAGATTTTCCCATACTCGCCGTCAAATCCAGGTTTACAGATTACTTCTCTGTTTCTAAGTTTCCGAATGCCTCGAAGCAATCATGTGACTACTTTCTTTCTCAATATCCGCAATGGGAATTTCCCTTAAAATATCAAATTCATTTCCCAGTTTCTGAAGCATCTTTTCATATTCACCAGTGACTGTTTTGGTGGTTACAGCCTTTCCAACACAGGCAGAAATCACCTCAGGAAGAGGTACAATGCTCTCAAAAGGTCTGGCATTTTTTCTCACAAACCCATTTTCTCTATCAGCCAGATCCATAATTCTGTGATTCACTCCCATAGTCAGTTTTTTCCCACATATAGGACATATTCCATGATACTTTTCTGCTTCTTCCGGACTCAGACAGATGTGACATTTTCTGTGTCCGTCATAGTGATATTTGCCCTCTTCCGGGAAAAAATTCCAGTGTTCCAAGAAGACCTTTTCCATATTGTACAGCACCATAAAGTCCCTGATAGGACAATTCAATGTCCAGTAAGTTAGCCTCTCTTCCAAGCTTTGATGGAGAATGTGCATCTGAGTTTGAGATCAGCTGAAGTCCATCAAGTGCAGATAAACGCCAGTTCATAGGTGGATCTGAAGATAATCCCGTCTCCACAGCATGAACATATGAAGTAAGATCTTCAAAACATTCTTCCATGGTATCAAACCCTGAGGCGGCACCAAAAAGTCCGAAGTGGGGAGTCCAGATATGTGCTGGAACCAACATTCCATCGGCACAGTTTTCCAGTAAAATTTCCAGAAGATCGTGACAATCAAGTCCCAGTATTGGCCTTCCGTCTGAGTGAATATTTCCAATCTTTTCCAGTCTCCCAGCTATTTTATCTGCTTCTTCAAAGCCGGATAAAGAAGTACATTATGCACCTTGCGGCACTTTCCATTCTTCTTATAGATAGAACTGATCTCCCCTGTAATTACGAAACGGGGAGCTCCCCCAGGAAGCATTTTCGCCTCTTCCATCACATGTTCATCTCTTAACCGATACAGTCCACTTTCTGCCGGAACCAGCTTTTCTTTCAGTTCCTCCCGCCAGGCAGGATGGGTAAAATCACCGGTTCCCACTAAAGAAATTCCTTTTTTTCTTGCCCACAGATCCAGATATTCCGGGGTTCCAAGCTTGCTTGTTGCCATGGAATATCTGGAATGAATGTGAAGATCTGCGATTATTTCCACTTAATTAACTCCATTTCAGTCATTTATATTTTTTGATTTGCAACTGCTCAAAATTCTCAAAACTATAGAAAAAAAACACTTTCCAATGTGTTCTTTTTTTCTTTTTATTTCTTTTTATACCAGTTTGTAATCCATTTTCCTGCTGCTGTCAGATTCTTTGAGGACCATTTTCCTGTATTACTGCAGCCGGATTTTATAAATGCAGAGCTTTCTGCCTTTATTTGACAGGCTCCATGCCATATAGCTGATATTGTTTTTATCCAGGAAAGTCAGCCACTTTTTTGCTTCAGCTTTATCAAGTCCACCATTTCCAGAAGCATCACAGATACTAAACTCGGATACAAATAACGGCAGTCCTTTATCAAGGGCAGCCTGTGCTTTATCTATCAGCCATTCCTTATGTGTTGCTGCGTAAAAGTGCAGGGTGTACATTACGTTTTTCCTGTATTTCTTACTAACTGGGGAAAGCGCAGCCTGATCTACATCCTGTGACCAGTTGGGCGTTCCTACCAGAATCACAGCTTTTTGTCATAGGTGCGGATACCTTTTATAATCTTTTCAGCGTATTTTTTTATTGTACTCCAGGATGTTCCTCCATTTGGCTCATTACAGATTTCGTAGATCACATTGGTATTATTTTTGTATTTTTTTGCCATTTTTTTGAAAAACTTCAAAGCTTCTTTCTGATTTTGCTGAGGGTTTCCATCACTTAAAATATGCCAGTCAATAATCACATACATACCTGCATTTGTGGCATATTTTACACCGTTATCAATACACGCTTCCAGCTTACGCCGATTGGATGCATCCCCGGTACAATAGCCGTTATATTCAGCAGTATACATGGCAAGACGCACTGCATTTACCTTCCAGTTTTTTCTTCATAAAAGTAAATGCACTTTGATTTACATACTCTGGATACCAGGACAGACCATGGGTGCTGATACCTCTAAGCTGTACTTTTTTCCCCCACTGCTGTTTACAAGCTGTGTGCCTTTTACCTGTAATCTGGGAAGCTTGGACGCAGCCGCTACCGGTACACAGAATGCACATAAAAATACGATTGCAATAAGCAAACCGAACCATTTTTTTCCTTTTTTTTTTCTCATTAAAAGCCCTCCTCCATTAATCTCCAGCCGTTGTCTTTTAGCCACTTTTGTCTTTCCCGGTAATCTGGAAGGATCTTCTCAACTTCTTTCCAGAATGCCTGGGAATGGTTCATTTCCCACGGTGGCAAAGCTCATGGACCACCACATAATCCAGCACCTCAGGAGGTGCCAGAATTAACAGCCAGTTAAAATTCAGTTTTCCATTTGCGGCACAGCTTCCCCATCTTGTTTTCTGTTGACGCAGGGTAATTTTCCCATAGCTTACCCCTAACTTTTCTGCATAATATGCCACTCGCCTTGGAATTACCACGCAGGCTTTATTCTGCAGATGCTGTCTTTCCAGGGCAGACAGCTTTTGTACGTTCTCCTTCTGTGCATCTCTTTTCTGGATTTTTTCCAGATTTTTCAGGATCCATTCTTGTTTTTCTTCCACAAATTTCTGAATTTTTGCTTCGAAAGACGGAGAGGCGCGCGTACAACAACACTGCCATCAGCCTTAATTTCCAGGCTAATAGTTTTGCGGCTGCTGCGGATGATCTGGTAGGAAATCTGAGAGCTCAGCATAGGATTTTCTCCATGTAAGCGTTCATCTGCTGCTCCAGTATTTCCATCTTTTCCCTGGTGTCTTTCTCCTTATATTCCAACCGCTTTATAATCCTGGAAATGTAATTCTTTTCTTTCATGATCTGCCATGTTTCCTTAAAATTCAGGTCATAATACTGCGCTGCATAGGACACCCAGTAATCTACGGACGTAATCCGGTCAGGAGATGAAACTGCCTCTTTTCTCAGGCAGGATTCCCATACCTTTGGAGATATTTTGCCCTCTCCGGCATGCTCCTGAGGGACACCGATCATAGCCTCCACAGAATCCACCAGCTTCACTCTGCAATTGTCCAGCTTGTCCGCATCGCGGATCATTTTTGCGTGGAAAAGAGTTCTTTCGTCCTGAATTCCTTCCAGCCTGAAATCACTGTGTCTGGCAATTGCCACGCGAATAAGCTCATCATAGCTTCGGTCTTCTATGAATCTGCTGATCATCGGATTTTCCCCCTCAAATAACAATTGTACACCGAATGCAGCGTGATCCATAGTGTCCGGTGAAAAGCTGTTATAAAGACGAAGCTGTTGGAATCTTCCAATATCGTGAAGCAGGGCAATAAGCTCTGCAAGCTGCTGGTCTTCCTCATTCAAGTGCATTCTGTGACCAATTTCACGAGCACTTTTTACCACCCCATATGTGTGAATGATTTTTAATTTTATCTTTTCATCTTCTCTGTCATATCCGTTTAAATAATTCTCAAAAACGCCTCTTGCATGTTTAAAATCTATCTTCAAAATGCCTTCCTTTCCGCTATATCTTTTGCACATCCAGAGCGAATATTAAGTAACCGCTTTTGTCAATGTGCAGATACTGAACAGCAGCTCTTTTAATCCTTATTATAAACCACCTGGTTTTCTTTTCCAATAAAAGCGTCAGATTTTCGAAAATTTCTACAGACTTGCGAAGGTTTGACGCATAACGTATAATACAAGACAATGATAACATATATTAATTATAAGCAAACAAATTTCGCTATTGTTTACATTTCGTTACGGTTCACTGGTAACGTTCCGCGAGGCGTTTTTGTGAACAAAGTTCATAGATAACACAACTCTGCATGCTTCGTGAAGCTTGTGGATAATACTCATTTTCAGGGGAGGATGCCATGGCAGATAAAATACCTGATATTTCACCAAACGTAGACGAAACCATGAAGGAGCTTGAAACCCATGGTTCTTTTGAGCTGCCAGTAGAAACTTATACAGATAATTGTGAGATTTTCCGCTCCTTATACAACCACTGGCATAAAGAAATGGAGATCATCTGTATTGACAAGGGAAACGGGCTTGCAAGGCTTAACCGGGAAACACTGCGTCTGAAAGAGGGAGATCTTCTCATTGTCAACAGCGGTGTTCTGCATGGAATCAAGTCAGATTCCAGACATATTTTTATATTACAGAAGCGTGGTGTTTGACCTTAGCTTTCTGGCGGGTCCTGCAGGGGATCTCTGTCAGGGAAAAAGTAATCTCCCTGCTTATGGAGAACCGGGCAGAATTCACCCATCTGATCACTCCTGCCAATGAAAATTATAATAATATTTTCCATCTTTTCTGCGAGATCCATAAATGCCACAAGGAAAAACCGCCCTTCTATTATATGAAGCTGAAAGGACTTTTCTATGGGCTTTTTTATGAAATGCTGGCAGGAAATTACATCATTACTACAGATGCCGAACAGAACAGGAATCTTTTATCTGTAAAAAGGTCCTGGACTATATCAGTGCCCATTACCGTGAGCCTCTGTCTGTAAAGGAACTGTCCGGTCTTTCCAATTACAGTGAATTCTATTTTATGAAGCTGTTCAAACAGTATACCGGAAAAACAGCAGCAGCCTACCCGAATGACTACAGACTTGAAAAGGCAAAGTCCCTGCTTTTTGCATACAGATGCATCTGTGACGGACATTGCTCTAGATGTAGGTTTTAACAATACCAGTTATTTTATAAAAAAATTTCAGGGAAGCCAATCAGCTGTCCCCTCACAAATTCCGCAAAAAAATGTCATAACAGAACAGTTTTGTTGTATTTTTCTAAGAGATGCATATGCTAATATAACACCATCGAACAAAGGTGATGTCCACGGCATCAGGCATACCGGTGGATTTCAAACGAGCATCATTCACACGCTCTCGAAAGGAGAAAATAATTATGAAAGCTTTAGAAACTATGATCCAGAACATGTTCCACAAAGACTGCGCAGCATGTACCGACCAGGAAGTATACGAAGCACTTCTCACCTATACAAAAAAGAGCAGTTAGCTGCAAAAGGCTATCACGATGGTAAGAAAAAAATTTACTATATTTCTGCCGAATTTCTCATTGGTAAAGCTTCTTTCCAACAATCTGATCAATCTTGGAATCTACGATGAGGTTGCAGAATTTCTGAAAAAAATGGCAAATCTCTTTGCAGAAATTGAGTCCGTTGAGCCAGAACCATCTCTTGGAAATGGTGGTCTTGGACGTCTGGCTGCATGTTTTCTGGATTCTATTGCAACACTTGGACTTCCTGGAGAAGGTATTGGTCTGAATTACCATCTCGGACTTTTCAAACAGGTTTTTGAAGACAATCTTCAGCATGAAGTACCGAATCCATGGATCACTCCTGACTCCTGGCTGACTGCTACAGACGTAACTTATATGGTTCCTTTCAGAGGTTTTTCCCTGAAATCTACAATGTATAGTATTGACGTTGCAGGCTATGAAAAACAAAGCAATCCACCTTAACCTTTTTGACATTGATCTGGCAGATGAATCCATGGTTCACGATGGAATTTCCTTTAACAAAAAGGACATCCTTCACAACCTGACACTGTTCCTGTATCCGGATGACAGCGATGATGACGGACGTAAGCTTCGTGTTTACCAGCAGTATTTCATGGTCAGCAATGCCGCTCAGCTGATTCTGGATGAGGCAGTTTCCAAGGGAAGCAACCTTCATGATCTGGCTGATTATGCTGTCGTTCAGATCAACGATACTCACCCAAGTATGATCATTCCTGAGTTCATCCGCCTTCTTGGTGAGCGTGGAATTGACTTTGATGAAGCTGCTGAAATCGTTTCCCATGTATGTGCATATACCAATCATACAATTCTGGCTGAGGCACTTGAAAAATGGCCAATCCATTATCTGGAAGACATTGTTGCACAGTTGGTTCCGATCATCCGCAAGCTGGATGAAAAAGTAAAAAGCCAAATATCCGGCTGAAAATCTTGCTATTATTGACAGCAATAATCTGGTTCATATGGCACATATGGACATTCATTATGGCTTCTCAATCAATGGTGTTGCAGCCCTTCATACAGAGATTCTGAAGAACTCCGAGCTGCATCAGTTTTATGAAATTTATCCTGAAAAATTCAATAATAAGACCAATGGTATTACTTTCCGCCGCTGGTTAATGTATTGCAACCAGCCACTGACCAAGTTTATTTCTTCACTTATTGGAGAGGGTTATAAGAAAGATGCCGATGAACTGAAAAAAGCTTCTGGCTTACAAAGATGACCAGAAGGTTCTGGATCAGCTGCTTGAGATCAAGACAAATGCAAAGAAGATCTGCAAGGATTTTGTTCTGGAAAATACTGGCATCGAGATTGATGAAAACAGTGTTTTTGATATCCAGATCAGGAGACTTCATGAGTATAAACGTCAGCAGTTAAATGCTCTTTATATTATTTATAAGTATCTGGAAATCAAAGACGGAAAGAAACCGGAAAGACCGATTACTTTCATCTTTGGTGCAAAAGCAGCTCCTGCTTATTACATTGCAAAAGATATCATTCATCTGCTTCTGACTCTGGAAACCCTGATTCAGAATGATCCGGACGTAGCACCTTATATGAAGCTTGTTATGGTGGAAAACTACAATGTAAGTGCTGCTGAAAAACTGATCCCTGCTTGCGATATTTCCGAGCAGATTTCCCTGGCTTCCAAGGAGGCAAGTGGTACAGGTAACATGAAGTTCATGCTGAACGGTGCCATTACTCTTGGTACTATGGACGGAGCAAATGTTGAGATCAGCGATCTGGTTGGCAAGGATAATATTTATATCTTTGGTGAGTCCAGTGATGAAATTATCAAGCATTATGAGAAGATGGATTACAATTCCAGAGCAATTTATGAGGGAGATGCTGATATTAAAAAGTATGTAGATTTTATTGTCAGCGAGCCGATGCTGAAGCTTGGTAAAGAGGAACATCTGAGAAACTTCTATAACGAGCTTTTGAATAAAGACTGGTTTATGACTTTGCTGGATCTCAAAGATTATATTAAAGTTAAAGATCAGGTATTTGCAGATTATGAAGACCGTAACAGCTGGGCAAAGAAAATGCTCGTAAATATCGGAGAAGCCGGATTCTTCTCTTCTGACAGAACTATTGAGCAGTATAATAAAGATATCTGGCATTTGAACTAAAAAGTGCATCCCGTGGCAGTATATATAACTGTCGCGGGATTTTTTTTAACAATATTCATATTTTCACTCTGAAGTACTACTTTTTTTTCCGTTACTGTCCGCAGAGTCAACAGTGATCTTTTTTCCTATCACTGTCACCCGTGACCAGTAACTTTTTCCTAAGTTCATACAAAATAAAGCAGCATAAACTTGCAAAATCGAGGATTTCCAATTACAATGAATACATCATTCATGAAAGGATTTTACAAAATGACAAAGGAAGAACTCGCTCTTGAAGTGATAGATCGATTAAAGAAAGAATACCCCCTGGCAGATTGCACTCTTGATTACGACGAAGCCTGGAAACTGTTGGTTAGCGTACGGCTGGCAGCACAGTGTACCGATGCCAGAGTCAATGTTGTAGTGCAGGATCTGTATGCCAGATATCCGGACGTAGCCGCACTTGCAGCTGCTGCTCCTGAGGAAATTGAAGCGATTGTAAAGCCTTGCGGACTGGGAAAAAGTAAAGCCAGAGACATCAGCGCATGCATGAAAATCCTGCATGAAAAGTACCATGACAATGTTCCATGTGACTTTGACGCTCTTCTCGCCCTCCCTGGTGTAGGACGCAAAAGTGCCAATCTGATCATGGGCGATGTATTCGGTAAACCAGCTATTGTCACTGATACACACTGCATTCGTCTCACCAACCGGATTGGCCTTGTGGATGGAATCAAGGATCCTAAGAAAGTTGAAATGGCACTGTGGAAAATCATTCCGCCGGAAGAGGGAAATGACTTCTGTCACCGCCTGGTAAACCACGGACGGGAAGTCTGTACTGCCAGAACCAGGCCTTATTGCGACAGATGCTGTCTCGCTGATATCTGCGCAAAAAACGGAGTAGACTAAAGCAAAGGCTTTCTGCAGGATATGCAGGTTTTAAAGCTCCCTATAAAAAGGAAGCATTTTCGCCCGGATATTTTCTCGAAAATGCTTCCTTTTACGGTTATTCTCCCACACTTCTTCTCAACGCAAACATAAAAATCTTCTCAAATCCCACACTCACTGCAATAATGACAATTGTCCATGCAAACAGGTCTGGTGTCTCCAGATACACCTTGGCTTTGTATAATTTTTTCACCGATGGAACCAGCAGGAATGCCGATTACTTCAGCCGCAATTCCCGCTTTCCAACAGAGACCAAGTCCCAGTTTACAGGCAGTAACTGCATATGGCATAACCTGGGAAAGATAGATAAATTGTAATTTTTTTTTTCCCACTCCCGCTCCAAAGGAATCTGCCATCTCCAGAAGCTGTTTGTCCGTCTGCCTGATTCCTTCCAGAATATTTGTATAGACCACTGGAAAAACCATGAGAAACGAAATAAAAACGGATAAGTTTCTGGATGGGATCCAATCAGGCACAAAATGATAAAAGAAGCAACCGGCGTAGCTTTTATCACCATGATCAATGGCTCCATCAGCACTTCCACAGCAAAAAAGCAGAAGAAAGTGCCGCCAGAACCGTTCCCAGGACCAAAGCCAGAGAAAATCCCAGTATAATCCTTACGAAACTGAATGCCACAGATTTCCAGAAATCTCCCATTACAATCAATTCGGTAAGTCTCTTTATAACAGAAACAGGAGATGCCAGAAGGATCTCCTGTTTCAGATACATGCTGGTCAGCTGCCATACCATAATCCATACAGCAGCTGCCACAATTTTATAAAATATCCGATATTTTTTTTGCCTTATCAGCGTTTATAATAGAAGTCCTCATCTGGTAACTGACCTCCGATTGTTTCCGGATTCTGCTCATTTAGTGTGTTCAGATAACCAGAAAGAATGGTCTGCATTTCGTCGCCCTCCATAAATACAATACTGCATTCCGGAATAGCTTTTGCTGCAACTTCTGCCGGAATAATATCATGGTTTCCAATGATCTGGGCAGCTGCTTCTGTATCAGAATTTACAAATTCTACAGAGTCCTTATATGCATCCATAAACGCATCAATATCTGCTTCATGCTCTTTCAGATAATCATTTCTGGCAATTACAACACCTGTTACCAGCCTGCTTCCATCTGTTGCAGAAGACTCCCAAAGCTCATTCAGGTCAAGGGCCACACGAAGGTTCTCATTCTTCATAAGTGCAGTGGTTACAAAAGGCTGTGGAAGAAGTCCAACTGCTGTCTGGTCTTCTGCAAGCGCTGCTACAACCTCTGCATGCTCAGACTTGTACTCAATGGTCACATCCTTCTCCGGATCCAGTCCATTAGACTTCAGAACAGAGTTTAACGCATACTCCGGAGTCGCACCTTTGCCGCTGGCATAGATCGTTTTTCCCTTTAAATCATCTACAGACTGGATGGAATCACCATTCTCTACCAGATAAAGAACACCAAGAGTATTTACTGCCAGAACGCTGACGTTTTTATCTGTTTTCTGATATAAAACGGAGGCTAAATTGGACGGAACAGCTGCTACATCTACCTGTCCCTGAACGATCATTGGAACAATTTCATCTGGAGATGCAGCAAGGGAAAACTCGTAATTCTCATCGTCCAGAAGCTGTGCCATTCCCATTGCAGTAGGTCCCTTCAAGGCTCCAATTTTCATTATAGAACTGTCTGAATCCGTCTCATCAGCCGGCTCTTCTGATGTCTCATCTGCCGCTTCCGTTTCTTCCTTCTGTTCTTCTGCCAATACAATATTTGCGCTTCCAATACCTCCAGCCATTGTTCCAACACCAAGTGCAGCGGCCATAAACCATGATAATGCTCTTCTCTTCATAGAATGTCCTTTCCGGATCTTTACCTGATCCCATCAGTTCGTAATAGGTTCCTGTTCACTGGTAACATTCCGCGAGGTGTTTTTTGTGAACAAAGTTCACAGAAAACCCGAGAGTTGCGGCGCGAAATCATGCAAAGCATGATTTCTGTGCATCGCGAAGCGTGTTACTGTGAACGGAGTGAACAGTAACCGTAATAGAAACTATACTGCTGCAGCAGTCAGATATTTGTCTCTTGGATTTATAGTCAAACTATATGCGTCATAATCATTATCCAGATCAAAACATGGAATTCAGGAAAAAGAGAAATTCAGTTTCGTCACAGTCAAAATAATCCGGTTCTACCCATATCATGCTTTATACTGCCTAAAGAAAGGGTCAGACTGTCCAGGGCCTTGGCAAGGACAAGCGCTTCCTTCTCGTCCAGTACATCAAGCACTGCATCTGTCATTTTGCGGTGAAATTCCGCATGGTGATGATATGCCTTTCTCCCTTTCAGGGTGAGATGGATAAATACCACACGGCGATCCTGCTCACTTCGCTCTCTTGTGGCGTATCCCTTTTTACAAGGCTGTTCATTGAAGTGGTCAGGGAACCTACGGTGATATTCAGTTTGGCCGCAATGTCGGACATTTTGTTCCCACCAAGGCCTACAGCTTCAATAATATGCATATCATTATTCGTGATATCCTTATATTCTTCCGTAATGATTGCCTGCTCTTCCAGTCCATAATCTCGTTAAACAGATGTACCAGTACATCATTAATAACTTCCCTGTTCTCCACTCTTTTCTCTCCTATAATGTGACAACATTATTTTCTATAAAACATTCAAGCAAATATTTACGGTAAGTATATCACAATTTGATATGTTTTTCTACAATTTTACAAATTTCTAAAACGTTTGTAGCGCTTATTCAGTAATTTTTCTGGATCAAGTAACTGATAAGTTTCCAGGAATTCTTCTATTCTGTTTTTCAACTCTTCCATGGTATCTGCCATATTTTCTCTGGTAAGAGGCTGATTCTCAGGGATTACCAGCTCAATAATTCCAAGGTCCTTCAGATCTACGGCTGTCAGCTTCATTACTTCTGCGGCTTCCTTTGCCCGTGTGCTGTCTTTCCACAAAATAGATGCAAAGCCTTCTGGGGAAAGAATTGAATAAATAGAATTCTCCATCATCCAGACCTGATCACCTGCGGCAAGAGCAAGGGGCCCCACCGCTGCCTCCTTCTCCAATTACAATAGAAAGCACCGGAACTTTAAAGGCTGGAGAGCTCATACAGATTTCGGGCAATTGCCTCTCCCTGGCCCCGTTCTTCCGCCTCCAGTCCACAAAACGCCCCGGGTGTATCCACAAGGCAGATCACTGGTCTGTGGAATTTTTCTGCCTGCTTCATAAGACGCAGAGGATTTTCGGTAGCCTTCCGGAGAAACCATGCCAAAATTATGGGCAATATTCTCTTTTGTACCATTTCCTTTTTTCCTGGGCGATCACAGTTACAGGCTTTCCTGCCAGGTATGCAATACCGCCAACCAGAGCCGGATCATCGCCAAAAAGTCTGTCTCCATGAAGCTCTGTAAAGTAATCAAACAGCCATGGAAGATAATCTTTTCCTGTTGGACGTTCTTTGCTTCGTGCAAGAGAAACATGCTCCCAGGCAGATTTTTTTTGCTGTGATTTTCGTCGTAAAATCCACATTTGATTTGCTGTTTACAGACATGCCGTCAGCTGAATCAGATTTTTTTTCTGAAATCTTCTCTGCATTTTTCTGCCCTTCCAGACTTTCCGCGCAGTCATTTTTTACAGTGCATTTTCAAGAGTCTGGCCAGTGTTTCTTTCATGTTTCTTTCGTTCTGCAATCTGATCAATAAATCCATGTTCCAACAGAAATTCTGAACTCCGAAATCCTTTAGGAAGCTTCTGCCGGATCGTTTGTTCTATCACTCTGGGACCTGCAAAACCAATTAATGCACCTGGTTCTGCCAGGATAATATCTCCCAACATGGCAAAGCTTGCTGTCACACCACCGGTAGTTGGATTCGTAAGGACACTGATATAAAGAAGCCCGGAATCGCTGTGTCTTTTAAAGCAGCGGAAGTCTTTGCCATCTGCATCGAGGGATACAATTCCTTCCTGCATTCTGGCACCTCCCGAGCAGGCAAAAAGCACTACAGGAAGGCGTTCCTGCGTTGCCCGTTCCACTGCTCTGGCAATTTTTTCACCCACATTTTCTCCCATACTGGCCATGAGAAAACGGCTGTCACACACTCCATGCACTACAGATATTCCGCCTATTTTTGCCTTTCCTGTGACAATTGCTTCGTCCAGATTTGTCTTTTCCTGAAGCTTTTTTTACCTTCTCTTCGTACCCTTTATAGGACAAAGGATTACTTATTGACATTACCTTATCCCACTCTTCAAAGGTTCCTTCATCTGCCAGCATTTCGATTCTTCTCCTTGCATGAACACGGAAATAATTACCGCAATGCGGACAGATATAGGCATTCTTTTTCACCTCATCTACAAATACAGCGGCCTTGCAGGCATTGCATTTCTTCAGCATACCATCCGGCACTTCTGGTTTCAGTTCTTTATCTGCACCTGCAGATTTGTTTTGCAATTGTACGTTTAAAGGCATATCTAAGCTTCATTTACCTTCACTCCTCCGATCTGACGACTCTCCAGAAAGCCGATATCAAATACACCTTTCTGATAGTCCGGATCGTTCATAATTTCAAACTGATAGTCTACATTTGTATCAACACCCTGAATGATCATTTCTCCCAGAGCGCTTTTCATTTTTTGCAATTGCTTCCTCACGGTTATTGCCGTGTACGATCAGTTTTGCAAGCATGGAATCATAATACGGTGGAATCTGATAACCACTGTAAATTCCGGTATCTACACGGATTCCCTGGCCTCCGGGAAGATGAAGATCCGTGATTGTTCCAGGTGACGGGCGAAAATTTTTTCCATGGATTTTCGGCATTAATACGACATTCTATGGCATGTCCCTGAATATGAATATCCTCCTGGGAAAAATGGCAAAGTTTCCCCGGAAGCAATCCTTAACTGCTCCTTAACCAGATCCAGACCGGTAACCCATTCTGTCACAGGATGCTCAACCTGAATACGGGTATTCATCTCCATAAAATAAAATTTCCCTGTCTTTTCAAGGAGAAATTCAATAGTTCCGGCATTTACATAATGTGCTGCTTTCGCCGCTTTTACTGCTGCAATTCCCATCTCTTTCCGCAGCTCTTCTGACACTGCCATAGAAGGAGATTCTTCAATCATTTTCTGATGATTTCGCTGAATCGAACAGTCCCTTTCTCCAAGGTGTACTACATTTCCATGACTGTCTGCAAGGATCTGAAATTCAATATGTCTGGGATGTTCCACAAAATGCTCAATATACATGGTTCCATCTCCAAATGCGATCTGAGATTCCTTCTGAGCTGTAAGAAATGCCAGTTCAAAGATCCTCCGGAGAGAAGGCAGTTCTCATACCTTTTCCACCGCCTCCAAGAGCTGCTTTTATGATGACCGGATAGCCAATCTGACTGGCCTCTCTTGCTCCTGTTTCCACATCCAGAATAGCTTTTGTAGTGCCGGGGATTACTGGAACTCCTGCTGCTTCCATGGTATTTCTGGCAATCTGTTTGTTTCCCAGATTCTGGATTACCTGTGATGGAGGTCCCACAAAAGTGATGCCGCACTGCTCACAAATCTGGGCAAATCTGGCATTTTCAGATAAGAAGCCAAATCCAGGATGTATTGCATCTGCACCGGATACTATGGCGGCACTGATAATACTTTCCATATTCAGATAACTTTTAACAGAAGGTCCCGGTCCAATACAGATGGCTTCGTCTGCAAGCTGCGTATGCAGGCTTTCTTTGTCTGCCTCAGAATACACTGCAACTGCTTCTATTCCCATTTCCCGACAGGCGCGGATGATCCTTACGGCAATTTCTCCGCGATTGGCAATTAATAACTTTCTGATCATAATTTCACCCTTCCGAGTATCGTTATATATATCTATCTAGCCCACCATAAAAGTAAGTTCCGCTTTCACTACAACCTTTCCATCCACAGTTGCCACAGCCTCTCCAACACCCATAGGCCCTTTCTGTTTCATGACTTTCATTTCCAGTTTTAGCTTATCTCCAGGCTGAACTTTCCCTTTAAACCGGCACTTATCAATGCCGCCAAAGTAAGCAATCCTGCCTTTGTTTTCAGGCTTGGAAAGAATCGCGACCGCACCTGTCTGTGCCAGTGCCTCCACGATCAGAACGCCTGGCATTACCGGCTCCTGGGGAAAATGTCCTTTAAAAAAATCCTCCCGGAATGTGACACATTTATAGCCAACAGCAAATTCTCCCGGTTCATAATCTTCGATGTAGTCAACCAAAAGGAACGGGTGACGATGAGGAAGGATTTCCTCAATTTGTTTTATATTTAAGTGATTCATATCTGCTCCTATTTCATTGAAAAACAAATGTATTTATCCTATTTTTTGATAAAATGGTCTGCGTGTCAAAAGGGATTCTGACCTTTTAACATGGATATTATAAAATTTAGCTTCTTTCTATATCAACGGATTACAAATAACGGCTGTCCATACTCTACTGCCTGTCCGTTTTCCACATAAATTTCCGCAACTTTACCGTCAAAATCACTTTCAATCTCGTTCATCAGTTTCATAGCTTCTACAATAGCAAGAATCTGTCCTTTTTTTTACTATATCTCCCACTTTTACAAAGGCAGGAGCATCCTCAGATGGAGCTGCATAGAATGTTCCTACCAGAGGAGATTTCACAGTATTTCCTGTTGGTTCTCCGTTGGAAATCACTGTATCTGAAGCCTGTTTTTTTCTCACTTGCAGAAAGTTCTTTATCCGCCATTTTTCTATCTGGAGCCTGTTCTGAAATGCTATACTTTTCTCCATATACGAAACCTTTTTCTCCTGTTTCAGCACCAGATAATATGTTATTTTGCATGGTTCCAGGTATGATCACAGGTGCAATTTTATTATTTAAAGTCAGTTTCACTCCATCACCTTCATAGCAGAAAGACTCCAGATGAGAAGCTGATACATGGTCGACCAACTTTAATATTGTTCAAATTCCATGATTTTTTCTCCTTATTTACAGCAATTTCTGCAGCAATTCATACTTTAAATGTAGCTGTTCAGTACCTTCAAAGTTACAGGCTTCGCAAACTGATATTACTCGCTTTCACCTGTATTTTTTCATTAAAAGTACTGCGTTATGTCCACCAAATCCAAGAGAATTGCTCATAGCATAATTTACTTCCTGCCGTGTTGGTCCGCCGATACAATAATCGAGATCCAACTCTTCTTCTGTCTCCTTTGTGCCTACAGTCTGATGAATAAACCCTTCCTCAATAGACTTCACACAGACAACAGCTTCCACACCTCCGGCGGCTCCTAAAAAGATGTCCGATCATAGATTTAGTAGAATTGATTTTTACCTTCTTTGCCGCATCTCCAAGTGCTTTGCTTTAATGGCTCTTGTCTCAAAGAGATCGTTGTGATGTGTACCGGTTCCGTGCGCATTAATGTAGTCGATTTCTTCAGGTTGTACACCAGCTTCTTTCATGGCATCCGTCATAGCACGTGCCGCTCCGCTGCCGTCTTCAATCGGAGACGTAATGTGGTAGGCATCGGCAGTTGCGCCATATCCCACTACCTCAGCATAGATCTTCGCACCACGTGCTTTTGCATGCTCAAGTTCCTCCAGAACAACAACTCCGGCTCCTTCTCCAATTACGAAACCGCCTCTTTCTTTATCGAATGGAATGGATGCACGATATGGATCCTGACTGGTGCTAAGAGCGGTCAGATTCGTGAAATCCAGCCACACCAACCGGGCTGATCGCACCTTCCGTTCCCCCTGCGATCATAACTTCTGCATCGCCATACTGGATTGCACGAAATGCATCTCCGATACAATGTGTTCCAGACGCACAGGCAGTCACTACGTTGGTGCATTTTCCCCCTTGCACCAAGAGCAATGGATACGTTTCCAGCGGCCATATTGCTGATCATTTTGGGAACAAGAAGAGGGTCAACCTTGGATGGTCCGCGCTGGATCAGTCTCTGATCTGCTGCCTCCATTGCAGGAAGGCTTCCAATGCCAGAACCCACAATTACCCCGATGCGGAAAGGATCTTCTTTTTCCCATTTCAATTCCTGCATCTGCCATAGCTTCCTTTGCTGCAGCCACTGCATACTGGGAAAACAACTCCATTCGTTTGGCAGCTTTAAAATCCATATAATCTTTTGCATTAAAATCTTTTACTTCTGCAGCAAGCTTCACCTTAAAATCTGCAGTATCAAATCTGGTAATTTCTCCGATTCCTATCTTGCCTGTTTTTACACTTTCCCAGAAGGCCTGCACATTATTTCCCACAGGTGTTACTGCTCCAAGTCCAGTCACCACTACACGTCTTTTACTCATAACATTCCTCCGTCTACGCATAAAACCTGCCCTGTAATATATCTGGCTTCCGGTGATGCCAGGAATGCTACTGCCTTAGCTACATCCTCCGGTTCACCATATGTTCCCATAGGAATATTCTTCAAGGTTTCTTCTTTTTACCTTATCAGAAAGTACATCTGTCATGTCCGTTCTGATAAAGCCAGGAGCAACGGCATTTACGGTAATTCCTCTTGATGCAAGTTCCTTTGCTGCAGTCTTTGTGAGACCGATCACACCTGCTTTTGAGGCTGCATAATTAGCCTGTCCGGGGTTTCCGCCGATGCCAACAATGGATGCCATATTTACAATGCGTCCGCTTTTCTGCTTCAACATCTGTCTGGCCACATGACGAATGCAGTTAAAAGTTCCTTTAAGATTTGTATCTATAACCCTGCAGAAATCATCCTCACTCATTGCCATCAGAAGCCCGTCTTTTTGTAATTCCTGCGTTATTCACCAAGATATCTATCTGTCCATATTTTTTTACTTCTGTTTCTTTAATAAAAAGCGCCGCAGGCATCAAAGTCGGATACGTTGCACTGACTGGTTTCAGCCGAACCTCTAGCAGCAATAATTTCTACTTTCACTGCCTCTGCTTTTTCTTTTGAACCATTATAATTTATAACTACAAATGCTCCCTTAGCAGCAAGCTCAAAAGAGCAATCGCTCTTCCGATTCCACGGGAAGCACCTGTTACAACTGCAATCTTTTTTTTTTTTTCTGCATTCATTCCTTGTTTTTACTCCTGTAAAGTCAGGTGAATATCATATTTTTTTCCAGCACGACAAACATTAACTTTTCCTTTGTTAACCACTTCTGAATTTCTCCGTATCGGCTGCTTCTGATAATACCTGTATTATTTTAATTAACTGTTTTTGGATCTTATTTTCTACTGTGTATAAGATCTGAAATCTGTTCAAGATCTTCCACATTCTGAATATTATAGGTCTTCATTTCCGGCGCTATTTTCTTCATAAAACCAGCCAAAGTCTTTCCGGGACCAATTTCTACGAAAGTATCCACACCCTCCTGAATCATCTTTTCCACACTCTGCTGCCAGAGAACAGAGGAAGAAATCTGCCTTGCAAGAAGATTTTTTGTCTCGCTGATGTCTGTCACATACTGGGCGGTCACATTGGTCACATAAGGAATCTTCAGACCGGAAAGCTCTACTTTTGACAGTTCTTTTTCCAGTTCTTTTCCTGCATTTTTGAAGCAAAGAGGAATGAAAAAGGGCCACTTACTGCAAGGGAAAGTACACGTCTTGCACCGGCTTCTTTCAGCTTCACAGAAGCTTCTTCTACAGCAGGTTTTGGTCCTGTGATAACAATCTGTCCAGGGCAGTTATAATTGGCAATTTCAGCCTTTGTTCCTGCAATTGCGTTCTGGATCTTATCTGCATCAAGACCTATAACAGCTGCCATAGAGCCTTCTCCTGCCGGCACTGCGTGTTCCATAAGGATTCCTCTTTTTCGCACAGTTACTATGGCATCTTTCACACTCATTCCACCGAAACAGCAATGGCACAGTACTCTCCAAGGCTTAATCCGGCAGTTATATCCGGATGAAGCCCACACTCCTCCACCACTTTTTCCATTGCAAGACAGGTGGTTACCAGTGCTGCCTGCGTATATTCCGTAAGGTTTAATCTGTCATTTTTTTCAAAGCAAAGAGCTTTCATATCCAGAGAAAGCCATTGACTTGCCTGGCCAAAAACCTGTCTGGCAGAGGGATACTTTTCATAAAAATCCTGTCCCATTCCAGCCTTCTGTGCTCCCTGTCCAGGGAAAAGAAATGCGATCTTACTCATAAATTCCAGTTCCTTTCAACAACGCATCCGTCTCTTTTTTACCAACTTTCTGATCAGTTCCTGACAGCTCATCTGCTCCTTCACAAGTCCTGCACTCTGACCAGCCATAACGCTTCCCATTTTCACATCTCCGTCTACAACAGCACGGCGCAGGCTGCCAAGCGTCATCTGCTCCAGTTCCTCAAACGGAACTCCTTCTGCCTCTTTTTTCAAGTATTCTTTTGTCATCTGATTGCGGAGAGCACGTACCGGATGACCGGTGGAGCGACCGGTTACTTTTGTGTCAATATCCTTTGCTTTCAGTATCATATCTTTGTAATTCTGATGTCCAGCACTCTGTGGTTGCCACAAAATGAGTTCCCATCTGAACGGCTTTTGCACCAAGCATGAAGGCTGCTGCAATCCCTCTTCCGTCTGCGATTCCGCCAGCTGCAATTACCGGGATATTCACTGCATCTACGACCTGAGGCACCAGAACCATTGTGGTTGTCTCACCGATATGGCCGCCGGATTCACATCCTTCTGCCACTACGGCATCCGCTCCGCATCGCTCCATTCTCTTTGCGTGAGCCACAGAAGCAATAACCGGAATGATCTTTACTCCTGCTTCTTTCCACATTTTCATGTATTTCTCAGGGTTTCCTGCACCAGTTGTAACCACTGGAACTTTTTCTTCCACAATTACCTGTGCAATCTCATCTGCATATGGACTCATCAGCATAATATTCACACCAAAAGGTTTATCGGTGAGTTTTTTCACCTCCCGTACCTGCTGTCGAACCCAGTCTGCAGGAGCGCTTGCGGCTCAATCAGCCCCAGCCCGCCAGCTGCTGAAACAGCTGCTGCCAGATGATATTCTGCCACCCAGGCCATGCCGCCTTGAATGATCGGGTATTCAATTCCAAGTAATTCTGTAACTTCTGTTTTCATGAAATTCTCCATTCTGTAATTCCGTTATACCATGCCCGCCTATGGCAAATACATGCCGGAATCATCCTTTAAATAACTTATATTTCCTGACATTCCGGCTGATTATTTCTGTATACTGCCAAAGTCTGAATACAAAATTTCCAAATTACTGGCGACTCTGAAGATAGCTTTCCACATCACCGATGGTCTTAATATTCTCAAGATCTTCAGTAGGAATCTCTACCTCAAACTCTTCCTCCAGTGCCATTACCATCTCAAAAAAGATCAAGGGAATCTGCTCCGAGATCTTCTTTGAAAGATGTTTCTGCTGTCATTGTACTTACGTCTGCTCCTAATGAATCTGCTGCAATTTCTTTGATTTTTTTCTAACATTTTTTTTGTTCTCCTTATTTTGTTTTTTAGATTTTCAAATCCATTTTTCAACTTTTTATGATTCAAAGCTTTACATGGTTGCTGTTCACTTTATATGACCAGAGTGTGTTTGAAAAAGACATTCTGCAAAATATACTGTAAAATAGGGCGCGCAGATTGCGGAAATGATTTTCAAAACGCTCTCTAACAACCTGTATTTATCAGCCTGAATTACCTGATTTCCAGAGCAAAGCAGCTTTTTATCTGCTATAGTTTTATTTTTCAAAGCCCTGATACACATTTTTACCACTGAAGCAGGCTGGCTCCATAGGTAAGTCCACCGCCAAATCCTGAAAGGATAATCCAGTCTCCTGAATTTAATCTGCCTTTTTTATTCCACTCATCCAGGAGAAGCGGAATGCTTGCGGAGGATGTATTTCCCAGATTTTCTATATTCATCGGATACTTTTCCAAAGGTTCGTTCATGTGTTTTGACACTGAAGCAACGATTCTTTTATTCGCCTGATGAAGCATGTAAAAGCGGATTTCTTCTTTTGTTTTTTCCTGCTTTTTCCAAAACCTCCATAATCACTTCCGGAACTTTGGAAACTGCAAATTTGAATACTTCTTTTCCATCCATCTGCATGTATGTTGAAGAAATATCTGCGTCTTTTTCTATAAATTGCTGCTGATTGCGGCTGACACAGGTAAGGGCTTCGCCTTTGCTTCCAATAGAATGAACAGCCTGGATATAGACTGCATTTTCTTCCGCTTCCAGAACCACCGCACCGGCACCATCGCCAAACAATACACAGGTACTTCTGTCCTCCCAGTTTGTAAGATGGGAAAGAGTTTCTGAACCGATTACCAATGCCCTGCGATAAATCTGCTGTCCCAGATAGGCCTGGGCTGTATTCAACGCCAACAGAAATCCTGTGCATGCACCGTTCAGATCAAAGCAGGCTGCGTTCACTGCACCGATCAGTTTCTGCACTTCGCATGCAGCACACGGCATGATTCTTTCAGATGACATGGTAGACACCAGGAGCAAGTCAATCTCTTCCGGTCGCATTCCTGCATCTGAAAGAGCTTCCTCAGCCGCACGAGCCGCCATATAAGCAACGTTCTCTCCACCGCTTGCAATGTGTCTCTGACCGATTCCGGTTCGCCCACGAATCCACTCATCACTTGTATCCATCATGTGGGACAGTTTGTCATTGTCCCCACCTGAACCGGCCTGTAGGAACCGGTTCCCTTTATTTTTCCAACCATAATACCCTCCAGGTATGTTGTGTAGTTTCTTGTTTTTTTTTAATTTAAAATAGTTTGATTATCAAAGTATATCATATTTTTTGGGCTTTGTCAATAAAAAAATACTGTCAAAACCAAACTTTATTTTGTTTCGGTTCTGACAGTATTTAGGGGTTATTTCTTTACTTTGACTTTGCAGGTAATTTTTTTGTTTCCTGACTTCACTGTAATTGTAGCTGTTCCTTTCTTTTTCGCAACTATTTTTCCTTTTGAAATTTACTGCTGCAACTTTGAATTGGAACTTTTATAAGTTACTTTTTGCTGGCTAGTGACTGGTGTGAGAGTAACTTTCAGCTGAAAGCTTTTTCCTTTTTCTGGCAAGGATTATATTCCGTTTATTCACGGAAACAGCAGTTGTTTTTACAATACCTTTCTGCACTTTTACCTGGTAAATCCTACGGCTTCCGTTGGTATAAGTGATAGTTACCGTTGCTTTTCCGGCTTTTTTCCCAATGATTTTGCCTTTCTTATCCACTTTGACAATCTTCTGTTATTGGTGGTGCGGACTGACTTTATTTTACCACCTGACTTGTAGGTTTGTTTTACCCGTAAGGTAAGTATGGTGGTAGTTTGCACGGGTGTCGCAGTCGGCACTGGGGTTGCAGTCGGGATTGGGTGACGCTTACAGTGGGTATCGGTGCTACGCTCGCGGTTGGGGTCGGTTCCGCACTTACGATCGGCGTCGGTTTCACGCTTACAGTCGGTGCCGGTTCCGCACTTGCAGTCGGGGTCGAGCCACACTTACGGTTGGCGCCGGTTTCACGCTTACGGTCGGGGTCGGTCCCGCACTTGCAGTCGGAGTCGGTTCTACGCTTACGGTCGGAATCGGTTCTGCACTTACGGTTGGCGTCGGTTTCACGCTTACGGTCGGAGTCGGTTCCGCACTTGCAGTCGGAATCGGTTCTACGCTTACGGTCGGAGTCGGTTCTGCACTTACGGTTGGAGTGGGTATCACGCTTACGGTTGGGGTCGGTTCCGCACTTACAGTCGGGGTCGGTTCCGCACTTACAGTCGGGGTCGGTTCCGCACTTACCGCCGCAGTTGGTGTCACTGTAGGCACAACTGTAACTGTGGGCTCATTTTTCCCCTTATTATCTGCATAACTCTCTTCTGCCAGAACTGGCAAAATAAACACAGGACCAGCCGTTTCTGCTGAAGTAGTAGAAAAAAAACTGGTATACTCCACACGCTCCTCACCAATGGTAATATATTGCCCCTTTGTAGCCCTTCCTACCAGCAAATACCGTGAAGATGGCGGGGTTCCCACATCATCCCATGTGGCATCCACCAGATACCAGTTTCCATCATCCATCTGTACATAATTCCACATGTGCGCTCCAGAAATTCCTCGAAGAAGTTCCCCTGGCTGTTCCGCTGATACATGCACAATTTATTCCCATATAATAGCAGAAAATTTTCATGGATTTTGCATAGCCCTCACAGACAAATGCAGGATCTGCATCCAGAAACAACGAGGCGGCAGAATGCACCCACAAAAGTATTATCGTTCCTGTAAGTAACTCTCTGACAGATATAATCATGAATCCGCTTTATTTTCTGCTCCATATCCATGCCCAAAGTCTGCTCATTCAGCTCTGCAACAGCACTCTGAACACCATTCATAAAATCCCCCATTCGAGTATGGGCATTCTCACTGATTTCCCTGTTTGCCGGTTTAAAGGTGAAATTCTTAAAGGTTCCCCTGTATCCGGTAGAAGAGGATCCATCCCGAACACAGCTGACCCGGTATCCATAGTTGCTGCCCCGGAACCAGAATGCCTGTGGATAATCATAGGAAAAAAAGCATCTGAAGCTGCCTGAATGGCTGTTTTCACATCATTGGTAGCCTGTACATAGCTTTCTCCTTTTCTCTGAAAACTGCCATCCTCAACAACTGCTTCAAATGTAATGGTATCAGGAAATTCAAAAAAGAAAATCAACACTGTCCAGATACTGGCTGTAATCCACCACATAATTCTGCACCAGAAGATCATACAAGGCCTTTGCATTTCCATCCAACTGAGCACCATAGCTATCCGTGTAATAGTCCAGAGAAAAAGGCTGATGCCGCTGTCAACGGAATCTCCTGCAATAGCACCGGAGATGATCTCACCAGATTCTTCTGCCTCAATCCTGTCATTTTCCTCTGTGGAAATTTCAGCCTGAAAAGCCATTTAAATCCTCATTTTCCACTTCAGGAGCTGCAGAAAATTCCTCCTCGTTCTCCTCGTCAGCCCATATTTCTTCTACTGCCCCAAAGCCTTCTGCATCCTGCATTTCTGCGGCAACGCACAGGGGCTGAGCAGCCATGACAAATGTTGAAAGTATAACCAGTAAGCGCTTCCGTTTCTTCATTTATCCCTCTCTTTTCTTATAAATCATTGCATATTTATTTCCGATTCGTTATAATATTTTAACATGAAATTTTATTTTTGTGTGAATAGCAGAGCATATTTCACAAATATTTTTTTACACAGGAGATTCTATATATGAATAAAGAAAAGAAAATACCAGGACATATCCTCTCGCTTTTTATCATTCTTCTCTCTATCAGTGGTGTATGTCTTCTTATGTATAAAGCCCAGTTTCGGTTTTAACCTTCATCAGCCCATTGAATATGTTATGATGACAACTCACAAGCCCACAGGTACCATAACCTTGACCTCGGATTCCCCCGATTCTTACAGAGACATTTACCTGTACAGTTCCTGAGTTAAAGATGTTTACACTTGAGGGCACTGCAAAAAATAAAACTTCCAATGCCCGCCTTTTCATCACCTTGACGAATGCAGATTCCGGAGAAATTTATTATCAGGCAGAACACACGCTTTCCGTTTTCCGCGCAACAAAAAAGAAAAAGAACTGACCTGCGATCTGTCCCAGCCAGTAAGTGCCTCTGAAAATGCACATTTACAATTAAAACTGAAATTAATAAATGGGGAGAAAACGGTTCTTTCTTTTTACATCAAATGAAAAACAGGCCCTAATTCGGAGTTTAACAACGATACAAACAGTCATACAAATATTATTTATTCCTTCACTTACGGCGACAATAATTTCATGCTTTATTTTTATATTGCGCTGTGTGTGATCTTGCTTTTTTATTTATAATAATGACATTTTATCTGATCATTATCCGCCAGATGACTGTGACGAAATTTTATATTCCTGTTGCTTTATTTCTGGGACTGATTTTCCAATGTCTGGTTACTGTTCACGGAGTTCCGGATGAACCAACGCATTTTGATGCAGCTTACAGCCTTTCTAACAAAATGCTGTTTGTAAAAAATACGGAAACCCCAGGCAATACCATATATAAACGGCGTTGTGATGCTCAGTTAAGCGATATGTTAAGCAATGGACTGGAAACGAACTCCTACTACCAGCTTCTGTTTCACAGCTTTGAGTTTGCTTCGGATACGGATCTGATTGAGATTTCCTATGTAAGCACATCAGGTCTGGTTCCTGCAGTCGTTTATGTTCCGGCTGCAATAGGACTTAGTATTGGACGGCTGCTGCATCTTTCCCCCATGCTTACCTTCCAGCTGGCAAGGATCTGCAGTCTTGTGGTATTTATCCTTCTGGTCTATTTTGCCATTTGCATTGCACCATTTGGAAAAAATCTTCTGGGAGCACTTGGGCTTTTGCCTATCACACTGCAGCAGGCAGCTTCTGCTTCCTATGATTCTGTGATAAATGGGTTCATCTTTTTTTGTTTACGGCACTGTGTTTTACAGTTTACATAACCCTAAGCGAAAAAAAAAGTTACCTGATCGCTCTTGGATTTCTGGCACTGTTCATTGCAATTGTGAAAGGCGGGGTTTACCTTCCACTTTTGTTATTGCTGCTCATGTGTTTTTCCCATGTGCCGCATCCTCACAAGCATAAAAAGATGCGCTGGATCGTTCCTTTATGTATCTGCGTGGGAGCTGTCCTTTTTAATTGCAGTTACTTTAATTAAATTTATGCCTATGTTTTCTGCAATGTTTGCCACAGATATTTCTGCGGATCCGGAAAATACTATTTATCCGATTTCATATGTATTCCAGCACCCGCTCCAGACCATTTATATTTTGTGGAATACTATCATCCAGTGTAGTGACACCATTCTTCGAGGCTTATTAGGCGGAAAGTTATCCTGGCTGGATATTAATATCAACTGGTCCCTTTTAATAGTATTCCTGATCATTCTTTTTACTGCTTGTAAACGTAAAAGGAGACACCCCGGTTTTCACCAGAAAAAGCCGGACATTTATCGCCTTTAGCTGTCTGGGATCTTTGCTGCTGATTATGTTTTCCATGATGGTCGGTTATACCACAATGGATTGTGATCATATACAGGGCATTCAGGGACGTTATTTTCTTCCTCTTGCTCCAGCGCTGTTTTCCCTGTTCTCTACATCTATGGTGTCTGTGGATCATAACCGCAGCTGTAAAATATGGGAAACTATGATGGTGATTGAAAGTCTTGTTGTTGTACAGGCTATAACAATGATCATATAACAAAAAGTGGAAGCCTTTTTGTGCTTCCACTTTTTATTATTTCTCCAGGCAAATCTATCGCCTCTAGAGCGCGTTTGAAAAAGGCTTTCCGCAAAGTGGGGCGTGCAGATTGCGGGAATGATTTTTCAAACAGGCTCTAGCGTTACTACCATATATGAACGTTCGTGCTTCGCACTGCTATCCAGAACTTTCATAATAATTTGTTATATTGCTCCTGTATTCTTTGCTTCCATTTCAAAGTCCTGCGGGTTCTTCTGAACCATTGTCTGCAGGACCAGTCCGGAAAACAATGACTGAATTGCTCCCAAAACAGCAAAACCACATACGATCAGAGTAGGAATTTTTCCCACGCGTCCGGTTTCAAGGAAGGTTACAAATACCGGTATAAAGAATCCAATTCCAAGGATCAAAAGCACTGCTGCCACCAGTCCGAAGAATGCCATTGGCTTATAATTACGGTATAATTTGGCTATGGTTTTCAGTACCCGGAAGCCATCTGAATATGTATTCAGTTTGGATTCACTGCCTTCAGGACGGTCTCTGTACTCGATCACTTCATTTTCGATATACATGTTCTTATCAACTGCGTGAATGCTCATTTCAGTCTCAATCTCAAACCCCTTGGATAATACAGGGAAGGACTTTACAAACTGGTAGCTGAATGCTCTGTAGCCTGTCATGATGTCGTTTATCTGGGTTTTAAACATAATGTTAATGCATTTACGCACCAGACTGTTTCCAAAATTATGGAATGGCCGCTTGTTCTCTGTAAAATAAGTAGATGACAGACGATCTCCCACTACCATATCAACCTTTTTTATTCAATACTTTCTTAACCATTGAGGGGGCAAATTCTGCGGGATAAGTATCATCTCCGTCTGCCATGATATAACACTGTGCATCAATTTCACGAAACATTCTGCGAATAACGTTTCCTTTGCCCTGCTGATATTCATATCTGACTACAGCTCCTGCTCTGCGGGCAATTTCATCTGTATGGTCAGTAGAATTATTATCGTATACATATATTACCGCTTCCGGCAATACTTTCTTGAAATCGGTTACAACCTTTTCTATGGTTTTGCTCTCGTTGTAACAAGGAATTAGTACTGCTATTTTATCCATTTTAAACGGTTCATATATTCATTCATATAATCCAGATCTTTTTTTGCCAGAAAAAGCTTTCAGAAAATCATTATATGGGACTGTTTCATCAGAAAACCATCCCTCCACCATATCTTCAAAAAGCATTTTGACTTCCCCGATTTGTCAGAGCTAATTCATAGCTGTATCTACCACTGGATACATCAAACTCACTCTTTTACAACTTTCAAATAACCGCCAGCAAGAAACAGACTCCAGATTGCCCCCTTTCTTCCGCTGCAGCTGCTCAAAAATAATTTCCTCGTCAATTTCCGTCTGAAAGCTTTTCCCTGCCAACAGATCTTCCATGACCATTTTTATCTGAGCAGATCCTTCTCTTACCAGTTTTCCCACAAGCTGATTGGAACTGGTATTTGCCCAGTAGGGTCTTAGCTTCTTCTCTTTCAAAAAACATGTGATTGACCATGGATTATAAATATCCTTTTTTGTTTCCAAAGGAAAATCCGTCATACCATGTCTGAACTTCGACTTGCCGATCTGACATTCCATACTTTTCCAGGGCGTCAAATACTTCTGTTTCTGTAAATCCAAAGCAATCAGCATATTGCTCAGAAGTAGTAGTTATAACTGTTAAATTGTTTAGATCAGAAAAAATAGACTCTTTACTAACCCGCGTTATTCCTGTCAACAGAGCTCGTTCCAGATAAGGATTTGTCTTAAATGTGGAATTAAATAATCCACGCATAAAACCTGTCAATTCGTCCCAAAATCCATACATGTAAGCTTCCTGCAACGGCGTATCGTACTCATCAAGAAAAATCAGAACCTTTTTTTCCGTAATAACTGTGTAAGCACATAGAAAGACGCTTCAGTGACATTGCAGCAACCGCATCGGACATCGTTGGCGCAACCAGAGAAAAATAATCTTTTTTTTCTTCCTGACTTAAGCGTTCACTTTCCTTTAAAAATCCAAATTCGGCATATAAATCCTGAATTACCTGACAGATTGCCTCCCGGGCGGAGGTAAAAAGTCTGCCCTTTTATGTCTGCGAAACTGAAAAAAAAATCACAGGGTATGTTCCCTGAATTTCTCTATATTTCTCATGATTCCAGATTGATAATCCCCGAAACAGTTCTCCTTCTCCCCTGTATTTTTCTGAGAAAAAGCATTCAAGCATATTTAAATTTAAAGATTTTCCGAATCGCCTTGGCCGCGTTATCAACGTAGCAACATCCTGGCTTTTCCACCATTGGCGGATAAAATCTGTTTTGTCAATGTAGAAGCTATTGGCTTCCCGAATGGATGCGAAGGCGGTATTGCCGAGGGAAATTGTCTGGTGGGAGGTGTTTTTTATTTTCATTTTACTGCTACTTTGCTGTTCTGATACTGATAACTGATTGTTTATCTGTTCCGATTTGGAGTTTTCACCAATCTTCATTTAAGCGCCCTCCCATTTCATAATAATATATTTTTAAAGAAAAAAAATCCGCCGATTGCTTATGTAGTTACATTGTACTACATGGGAAATCGGCGGGCAAGGGATTATCTAGTCTTCTACAAGTTCAAATCTATATCGTTGCTTCACTTCCGGGTACTTATCAGGATCCACTTCTTAGGCAAACATTTCTAAAGGCCTAATATACACTTTAAAGTCACCATACAAAGCCTGATACACAACAAACTGTTCTCCAGTTTCAGAATGCTCTGCTATATATAAAACTTTATATTCATTTCCTTTAAAATGCTTATACTTTCTGTTCGTCTCAATTTGTCTCATCGTTATGCTCCTTTTTTTATTAGCTTGACAAGTTCGGCTAAAAATCTCCATAAGAAAATTATTACACATATAAAGAAAAAACCAATTGCCACCAGATTGTTGGCTTTATGTCGACAAGCACAGATGTCCTTTTTAAGTGTCCTATAATCTCTGTTACCTGGTTAACAAATAGCCCTACAAAAATAGCCACAATAAATCCATCCAAAGCTAACTTTTTAAACTCAGCAATTCGTCGCAGTCCTGCTTTTTCCTCAATCTCGTTCTGCGCTTTTTTTAATGCACGTTCCTTTACCTCTTCTTCAATTTCTTCCCGAATTTCTCTTTTCAATTCTTTCTTCGTCATGTCAATAAAAAAGAGCCAAATCCTCATCATTTACCTTCGAGAATAAAATATCCTTTTCAGCTGTACATAATTATCAATCAAATTATCTAAGCTTGTTGCCATTTAATTATCCCTCTTTAATAAAAGACTTACTGCTTCAGCCACTTTATCTTCTAACTTTTGGACGCAACAGCACCTCTAAACTCCTGTTCATTTTTTGATATACAGCATTTACTTTATTTTTATACATCTTCTCGCTTGATGGTGTACTTTTCAGTTCTTCAAATACTATCTGGGCAATTCTAACCCCTGGAAAAATTTTAATTGCATAATCAGTGGCATTAAACAATCCTAGTTTCAGATTTCCCTCATAAGTACTATTACAATGCTGATCACTTACTAACAGACCCAATCTGGTAAATCTCGTTCTTGGACGAATATGAGCTGTAATACTCTCTGGAAGCGCAATATTTTCCCTTAATGATACAAGAACATATTCTTTAGGAGATAACACATAACCACTAGCAGGAAGCTCCATTTCATCGTAAATTGAATCAATTTTATTTTGATCGGTAATATCAATACAGCGAACTTCCTTTTTTTAGTACCGCAATACGTTTACCTATTGCTAAATCATATGACTCACTCTGCAATGACTCCTCAAAAAGGGATTAATCATTCCAGCTGTACTTTTCTTTTCATTTGTACATAAAGCACGGATATCTTTATCTGTCAAAATCATACATAGTCCCCCTTTTAGTTTTTAGTCTGTTTTGATAGTATAGCATATTTTATGATTAAATACCAAATTTCTTTTTTGGATTATCCAGTAAACAACCATATATTCCCCCAAAATGTTATTTACCTTTTATCCTTCTTAAAAACAATAAGTTTACTCAATAAATAATTAACTACTATAACTACTACCTGAACGATGATCTTTGACAATTTGTCATTAATTTTACAAAGTGTAACCCCAAAAACATTCCTCCCATATCAATAAACAGCGTAGCCACTCTGGACAAAATAAATTGGGATGCTTCTTTTACTTTATTCTGATTTTGACTCTCAAATACAAATTTTCTGTTTGTAAAATAAGCAAACGCGACAGCACCTATCCAAGAACATATATTTGCGATTTGAAGTTCAACTGGTTTTTAAAGGATCCAGTACTGAAATAACCAATATATAATATATTCCAAGTCCAACAACAGTCGTCATTCCACCAACAATTATGTAATTGATAATTTCTTTATATTTTTTATATAATAATTTTATTTTCTTCATTTCTTAACCCTAAGCTCTTCTTCGTTATCATTCTCCCATGTACGTTCACTAATAATATATCTTGGTCTATGCTTAGATTCCATGTAAATTTTTCCAACATACTCTCCAATTACCCCTAAACACAGTAACTGAATCCCCCATAAAACACACAATACATACCGTGCTAGCCCATCCGGAAACAGTTTTTCCAAGCAAAGCGCCTACAACAGCCCAGATAACTCCAATAAAACTCAAAAACGCAATCAATATACCAAAGAGTTGTTATCATTCTAATTGGTTTAACCGAAAGACTAGTAATTCCATCAAAAGCCAATGCCAACATTTTCTTTAACGGATAATGGCTTTCTCCGGCAAGTCTTTCGTGCCTTTCATAATACACACTTGTACTCTTGAATCCAACTAAAGGTACCATTCCACGCAAAAAAATATTTACCTCTTTAAAATTAGCAAATTCTCTTAAAACTCTATTGGAAAGCAGGCGATAATCAGCATGGTTAAATACTACCTCAACCCCATCCAATTTAATAATTTGTAAAAACCTTCGGCGGTAAACCTTTTAAAGAATGTATCTGTGTCACGTTTACTTCGTACGCCATAAACAACTTCGCATCCGTCCAAATAAGCGTCTACCATTTCATCCATTGCATTGATATCATCCCCGACCATCACAATCAATTGAAATTGTAATATCACATTTATCTTTTGCTTCCATCAAACCAGCAAGTACCGCATTTTGATGTCCTCTATTCCGGCTTTGACAAATACCTATGTAATGGGGATCTGTCTTAGCTAATCTAGTTATAATTTCCCATGTTTTATCTTTTGAACCATCATTTACAAAAAAATTCTACTTGAATCTGCAATTTTCCCTGCAGACACAAGTTCATTTATTTTATTTAAAAACATAGTACTTGTAATTGGCAATACCTTTTTCCTCATTATAGCAAGGAATTACTATGAACAAAAACAGGTTTCATTTTCAAGGCCTCCTATTGTTTTTCTTCAATTCTATTACATTAATTCAAATCAAAAACAGAATCCACTCGATTTTTTTCTATCAAAAACATTATTATATTGTACTATTTTATAGCAATTAACTAGTTCTTCATATTCTTTTTTGGAAGTTCATCCATTTTATACCATTTTTCCCATACTATCGCATATTGCACCAGTACCTATAATCGGAATTTTTTCTTCATACTTAATAATGCTCTATTATATTCTGTCAATTCCAATCCCGCTTGCTCTAAAATGTAACTTCCAAAAATAATTTGAACTCATATCTTCATTTTCTGAATCCAAAGTATAATTTTGTCCATATTATATATGGCGTACGATGTTCCTGCTGTACTTCCTTCCAGTTTAAAGTATTAACATCTTTTTCAAAAAGTGCCCAAAAAAAATCCTTCCTCAAGACTTGGCCAATGATCCCCATACATAACAAGCATTGTCGGTTCATCTACACTTTCAAAATATTCTACTAATTCTTTAAATGCCGCATCAGATTCTTTTTCTAAAGATAAATAAGTTTCTGCCATTGGATATTCTGCTGAGTAAGATAATGAAACACTCGTTTTAAAACCATTGGCAGAATTTTCATCATATCCACCATGGTTTTTGCATTGTAACACAAAAAATAAATAGATTTTCATCATCTTTATTTTCAACTATGTGCTTTATCTTATTATAAGCGGATCTATCGCTTGCATATTCACGAATATTATTTATCTCTTCTCCCCCAATTTTCTAATGTTATAAACTCATCAAATTGCATTTTGGAATATACTTGTGGACGGTTCCATCCATTAGCATAATAAGGGTGTATTGCTATAGTAGTATAGTTTTTGTTCTTTCAATGTATTTGCCAATCCATACTGCAATCTTTTACAATATAATTGATATGCATTACTACCTACTGGCATAAATTCTTTGCTGTTTCCTGTCAGCACTTCATATTCTGTATCAGAAGTTCCACCACCAAAAGATGGAACATATAAAAAATCCTTTCCTTGCATTTCCATTTAAGCTATGAATATAGGATAAAACGTCTTCAGAAGCAATATAATTACTAAATTCCCCCAAAATCAGCTAAACTTTCATTCATAATGACAATTACATTCTTTGGAGTAGTTAACATATTTTTAGTTCCAATGTTCTTGTCTCCAACCAGTTCTGAAATACTTTCATCTACTTTTTTCAATCGAATAGCCTTCTGGTTTTTGAACTTCCAAATATTTAAATTCATTTAATAGTTTATATAAATATCCTTTATTTATATATTCTCCATTGATAGCCCACATATATAAATCTTCTGCTTCAAAAAAATTTTTTCCACAATATAGTCCTATTACAATTCCTAAAACAATTACGCACCGCAGCCATCCAGAATTAATTCCTAATAACGTTACATCTAATGTTTGAAAATCAATTTGATATAATAAAAATATCAACGTAGCAAATAAACATAAACATATAGCAGTAGATATTTCAAACCTATAATTTCCAACCACTTCAAGTGCAGTTCCTACACTATTTATATCCATTAAAACAAACGCCGTACCACGAAACATATTCACAAAATAATTCGTAAGCGCTAAAACACTTACCAACATAAAATATAAACAAATTGTAATATGCGCCTTTTTTATAATCATAAATAAAATTATGTACACACACATATACAAAATAAGGTTTATACATATATATTCTGGATAAAGCCCCCATGTTCCATCGCCTACAATTAATTGCCCCCAATACCATAGCCCCAAAAGGGCTTGCAAATACTGAGAAAAACATTTATGATTCTTATAATAAATGTATTTTTCTTATCAGCGTTTTCGTTTCTTAACAATACTACTAGTGCAAGCACATTCTCAAACAATATTATAAATGCTTGTTTTAAATTGATACTTTCCATATTTATATTCATTATAATCTTAAAAATCAAGCATTATAAAAAGTATAAAAAAAATTATATTAAATATTTTTTTTCTTTGAGATTCTACTAAAATTAAATCCTCTTTTTTTTCCATACATTACTTCTACCTTTTTTCGCCTTTTGAGCTAATAATACACCGCATCCAATTAATAACACTGCTACTACTGATATCATTGCCCCAATCACAAAACCTTGTGGTACATAATTAAATTGTATGTTGTTTGGTCCCTTTGGGCATTTAATTGCCATTAATCCATCATCTACTTTTAGTATCTCTGCTTTTTCACCATTAATAGTTGCAGTCCAACCTTTTTCATATGGTACACTAAAAAGATTATCTTTTCGGATTTTAAATCAATTTCAGCAGAAAACCCATTTTTTTTTTCTGTTGAAAATTATTACAAACGACTTTTCTTCGTTCATTGATATCCTGCTTAAATGATTCATAGTTTAAGTTCTCCAACTCACTACTGTCTAATTTTTTAAAAGAGAATTATATTTTTGAACGTCCTCATCACTTAAAACAAGAGCTTTAAGCAATACCAAATGTCTGTTTTCCACTGGCAAAGCCTGATATTCTGACTCAGATATATAATTATCATATCCAAATCCCATCGGTAAGAAATCAACATTTTCATAAATTGTATTTACATTATCCGAAGATAATTTAGTATTTAACCACTCATTATCCTTATTATAAATATATTTCACTGACAATAATGCACGTAAACCATATAAAGAATCATCTGGTGAAGAAGTAACATATCTTCCGGCACCAACATTCTCATAAAATGAGAAAATAGAAGAGCTTACCGTACTATTCCAACAAATTATATCTTTATTATCAGATACCATAGATGAATTCCACTGATTTTATTTTCGGTTCTATAAAACTCTTTATCATCTGGACTATTTTCATTATTTTCCCCAATAAAATCATTAAAATAACTATCAATGTTATTATAGTCAAACGTATTGTAATAGTGGCCTGCACCACTCAAAAGTACGAAAAATATAATTCCAATAAACATTTTTTACAGAAGTATTCTCAGCTTTTTTCTTTCCCAATAAAACTGTAAAAACAATCCCCAATAAAGAACTAACCCAAATCCATATATAAAAATTATTATTTATATAGTCTCCTTTATATAAATAAATTGAT
>VOFF01000520.1_pt1 | contig 80001 bp, 124 predicted proteins | sample 5384061 | NCBI WGS metagenome assembly VOFF01 (sample SAMN12384725, study PRJNA508395) | human gut metagenome | isolation source: healthy gut E | host: Homo sapiens | reverse complement strand
TTCAATTCCCAGCCTGGGATTATAAGTTTTTTGCAGCGATCATTTCACCTTCCGGTACAGATATAATTATCCTGAAACCGCCGTCATAACCATATTTTTTTCAGCAATTTCTATAACAGCATTTTTCAATCATTCTTCTGGGTACTGTATTTATTGCCGCTTCGCCGATTTTTCTGTCAAGTCCGCTTTTAGTAATTCTCCCTACTCCTTTTCCGCCGTCAATAATTATTCCGGAAGGAATTTTTTCAACTCTTGCATACACAAGTATTCCGTTTGTAACATCAGGATCGTCGCCGCTGTCCTTTTTTTTATTGCACATTCTGCATAATCCGTTTCTATTTCAGAATTTTTAATATTAAGCTCAAGTAGTATACCCTTTGGAGTCATAAGACTTACTTTGTCAATTGTCATTCCTGTAAGAAGCATTTGTGCAGACGCCTTGGCAGCAGCGGCAGCACAAGAGCCTGTCGTATATCCGCATCTCAGTTTTTTAGTACCGCAGTAAATATATTCTTCAAGCATTATCATTTTCCTCAGAGGTTTTAATAATCATAAGTGAAAAGTATCCGTTTTCAGTTTCATCTATACCGTAATGTATTCTTTCATTTTCCAATCCACAGGATTCCACAATTATCGTATTGTCTGACATTCCGTATTTTTCAACCAGTTTTTTTACTCTATTCATATGCTTTCCGCTTTTCATTATAACCTTAGTACCATTTACTGACATCAAACTTTCAAGTTCATCAGTATAACCCGGAGCAACTACAAGTACTTCTTTGCGAGAAACAAGAGGTTTTTTTCAGTCTCGCAGCCGCAGCGCAAAAAGCTGGGAACTCCGGCGCAAACCTCCGTTTCAAATCCGTTTTTTTCAATAATATTCAAAATGTAAGAGCATGTGGAATAAATGGAAATATCACCGATATTCAGCATTGCCACATCATGTCCCTGACGCAAATACTCCATGATTGTCTCAGCGGATCTTTTATGATTCTCCTGTGTTTTCTCAATATCATGGGACATAAGAAATTTGATGGGAACAATAAGCTTGTCCGTCATATCAACGGACTTCTGTGCAATTGAAAGTGCAAGCATGTTTTCATTTTTAGTCTGCGGAACAATTATAATACTGCACTTTTTATAGTATTTACAGCTTTAACAGTTATCAGCTCCGGATCTCCCGGACCAACGCTTACTCCGTAAAATTTTCCGTTCATAAAGTCTCCCTTTTTGGCTGTTCATATGCTTTATCATACAATAAATATTATCCGCAGACAAATTATAATAAACAAGCTGAAAAACATAATTTTTAAAAGGAGGCGATTAATTTGATACTTAATATTGTAGGAAGTGTTTTAAATAGTCTTTTTTTCTTTGCATTGCATATTGACAGCAAAAAAATGTTTTTCCGAAACCATTGTCAAAACAGGAAGAAGAAGAGTGTTTCAAAAAAATGCAGGAGGGCGATGAATCTGCCAGAAACAAACTTATAGAGCACAACTTAAGACTTGTGGCGCATATTATAAAAAAATATTATTCAAATTTAAAAGATCAGGACGAATTAATTTCTATCGGTACGATAGGATTAATTAAAGCTGTTTCAACTTTTGATTATCTTAAAGGTAACAGATTCGCTACATACGCAAGCAGATGTATTGAAAAAGCAACAGTATCAATACGGCTCTAATAAATCCACAAGAAGTAAAGCGAGAGCCTTTTTCAAATTCGTGGAAAGTTTATCGAAAAGTCAGCGATTGTTTTTATATTTTCTATCGGTTTCAGCGTAGCAAAGTGACTTATGCTCCTTTGTATATTCACTCTTTCCGATTTCTCACTAATCGGCATTTAACAAAAAGCTCAATATTTTCTATTTGAGAATCCAAATCCCGAAAATCTTGTGACCATATCTGACAAGCTGAAATGGTATCGCTATCAGAATGGATTGTTGCAAAGTGAAGTTGCAAAAGTCATGGGAGTTGACAGAACCACCTACTCCAGATATGAAGAAAATGTCTTTGAAGTTTATCCGCTGGACAAGCTTTCAAAAAGCTGCTGAATTCTTTGAGATAGATGTTACTTCTTTGCTTGATGATTACAACCTATTCCTATATCACAATCAGGGACAGCAAATAAAAAGACTACGCAAGTCTTTGAAGCTCACGCAGTCTGAATTTGCAAAATATATAGGTGTTCCTCTTGGTACACTGAAAAAGTGGGAACAAAACAGGGTTAATATTCAGAAAAAGACTTTTGAAAAGCTTTTTACAGTTACAGAACGTCAAATCAGACGCTTCATAAGCTTCTGAAACAGTTTTAACTCTTTCCCCCGAAACCCTTTGCCCTTAAAAGCAGGACGTCTTAAACAGTGTTTCAGAACGTTTAAGAAAGCCATTCATCTACAATGATTTTTGTTTGTCTTTTAGCTTCTTCATCAGCTGTTGTTGTCAGATGAATTTTTCCGTTTTCAAACAGCAATGTTGCAGTGCCTTCTCCTCCATAAACATCTTCAAAATCAAATATAATAGGGTTCTGAGGTTCGAGCACATCAATATATACATGTCTCACTTCAATAATATTATTTTCGGTAAATAGTTTTATTGATATATCAAGATGTTTATCAGGTTCATCAAGAATCATTTGATCTGTGTATGTAATAAATAATTCTACTCCTCCAGGTCCTTCATCACCATAAATTCCTTTTACATCGTCTTCAGTTAGTCCATCTGGATAATATATACCATCATATTCACTATAATCTAAAAATTCAGTTCTAATTGTTTCAGTGGTGATTGTCGCATTTTCAGTTGTACTTGTCGTAGTAGTGCTTTTGACAGTGGAGGTAGCAGTTATTGTAATTGTAGTAGTTTGCATTGTTTCAGTTGAAGTTGTGGTCAATGAAGTAGTTGTAGTGATTTCTGTTGCTCTCATTTGAACAGTAGAATGATTTTCACCTTGACCGATGTCATTCAAAAGAATAACGCCAATTGCAATAAAAGCAATCAGAAAAATTATAGCAATTACAAAGTACAGCCATTTGTTAAGTTTGCTCTTTTGAATTACTGCATTCTGTTTTTCAATCTGACTATTCATACAGTAGGGACAAAAGCTTGAAAATTCATGCAATTCCTTTCCGCAGTATTTACAGTGTTTCATTATTTCAGACTCCTTTTCAGTTCTTCCGCAGTCTGAAAGCGTTTGTCGGGTGAAATATGTATACATTTTGCAATCACATCTGCAAGTTTACCACTATATGGAATTTTATCAGAGGTTTCACCAGTCAGCATAACTTTCATCAGTTCTCCTACTTGCTTGATATCTGTTCTTCTATCGCTGACACCGCCGTATTGTTCCGGAGCGGCATAGCCCACAGTACCCAAATATTCCGTATCTCTTGGATAATATTTCTTATAAATCCTTGCAGAATCAAAGTCAATCAGTTTCAGTATTTGCGTACCGTTTTCAATCATGATATTTTCAGGCTTTATATCCCTGTGAATGATATTGAAACTATGCAGAAATGACAATATATCACACAGTTCTCCCACAAGCTTTTTCACTTGATTTTCCTTGTAAAGATTTTCATTTATTAAATCAAGAAGCGTTACACCGTTAATGTACTCTTCCAGTACTATAATTTTATCTTCAAATTCTACAACATCTAAGATTTCAGGCATATTTTATGTTTTAATGTCAGTAACTTTCGATATACTTCAGGATTACCTATAAAAGTACGCTTTATAATACGTTTATGCAGGGTCTTATGCTCCAATATGACGATTTCATTTTTCTCTGTTTTTTTCTAAGACAAGTTACAAATTGATACTGCTCTTTTAGTATCGTTTCAAGCCATTCGTGCAAAAATATCACCTCATCTTACTTGCTTTTTCTATTATACCATGATATAATAAAAAAGTAAATATTTTCATGAGGATTGGTGTAACATGAAGCCGAAAGATACAGAAAAATTAATGGAACTGCTGAAAAAATCAGGCAGTATTGATGCTTATTTACAAGAAAACAAAGACTTTTTGCTTGACTGCGATATAAAAGAATATCTTAATGTACTTATCAAAGAAAAACACATGACAAAAAAAACAGAGGTTTTTGAAAAAGCCTGCATCAAAAAATTTGTAGGTTTTGGATTTCTCAATAAAGATAATCCAAGAAAGCCATCTCGCAACAATATACTTGCTATGTTGATTGTTATGAATTGTAATCTCGATGAAACACAGACTGCTTTAAAGATTGCTAAGTATGCTCCTCTTTATCCCAAAGATGAAAGAGACAGTATTATTATTTTTGAATTGAAAATTCTTACTCTATTAATGATATTGAACAGGATTTATATGAGCATGGATTTGAATGTGTGCGAAAATACGAATAAGACGGAGTTTTTACGCTCCGTCTTTTATTTTTATGCTATATGTAGGATGAAACCTACTTTATTTTTTCATACATCATTTTTATCAGCAATTCTGCATTTTCCTTTGACAAATTCAGTTTATTAATTTGATTCATAATAGACTGTACATGAACTTCCGCTGCTTTTTGAGATAAAACCTGCTGTGCATTTGTCGATTTTGGATAATGTACAACTACCTGCATTTCATCACCGACTTTCTATCCATAGTCTATTTCGGACGGATTGTACATTATTCCTCATAGTCGTAAATATCCATGTTTTCGCAATTGCAATTATATTCACATTCATAGCAAGGCGGTAAACCATTACAATGAGTTTCCATAGCGTCTTGGTAAGCAATTTCCTCTCTATAAGATTGCTGATAATATCTCGCTCTATCTCTCAAAAAAAATCAAGGGTATCTGAGATTTCACTTTTTAATTCTGTTGGCATTTCTGTAGCTTCTTCCAAAAAATTGATTCAGCTTTACAATCAACTTGCCTGCTATAACGATTTCATTATACATATCCTTAAACATAGCTTCCATAATTATTCTCCTTTTCTGGTTCTCTTTTTTGTTGTACTGTCTTCTGTGAATTCTATTGATAGTTACTTTTTCATCAGCATTTTCATATTCCAAATCAATCTCCATTGAAGAGGAATATGTAAGATACTTTTCATCTACAAGTTTTAAAGCTTCTTGATAAGTAGTACAAAAAATAATAGGCTTTGCAATTCCTTTGGAATATCCATAAAATCGCTTATTTGGCGGATAGAATAACAATCTTTCACTTTTAGCATGCTGTTTATCAATTGTTTCAGCAATAGGAGCATGATGTTTGAGTTGTACTGAAAAATATGCGCCGACATTATCATATCCAGTAGTTTTCTTTATTTTGACAATGCCGTGTTCCCAAAGAGTTTCAATTTCTTTTTTGTTCTATTTGGAGATTGCCATATTTTGTAGCTTTCAACAATAAATGAATATGCCATGAACCTGATTGATGTGGTTCAATAATACGAATAAACTCTACGTCAGGATAATAATAGTGAAGTTTTTCCCAGAACCGTTTGAAGTCCTTTGATGCTATATCAAAATCATTCATTTTTTCTGCATAAGTCAAGGTAATATGAAGCTCGTTGATTGCACCTGTAAAATTGGTATTGATAAGCTGACGAAGCTTTTCAAAAAAAAAGAACGATTCATGTTTCGTACAGGATTCTTTTTCACGTTTTTCATGACGCTACTGTTTTTTTACTTCACCGGTTTTTGTATCATAGTATTCGTGCTTGTTAAGTTTTTTTGATGTGTGACAGATTGTTATGAGCCTTTCGTTCCAACACTTTAAGCTCCACAACATTTCCTGAAAAGCAAACCTCAGTCCATGCATTTTCATGAGGAGAATAGTTATAAATCTCCTTTGCAGTTACCTTTGGTTTGTTTTCTTTGTCCTTGTTCATAAATAAGACCTCCTAAATATTTCATTTGTAAAGAGGAAGTAATAATGCTCAAATGTTTATTTCCTTATTTTCTTTACACTATAGACTCGAAAATCAATTCTATTTGACTCCATATTTCTTTAATTTCACAAATTCTTCATATTTAGAAGGCATAAAAATAAGCCCCTGATTTCTCAAGGACTTTATATATTAATTCTGTTTTCCGCCGATGTAGCGGTAATAATCAAGTTAAAGGGTATAAAAATAGCACTCCACGTTTTGTGGAGTGCTAATAATCCCTTGTTTTATATTTTAATATTTTTCATCATAAGCTTCTTGGCTAACAGTTTGAATACTTGTAATGTCGTATGTGCTGGTACTGCCAAATTGATAACATATGTTGTTACTGTAATATGTATGATTATCTGATAAAAATACATCTCCCATTATAGAACATGCTGTATCATAATTAATATGTGATGTTGCCATAACAGCCGGAATTAAACAAAAATGTTCAAACAATGTTAAATCATCTCCACTAACAGGAGCGTTAACAATATCACATTTGCACACTTTTTTCCGTATCAGTATCAACATGTAGAGAAATAGCAAAATCAGTATTATTTTTGCTGTTCTCATAATAATATCTTACAACATTAGCGTCCGTTGGATCAGAATCTGTATTATCTAACTTAAAAAGAGGATGTATTAATATTTAAATCTATTTTTATATCATATTCTTCGCTGACTTCTTTAATAGCTTCATTAAAATTATCACACCATTCTGAAACATCATAATTAAAAGACATTCCATTGTAATTATCCGCTTCAATTGTAAGATTTTAGAATCATCACCACCAACAGCACATGCAATCACAATAATAATTATTAAAATTGCTGTTATAATTGCACCTATTACAAGTTTTAAAGGATACTTTTTCTTAGACATTTCAGGAGCAATAACAGACATATTTGTGTCACTTACAGGCATTTCATTACTTACTTGTTTAACATTGCTTGATTCAGTCTTAGTACCACATTCGGGACATAATGTAGTACCATCTTTCATTTCTTTTCCACAGTCTTTACAGAACATAATTTAATCTCCTTGTCATAATCAATTCTCATCATATCAAGAATCAGTTCTTTCATGTTTTTATCATTTTCATGATAAATAGTATCAGGCTTTCGACCTCCTAATGCAATTTCGTTTGCTGTAAATGAAATAGGTTCATTAAACAATTTAATCCACGATACTGAAAATCCCATTTTATAGTCTTTAGCAATATCCTCTGGCAAATCCTTTCCAGTTACTATTCCAATGGCTTCTATTCTCATTTCTGCTCTCTCTGATTATTAGCAACGAGATAAGATTTAGCAAACACAATATCGCCATACTGAACTTGTTCAATTATCTTGTCATATCTTTCATTAAAGCCCTGAGAAAACCCCATATACCAACATTTGTGTTTTATACAATTCATAAAAATTGAGTTTTCACCTTTACCTCCAAGCCTTACTCCAACACCATAAAAAATCCATTATAAATCCTCCTTTATTTTATTGTAACACTGCACACGCAACCATTGCTTGATATACTGCTCCACTGCTTCCTGTTGTGCAAGTATTTGCATCAATGTCAATTTTAAAAGATATTGAGCCACGTTCTACATATTCAGGAACATCAGGGTTTGGCATATATTTACCTGTATACTTTACAATATATACCGAATCGTTAAGATTACTTACTTGATAAGTAATATCAAAATCTAAGAATAATTTTAAGATAACTGTTCCAAATGAAGATGAATATCCTGATGTCACAGGTGTAGAGTGAATCAACTCATTCATTGCATTCAAATCATCACTTTTAATTTCAGAAACATCAATATCCAAAAATTCCTCTTTTTCCAAATCAATATATTCATTTGTGAAAAATGAATAATCGCTAATAGGAATCTTTGTAATATCAATACTTGATAATGCGCTTACATTTTCTGAATATTCTTCAGAAGCAAAGTATGAAAGCTGTACTGTTGAATCCTCGTTTTTAAATAAATAAATTGAAGTCCCCTCACCATTAGGATTATTGTCCCAAAAATGCTGTATACATTACTGAAGTTCTGGTATCATCTGTCACTTTTCCATATTCGTTTGCTATATTATCATAAATATTTTCATAAAGTCCTATGCCGTCCTGTAGTGTTGCTGGAAACATAAAGTTTATTCCGATAAGACCAGCATTTTGAAAACACAATCCCAATTTACATTCCATATCGTTTTGAAGTATATATTTATAAGTTAGTAGTGTTTGTGGTTCTTTCGTGGTGTAACTTTCTGAATTTTCCTCAGAAATTAATTCATAATCGTTCATTTGCTGTTTTATTGCATCAATGGGAGAATAAAACGGAATAAAAATTCCCTCATTCTGAACTTCTTTATTACTTTGATTTGAAGAGGCTTTGCTGTTTGGCGTATAATCTACATAAATACCAGTTTTATGAGCTAACATAGATACAACTGTATTTTCATTAGGATACCATTTATTTTCTTTATCGGCTTCACCGTATTTTTTGACTTATGGCATCAATCCATTCTGAATCTGATTTTGTTTTACTCTCATTCCATATGTAGCTATAGCTGATTTGAGTTAATTTTCCGTCAACGAATTGAAAGTTGATATCGCAAAGCTCTCCCATGAATTCAATATCAATATAGGCAAGAAATGTTTCTATTTCTCCTGTTGTATCATTTTCATGACTTTCTTCATAAGAAGAAATATAATCAGTCATTGTCTGCTTAACGGTATCAACATTATCTCCCCACTGTAATCCAAGCATTTCGAACAAGTATTTTCTGATAAAGAATTTATCGATTCACCTACAGCAATAGTTGCAGATTCTTTTGTTGCAGTTTCTGTAATTTCAGCAGTTGATAAAAGACTGTTATCTTGTTTACTTGTATTTTTATCATTCCCACAAGCTGTAAGCAGCAATGAACAACATAAAATTAGCCCTAAATACTTTTTCATATTATCACACCTCAAAATATTATTAAATCTTAATTTTCTCCATTATACCACAAATAATGCTTATAGTCAATATAAAATGCTTATAATAAATTTATTGAAATTTGTAAATCTTGTATAATAATAAACGAGGAAGTGAAACTATGGAGAAAGAGCTTGATTATACCGCACTCGGTATCAAAATTCGTCAAACACGGAAAAAGCATCATGTAACACAAGAACAGCTGGGAGAAATTTGTGAACTTTCGACTGCACACATCGGACACATTGAACGTGGCACACGAATTCCATCACTTGATACGCTTTTCAGAATTGCACAAGCATTAGATGTCAGCATGGATTATCTGATTTTAGATTCTGTTGCACCAGATGAAAACTTATTTACAACAATAAATTCCATACTTCAAAACAAGGACAAACGAAAGGTAAAAATATTCATGACAACAATTCGTGCCTTGATTGATAAAATCTACTAATTCTAACAAAATGCCCTATGATGATTATAACACATCACAGGGCATTTTTATTGCAGCAGTCTGCTTCAATTTCAAAATTTTCTCAAATTTCAAAAATACTGTTTGCTTTTTTCACGAAATTTGCGGTATAATAGTTTTAGGGGAAAAGCCGTAATGATAAAAAACTATATAAATACATACATAAGGAGCAGGTTCTATGAATGACAACAGAAAAGTTGCGATATACTCTCGAAAATCCAAATTCACGGGCAAGGGAGAAAGTATCGGAAACCAAATTGAATTATGCAAACAAAGTATTCACTTATCCTATCCTGATTTATCAGACGATGATATTCTTCTTTGAGGACGAGGGATTCTCAGGCGGTAATACGAATCGTCCTCAGTTTCAGGAAATGCTGAAACAATGCCGACAAAGACAAATCCGATGTATTGTCTGCTACCGATTAGATCGAATCAGCCGAAATGTTGGTGATTTTTCCTCCTTAATAGATGAACTGAATAGACTTGATATCACTTTCAACTCTATTAGTGAAAAATTTGATACAACTTCTCATATGGGCAGAGCTATGATGTACATTGCTTCTGTATTCGCACAGTTGGAACGTGAAACTATTGCGGAGCGCATTCGTGACAATATGTTGGAGCTTGCCAAAGACGGCAGATGGCTTGGCGGAAATCCGCCTACAGGTTATAAAAGTGTTGAAACAGTCGGAAGTGTTACGATAGACGGCAAAAAGCGAAAAGCACGTAAACTGGAAGTGATATCAGAGGAATCAGAAATTGTAAAACTGATTTATGCAAAGTTCCTCGAATTCAATTCACTGACAAAAAACAGAAACATATCTGATTCAAAATAACTGCCTGACTAAAACAGGAAAATATTTTTCACGTTTTGCAATCAAAAATATTCTGACAAATCCCGTATACCTCATTGCAGATGAAATAGCTTGGAATTACTTTGAAATAAAAGAAGTTGATATTTTCTCAGAACAATCCGAATTTAATGGACAATATGGAATTATGGCGTATAACAAAAACAAGTCAGCAAGTAGGACGTGCAAACGAAATTCGTGATATGAAAGAATGGATTATTGCAGTCGGAAAGCATAAAGGAATTGTTAATGGTCACGATTGGGTGGAGGTGCAAAAATTGCTGGAGCAAAACAAGTCAAAATCATATCGCAAACCGAAAAGCAATGTCGCTTTGCTCTCAGGTCTGATTTTTTTGTGGGAAATGTGGGGGATATATGCGTCCCAAGCTTTCACAGAGAAAGAATAAAGACGGTGAGTTGATTTACGATTATCTATGCGAATTGAAAGAAAAGAGCAAAAGTCAGAAGTGTGATATGAAACGTTCCAACGGAAACGAACTTGACAAACTGGTTTGCGAGGAAATCAAAAAGCTTACAGAAGATAAGTCTGCATTTACGACCATGCTCAAAAAGGAACAAAAAAGCTTAAATATCAATGACGCTTCCTATCAGGAGAAATTAAAATCTCTCAGAAAATCAAAATCCGACAATGAAGCCAAAATCAAAAGTCTTGTTTTGTCTTTGACTCAATCAGAAAACACTCCTGCTCATAGCTATATCTTGCAGGAAATCAATGAACTTGATGAAAAGACAAAAGCGTTACAGACTCAGATTAAAGAATACGAAGATTTAGCGAAAACAAGTGTCATGTCCGATACTGAATTTGAAGGCCTTGCAGATATGCTGTTGTCCTTTGCAAAATCCTTTGACGGTATGTCCATAGAACAAAAACGCTCTGCAATTCGTGCATTTATCCGCAAAATTGTCTGGGACGGTGAGAATGTACACATCTATTTCTTCGGTTCAGATGAGAATGACATTGACCTTTCTGACACAGACGATTCAGAGCCGCTATGTACGTGTTGCAAATGAAATATTAATGCACTTTCGTTCCCAGAAAAAAACCTTTTAGGAGACATATATATCGACGATCCGATCGACACTGACAAAGATGGAAATGCTCTAACATTAATGGATATAATGGGTGACGGAAAAGACATTGTTGAGCAGGTAGATTTATCAATCAGATCCGGACAATTATACGGCTTTCTTGAAAATACTCTTGATGATAGGGAATTTGAAATTATAAAGCATAGATACGGATTATACGGCTGTAATGCTCTTACTCAAAGAGAAGTAGCACAAAAACTTAATATTTCCCGTTCGTATGTTTCAAGAATTGAAAAAAAGGCGCTGTCATCCCTGCGGAAAATGTACGAAAAAAATCCATACTAATTTAATTAAAGCAAAAACTTCCGTTTAGATTTTTAACGGAAGTTTTTGCTTTTTAACATAATTACTCAAAAAAAACGGCAATACTTGCCGTCATCAGGTTAGGCTAGACTAACCTAATGACAATTTTATTCATATACAATATTGATTAAGTACATTTTTCAAAGCACTCACGCTGGCGCTATGTATTCTTGCCACCGGGATATCATATTTTGCTGATCTTTGATTCACTCTTTGAACCATTTTATGAGAACAGGTATTAGTAAAAACCACCATAAGATCGGGAGTTCCCAGTTTATTTTCAAAATCTGCCGGCATTTGTGTAAAAACCTTTGGCTTTACATTTAAATGATTTACATATATCTTTATATCTTGTAGCCATTCGATCATTTCCGCCTACTACTACTATGCTCATTTTTTACCTCCTTTTCTAGGTTAGCGTTTGCTTACTTAGAAAGTATAGCATATAAAGGTAATTTAGTCAAGTATTTTTTTTCAATTTCACTTAAAATTTTCAAGTCGGCATTTACTTTTTTAAGTTTAATGCTATAATATCTAAAGCTGAACTGAATAGATCATATCTCAGCAAATATAAACTTTTATATATTTTATGAGTTGGTGAAATTATATGAAAATGTTTTTTAAAAAAAAACTCTCTACATTTCAAATGATTATTTTAGGTTTTATAGCGGTAATTTTGCCGGAAGTCTTATTTTAATGCTTCCGTTTTCAACAGCGGAAAATATATCTGCGCCGTTTATGGATACGCTGTTTACTTCCGTTTCGGCAGTCTGCGTTACCGGATTAATCGTTCACGATACCGCTACATATTGGTCAGGCTTTGGTCAGGCAGTAATACTGATTCTTATTCAAATAGGAGGACTAGGCGTTGTTTCGGCTGCTGCGTCCATTGCACTTTTCTCAGGGAAAAAAAAAAATTTAAAACAAAGAAGTACAATGCAGGAAGCTCTTTCCGCACCTCAAGTTGGCGGTATTGTGAAGCTGACAGGTTTCATAATAAGAATAACATTTTTTATTGAATTTGTCGGATGCGTCATTATGGCGCCTGTTTTCTGCAAAGATTTTGGATTTTTTTAAAGGATTATGGTATTCTGTTTTTCACTCTGTTTCTGCATTCTGTAATGCCGGATTTGATTTAATGGGTGTAAAAGAACAATATTCCTCACTGACTTCCTATTCAGGTCACCCTTTAATTAATATTGTAATCATGCTTCTTATAATAATCGGCGGTATAGGATTTATGACGCTTGATGATATAAAATGCAATAAATTTCATATAAAAAAAATACCGTATGCAAACTAAAGTAATACTAGTTACTTCGGGACTTCTTATTTTAATTCCTGCCGTTTGTTTCTTTTTTCTTTGAATTTTCTTCTGACCGATGGAATATTTCGCTTTCACAACGCATATTCTATTCATTGTTTCAAGCTGTAACACCTAGAACTGCCGGATTTAACACAGTAAATTTTAACATGATGAAACAGGGATCTATTGTTATTATGCTTATCCTGATGCTTACGGGCGGTTCACCGGGATCAACAGCCGGAGGTATGAAAACAACTACTTTGGCTGTTCTTATTTCATCTGCAATATCAGTATTCAAGCGTCGGGAAGATACAAGATTTTTCGGCAGACGCATTCCGGATGATGCAATAAAAAAATCAACTGCAATTCTCATGATGTATCTTTCACTTTTCCTGATCGGGGGTATCATAATCAGCAATATTGAAAATCTGCCTATACTTGATTGTTTGTTTGAAACGGCTTCGGCAATAGGAACAGTGGGGTTGTCAAAAGGACTTACTCCTGAGCTTGGAAATGCATCTCATATAATACTTATGATATTAATGTTTGTAGGAAGAGTCGGAGGTCTTACATTTATATTTGCAGCCTTTTTTCTCTAAGAGTAACAGTATGGCAAAGCTTCCGCTTGAAAAGATAAATGTCGGATAAGACAGAAAGGATAAATACAAATGAAAACAATTTTACTAATTGGTCTGGGAAGATTCGGACGTCATATAGCGCAAAAATTAAACGAACTTGACCATCGGTTATGGCTATAGACAAAAATGAAAACAGAGTTGAAGCCGCTCTTCCCTACGTCAAAAGCGCACAGATAGGAGATGCAACAAAAAAAGATTTTCTAAGTACTGTAGGCGTAGGAAATTTTGACGTATGTATTGTAGCCATCGGAGATAATTTCCAGAGTTCATTGGAAACTACATTGCTCCTTAAAGAACTTGGAGCACAAAAAGGTCGTATCCAGAGCGGCAAGAGATGTACATGCAAAATTTCTTCTCAGAAACGGTGCAGACGAAATAGTCTATCCCGAAAAGCAGCTTGCTTCATGGACGGCGATCAGATATTCCTCAGATCATGTCTTTGACTATGTTGAAATCGACGGGGATTATGCAATTTTTGAAGTGTCAGTTCCCAAAAGCTGGATCGGAAAAACAGTAGGTCAAATAGATATACGCCGCAGATACAACATAAATATTCTTGCTATCCGCACAAACGGAAAGCTGTGTCCGGATATTTCAGCAGATACAATGCCTGAATCCAGTACTATTCTTGTTCTTGGTTTATATAGTTCAATGCATAAATGTTTTCATATTTAACAAATAATATTTACATAAAAATCGGATAGAATAATTTTATTATAATGTTCTAATATTGAAAGGAGCTTCCATGAAAACATTTACTTATACAATTAAAGATGATTTAGGAATCCATGCCAGACCTGCCGGTCTTCTTGTTAAAACCGCTAAAAATTTCAATAGTGAAATTACAATTGCAAAAAGACGGAAAATCAGTAAATGCATTAAAACTTATGGCACTTATGGGACTTGGAGTAAAGTGCGGGGACACTATTACTGTAACTGTTTCCGGCGAAGATGAAGAATCAGCAGCTTCGGCAATGGAAGAATTTTTAAATCAAATTTATAATAATAAATAAAAAATTGTCATTTAATTTTAACTAATGTATATGCGTAAAAATCGCCTGAGAATCAAAATTCTCAGGCGATACTTCTGATATAGTCACTTATATTTTGTTTTTTATGTTCATATATTCTTTTGAAAAATTAAAATATTTATTATACTCTCCGGTATCACAGCATTTTATTTGTAAACCAAATAAAATTTCAGAACATACTAAAGAAATATCATCAGGATTTTGTAAAAGAATCTCTTTCTGAATATGACTCAGCCGTTTAAGTCTATACTCAAGTTTTCTTGCAATTTTATCCGAATCAAACTTCCATACCGCCTCAATATATATAACACGATGACTGTGCGTATATTTTGCGCCGCCTGCCAAAACTCCCAGATGCTGTTTTATTCTTTTTGACTATATCAGCAGCAATACCTGTATATAACGAATTATCTGCACATCTAAGCATATAAACATACATATTTTTTATATAAACAGCAAGCTATCTGTCGTCTCTTCCGACATAATCCTGCTTTTTTACTAAGCTTTTATACGACGGTCTGATAATTTTATTAACCGATACCAATTCTTCAATTCTATGAGCGCTCCAACCTGCAATTCTTGCAATTGCAAACAACGGAGTATATAATTCTACCGGAATATCAAGCATATTATAAACAAATCCACTGTAAAAAATCTACATTGGGACTAACACCTTTGAATATCTGACGCTCCTGAGCAATAAGCTTCGGAGCAATTTTTTCAATATTGTTGTAAAGCGCCATATCCTTATCTCTTCCCTTTGCCTTGGCAAGCTTTTCTACAAACGTCTTAAATATGACCTCTCGGGGATCTGACAGTGAATATACAGCATGTCCCATACCGTAAATCAAGCCTTTCCGGTCAAATGCTTCCTTATGAAGTATTTTTTGCCAGATATGCGCTGATTTCTTCTTCATCTTCATAATCAGACACATGATTGCGGATATCGTCCATCATTCTCATAACCATTATATTTGCACCGCCGTGCTTATGCCCCTTCAAAGAAGAAAGCGCCGCCGCTATTGCAGAATAAGTGTCCGAACCCGATGAAGTTACCACTCTGGTAGAATGTAGAATTATTTCCGCCTCCATGTTCCATATGAAGCAGAAGAGCAACGTCAAGCACCTGCGCTTCAAGCTTTGTATATTTCATATCAGGACGCAGCATACGAAGAAAATTCTCAGATGCTGAAAGATTTGCTTCCGGTCTGTGTATATACATACTTTCATTTTTTTTCATAATGATTATAAGCATGATACGCGTATACAGCCAGCATTGGAAAAACACTGATCAATTGAATGCTCTGTCTTAACACATTGCTGATTTCCAGATTTTCAGCCTGTTTATCATAAGAAGCCAGCGTAAGGACGCTTCGCGTCATAGAATTCATAATATCATAGCTAGGCGCTTTCATAATAACGTCCCTGGTAAAAATTAGTCGGCAGTTCCATACATTCTGCAATTATATCAAGAAATTGTTTTAATTCATCATTGGACGGAAGCTTACCGAAAAGCAATAAGTAAGCAGCTTCTTCAAATATAAACTTTTCTCCCTTGCTTCCCTGTCCAAATCTTTTACATCATATCCCCGATAAAGAAGCTGACCGTCGCTGGGAACCTTCTTTCCGTCAATTATTTTAAACGCACTGACTTCTGAAATATTTGTAAGTCCGGTTAAAACCCCATTGCCGTTTATATCCCTCAGTCCCATATTTACACCGTATTCACGAAAAAAGATCCTTGCTTATACTGTCGTTTTCTATGCACAAATTTTCTCGCTTTTTAGTATAATTGGAAATCTTATCCATATAACCCATATATATGCCTCCTTTAAGTTGAATATATTAAATTAGCACTCTTTTTTGATATGAGTGCCAACAAAAAAAGTAAATAATAATGCTTCAGTAAAGAAGCATTAACACTAATATAATAATATTGTAACATAAAAAAAAGCGAAATATGTCAATCAATTTCATCAAATTATCACAATTCTTTAAAGATAAAAAAAAAAGCAGTCAAATTTTTTTAATTTGACTGCTCCAATTTTCACATTACTTTTCTTCTTATTAAAATATAATCAAATACGTTTACCTTTCCGTCATCATTAATATCTGCCAGAAAAAAAAAAACTGCTGTTCACTGAATTTTTCCAGCTTAACAAGATATTTATTCATAATGACAATATCAGATACATCTACTTTCTTATTAATATTAATATCGCCCTTTTTCATAAACAGGTTCAGACGCTTCAACAATCCACTTCTGACATGATTCTCCGTTTACTTCCCATTGCTGAACATTAGCTCCGCTTCCTTTAGAACCGCCTGCTGTTTCCAGGGCGCCGGCATCCTTTGAAGCTCTTGTCAGTATATAGTAAGATCCGTCCGGATTCTTTACAAATTTAAACAAATGGGAGCTTGTTTTTTTGTTTGTAAGTATTTCAGCGTTCCCGCCGTTTTCTTTCGTTCCTCCTGAAATATTTAGATAATACGTTTTCCGTCTGCCAATTGAGATATAACGTAATAATAACCGCCGCCGAAGCTTTTAAGAGTCCATGAATTGTGTGCGCTTAGTATCCATTATACAGCCTGTATCCTCAACCTGAGTAAGTATCCATTTCTGAGACTTATCTCCCGCTTTGTATTCCCACTGAATAATATTGGCTCCGCTGGAAGTTGAAGCTGATGAAACGGCAACACAGCTTTTATCTCCGGAAGACTTTGTCAAAATGTAGTATGTACCGTCATCATTCCTTACAAATTTAAATTGCTGGGCGTCGGCCTTTGTATCGGTATATATCTGAATATTTGTGCCATTATCAGATTTTCCCATATCAATATCCAATAAATAAGTTACTTTATCGCCAAGCTGAGAATAAAGGTAATAATAATCATTTCATAATACTCGCCATTTATAATTTGAACATTTGCAATTTGATAAAAGCTTTCTGAATCATGTATGAGGCTGGCTGATTATAGGATATACCTGATTTCTATATTGAGGATCATGCATAAGAGTCGTTATACGGTAATCTGTTTCATATGGCGTACAGTAAATTCTTAAGGATTTGCTGTCGCTTGCTCTTACAATAAGTTCTTCACGCCAATCTCCGAAAATATCGGCTGATAGACACGGAGTTCCCTTAGTTGTATTACATGTATAGGCGCCGTCTGTAGAAAGAATGGTGGTAAGTGTTCCGTCGTTTTTCATTTTAGAAATTGTAGCCGGTTTATCAGTATATCCGTCTAAAATTTCACGTTCAAGATCACCGTCCCAATAGCTGAGAAAATTTTACAGCCGGTCTTCTGCATGAAAGTGTATTTCCTGATCCGTCAAATACATCGTTTCCGAGTCCCCAGAATTCTGCTCCGTCATTTCCTGCCCATACATTAGCTGCACAGCATCTTCCTGTATCGGCATCTCCATCTTTATGGAAAATGGTTTTACCGTTTGAAGCGTCGACAAGAGAAACTCCATAAGGCTTATCCTCATGGCATATCCACAGTTCCAAACCATTTCTATCCGGAAGAAGATCGCCTAAATGCATAGCATCTCCGTGACCGGTATTAAGACACCATAAAACGCTGCCGTCATCATCAAGACAAGTTGCACCTAAAACAATTTCCTGCTTACCGTCATTGTCTACATCTGCCGGCATACAGTTATGGTTGCCATCTCCGTAACCTGGCTTAGTTTTATCATTTCCGGTGTCAAAATACCATTTCTGTACAAGCTTTTTTGTTAACAACGTCATAAGCGCATGCTGTCATTCTTGTATAATATCCTCTTACAGTAACGGCGCTGGGCTTCACACCGTCCAGATAAGCTACTGCGCCTAAAAATCTATCAACACGGTTGCCGTATGAATCGCCCCATTTTGATACAGTTCCTCTTCCAGGATTGTAATCCACCGTATCTAACGCTTTGCCTGTAGAACCTTCAAATAAAGTATAGTATTCCGGACCGCTCAAAATATAGCCGTTTGAATTTCTGTAATCCTTTGAAGAGTCACCTATTACATTACCAACACCATCTACTGTACCATCAGCAGTTTTACATACCATTTCAGCAAGACCGTCCAGATCATAATCGGCAACAAGCATTTGTGTATAATGCGCTCCTGCACGGATATTGACTCCAAGATCAATTCGCCAAAGTTTAGTACCGTCTATTTTATAACAATCAATAAAAACCTTATCCGTTTTACCTTTTTGAGAATTATCTTTTTGAATTTGAAGGATCCCATTTAACAAATAATTCATACTGTCCGTCTCCGTCAACGTCTCCTACTGTACAGTCGTTAGGACTGTATGTAATTCCTGAAGTCTGAGCCTTGGGTACATCAAGCTTGACTTCAAGATAATTACTTCCTGACTGCATTGCACATGTATCTGATGATACAACCGTTGCGCTTTCAACAGTTTCAACCTTGTATGTATCAGTGGATTTGCCGTCCTTATCCAGATAACACGTTGCATTTCCCCATTACTGGTATAAATAAGAGCGTTATTCCTGTAAAGCTTAAATATTGAATTGTCAGAATCATCTGCAAGAAAACGCCAGCTTACCATCATACCAGAACCGGTACTGATCGCAGAAATACCCCTGTCAAGATTTTCTACAACATATCCTGACGCAGCATCCGCTTCTGAATAGTCAGGAATGCAGACCATACAGCCGGCTATACATAAAGCCGCAGCGATACTTAGTATTTTTTTTCTCATCCTCATTTTCACCCTCCATATACATTTTTTTACATATTTTTTTTCAACAAAACCAATAATATCTGTTATAATTTTATCATTTTTTAACATTAAAGTCAACCAAATAATAATAAAAAACGGACAATATGCTCCGTTTTACAAAAATTAATCAGAACTTTCCGCCGCCTCCGCCATGTGACGTTCCGGAAGAACCTGTATGAATACTGCTTCCTCCTCCCGAACTTGACGGTTCTGGTCTTCTGGTTTTAGTTACATTTCTATATATAAAAATATCGTTGGAACGATCAAGTCTCAATGAATTGTTTACAGCGTAATTATTTGCATTATGCTGCATTGCAACAGTTTTCATCTTTGATTTCATAACCAAAACAGAAATAACTGCAATGATCAGTCCTATAAATAATCCTATTCCGACTGCTATAATATAATCAGAAAAGGTTTTTATATTTATGATCAATATCATAAGGAGTACCTTTTTCAGCCTCCGCCAAAAAATCGTCCGTCAAATCAATAAACTCAGTAAACGCAGAATAATAGTCACCGTTACTTAAATCCGGTACAATTTCATCTCCGATAACATCAATTCCATAATCTGTAAACGCATCAATACCATATCCGGTTGTAGAGATCCACCAATCACGATCCTCCATACTCAAGAGCAGAAGTATACCGTCATTGTCTGCACCTGCACCGTAACCGTTATAATCATAATAATCGTCTGCATACGCCATAGGCGTTTCTCCGTTAATAGTATCAGCAGTAACTATTACTATATCAAAATCGTATTTATCAGTCAAATCTTCAATTTTACCGGCAAGCTCTTTTTCTTCACTGTCTGACAGCAAATCCGCTTCATCAACTACTCTCGGCAGATCAGCATCATTCAGCTTGCCTTCAGCTCCGGCAGATAACGGAACGATTAAAGACAGACATGCAAGACCTGACAAAAATACTTTTTTAATATCTTCATATCAATCACCTTATTATTGTCAATAATACCGTCAGCAGTGACGCTGCAGCTCCGGAAATTGCAAATATCCCAAAAAACCATTTCCAGAACAATCCTTTATCTGTGGGAAGATCTCCTACAAATTTACCCGTCTGACCGTTCATTGCAAACATAAACTTCTGGTTTTTCCATGTTGTATTAAGAATCCACACCGGAAGCAAGGCATAATGTGCCGCACTCTTATAAAATCCCACATTTGAGCCTGTGGTCGACACCGTTGCATATCCCTGAACAGTCCTTTTAAACGCTTCTTCCGTACTCTGTTTAATTCTGTTGTTGGCACGTCCTATACTGCTTTTTGGTCAACGTCATATTTATCTGCAAGATACCCTGCAAGATAAGCAGTTTCAAAATCAACCATCTGAGAATAATCAAAAGGTTCAATTGATTCCATAAAATCATCAGGCATTTTTTCCGAACCGTCAACAGGTACATTTCTGAAATCAAGACAGCCTTCACGGTAAATGTTAAAATGTGAAGTTTCCGTATAGTCATATTTGCTGTCGCTCCAGTGTCTCACTTTAGTACCGCGAAAAGTATATTTTGAATATGTATCACAATCAAAGAGCCAGAAAGGTACATAAATGCCCTTAATTTCGTCTATGTGATTCTGATCCTTAAAAACTTTAGGTAAAAATGGCTTTCCTTTAAGATGATTCTCCATAGCCGCTTTTGCCGCTTTCTTGTCAAGTTTGAAGGGAATAACAAAATCAGGACGCAGATCTCCGGAAAAGCTTGATTTTAATATTACGGGATTATCGCAGTAAGGACAATTTGTAGCGCCTGTATTTTCATCTGCAATCAGTTCTCCCCCGCAGGATTGGCATGTATATAAATTTATTCCTTTAAGTTCGTCTTCACCCCATTGATTACCAGGCTGAACGTCCCATTCATACCTTTCAGGCTGTTTATCACTATCATCATTCTCATTCTGTAAATTTTTCAACGCTTCAATATCAAATTCAGCGTCACAATAAGGGCAGACCATTTTCTGCTGAGTGCTGTCAAAGCTCACAGCTCCGCCGCAGCACGGGCATTTATACTCAAGTATAGTCGACATTATTCCACCTCGCTGAAAACAGTAATTCTTACTTTATATCATTTTCATCAAACGGGTCAGCACATTCCGGACAGAATTTAGGCGGATTAGCAGGGTCTTCCGGTTCCCAGCCGCACTTGTCGCATTTATATAACGGAGCTTCCGCCGGTTTCGGTTTGCCGCATTCAGTACAGAACTTACCTTTATTTACTGCACCGCATGCGCATGTCCAGCCGTCTGCCGGCTTCGGCTTGCCGCACTCAATACAGAATTTACCGGTATTTAAAGTACCGCATGTACAAGTCCAGCTGCCAGTGGGCTGAGGCTTTGTTTTGCCGCATTCAGTACAGAATTTTCCTGTGTTTACCGTACCGCATGCACATGTCCAGCCATTAGCTGGCGCAGACTGCTGTGCATTCTGCTGCTGTCCCATAGCAAACAGATTCTGAGCGTTAAGTCCTCCGCTTTGAGCTGCCATATTCATACCCATAAAACCGGTCATAGCTCCGGCTGAATTACCTGCTGCCTTTTTCATAGCGTCCGCCTGTGCTCCGACCATAGCTGCTCCCGCCATATTAGGATTGCGGTAAACGGCAGTTCTCTGCATATCCTTGATCATATCCTCGTCTTCCTTGGAGGCACTTACAGAATTGATTGCTACCGAAACAATTGAAAGTCCTCTGAGCTCCTTCCATTTGGATGAAAGAGCTTCATTCATAGCTTCAGCAAATTCCATTGTATGACCGGGAAGCGCACTGTAACGAATTCCCATTGAGGAAATTTTTGCAAAAGCAGGCTGCAATGCGCTTAAAAATTCAGATTTAAGCTGTCTGTCGATATCTTCGCGAGTATATGATCTGTCAACATTTCCGCATACGTTTGTATAAAAAAGCAAAGGGATCCGTAATTTTATATGAATAAACGCCGTTACATCGTATGGAAATATCTATATCAAGACCGATATTCTGATCGACTACACGAAACGGAACAGGATTCGGCGTACCAAATTTATTGTCAACCAGTTCTTTTGTATTAAAATAATAAACTCTCTGATCGTTTCCGGTATCACCGCCGTAAGCAAATCTTTTTCCTATGGTTTTAAATGTTTCCTTAATGCCCGTTCCCAGACCGCCTGAAAAAATACTCGGCTCGCTTGACATATCGTATGTCTATTCGCCCGGTTCAGCGCAGATCTCAACAATTCTGCCCTGATCTACTATGATCATACATTGACCGTCAGAAACAACAATACCGCTTCCGTTGGTTATAATATTTTCATTTCCTTTAGTATTTGAAGAACGCTTGCTTGTTCTTTTTTACTGCCTTTACAACAAGTACGTCATTGGGCAGAGAATCACAGTAAATGTATTCCTTCCACTGATCTGCAAGAGTTCCTCCTATTGCTCGAATGCAGCTTTAATCAGTCCCATAAAAATTACTCCCTTCAATTCAAAATTTTATATTAATACATAATATAATTGTATGCCAATTAACGGCATACAAATTTTACTATTAATAATTTTATGTATTTAACCAAGAACGTTCCCCTTTAAATTCCAGCTTATCCGGATAATTTATAAAAAGCCTGACGAATAAACGCACATAGTCTTTTATATTCCTTAACAGACATAGACGCTTCAGAACCAAGCCAATATTTATACTTTTCAGTACAAGTTACTATAATATAGCGCTGAACAGGATAAATCGAGCCGCTGGTCGGCAGAAGTCATTGTAAGTTTTTTAATGTCCGACACAATAAAATGATCTTCCCCGACCATAAAATGCTCTCCTTTAAATTCTACATATTCAGGACAGCGTTTTACATTTTTACAGTCCTTATCAACTCATAGGGAATTTCCAAAACACATATTAATGATACAATAACCATAAAAAATAAGCTCAAAGGTTTTATAAGAATCATTATCGGTAAAAATAAGCAAAATCGTCAGACAAACAGCCAAACTGACCCACACTGCAATGATAATTCCGACTTTTTTTCCATTCGCTGCGTATAATATCTTCCGATGATACATTAAAACGCCTTTCATTATCCCATGAGTCACGGATAACCTCCGCTTTTCTTTCATCACTGATAGCTTCAGTTTCACGCTTATGTATTTCATCAATAAGATCATATAAGCTACCGGAAGTAAAGCTGTAAAGCCTTATTTTGATAATTTTTCCTGCTGTATCCTTCAGTATAAGACATCTTTTATGTTTTGTAAACACAAGCATTGAAATACTATGCTTCTTATATTCGGTTTTTTTCATAAAAATAGTATTTTTCAAGTTCTAATGTATATTTTTTTTAAAAGTCTCTTCACACATACTTTTTCATCTGAAACAGTAACAATAGTAAACCTTAAAATTTGTACAATAACAGCTATCAAAAAAAAAGCCTGTAAAAAAGCATACAGGTATTTTCAATCTGTAAATAAAAAAAGGAATAAAATTCGTAAAATCCGATATTATATCAATAAATAACCAAAAAATCAGACCAACTAATATGGCGGTAACAAGTACCCCTAAAATTATTTTTCCTATGCTTGCATAAAATTTCCTTGTATTATTCTCAACAATTGTATCGGTATTGTTCTCATAAGCGCAATATCTTCATTGCACTGGTGAGTAGCGCCGTCTTCGCCTACAGAAATACCCGCATGAGTAGCGCCGATTTTAACGTTAAGTCCCGGATAACCGATTGAATTTCTTACAATTTCATATGCTCTGCCTGCCGCAAACATTGCAAAGGTACTTGCAAAAGAGAATTTTACCGCATGCGGCAAGTCCTGCCGCTACACCCATCATATTAGCCTCTGCAATACCGCAGTCAAAAAATCTTTCAGGATAAGCCTTCTTAAAAATACTTGTCTTTGTAGCGGCTGCAAGGTCTGCGTCAAGAACCACTAACTCCGGATACTTTTCAGCAAGCTCCGTTAATGCTTCGCCGTAGCTTTCTCTGGTCGCCTTTTTTATTATATCTGACATATTTATTAATCCTCCAGTTCCTTTAACTGAGCGTCAAGCTCTTTCATTGCCTGTTCATACTGTTCCTTATTAGGCGCACTTCCATGCCATGAAACCTGATTTTCCATAAATGAAACGCCTTTGCCCTTAATACTTTTTCTGAATAATAGCAACAGGCTTGCCGCTTATCGTTTCAGCCTCAGCAAAAAGCCTTTTCTATTGAATCAAAATCATGAGCGTCCATTGTAATCACATGCCAGCCGAATGCGGCAAATTTATCTGTAATCGGTTCAGGAGAACAAACTTCTGAAATAGGACCGTCAATCTGAAGACCGTTATTATCAACAACTGCTATAAGATTATCAAGATTTTTTATGTGCCGCAAACATTGCAGCCTCCCATACCTGACCTTCTTCTATTTCACCGTCGCCCAGTACAGTATAAACCTTATAAGATTTACCGTCAAGCTTTCCAGCCAATGCCATACCGCATGCGGCTGAAATTCCCTGTCCCAAAGAACCGCTTGACATGTCGATACCCTTTGTATGAATACATGGGTGTCCTTGAAGCATTGTCCGATATGTCTAAGACTTTTTAATTCTTTCTCCGAGAAATAACCCTTAAGAGCCAGAACCGCATAAAGCGCCGGAGCACAGTGTCCCTTTGAAAGAACGAATCTGTCCCTGTTCGGATCCTCAGGATCAGAAGAATTTACATTCATCTTTTTCAAAATAAAGATATGTAAGCAGATCTGCTATTGAAAGCGAACCGCCCGGGTGTCCGGACTTTGCATTGTAAACCCCCTCTATTATTCCTTTTCTGACTTTGCAGGCATTGACCTGCAGGCATTTCTTAGTCGTGCCGTCCATTTTTTTTACCTCCTGAATAATAATATCAATAAGTGTAGTTATAATCCTATTTATTTTTTATATCGCCTGAATAAATCATATCTATAAGTTCTGCGATTGCATTTTCATCGCTTGAATTTTTTAGCGTTATATCGGCTATGTCTTTAACGTCCTGCTGAGCATTAGCCGTTGCCGCACCGAAATCGGCAAATTGAAGCATTTCAATATCGTTATTATAATCTCCGGCAGCAATAACTGTATAATTTTCCATATTCAACAGTTTTATGTACTCTTTCAGAGCAGCGCCTTTTGAACTTCCTTTTGGAAGCATTTCAATAAAGATATCATGAGAGCGTACAAAATCCACAGGGAAATTTCTGGTTTTTACATATTCTCCAAGCTTTGTAATCTGAGAAGGCTCGGCAGCAAAAAGAATCTTAAACCAACCGCCCGAAGGTACGCTGTCAAGAGTTGCATAATCCGGTTCAACCTGACAAATTCTTGTATGCTCTTTTTCATATTCATTATTACACACAACATAAATATTGTCAAGTCTTAAAAACCTCTCCCGGATTTTCCATAAATTTAAAAAGTTCTGCGGCAATTTCCTTGGAGCAATCCGGCAGTTGGTCTGTAAACATAACATCATCAGTATGAGTATCATAGATCAACGAGCCGTTATATAAAATAACAGGCAGTTCAATTTCAAGCTCTTTAATATATTTCTCAGCTGATTGCAAAGTTCTTCCCGTTGCAATTGTAAATTTTCCACCGTCTTTTTATGAATTGTTTTATCGCCGACTTGTCTCTGTCTGATAATATTTTATTTTTCCGGAAGCAGTGTTCCGTCCATATCTGTTATTAAAAAAATATTTTGATAAATCGGGCATAATTACCTGACCTTTCTTAAAATCTCTTTAAAGTAATCCGGCAGTTCACTGTCAAATTCCATATACTTTTCTGTCTCCGGATGAATAAATCCAATCTTTTTAGCATGAAGGCACTGTCCGTCTATTCCCTTAAACTCTTTGCCGTAGACATCGTCCCCCAACACCGAATGTCCTTTATACGCTAAATGCACCCTTATCTGATGAGTTCTTCCCCTGTTTCCAGAATACATTTAAGATGAGCATATTTTTCAAACTGCTCCAATACCTTATAATGCGTGACTGCATTTTTGGAATTTTTATCAGTAACGCACATTTTTTTTACGGTCATTGGGATTTCTTCCGATCGGTGCGTCCACCGTACCCTCTGTCTCTTTAAATCTGCCGCAGGCTATACACTCGTATTCACGGGTAAAGCTATGAACTTTGATCTGTTCTGCAAGAAACTTATGAGCATTATCCGTTTTCGCTACAATCAGTAAGCCGCTGGTGTTTTTATCAATTCTATGGACGATCCCGGGACGGATCACACCGTTAATTCCCGAAAGACTGTCTCCGCAGTGATAAAGCAAAGCATTTACAAGAGTTCCGCTGTAATTGCCCGGCGCCGGATGCACTACCATTCCCTTTGGTTTATTGACTACCAACAAACTGCTATCCTCATAAATAATATCAAGAGGAATATTCTCCGGTTCAGTATTCAGTTCAACCGGTTCGGGAATATTTATTTCAACAACATCTCCTACCTTTTGTTTATAATTCTTAGCAACTGTTTTACCGTTGACCAGTACTCCTCCGCTTTCAACAAGATTCTGAACTGCGGTTCTGGTCAAATCTTCAATCTGAGAAGTCAACCACTTATCAAGTCTTAAACCGCTTGCTTCTTCCGGTACTGTCAGAATAATGTTATTCATCTGTCTGCACCGATTCATTTTTGTTTTTTTGGCTCGTGCTTTTATCAAAAAACAGTATCTGAATCAACAGTAGTACAACTCCGACTACCACACAACAGTCTGCAAAATTGAATATTGCGAAGTCAAAAAGCTGTACGTCAAGATAATCCACAACAAGTCCGCCACGGAACAGACGATCAATTATATTTCCGAATCCGCCGCTTATAATAAGCGTCATGGAAATGACTGTCAGCAACTCTTTTTTTATGTTTGATCAAATAGTAAATACAAAATATCATTAATAAAGAAGTAATTCCAAGCAGAACCCATCTCATACCGCTGAAGCTTCCGAAAACCGCACCGTCGTTTTCAAGATACGTAAGATTCAGTATTTTTGTATTTCCGATTTTTATAAATTCTTTTGACGGTTGTCCTTTAAGATTTTCAACTGCCCAATACTTTATAAGCTGATCTGCGCCCGTTAGTAAAGCAGCAGCAGAAAACGCTATTAATAATATAAAAATATTCATCTTCCTCTCTAATAAAAATATAACTTGCCGCTCAGATGAACGGCAAGTCATTATTTCTTTATTCAACTACTCCGGCACATCTATCACAAAGTGTCGGGTGTTCATTGCATCTGCCGACAGTTTCCGAATATACCCAGCATCTTTCGCATTTTTCACCTGTTGCCTTGACAACTTCAAATTGCGGCAACTCATTATCAGCCTTAACTACAGAAACTCCGGAAACAATAAGAATTTCAGCAAGCTGGTCAGCTATAGCATTGTACTTTCCATACATATCACCACAGCAGTGAATAATAACATTAGCTTCAAGGGACTTACCGATAACCTTTTCATTACGCTTTTCTTCAAGAACCTTATTTACTGTTTCTCTTGTATTATAAATAAATTCCCACTTACCGATAAATTCATCACTGAACTCAACCGGACTTTTCAGGCATTTCATTTAAGAATATGCTCTCAGCATTGTCTTTATTACAATGAGGCAGATAGCTCCAGATTTCTTCAGCTGTAAATGACATAATTGGCGCTATCAGTCTTGCAACGCCGCTGAGAATACGATACATAGCCGTCTGTGCAGCACGTCTCTTTACAGATTTTTCGCCTTCACAGTACAGTCTGTCCTTAATAATATCAAGATAGAAGTTTGACATATCAGTTACACAGAAATTATGAATACTATGGAAAGCAATATGAAAATCAAATTCATTGTAACCGTTCTGAACCCTATCAATAAGGCTGTCAAGACGCATCAATGCCCACTTATCAATTTCAAGAAGTTCATCGTCTGAAACGGCATCTTTATCAGGATTAAAACCATCTCCGTTTGAAATATTGCCAAGAATAAATCTTGCTGTATTTCTGATTTTCTTATATGCATCTGACAATTGTTTTAAAATCTCAGGAGATATTCTGATATCCGAATGATAATCTGATGAAGCCACCCAAAGTCTGAGTATATCCGCACCATACTGATCTACAATTTCTGCCGGATCAATACCGTTGCCCAGTGACTTATGCATTGTTTTGCCCTGACCGTCAACTACCCAACCATGAGTGCAGACTGCTTTATAAGGAGCAGTTCCCTTTATAAACTACTGATGTAAGCAACGATGACTGAAACCAGCCTCTGTACTGATCAGCGCCCTCAAGATAAAGATCAGCAGGCCATGTCAATGAATCGTATTCGTCCATAACGGCAGTATGAGACACACCGCTGTCAAACCATACGTCCATGATATCATATTCTTTTTTGTGAATTCTCCGCAGCCGCATTCGCATTTTACAGTGTCAGGAATAAATTCGCTTAATTCTCTTGTCCACCATGCGTCTGCTCCTTCTTTACGGAACAAATCAGAAATTGCCTTGATTGTTTCATCGGTAACGATTGGTTTTCCGCAATCCTTGCAATATATGATAATCGGTACGCCCCAAGTTCTCTGTCTGGAAATACACCAGTCGCTTCTGTCACGAACCATTCCCTTGATTCTGTCTTCACCCCATTCAGGGATCCACTTTACATTTTCAATAGCCTTTACAGCCTCGTCCTTAAATCCGTTTACCGAGCAGAACCACTGTTCTGTAGCACGGTAGATAATAGGACTGTTACATCTCCAGCAGTGAGGATACTGGTGAGTGATATGCTGACTTGCCAGAAGTGCGCCTGTTTCTTCAAGCTTTGCAGCTATTGCCTTATTAGCTTCATTAGTATCAAGACCTGCAAACTCTCCGGCTTCTTCAGTCTGTTTACCCTTAGCGTCAACACATACAAGAATTCCGATATCGTCATAATTCTTGCACACTTCAAAGTCGTCCACACCATATCCGGGAGCTGTATGAACGCAGCCTGTACCGCTTTCCAGTGTTACATGATCTCCCACGATAACAGGAGAAAGTCTGTCATAAAGCGGGTGCTTTGTTTTTATATGTTCAAGTTCAGCGCCTGTAAAGGAACCAACTGTTGTATAATCTTCTATTCCGGCAGTTTCCATTGTAACCCTTACAAGCTCAGCCGCCATCACATAATATTCGTCACCGTTTTTAACAAGAGTATATTCGTACTCAGGTCCAAGACAAATTGCAAGGTTACCCGGAATTGTCCATGTAGTAGTAGTCCAGATCACAAAATAAATCTTGCTTAAATCCAGTCCCATACCAGTAAACAGTCCCTTGTCATCGGTTACGTTGAATTTAACATAAATTGATGTACACGGATCGTTTGCATATTCAATTTCAGCTTCGGCAAGGGCAGTATTACAGTCAGGACACCAATAAACAGGCTTTAGAGCCTTGTACATATATCCGTCCTTTGCCATTTTACCTAAAACTTCAACCTGTCTTGCCTCATATTCAGGCTTAAGAGTAAGATACGGATCATCGTAATCTCCAAGACTTCCCAGACGTTTAAACTGTTCCATCTGGCTGTTTACATGCTTAAGAGCAAAGTTTTTACAATGCTTTCTCAGTTCAACCGGAGGGATCGCACCGTTTTTCAACTCCGATATCCTTCATCGCCTTTAGCTCAATAGGAAGACCGTGCGTATCCCAACCGGGAACATAAGGCGCACAGTACCCACTCATATTTTTCTGCTTTATAATAAAATCCTTTAAAAGTTTTGTTAAGAGCTGTTCCCAGATGAATCTGACCGTTTGCATAAGGAGGACCGTCATGAAGAATATACTTCGGGTTCCCCTTATTATTTTCTATCATTTTATAATACAGTCTATCATCTTCCCATTTTTTTTTAGGGTTTCAGGTTCTCTTTTCGGCAGATTTCCCCTCATGGGAAAATCTGTTTTCGGCAGATTTAATGTCTTGTTATAATCCATCGCTTATACTTCTTCCTTTTCAGTTGTTGTAGTATTACCCGTATGGGAATTATTCTGACCAAACTGGAGGTCTGTAAACCTTGATTCATACTCCCTTTATAGTTCTTGCAGAAAAGCTTGACGTTGCAAACGGATCCGGCTGCGGCAATTCTTCTTCAGTCGTTTCGGTCTGTTCGGAATACTGAGACGTATCCTCTTCATCAAGTTCAATCTCAGGCATAGCGGAAATCATTTCAAGATGAGTTTTATACATATCAAACAAGCTTTTCTTAAATTCAGAAACCTGCTTTTGCGCTTCTATAAGATTTTCCTTTTCTTTTGCAATTTCAGCACGGTTCTTTTCCATAGCCGCTTCATGCTGAACTGTCGCTTCGTCAAGTAAAATCTTTGCCTTTTCTTCAGCCTGTGCAATTATTTCATCCGCTTTTTCCTGAGCCTCAGCAACAACCTTATGTCCCTGCTTCTGCGCTCCCAGCAAAGCGTCCTTTAATGCATCCTCGTCCTGACGGTATTCTCTTACCTTATCGGCAAGTATCTGAATCTTACTGTGAAGGTCTTCCCTTTCAGCATCCAGTTCTTCAGAAATCAATTCAGCAAGAAAATCATCGATTTCCTCCTGCTTATATCCAAAAGCAGCTTTTTTCAAATTTTCTTTCTCTTATATCACTTGCACTTATCAACGCCACTCACCTCTTAACAATATTTACACAAAGTTATGTGTATTCTGCCTTTCTTTGTGATGCCTGAAATTTCTTCAAGCCTGTATTTTCCAAAACCCTTAACAGAAATAATATCTCCCTGCGACAAATTAAATGAACTGTCGTATTTAAGAAAATAATTTACTTCCGCACCAATTCCTTTTATTATTCCTGCAGTCCGGCTTCGGCTCATATTCAAAGCGAGACTAAGAACACCGTCAAGCCTTAAAGACGCAACAGTTCCTTTAATTTCTTTGAATTCCTGAACCTTTTTCAATACCGTACCGCATTCATCTGAGACTTTTACGCCAACAGAGCCTATTTTCCTGATATCGCTTTTAATAACATTCCCAACAGAATCAGAAACTGCGATCTGTGCCGTTCCGTCGCCAATTACAATGTCGCCTACAGTTTCACGCTTTATCTGCAAAGCCATTATTGCTCCGAGAAAGTCTCTGTGTGTAAGTTTATTTTCCTTTCGATAAGAAAATGTCAGACAAGTCATAGGAAAATCACTGTTTTCAGGCTGATAATATTCTTTAAACACACAAAGCATTTTTTTCTTTCTGCATTTTCAAATAATCCGTAAAAGCAGTAATTATCATACATCAGTCTTTTTCAGTTCTGCCTCAGCCAATACACATTCGCGGGCATTCAGAAAAGAAGAATAAACCGATCCGCTTTTTTTTCTGCAAGTCTTATCATATCGTTAATTCTGGGAACAAGCCGCTTAGTTTCATCCGCTGCTGAAATGTTATCACTCATCTATCAGATAATCACTCCATTGTTCTCCAACTCCCCCACAAGATCTTCTCCTATAAATCCGACATTGTAAGGTGTTATAATATATGTCATATTAGCAACAGGTTTCAGGCTTCCGCCGTTTGCATAAGCAACGCCTACAAGAAAATCAATTATTCTTCTTTTTATTTTCAGCGGACGCTGTTTCAAGATTAAGCACAACAGTTTTTTTTAGCGATCAGATGATCTGCGATCTGTTTTGCATCAGTAAAGACCTCCGGTTTAACAAGTACTACCTGAAGCTGTGCTGTTGCCTGAATGTTTACAACCTTGTTGCTTCTTTTTTCTTCATCACTGTCAAAGCGTTCTGCTCTGTAGCTTCTGCTTCCCTCATAATCGCTGTCTCTTTCAGAAGAATGTCCGCTGCCGCTGTACTGTCTGCTGCGTGACATTTCCTCATACTGTTCATCGCCTTCCTCCGGCGGTACAAAAAAATCCTTAATGTTCTTAAAAATATCCATATTCTCCGTTCTCCTATCTCCGCACTGCTTTAAACAGTTTTATTAAAATCACATCTATGCACTGTAAAAGCGCATAAAAAACGGCATATTACTTATAGATTCTGGGTCCAAAAAGTCCCCTGCCGATTCTTATTAAATTTGAACCATACTGAATTGCTTTAATATAATCATTTGACATTCCCATTGAAAGAATGTCCATATTTATATTATCTATGTTTTCACTTGAAATGTCAATATATAATTGCTGCATATCGCATAAAAATTTTTCAGCATTTTCAGCCGGCGGAATAGCCATAAGTCCGCAAACCTTTATATTCTTCATTTCAGCGGCTTCATACAGTAGTTCCCTGAGAAAAGATCTGCCAACACCGCCTTTAGAAGCCTCATCACCTATATTTACCTCAATAAGTATATCCTGAATTTTTCCCAGTCTTTGCGCTTGCCTGTCCGCTTCAGCTGCAAGCTTTGCGCTGTCAACCGACTGTATAACTGAAACACTGTCAATTATATATTTTACCTTATTTGTCTGTAAATGTCCAATAAAATGAACATCTGTATTCTTACTGTAAAATTCTTTCTTTGCCATATCTTCCTGAACACGGTTTTCACCCAAAAGTCCTATACCCAGTCCTATTGCATGATTAACGGCTTGAGGATCAACAGTCTTCGTAACCGCCATAATATCAATATGTTCATTGGAATTTCTGTATTTAGCAAAAGCTTCCTGAACATTATAAGCTATTTTCTTATAATTTTCATCAATATAGCTGAAATCAGTTTCCATCAGCGTCAACACCTTCCACTACTATATCATCATAAAGCGAAACATAATCGCTTCCTGCATTCATAGAGGACAAAACATAATTGTTTCCTTCGTATACCACGTCAAGCTTTTTGAAATTTATTTGTTCTCCAAGCTTTACATAAACGCCTTTACAGTTTACTGTTTTTGTAGTTTTCTCGCCGGTTTCTTCATCTACGACAGTTTCCTCAATATCCTTGAACCTAATAGCCTTTCTTGATACCTTAATGCCCTCGTATTCGCCTTTAATCATTTCAACCTGTTCTGTCCTGTGCTGAACAAGATCATAAGTAAGCTCATCGCACTTAACTATCACGATACTTTGACCGGGAATTTTAGTATCCCTTATATCAAAAATCGTACCCTCAACCGTATCGGACGTAGACTGAAATTTCAGCTTAACATCTTCTTCAAGAGAAAACTGAGCTTCTCTGTTGTCAATGATTCCTGCGGCGTACCACTCATAGCCGTCAATCAATTTTCCGACTATATTTCCTTCGTCAACCGGACCGCTGTCCTTTACGCTGCCTATAAGCTCAGGAGTAATACTGCTGAGCTTGTCCATAGTCAGTTCTTCTTCGTAACCGTCTGCATAGCTTACAAAATAAGCCGATCTATCAGACACGATACTATCAAGAGGAACGGTTTCAGTTGATTTTAATTGAGCAATCTGATTATTCAGATCAGTCATACGTTTTGTAAAATCAGAAGCTGAGTCTGTTACAAGCTGATAAGTACTAAGCAATACAGCAAGTTCATCTCTTTTTAGAGGAAATATCCTCAATATTACCGGATTCTCTGTCGCTTATTATGCTTCTGTACTTTTCATCAATAAGAGTTGCCAGGTTAGACGGCTGAGCAGATTCAATAGTACCCGGATTCTGGATTTTCTTAAGAATACTAAGCTGATTGTTAATATCGTCAATTTTCTGCTTGACATCAATCTGGCTTTCATCAGCATAGATTTCGGCAATTACAGACCCTTTGCCAAGCTTTCCTCCGTCCGGGACTTCGTAGCTTACAACACCGTTTCCGCTGTAACGCACTACTTCTTCATTTCTTATATAAATTGCCTTAAAAGAAACAGAATCATCAGCCTCTGCATAAGTAGCGGTTTCGGTTTTATATTCTTCATCATTCAAAGGAATAATAACGCTCAGCAGAGAAGTTGTTATACAGATTAAAAAGCAATACGCTTAAAATTCTGGAAGTAGCCGAATTCATTTATTTCTCCCTTACTGTTCCGCCTTTTCAGACCCATCAAGAATAGGTATAGGCTTAACAGGACAAATTGTGGAAATAGCATGCTTATAAACAGATTCTGCTTTCCCTCGCAATCCAGAATAACGACATAATTGTCAAATCCTCTTACTATACCTTTGAACTGAAAACCATTTGTAAGATAAATAGTCACCGGTATTTTATCTTTTCTGGCCTGATTAAGAAATACATCCTGCAAATTAAGAATTTTGTTCATGGTAACACCCCTTATAAATATTGTGTTTTTTCAAAAAACATTTGTTTATCTGTTTTTTCGGTTATTACCCGAAAACGTATGTAAAAAATACTTATTTTATATTATATCACAAACTCAACGCTTTGGCTATATTTTTTTACAATTATCAAAAATTTCTCTTTATTGTCAAATTCATCTAACATTAACCACTGAATTTTTGCATTTTTTCCTAAACCAAGTCAGCTGACGCTTTGCATAACGTCTGGTTTCCTGCTTAATTTTATCAATACAGGTCTGTAGATCCGCTCTGTTTTCAAAATACGGAATCAATTCCTTATAACCTATAGCATTAGCAGCAGTTCTCATTTCACCTGATTCAAAAACTTTTCTGGACTCTTCAACAAGTCCGTTTTCCACCATTATATCTACACGCCGATTGATTTTATCATAAAGCTTTTGTCTGTCATGATAATTCAATCCGATTATTACCGATTCATAAGGAGACTCAACAAGGCGACTTTCAGCTTTATATTCACGAAGCTTTCGTCCTGTAATTTCATAAACCTCCAAAGCACGTATCACACGTACCAGATTATTAGGATGAAGCTCAGCGGCAGTTTCAGGATCACATTTTTTCAAGCCGTTCAAAAAGCTTATCATTACCAAACTCGGCTGCTTCCTGTTCCAGCTTTTGTCTGATATCCAAATCGGATTTTATATCCGGAAATTGAATATTGTCAATCAGAGAGGAGATATAAAGTCCCGTTCCGCCGACTATTACAGGCAAACGACCACGTTTATGAATCTCATTTATTTTTTCATTAGCCAGTTCCACATAATCTGCTACGCTGAACGCTCTGTCACGCTCCAGAAAGTCAATAAGATGATGAGGAATACCGCCCATTTCCTCCTGTGTCGGCTTAGCAGTTGCAATATCCATACCCTTATATATCTGCATAGAATCCGCAGAAATCACTTCTCCGTCAAACGACTTGGCAATTTGAACGCCCAATTCAGTTTTTCCCGAAGCGGTAGGACCTGCAATAACAGCAATTTTATTTTTTCCATTCTACTGTATCCTTTTTAAACTGTTTTTCTATATCCCGCTTTGAAAGCACAAACATTACAGGTCTGCCATGAGGACAGTGCCTGATATTTTCATTGTAATAAACATCTTCTGCAAGCTGCTGAAGTTCAGGTATACTGTTTTTATCATTTGCCTTTATAGCAGCCTTGCAGGCAAGATCATGAAGTGTGTCGTCCAGACAATGAGTCTGAGGATTGACTTTGTTAAGATAAAGATTTTCTGCTATTTCAGGAATTATTTCATCCATATTGAGCATATCAAGAATCAACGTTTTAAATCCCATGTTTTCAAAGAACATCACTGTTTTCTTCAAGTGCTCCGCATTCATTTTCTGAAAGTAAAATTTCCATACTGTCAATAAGGATCTGACTGTCGGCAGAAGTACAGTTACTTCTCAGCTTTTCAAAAAATCACTCTTTCATGAGCAGCATGCTTATCAATCATAACCATATTATTACCTGATTCTGCCAAAATATAATTTTTAAAAAAGCTCCCCAATAACTTTTATTTCAAGTTCTTCTGTTTTTTTCCTCTACATGCGGTTCAGGATCAGGTACAGGTTTTTTAAACGAGTTACTGTTAATATAACTGAACTCACCAAAATCTTTTTCATTTTCATATGACTGATTGGTTTCTTCTTGAGTATTTTTCTGAACATCAGAAAAACCTGTTCTTCCATCATTTCCATAAATCATCTTTCTGGACGAAAGATTTATTGATTCTGAATGAAAAGCAGTTGTATTATCGCTTTTCACTTTTTCACTAGAATAAGCAGCGGAATATTCAGAATTTGATACAGATATCACAGACATAGTATTTTCTGTTTTTTCAGGAATTTTAGGCTGTTCAAATTTTTCAGGTTCAAAAGGTTTCGCTTTATAATCAACGATACCGTTCTTTTCTTCCTTCATCTGAAATTCATAAATAAGTCCGGACGCCATAAGTGCATTTTTAACTGCAAAATACACGCAGTTGAAAACGATCTTTTCATCAGAAAACCTTACTTCCGCCTTTGCAGGGTGAACGTTTACATCTACAGTTGCGGGAGGAACATCAAGCATCAGCACACACGCAGGATATTTTCCGACCATTATAAGATTTTTGTATGCCTCTTCAAGAGACACGCAGCATGTCACAGATTTTACAAATCTTCCGTTTATAAAAAAAGTTCTGAAATACTCTATTGGACTTTGAATACAGAGGTTTAATAACATACCCCTTTACCGCTATACCGTTTTCACTGTAATCAACAGGAATAAGGTCATGGGCAAAATCTCTTCCGTACACTCCGTAAATCGCCGAATAAAGTTCCCCGTCTCCGGCAGAGGTAAACTCGATCTTATTGTCTTTAATTAGCTTAAAAGAAATTTCAGGGTGAGAAAGTACGATCTTCTGCATAATTGAAATTATTGCATTTGCCTCAGCAGAGTCTCTTTTTCATAAACTTCTGACGTACCGGTACATTGTAAAAAATATCACGTATGATAATTGTTGTTCCGTCCGGACAGCCTGTAGGTTCATTCAGTTTTTCAATGCTTCCCTCAATTATGTAATTAGTTCCCAGTTCGCTTTCATGCTGCGTTGTAAGCACTTCTACCCTTGCAACAGCTGAAATTGACGCCAACGCTTCTCCTCTGAAACCAAGAGTCAAAATACTGTCCAGATCATCTTTAGACGTAATTTTGCTTGTGGCATGGCGGAGAAATGCAGTAGCGACCTGATCAGGTGCAATTCCGCAGCCGTCATCGGTTATACGCATATAAGTCGTACCGCCGTTTTTGATTTCAACAGTAATATGCTCCGCTCCTGCGTCTATTGAATTTTCAAGAAGTTCCTTTATTACAGACGCCGGACGTTCAATAACCTCTCCGGCAGCAATAAGTTCGGAAATATCCTTACTCAGTACATTGATTTCCGCCATTTAATCCTCCTTTTTTGCTTTAATCAGCAAGCTTTGCCAGTTCCTCAAGCATTTCTCTGCACTCACTGTCAGTAAGCTCGGCAACGTTTGTTTTTCTCAGACGGTCTGCAAGAATATCTCTGTTGAGTATTTCAAAGCTTATCTGACCGTCGTCACTGTCCGCTTTTCGTACGGTTTTATTTTCAAGTTCCATTTCAGCCAAAAGCTCTCTGGCACGTTTGACAACTTTATTTGGAAGTCCTGCAAGCTTTGCGACCTCAATACCGTAGCTTTCGTCTACACCGCCCTTGACAATCTTTCGTAAAAGCGTATTCCATCGCCGCTTTTCTTAACGGCTATGCTGTAATTCTTAACGCCTTCCATGAGATTTTCAAGTTCGATAAGCTCATGATAATGAGTGGCAAAAAAGCGTCTTGCAGCCAAGATTTTTTGAACTGCATATATGTTCCGCAACAGCTCTTGCAATACTGATACCGTCAAAGGTTGACGTACCACGTCCCACCTCGTCAAGAATCACCAGACTGTTTTTTGTAGCAAATTTTAATATATCCGAAACCTCGCTCATTTCAACCATAAAGGTACTTTGTCCTGCGGTAAGATCATCGGATGCTCCTACTCTAGTGGAAATTCTGTCAACCACAGAAATTTTTGCGTATGACGCAGGAACAAAACAACCCATCTGAGCCATAAGTGTAATAAGCGCAGTCTGTCTCATGTATGTTGATTTACCGGACATGTTTGGTCCTGTTATGACCGACATTCTGCTGCCCTTTTGTATCAAGATAAACGTCATTAGGCACAAATATTTCATCAGACAGCATTAGTTCTACAACCGGATGACGTCCGTCATGTATATCAATAACTCCGTCAATTGCAATTTCCGGGCGAGTATAATTATTTTTCATTGAAACATCGGCAAATGATGATAGTACGTCAACTGCGGCAACGGCGGAAGCAGTACGCTGAACGCTCTGGAGTTTTGACGCCAGAAAATCACGTACTTCCGAGAAAATATCCGCTTCAAGTCTCAGCGCCTTGTCCTTTGCGCCAAGAATATTATTCTCGGCATTTTTAAGATCTTCCGTGATAAATCGTTCACAGTTTGTCAGAGTTTGCTTGCGTATGTAACGGTCAGGAACAAGATCGTAGTATGAGCGTGTAACCTCAATATAATATCCGAATACACGGTTAAAACCAATTTTCAGTCCCCTTATGCCTGTTTCTTCACGCTCACGTTCCTCGATTTCAGTAATAATATTCTTACCGCTGTTCATTATATGCCTGAGGTCGTCAAGCTCCTCATTAAAACCGTCCTTTATAACACCGCCGTCCTTTACTGAAACCGGCGGCTCGTCAATTATGGCATTTTCAACCAGACCAGATATATCCTCAAGTGTTGAGATACTGCTTTCCAAAGAATTTATAAGCTTTGAACCGGACAGCTTTTTCAGCTGTTCTTTCAGACCGGGCAGCTGGAGAGACGTCACAGACAGCGACTTCAAATCTCTTGGGGTTGCAGTTTTGTAGATTATCCTTGTCATAAGACGTTCAAGATCATAAACACGCTCTAAAAATATCGCCGGTTTCCATAAGTACAACAGGATTTTTAGTAAACTGCTCCACAGCTTCAAGTCTGTCAATAATTCTTGCCGGACTTGTAAGCGGCTGTTCAATATAAGTTTTAAGAAGTCTCTTGCCCATTGATGTTCTTGTGGAGTCAAGTACCCACAGAAGAGAACCTTTCTTTTCCTTGTTTCTTAAGGTTTCAGTAAGCTCAAGATTTCGTCTTGCAGTAAGATCCAAAGCCATAACCGACGAAGCGTCCTGACGTTCAATTGAAGTGAAACGTCCTGTAAGGGTTTTTGAGTATCACCGATATATTCAAACAGTCCGCACACTGCACATACATCGGCTCCGCTTTCGGCAAGTCCCAGCATATCCATTGAAGAAACGGAAAATTGTTTATACACAGTTTCTTTCTTCAAATCCGGATCAAAACACTCCGATTCTCTAAGTGTTACCGAACAGCCCAATTTTTCCCTTTATAAAATCAAGGACTGTTTTAAGAGAAAGAAATTCAGGATTAAATATAACTTCTGCCGGACTGTATCTAGATAGCAGATCTACAAGCTCGGGTTCAAGATTTTTCCCGCCGTCAACAAGTGCAAGACGAACCTCTCCCGTTGATATATCCGCAAAGCACATTCCGCAGCTTTGATTATCATAATAAGCGCAGCATATATAATTATTATTATCGTCGCTGAGCATACTGCTTTCTATAAGCGTTCCGGGTGTAACAACTCTTATAACATCTCTCTGTACTATACCTTTTCCTTCAGACGGATCTGTAAGCTGTTCGCATATAGCAACTTTATATCCTGCTTCTATAAGCTTTTTTACATATTTTCACTGCTGTGGTGAGGAACTCCGCACATAGGTGCTCTTTCCTCAAGTCCGCATTCCTTTCCCGTCAGGGTAAGTTCAAGAGTTTTAGATACCAAAAGTGCATCATCAAAAACATTTCATAAAAGTCGCCCACACGGAAAAACAGTATAGTATCGGGATAATCGTCTTTAGTATCCAGATACTGCTTCATCATAGGGGAAATTTTGGATCTGTCTATTTCCATCAATAACCTCCGATTATGCAATTTGACCTTTTCAGAAAAAATCATGAAAAAGTCAAAAAGCTAAAAATTTTATTTAAATCATATCAGATCAATGACATCCGCCGCAAGTTGAACAGCTGCCTGAACAACCGCTCGGCTGTGACGGACAGGTTTCAGGATCTTCTCCGTTTGCAGACGCAGTAATAATGTTGTTAATTTCTGCCAGCATACCGTCCATGGCATTTTTTGCAGCATTAAATGCAGCCATATTGGGATTTACCATAATTTCACCGTAAATATTCTTGATAACTCCGTCAAGCTCTTTTTACCTTATCAGTATCTTTATCTGTTTTAGACATTTCCATATTAAGCTCATAACGTTTCATTGTAAAATCATTGATAAGCTTCTGAAGTTCTTCGTCCTTATCATTTGTTTCCTTTGCCTTTATATATGCGTCATATCTCGGATCAGCCTGTATAAGCTTTCCTAATTCTCTTGCCATTGAAATTGTATCCATTTTTATTTCTCCTTTTTTTCAATCAATTTACCTGTAACAGCCCAATTTTTAGCGCCGATTATTTCTACATCGGCAAAACTGCCCGTCAGGGATTCATCGCCTTCAAATTCAACTATTATAAACTCACTGCTTTTTCCGGTAAGCCAACCTTCCCTTTTTTCCCTTTACCGTCTACAAGCACTCTCATTTTTCTTCCGATAAAGCGTTTGTAGTTTTCAGTGGAAATTTCTCTCTGCAAAGCAAGAAGTCTGGTCATTCGCTGACTTTTTTCCTCGTCTGAAATAAGATCATTTATTTCAGCCGCCTTTGTTCCGGAACGCTTTGAGTAAATAAACGAATAAATATTATCATACCCCCCACACGCTTCATAAGTTCAAGTGTTTTTTCAAAATCCTCTTCGCTTTCATTTGGAAATCCTACAATAATATCAGTAGTAAACGAAAAATCCGGAATAATACTGCGGGCATACTTTATTGTTTCCATATACCTTTCAACTGTATACCTGCGGTTCATTTTCTCAAGTATATCATTACTTCCGCTTTGCACTGGAAGATGAAAATGCTTTCCGATTTTTTTTCGCAGCGGATAATAGTATCAATAAGTTCCTTTCCGGCATCCTTTGGGTGCGATGACATAAATCTAATTATGAAGTCTCCGTCAATTGCGTTTATCTTTCCAGAAGTTCGGGAAAATTAATTTCGTCAGGAAGATCTTTTCCATAGGAATTTACATTCTGTCCCAGAAGCATAATTTCCTTATAACCGGATGCAACCAATTCTTTTTTTACTTCCTGTATAATATTTTCCGGTTTTCTGCTTCTTTCCGTCCCCTAACATACGGAACTATACAATAAGTACAAAAATTATTACAGCCGAACATAATTGGTACAGAAGCCTTAAAAGTACTGTCTCTTTTTCTGTTCAAGTCCCTCTACAGGCATATTATACTCATTCGTATCAAATGCATGTTTTTTTTCCGGAAAGCTTGTCAAAAAGCAGCTTTGGGAACTTATCCAGAGCAGAAGTGCCGAAAACAATATCCACAAATTTATATGAATTATTGATTTTTTCAACGACATGATCAAGACCGGTCATACAGCCGCAAAGACCTATTATCATCTCCGGATTTTTTTTCTTTATAATGCTTTAGGAATCCCAGATTTCCAAATACTCTGTCTTCAGCGTTTTCTCTTACAGCACATGTATTGAAAATAACCAAACCTGCATCCTCAGGCTTGTCCGTCAGACCAAAACCCATTTTTGCAAGCATACCTTTCAATTTTTTCACCGTCAGAAAAATTAAGCTGACAGCCATAACTGTGTACGCAGGCAAGTATTGGTGAATCCTTTCGGGAAATAATTTCCCTAACTGAATTTATATATTCTTCTATATTCTTTTCCTGATTCAATTATTAATCTCCATTCATTCAGGTAATTTATGTAATAATAAATTATACCACAGAAACAACAATTTTACAAGTGAAAATCAGATTTTTTCAATCATTTCAAGAACAACTTCCGCTACTCTTTTAGCGGCAATTTTTTCAAATTCGTCAAATGACATTACGCCTTCATCATCTGCATTGTCAGAAATACACCTGATACTGACAAACGGCATTTTATTCATAAAAGCGCAGTGACCGATCGCAGAAGTTTCCATATCAACTGCAAGGGTGAAAATTTCTCACAGATAGCATTTTTGACTTCACTGCTGGAAATAAAAGCTTCGCCTGAAACAACACGTCCGATATGACTGTCAATATTTTTTCTTTGCACACCTCACAAGCAATGCTTATCAGCTTTTCATCTGCCTTGAAAATTCCGTTGTAAGGAGGGTAATCATTTAACAATCTAAGCTCAAGATCGTGAGGAAGCACTTCATCTGAAACAACTATATCACATACCTTAACCTTTGTATCCATACCTCCTGCAACACCGGTATTTATAATTGCATCAACATCAAAATGATCGATCATAACCTGTGCACAAACAGCCGCATTAACCTTTGCAATACCGCAGCATGCATTGATAATAAGCTTATCCTTATAAGTATTTATGTAAAAATCAAAAAACCGGAATAGTTTTTAATAACTGCTCCCGTAAGAGATTTTCTTATGTCTGCCAGTTCCGACGGCATTGCTCCGATAATTCCTATAGTTTTCATATATATAAAATCATTCCCTTCACCATAAAAATACATTATTATTTTTTATTATATCAGATTTTTTCTGTTATACGCAATACCTATTTGCCATCATTTGACTTAAAATTAATCTATCATCAGGTTTATTGGTTTCGGAGGTTAACATAATCAAGTACTTGTTAGTTAAATTCCGAAAACCAATTAAAATTCCCGATAATTTTTTCATAACGTCTCCCAATTTACGTTTCTTATAAGCTTCTGCTTCATATTCCACAGCTTTTCTGACAGATCCACATAATATTTATGCGGATTTTCAAATCTTTTTTACCTCGTCCCATATCAGTGACAGCTGAGTTTTGGAATACTCTCTGATTTCTTCGATTGACGGAGACTCATACACGCACTTTCCTTTTTTTTAAAAACAGGAATCTGAAGATTTTTAACAGTAAAATTACTGAGTTTTTTTCGTTTATAGGTAAACTCCGGATCAAAAAAATTTCATAAGGCTTTGTATCGTCAATATTTTCGTCATTTAAAAAATAATAACATCTGCCAGCGCCATTCCGGTTTCTTTACAGAACAGTCTTACAGGCTTTTTATATCCGGGATTTGTAATTTTAGTCACATTATCAGAAAGCTTTATTTTAGGTAAAAATTTCTCCGTTTTCTTCAACTGCTACAAGCTTATAGACTCCTCCGAAAACCGGTTCGGATTTACTTGTTATCAGTCTTTCACCCACTCCGAATCTGTCAATTTCAGCCCCTGCATCAAAAGATCCCGAATAATATATTCATCAAGAGAATTGGAAACCGTAATCTTACAGTCCTCAAAGCCTGCATCGTCCAGTATTTTTCTTGCCTTTTTGGATAAATATGCAATATCACCGCTGTCAATTCTGATCCCTCCCGGACGGTATACCTTTTCCGCCAGCTTTTCAAAAACTTTTACAGCGTTTGGTACACCTGATTTAAGAGTGTTATATGTGTCCACAAGAAATACACAATTTTCAGGATAAGCCTCTGCGTACGCCTCAAAGGCTTCCAGTTCTGTAGGAAACAGCTGAACCCAGCTGTGAGCCATAGTTCCCAACACCGGAACTGAGTAATCTCTGTCCGCCATAGTACATGCCGTACCGCAGCAGCCTGCTATATATGAAGCTCTGGCACCCAGAACAGCTCCGTCTCCTCCCTGTGCTCTTCTTGAACCGTATTCTATAACCGGTCTGCCTTGTGCTGCACGTACTATACGGCTCGCTTTAGTAGTAATAAGGCTTTGATGGTTTACAAACAGTAAAATCATCGTTTCAATAAGCTGAACCTGTATTACCGGACCCTTTACCGTAATAAGAGGTTCGTTCGGGAATACAGGCGTACCCTCCGGTACTGACCACACATCGCACTCAAATTTAAAATCTTTCAAATACTCAAGAAACTTATCGGAAAATATATATTTTTCTTCTCAGATAATCAATGTCCTCATCTGTAAATTCAAGATTTTTCAAATATTCAATTACCTGTTCCAATCCTGCAAAAATGGCATATCCTCCGCCATCGGGAACACGTCTGAAAAACATATCAAAATATACAGTTTTGTCGCTGTATTCATGTAAAAAAGATAACCGTTGGCCATAGTAAGTTCATAAAAAAATCAACAAGCATTGAAAGATTATGTTTATTCATTTATTTCAATTCCTCCGACAAGTTTTATTCCGTTTGTTTCCATAACAGATAAAGCTGAAATGTTAGCAAAACTGCGATCGTGTTTTTCAGCGTGAAAAGTTTCCGTCATATTTATCGGTACTAAGATTTCAGCTGATTTGTTAATCTCATTAAAAAAGTTTTTAACGACAGACAAAAGTTAAGTACGCATATATCAGTACAGTCTCCACAGACTATATAGCAGCTTTTATTCATATTATTTTCAAGAAATTTTCTGAATCCGGAAGCATGAAAACCGTTAACAGAATTCTTTTCAATAATTTCAAATCCGCCTATTTTACTTAGATCGCCAACTATTTTTTACACTCATTACTCCCTTTTATACAATGAGGAGGAAAAGTTGCAAATTCACATGAATCTTCACTATGACAGTCAGAAAACGCAATCGACTTTATATTTTTTCTCTTACAGTACTCAAGAAAAGCTTTTACAGGAGTAATAATATTTTCAATTTCTTTGTCATGAAGTACACCCTCACGGATAAAACCGTTTATTATATCTACCATAACAAAAACTGTTTTTTTCACTTTCAATTTTTTTCTGTACAGATAAACGGCAGGCTGCTAAGATACTGTTCATACTCTTTCAGCTTTATATCGTAAGATTTAATTTTCATACTTTTCCCTCCTTTTTTTATAGTATATGATAATATTTTCATAAAATACAAAAGGCGGCATAAAGCCGCCCTTTAAATTATGCAATTAAAGCTCAATTATTTCTCCCTCAAGACCATTATAAGCACTGATCGCATTTGATTCATCAGTATCAATATGCATAGCCGGAGCATATTTTTCGGAAACTCTTACTACAACGTCACCAAGAATAGCCTTTCTGCCGTCTGTATCAATTTTGACCCATACGATATCCTTGTCCTTAACGCCTCTTTCAGCAGCTGTTTCAGGAGTCAGATGAATATGACGCTTTGCAACAATCACACCCTCACTGAGTTCAACTTCTCCGGCAGGGCCTACTATCTTACAGGCGCCTGACCCCGCAACGTCTCCGGACTCTCTGATAGGCGCTGCAATACCGATCGAACGAGCATCGGTAGCAGAAAGCTCAACCTGTGTTTCAGGACGTACCGGACCGAGAATAGAAACATTCGGCATCTCTTTCTTAGGACCTACTATAGTAACTCTTTCTTCACATGCAAACTGTCCAGGCTGTGAAAGATCCTTTTTATGAGTAAGCTTTGCGCCCTTACCGAAAAAGAATTTCAAGATGCTCCTGCGTTACGTGAACATGTCTTGCAGAAGTTTCTACAATAAATTTTTTTGACATATATTTTTCCTCCATTTTTTTAATTCAATATAATTTTACTACTTTTTTTCATCAAAGGTCAAGGATATAATACAGATTTTTGAATAACCAAGCTTTGATTTTTATATAATAGCTATAAACAATAATTAGGAGGCTGATATGATTACATTTAATTACAGTAAAAAATTTTACGGTAGACCAAATAATAAAGCTTTTTAAATCCGTGGAATGGGAATCTGCAAATTATCCCGAAAAGCTTTTTAAATCTCTGAAAAACAGTGAAACAGTAATCACGCTTTATGATGAAAATAATTTGATCGGACTTATGAGCGCAATCTCAGACGGCGGCATGAACGTATACTTCCCTTTATCTTCTCATCGATCCTGAATATCACGGAAAAGGACTGGGAAAAATAACAGTTGAAAAAATGCTTGAAAAATACGGAGGTTTTTACAGAAAAATTCTTGTTTGCAGCAATGAAAAAGTACCGTTTTATACAAAATGCGGAATGACCGTACCGGAAGATCAGCTGCCCATGATGAAAATAAACTGTGTCATTTTCCTGAAGAGAACATAGTATATAGAGTAAATTCTATAAAACCGGAGGGAAATTATGAATACAAAAGTTTATTTTTTAGGCGGTACTTCTCCTACAGGCTTCCGCTCCAAATTTATCGAACAAATAAAAAGCCGGGATACTATACCTACATACTTAAAGGTGGTCCCGGCACTGGCAAGTCAACACTTATGAAAAAAGTTGCAGAAGCTTTTAAGGACAGTCCTATGTCGGTTTATTACTGTTCATCGGATATACGTTCACTGGACGCTGTAGTAATTGAAGACAAGGGCATAATCGTGGTAGACGGTACTGCTCCTCACGTTTTTGAAGCGCTGTATCCGGCAGTATCACAGGAAATAATAAATTTGGGTGAATTCTGGGATCAGGATAAAATTAAAGAACATAAAGATGCTGTTAGATACTGTTTCGATGAAAATCAAAAATATCACAACAGAGTACGCTGCTATGCAGAAGCGTTTGCTTCGCTCAACACTGATATTTATACTCTTGCTGAAGACTGTCTGAACAAAGATAAGCTTGCGTCATATATTAAAAGGCTTACAAAAAAGCTTATTCCCAAGGCTATGCCGGACGGTACCGGAAAAATTGAATTCAAACAGCTTTCAGCCTTTACAACGGAAAATTATATGACGCACCCCATATCAGGAGAATATTCAAAGTACTTTATAAAGGACGATTTATTTGCAGGAGGAGATTACTTCCTGAAAAGCATTGCGGAAATATTCATAAATAACGGATATGATGTAACCGTAAGCGAATGCACAATGCTGCACAACAGTACTTTTGAACATCTGATCGTTGAACAATTGGGACTCGTTTTTATTACCGGTAATTTCTTTAACGGTCTTGTACCGGAAAATGAAAATATAATCAATTTCTCAAGATTTTACGATAAAGAAATGTACAGCAATAAAAAACAGAGAATAAACTTTGATAAAAAAAGCTTCTCTTGAATTGGCAAAGGAAGCGTCTGTATGCTTAAAAACAGCCTTGGATATTCATGACGAACTTGAAAAATTCTATATCAATGCAATTGATTTTGAAAGTCTTAATCATTTTACCGCTGAATTTATTGAAAGCCTGAAAAAATAAAGAAAAAAACGGTTCGGTATTCCGAACCGTTTTTATTTCAGACAAGCTTTTATAACCGATTCTATTTCTTCTCTGCTGCTTTCTATACTTTTTTTGCCGTTTTAATAAGTTCAAGACATCTGGATAGTTTCTGTACTGATGTTTTATCTTTAAAGTAATTTTCTCCGGACAAAAAATCATAAAAATATCTTGCGGCAAGCTCAGCGGTAATACATATCATTCCTAAAAAATAATCCTCCGGTTTATACAGTCTTATCATACTGAAATATCCTTCAGCATATTTTTTTTAAATTTATTTATATCAAATAAATTATCCGTAATACACCCCGATCTTGCGCCGTCGCCGAAATCATATACATAAAGTCCGGACATGTCAAAATCAATCATACAAATACCATCGTGAGTCTCTTTATCTAAAAGTACGTTTGAACACTTTACATCATTATGCGTCACTTTAACCGGAAGATTTTTTCAGTCAGCTTAAGCACATATTTTTTTCATGTTATTTAAAAAAGCAAATTCATTGCAGTATTTTTTCAGATTCATAATATTTCAGTTTCTTTATTCTTTTTTATATGTATTATGAAAGTCAGGATCCATTGCATAAAACTGCTCGGCACAGGCAGATTCAGTCATATGATGAAATTTACCCAATGTCCTGCCTAATTCATATACCGACTTCAAATCAGGCATTTTTTCATAAGCGGCAGAATTTTCAATATACCTATACCCTCTCCAGAAGCCTTCTTCTGTTTCAGCAAAATTTTTCCCTCACATTCTAAAAATTCAGGATATTTCCTATCAACGTATTTATACAGCAAGTTAATATTAAACATAATTTCCTTTGGATTTTTAATCGCCTTTTTATTTACTTTTTGCAGTATATAGCTTTCATTGTCTGAATATATTATTTTATAAGTCTTATTTATATGTCCTGAATTTATTCTTTCGATCCTTAAAATATTACTTCCAAGTCCAAATTTGAATAACACATTCATTAAATTTTCCATTTTCTATCACCTGTTTTTTATAATAACAGATTATTTTTGTTATTGCAAGCCTTGAAGTTAATAACTATACGTGTTATAATAGTTATAAATTATCGAAAGGGGTTAAAATATGTCAGTTTTCAGTAATATAGGAAAAAACATTTCAAACAAAGGAAAGGAAATCTCCCGAAAGGCAAAAGTAATGTCTGAGACAAGTTCGCTCAATAACATTATTAAAGGTGAAGAATGCAAAATCGATACTCAGTATAAGCTGATGGGCAACATGTACTTTGAAAAATACGGTTCTTCACCGGAACAGGAGTTTTCGCCTGCTATTGAAGCTATTAAAAATTCAATGGAAAAAATAAACGAAACCAAGCAGGAAATAATTAAAATAAAAGTCAGTTCTGTTGTCCGGAATGCGGAACACCGTTTAAAAACGACGCCGTTTTCTGCTCCAAATGCGGCGCTAAGCTTCCTGAAAAAACCAAACCGCAGTCCGTTGTATCTCCTCAATCAAAAAAAAAATGCTCAAACTGTGGTAATGTACTGGACGCAGAAGCAATTTTCTGTAATGTCTGCGGAACAAAATTTGAAAATATGTCTGCTGCTACAGATGATCCGGCTGCCGAAAATACCGTTTCATTGCCGCTAGAAGCTCCGGCTTCTTCACCGGAGATTATTACGGAAAAATCAGATACTATAAATGCGGATAGCGTGCAAGCTTCCGATGAAACTTTAACGGACGCAATAACTGACAGTTCATTAGAAACTAAAGAATCCAGTACTGTACCGAATGAATCGCTTGAGCCGCATAAATTTTTCTGTCCAAACTGTAAAAATGAAATGCAGGATGATGATGTATTCTGCAATGAATGCGGAACAAAAGTCAAGTAAATTTCAGTATCATTTTAAAAGCACAAATAAAAACGGCAGCTCTAAGCTGCCGTTTTTCCAGTATCATATAGTGGAAGAAAGATCTATATTCCTCACTTTATTTCTTACCTTTAAAACAAATCCCGGAGATACTGAAAGCTCATCAATTCCCATTTTTAAAAAGGTTTCTGTCAGACTTGTATCCGCCGCAAGTTCCCCGCATATTCCTATCCATGCACCGTGCCTGTGAGCATTTTCCGCAGATATTTTAATAAGTCTCAGAACGGCTTCATGATGAGTATCACAAAAATTCTCCAAATCGGGATTCTGTCTGTCGCATGCAAGCGTATACTGAATAAGATCATTGGTACCCACACTGAAAAAAATCTACCAAAGGTGCAAGTCTGTCGCTTATAATCGCTGCAGCAGGAGTTTCAATCATAATACCAATTTCTACATTATCAGAAAATTCAATATTATCAGATTTCAGTTCGGATTTTACTTCTTCACATAATTTCTTTATTTTTTTTACTTCATTTACAGAAGTAATCATAGGAAACATAATTCCCAGATTTCCGTAAACAGACGCTCTGTAAAGTGCTCTCAGCTGTGTTTTAAAAATCTCCGGACGTGCCAGGCAAATTCTTATAGCTCTGAAACCCAGCGCCGGATTATCCTCCTTATTCAGATTAAAATAATCAACCTGCTTATCAGCGCCTATATCCATAGTTCTGATTATAACCTTTTTTCCGGCCATGCTTTCAAGAACTTTTTTATACGCTGCAAACTGCTGTTCCTCAACAGGAAAATCTGAATTTTCCAAGTACAAAAACTCGCTTCTGAAAAGCCCGATCCCTCCGGCGTCGTTGAAAAGCGCTGCCCCGATATTGGCAACCCCTCCGATATTGGCAAAAATATCTATTTTTGTACCGTCTATTGTGATATTTTCTTTTCCCTTCAAATTCAGAAGAAGCTTCTTCTTTTCAATATCCTCCGACTGTTTTTTCATCATAGCGTTTAATACAGCTTCATCAGGATCAACGTAAATTTCTCCGGTAAATCCATCTACAATTATGGTTTCTCCATTTTCAATATGCGGCAAAAATTCATCGCCCACTCCAATAACCGCCGGAATATTCATATTTCTTGCCAGAATCGCAGTATGTGAATTTGAAGAACCATAAGCGGTTACAAATGCAAGAACTTTATTTTTATCAAGTGAAACCGTTTCACTTGGCGCAAGATCGTCCGAACATATTACCACTTTTTCATCTATACTATTTTGTTCACTGCTTGTCAAAGCAAAATTATTTATTATTCTATTGAAATATCCTTTACATCTGCTGCTCTTACCTGCATGTATGTGTCGTCCATGGACGAAAACATTGCAGCAAAATTATCAGATGTTACCGCAACCGCATACTCTGCATTTACCATTTGTGTTTCAATTATATTGACTATTGACTCATTATAGTCCTCATCTTCAATCATCATCATATGGATTTCAAAAATCTGAGCTTTGTTTCGCCGACTTCTTTCAAAAGCTTTATTATATATTTCCTGAAGCTGATCCGTACTGCGCTTCTTTGCCAGTTCAAGACGCTTTATTTCTGTCTCTGTATCTTCTATATGAACACGACGTACAGAAGCTTCCTGACGATTAAACACTGAAATTTTTCCTATAGCAACAGCTCCGTAAACACCCTTACCTTTAAATTTAACCATAAACCGTACCCCCTTTAAATTACGATAATACAAGTGCTATTCGCCGGAACATCTTAATATAAACTTTATAATTGTTCCAGTAAACTGTAAATTAAATCCTTTTTTTTTGCCAAACCGTCTGAAAACGCCGTTGCACCGCCTGCGGCTGTTCCGAGTTTAAGGGCATATTCATAGCCTTTCTTCTCACAGCCTGCTATAAATCCTGCTACCATTGAATCTCCTGCACCGACAGAATTTTTAACAGTACCGCTGCATACTCCGCAAGCATGAATTTTACCGTTTTCATCTGCCAGTATCGCACCGTCTCCCGCCATGGAAACAAGTACGTTTACTGCACCCATTTCTTTAAGTTTTAAAGCATATTCCGATACATCCTCAGCCGTTTTCAGTTCCACTCCGAATATTTCCTCAAGTTCAAAATTATTAGGCTTAATAAGAAACGGTTTATATTTCAGCACATTCATAAGCAAATCACCGGTAGCGTCAACAATTGCTCTGATTTTTTTTATTTTTTAAAGATATTCAAGAATTCTTTCATAAATATCCGAAGGCAAAGATGCCGGAATGCTTCCCTGCAAGCACAATTGTATCTCCGTCCTGTATTTCATTAAGCTTTTTTAAAAAGCTCCTCTATATTTTCTTCAGAAATTTCCGGTCCCTGTCCATTAATCTCTGTCTCGAAAGACGACTGTATTTTAACATTGATCCTGGAAAATCCATTGTTAAGATGGACAAAATCAGTTTTTATGCCGTCTTTAGCCATCCCATTTTCAATGGCTTCACCGGTAAAGCCGGCTACAAATCCCAGAGCTTCAGATTTAATTCCCAATTCATTTAATATAATTGAAACATTTAATCCTTTCCCTCCGAAATATATCTCTTCGCTTTCAGTCCGATTAACGACGCCTACTTTCATTTCTCCTGTACGGACAACATAATCAATTGCCGGATTAAATGTAACCGTATAAATCATTTTACATTACCTCTTCTATACTTTATATATTTTTTTGCTCTGTTAAGTAGTATAATATCCTTAAAAAGCATTTTCCATCAAAAACTCCACTTCAAATTTACCCAAATAAATATAAACCGCTTACATTTATTGTTCGCTTTTACAAAATACATATCCTATATTATTTTCTATTTAATGTTTAATATACTTTATTTAAAAAAAATACGGTTAAATTTTTTATTTCATATTTAATAAAAAAGAAAAATTCACCCGTCTCAGGTGAATTTTCATTCATAAGTATCAAAACCTTTATCTGTCTGCCATAAGCTCTATTGCCTGCTTATTATTGCATACATCAACCGTTTTATATGCTCCTCCGAATTCGCCGTCAATTGTCCATTGAAGCTCATCATAACACTCAAATCTTATTTTAGATGTTCTGAATGACTTTATATACGCCGTATCAATATCTATATCTATATTTAATAAAGAATGAATTATCCTCTGCAAATCAAGAGGATTTCCAGGTGTCTTAATCAGCGTAACTTCATACAAACCATCATCAAGAAGAAAATTATTAAGCGATAATAATCCGGCAACAGATGATGAATTAGTTACCATACCAAAAATATAATTGTCTTCAATTATTTCATCATCATATGTTATTTTCATATGATAAGATTTTATATTTTTAAGTCTTGATATACCGTTCAGGACGTAGGCTACATGTCCTAATACGTTCTTTACCTGCTGTGAAGTTTCATAGGTCACTTCTGTAAAAGCTCCGAATGCGGCAATATAAGTAAAAATTTATCATTAAAGCTTCCTATATCGCATGGGTATTTTTTTCCATCTATAATCCACTGTACTGCGTCTATAATATTTCTGGGAATTCCTACTCCTCTGGCAAAATCATTTGTAGAACCTGCGGGTATATATCCTATAGGCAATTTATTCTCGGATCTCATTACTCCTTGTATTACTTCATTAAGCGTACCGTCACCTCCGGAACAGACTATCAGATCAAAACCTTGACCACATGCATATTTTGCTGCTGCACATGCATCCATTCTTTCCTGAGTAGGTCTGGCAGTAACCTCATAACCTGCTTTGGTAAACATATCAATAACTACTGCCAGCTTTGAACTTATAGTAGCTTTTCCTGATTGTAAATTTAATATAAAATACAATTTTTTTCATTTTTTGATCTGCCTTTCTTAATGAATATACTATTATTATACATTAAGCTTATTATAAATTCAATATTAAATATAAATTTTTTAGATTTTTTTTTAAAAAATACTTGACAATATGTTTTTTATATGCTATAATGTTTAAGCAGTCGAAATGAGACTGTTAAATATTGGGGTGTCGCCAAGTGGTAAGGCAGAGGACTCTGACTCCTCCATTCCGTGGGTTCAAATCCTACCACCCCAACCATATTAGTGCTATAAAATAGATGCACACCATTCAAACCGCCTATTTAGGCGGTTTTTTGGCATTTTAGAGGCAAAAAATCATTTCGACAAAAACCATCATAGCATACCTACAGTTAAGCTTAATCGAATTAATTGAAAATACCCGCAGTGAATAACACTGCGGGCAGTATTTTAATATATTTTATTGGCATTATAACTAATCTGTGAAGTCTGATTATTATAGAAGATAATAATCAAATCAGTTCCAATACTTTATCTGATTCTTCAGAAGAATCCAAAACAGAGACAGTCTTAAGCTTTCGGTTTATAGCTCTCGTACGGGTACCAATAAGTTTATCAAGTTCTTCATCAGCCTGTCTAAGCCGATTTCTTGTATTGGTAAGAACCGTTTCAAAGTTTCCGAATTCTTTTTAGCAGCTTCAAGTATTTTCCATACTTCACCGCTTTTTTCTGAATTGCAAGGGTTCTGAAGCCCATTTGCAGACTGTTAAGCATTGCCGCCATGGTTGACGGTCCTGCAATATTAACTTTGTAATTTCTCTGAAGAACTTCCACCAATCCCATATTAACCACTTCCGCATATAATCCCTCAAAAGGCAGAAACATAATAGCAAAATCTGTAGTATACGGAGGAACAATATATTTATCATGAATACTTTTAGCACATTTTTTTTATTTCAGATTCAAGAGCTGCTCTCTTAGTTTTCAACTCGTTAGGATCTCCGGTTTCATAAGCGGTAAGAAGATTTGAATATGTATCTCCCGGAAATTTGGAGTCTATTGGAAGATACACACATTCTCCGTTCTCAAGACCCGGAAGCTTCACAGCAAAATCAACCTTTTCTGTTCCCTTCGGAGTAACAGAAGCCTGTTCTTCATACTGCTCGGGGAGCAAGGATTTCATCAAGAATAGCTCCAAGCTGAATTTCTCCCATAATACCTCTTGTTTTAACGTTTGATAGCACATTTTTTAAATCCGATACTCCGGAAGCAACATTTTTCATTTCTCCCAGACCCTCATAAACCTCGGCAAGTCTCTTATTAACTGTCTCAAAGGACTTCGAAATTTTATCGTCAAGGGTTTTCTGAAGTTTTTCATTTACTGTATTGTTGATTTTGTCAAGACTATCCTGATTTTCTTTCTTTCCTAAGCTTCTCCATACTTTCAGAATTTGATTTACGAATACTGTCAAGGGCGGCAAGAATGTCCATTCTTATCCTGTCAAAGTCTCCCTCCAGCTTTGTAAGCTTCTCTGTTGAAGCTTTCTGCTGCTTATCCTGTCCCTCGTTGAGACTTTTGCCTAATTCAGACATATTCTTAACAATGGTTTCAAAAGCCTTATTAAGCTTATCGTCAAGAGTGGACTGCATTTTTTCTGTAATAATACTGTTGATTTTATCCAGACTTTCCTGATTTTCCTTTCGGAGTCCGTTCATTTCAGCTTCTATTTTTAAAAAGTGTTTCTCCTGCTTTTTGCCTGCTGTTTTTCCTGAGAATCCCGCAGACTATCTCCCAGCATGGAAATCTGCTTTACCATAGTTTCGCTCTGCCGCACAATCTGATCCATAAGAATTTTATTTTGATCGCCATTATTTCGGCTAAGAAATTCGATCTGCTTTTTAAGTTCTGATATTTCTTCAATGCCGGAATCCATGCCTTGACGGTTTGATCTGATCAGAACAACTATCAGCAAAATAATTATAATACCGCAGCATATCAAAGTTATAATATCCATTTTATTACCTATCCTTAAATAATTTATTTCAGTCTTATTTTTAAATGGATTTTTTAAGACTGATATCACATAATTTATTTTATTATAACATCAGGTATACTATAAGTCAAGAATACTTATTGAAACCGAATTAATTACGTATAGCTTGTCATTATGAGCAGTTGTTGCTTTTTTCCTTTATTATACCGGATTTATAAAATAAACTAACATTTTTATGAAAAAAACAAAAATATATTTACGAAACCTTTTTTTTTATGATAAAATAATAATATCGTCTGAAAGGGAGGAATAAATTTGATTTACATAACCGGTGACATGCACGGTGAATTTTCAAGATTTAAAAATAAAAAAAATAAAGAAGCTTAAGGAAAATGACACATTGATTATCTGCGGTGACTTCGGATTTATCTGGGACGGATCAAGACACGAAAATTCTGTTCTAAATAAAATAGGCAATATGCCGTTTAACGTTGCCTTTATTGACGGATGCCATGAAAATTTTGAACTTCTCAGCGAATATGAAGTAATAGACTGGAACGGCGGAAAAGCACAGCTTATAAGCGGTAATCTGGTTCATCTTATGAGAGGGCAGATTTATACTATTGAAGGTAAAAAAATTCTTGCATTCGGCGGAGGACACAGTCAGGATTACGATTATCGCAAAATGCATAACTGGTGGATTCAGGAACAGCCTACACATGAAGAAATAATTGAATCAATAAATAACTTAAGCATGTATGATAATGATATTGATTTTATTATAACTCATGAGCCTCCGGCGTCTCTGAAAGACTGTCTTGGAGTTGATGTACTGCAAAGACTTGAAATTCATGCTTTTTTTTTGAAGACATTATAAAAGCATGTCATTTTGAAAAAATGGTTTTTCGGAAAATGTCATGTTGACAAATACATTCCAATGAAATTTTATGCGGTATTTGAAGAAGTACTTCCGCTTTACGAAGAAAACTCCATTTAAATAAAAAAACTTCCTATGAAATTTATTCATAGGAAGTTTTTATTATAAATCATATTTATTAACCACGTCCTCCCGGACCTGTCTGACCTCCTCCGGAACCGCTGCTCAGCGTTGTTCCGCCGCTGATCGTTCCGCCGTAACCGGCTTTCATATTTGAATCAGCCGAACTTACTGCAAAATATTCTGTATCGCTTAACGTTCCTCCAGTGTAAGCTTTAACGCTGTCTTCCGGACTGCACATTACCATAGCTGCCGCTGAATTTGCAAATGTCATTGTACCTATTACAGTACCGCTGCTGTTTGTAAATGTAACAGATGTTCCGGCACTTATTGAAACAGACTGATTGACAAAATTATAGTTGGAAGGAATGCTCTCGCTGAACATATCATTGCTTCCGCCTGCTATTACAACTCCTCCGTTGTAACTCCATTTACTGTCACAGTCAATCGGAGAATTTCCGCCGCCTGTCTGCGAAACAAATACATAACCGCCGTTTACTGTAAGACTGCCGTTTGAATCAAGACCGTCTCCGCTTGCATTAACGTATATATATCCGCCGTTAATAGTCAGACTGTAATTTCCGCTGCCCATTGATCCGCCCTGATTCCATCCGCCGGGACCTGTCATACCCGAACCATCAGTACCGCCTGCCGCATTGTATCCGTCATCGCTTGACGTTACCATAACAGTACCGCTACTGAGTAATATTTGAAGCTTCAACCCCCTCATATGATTTGATAATATCAATATAAGGCGTGGAGTAATCAGTTTCCTTACCCTGTGTGCCTATAACCAGGTCTGTATCGGCATGAATACCGTCGTCGCCGGTTGAAAGCCTGAAAATACCGCCTGTAATATTTATATTTGTAGCATGAACGCTGTCGTCTGTTGAATCAATGTCAATATTTCCGCCGAGGATGTTAATTGTACCCTCTATTACCGCTGATGTATCATCGTCAGTACAGCCGGCTTTAAATCCTTTAGCGCTGGTATCGTCAATTGTCGTTGTACCTGAATTGCCGCCGCCCCAGCTTCCAGGACCTCCGGGCTGCTGTGAACCGCCGCTTGAAGACTGTTCAGCAGTTGTTTTAACAGTAATATCACCATCGTTTACCGTAAGAAGCTGCGAAGCATGGAAACCGTCGGAATATGCCGTAATATTCACTGTACCGCCGTTTACGGTTACATATCCTTTCAGAAGCAGTATCGGTTTCAGTACTTTTTAATACCGTCTCCTCCCTTGGCATTAACCGTAATATTCAAGCTGCTGAAATCGGTATCCAACGGATCGCCGATCCTGACAGAATCCTTTCCTCTTATTCCATCATCAGCGGCTGTTACATTTAACGTTCCGTTATTGATATGAATATCATTCTTGCATACTATTGCGTCTTCGCAGTTGCCGTATACATTCAAAGTTCCTTTGCCTTTAAAAAGTAATATCGTCCTTAGCGTAAACAGCTCCTATCCCTCCGTCAGCATTTGTATATGAAGTACCGTCCGAAACAGTATTTACTGTGCCTTTTTGGCAGAAATGGAACATTTATCATCAACGCTTGCAATATAAATCGGTGATGTGGAAGTATTTGAAATACTCATTCCTTCAAGTGAAAGTTCAACCAGACCGTCAACATAAGCTGTTTTGTCAACATCTACTACAATCTGTCCTTCTTCCATTTCTCCGGTAACAATATGTACCTGGCTGTGCGATTGTAATTGTCTTCAGGTCAGCGCTTAATTCAGCTCCTGTTCCTTCAAATACAATTCCGTCATTGCTTAGAGTTATTGTATTTTCAGTCGGTACAACTACCGTACTCATAACCGAAACCGCATTGTATGTACTGATTGTTCCTGACTTTACAAATTCTCCGGCAGTTGCCGCACTATCATGAGTCATTTGAGATTCGCCGGTATAAATATTATATGTTCCGTCAGATAAAGCATCATTGCATATAAGCGCATATGTATATTTTTTATCAGGAGTTACCGAGTAAATCTCAGAACCGTTTTTAGTAATAGAAATCTTCTGCTTGTCAAGTTTTTCAGTATAATTCAGAATCATTGAATCAACTGTTATTCCTGCCATATTTACAAATTCTGCGTTGCTTGTTGCAACAACGCTTCCGCCTGTAATATCAACCGTGTAGCCCTCACCTGTTGTCAAACTTCGTTTACCATATGCATAAACTTCCGCAGAACCATTTACGGAAATTGAAGTTTCTGCCTGAATAGCGTCATTTTCGGCTTTAGCAGTAACAGTGCCGCCTGAAATTGAAACATAATTCTTTTTGGATTTTATAGCGTCTCCGCCTTTTTGCATTAACGTTAACAGTACCGCCGATAATTGAAATATATCCTGATGAAGAATCTGCTCCGTTATTTGAAATGATTCCGTCAGCTCCCGTATCAGTATCATCAGCCGCACAAGTAACTTTCAGATTTCCCCATTTATAACTACCGAATTTTTGCCCTTTACAGCGGCGCCGGAAGAATCGACACTGTTATGATTAACTTTTATATTTCCGTTTATGATCCTCAAATCATCATTACTTGTAATTGAATACAAATAATTAGAATTTACTGTAAGAGATCCGCTGCCGTTAATAACAAGATCGTCCTTAGAATAAATGGTCGAATCAGCCTCAGCATCTGTGTACACTTCAGTATCATTGAGTATATTTTCTGTTCCCGCAGCCAGATTAATAACTGTTTCGTCAGCATTTACCACATAAATCGGCGAATTTGTCGAGCAAGTAACATTTACACCGTTTAATACCAGCGATACTCTGTCAGTGTCGGAAGCATTTACATATATCTGACCGTCTGTTAATGTTCCGTCAATATAATATGTACCGCCGGAAGTAATTGTGACCACGTTTTTATTTTCTCTGAGCTCCATATTACTTCCCTCAACTGAAATATAACTCTCATTGAGATGAATATAATTCACATCTGATGCTGATGTGCTGATTGCTATTCTTTTAAGCTTTATTAAATCAAATACATTAACCGTATTATCATTGTTTAAAAATCCAATGATATATCTGATAATTCTCCAGATTTTTTTATAAGATAATTCTGTAAAACATTTACATCATCGGCATTTACTATACCGTCTGAATTCAAATCGCCTAAAATTGCGGCTGAAACCGTATTTTTAGCAGAAAAAAATTTCTGCATTCAACCCGATACCTACGGCTGCTACCGCTGCTGCCATTAAAGCTGACAGCGCTTTGCGAAGTGTTTTTATTCTTAGCATTATGATCCTCTCCTTTAATTAAAATATTCTTTCAACAGATGATGATTTTATTTTTTAAATTACTTATCTTAAATTAATCTTAAATTTATTAATAAAATTTTATTTTCTTAGTACTATGTAGTTCAACAATTTATAAAATTCTACAAATTTAAGATTAATTTAAGAAACTTTTATATTATATAATCAAGATAACCGAAAGGAGGAAATCCTGAAATCTCAGGTGCACAATGGCAATTAAAACTTTTAAAAAGAAAAGAAATAAAATTTCTTCTTGATATAAATCAATTTAATGAATTACTTAATACAATTGATTTATATATGAATCCGGACGAATACTGTGTCGGAGGAAAAGAATATGGTATCTTTAATATTTATTATGATACCAATGACAGCTTTTTAATAAGAGAATCTCTTTCCAAACCATACTATAAAGAAAAACTGAGAGTAAGAAGCTATTATTCTCCTGCCCATTCAGACGATAAAGTCTTTATTGAAATTAAGAAAAAAATCGGCGGTATCGTTACTAAAAGACGTGCAGCAATGACCTTAAAGGAATCTGAAATTTATCTTAAAACCGGAATCAGACCTAAATCAGATAAATTCATGACTAATCAGGTACTGGACGAAATTGATGTGTTTAAACAAAATTACTCTATTGTACCGGCACAATATATAAGCTATCAGCGTATGGCGTTTTTCGGTAAGGAAGATAAGGATTTCCGGCTGACATTTGACAGAAATATTACTGACAGACGTTATGATTTGACTCTTGGCAAGGAATGCTACGGCAGGCAGATTATCAGACCAGATCAGCGTCTTATGGAAATAAAAATTACCGATTCTATCCCTATCTGGTTAAGCGAAGAACTTTCCCATCTTGAAATTTATAAGACCAGTTTTTCCAAGTACGGAAAGGCGTATCAGAATTATGTAAGAGATAAAATAAATCATGAAAAAGGAGTTAATATTTATGCCTGATATTTTTAATTCAATATTAAATGGTACAACAGGATTAGGTACTTTCTTAATTTGTATAATGTCTTCCGTTATATTTGGAATCTTAATTAGTATAGTTTACATACTGACACATAGAAAAAGAATCTTACAGTCAGAACTATGTTATGTCAATTATAATGCTTCCCGGTATTGTATCGCTTATCATATTGCTGATTAACGATACTTCTAAAGCTTTAGGTCTGGCAGGAGCTTTCTCATTGGTAAGATTCAGAAGCGTTCCGGGCGATCCTAAAGATATTGCTTATATTTTCTTTTCAATGGCAGTAGGCGTAAGCTGCGGACTTGGTTATATTGCTTTTGCAGTAATCTTTATCATAATTCTTAGTGCGTTTATTTTGGTTCTTAATACCATTAAATACGGTGCTCCTAAAACATCTTCCATGACTGATTATTTGATAACGTTCTGAATGCTAATACGGTTTCGTGGCGTCTTAAAAAGAGTTAAAACTGTGGATTTTGGTACGCTGTTTGACTTGGTTTACAGTATCGAATTAAAAAATGATGTGGATCAAAAAAAAATTTATAGACTCAATACGTACTTTAAACGGCAATTTAAATGTCACGGTTATTCTTTATAAGTATGACGACCAGATTTACGCAAAATAAAATTTCAGCATTTAATAAATTATAATATAATTTATTAAATGCTGTTTAAAATTCAGTCACTTTTGTTAAATTATTAAAATATATTTTGCCGTATTGACTTCTATTAATATTTAATGAATAATATAATCATTGCCGCTGTGGTGGAATAGGCAGACACAAGGGACTTAAAATCCCTCGGAGTAACATCCGTACCGGTTCAAGTCCGGTCAGCGGCACCATATTGTGATTATAAAATAGATGAATAGTCCGCAAAGCCCGTAGCTACGGGCTTTTTTTGTTGCTCTGACGGTGAAAAATCAAGGTCAGATTCTTATCAAATTACACCATAAATACAGAATTTTTTCGGTCAGGAGATCAGTCAAGAACCAAAAATAAATATGTCAATGCAGGCGGTTAGGTTTAAAAAAACTTAACCGCTTTTTATACCCAAATAAAAGGAAATGGTGAATATGATTCGATATTTTGAAAGCTTCGCAGGGTGAGGACGATATTGTAAGCTACAGGAATGTCCGAAACGCAGCTGAAAGAGAATCTGTACAAGTCCAGTAAAAACGGAGTACATATTATTTTTTGTACTCCGTTTCACTATCTTATTCAATTTGATTTAGTTTTTGGTTTTCTTTTTCCATTTACAATATTTGCATTACTAGATTATCTAGTGCCAAAAACATCTTAACTATCGCTATCCTGAATTATTGCCAAAATACAAATAACAATACAAAGTAAAGAAAAAAATAAATCTATATGGAACAATCCTATCTTGAGTTTCATCCAGAACCATACATTCTTCCGGACATTCTTTATTATAATACACCCTTATCATACTTCCAACATAGTAATTATATGACAAAGAAGCCGAAAGCCATTGCTGATAAAGCTCTCCATCCACATCATATGACACTTTATAGTAATACTCATATTCATCGTAATTACTATTTTGGGTTCTGAATCTTTTTACATTCTTCTCAATGATTTCTGCCATGACCATTTGACCATTGCGATTTATTTTTCTGTATATAAGAAAATTATTTATATACGGCATACTAGATATCGTTGCAAATATAATTATAATAACATTTAAAATTATTTTAAAATAGTACATGATGCATAAAAATTAACCCATCAGCTTGACCATAACAGCCTTTTTGTGCATGAAGACGGTTTTTCAGCCTCTTCAAAGATTTCTTTGGCATGTTCTTCAAACACCTTGCCCGTTATTTCCTCTTCACGGTGCGCAGGCAGACAATGCATAACAAGAGCGTCTTTATTGGCAAGAGCCATTGTATCATTTATCTGATAACCCTCAAACGCTTTTTTACGCTGCTCAGCTTCGCTTTCCTGACCCATGGAAGCCCATACGTCTGTAAGAACGATATCAGCATTTTCAGCTGCTTTTTTAGGGTCGTCAGTAATTGTAAAGCAGTCAAAATCTGCTGCAAAATCCATTACTTCCTTAGCCGGACGGTAATTTTCAGGAGTAGCCGCAGAAACAGTCATACCAACTTTCAGACCGCCTACAATAAGGGAATTAGCCATATTGTTGCCATCGCCGATGTAACACATTTTCAGACCATCAAAACTGCCCTTAAATTCACGTATAGTCATAAGGTCGGCAAGTACCTGACAAGGGTGTGAAAAGTCAGTCAGACCGTTAATGATGGGAATGTTACCGTACTGCGCAAGATCTTCAACTTCTTTTTGGTCAAACGTACGAATCATGATACCGTCAATGTAACGAGAAAGTACACGTGCAGTATCCTGAACAGGCTCTCCCCTGCCATTTGCAATTCGCTTGCAGACAGAAACAACGGGTATCCTCCCAGCTGATACATACCGGTTTCAAAGGAAACACGGGTACGTGTAGAAGCTTTCTGAAAAAATCATTCCCAATGACTTTCCTTTCAAATGCGGGTGCGGAATACCATGCTTTAATTCATATTTCAACTGATCCGCCAGATTTAAAATATCAATTATTTCTTCTTTGCTCAGGTCGAGCATTTTCAGTAAATGTTTCATCTCAGTTCACCTAACCTTATATTTTTTATGAATTTAATATCTTTTCAAATATTTCAAGTCCCTTGTCAATTTCATCATAAGTAATATTAAGCGGAGGCAAAAGCCTTACTTTTTCTTTTTGCGGTCAACAGCATAAGTCCCTCGTCAATAGCTTTTGCAGCAACGTCTGCCGCCTTTTTATTTTTCAGAGTAATTCCAATCATCATTCCAAGACCGCTTACACTTTCCACTTCATTCATTTTTTCCAGCTTTTCTTTAAAAATGTCCCTTAGCGGTCACATCTTCCAAAAAACCGTCAGCAGTAACCTTGTCAATAACAACCTCGCCGCCGGCACATGCCATAGGATTACCACCAAATGTAGAACCATGAGTACCCTTAGTAAGCACCTCTGAACATTTTTTCAGCCGCCAGACACGCTCCCACTGGTACGCCTCCTGCAAGCCCCTTTGCAAGGGGTAGTAACGTCCGGCTTTACGCCGTAATGCTCAGAAGCAAGGAATTTGCCGGTTCTGCCAACACCAGTCTGAACCTCGTCAGCAATTAGTAAAATATCCTTTTCACGGCAAATTTCAGCCACCTGTTTTACATATTCCTTATCCAGAGCGATCACACCGCCCTCTCCCTGAACAAATTCAAGCATTACTGCACACACATTGTCAAGCTTTGATTTTAAGTCGTCAATATCATTAGCTTTTGCATTTATAAAGCCTTCAACGAATGGGAAAAAGTAGTTGTGAAAACTGTCCTGACCGGTTGCAGAAAAGAGTACATAAAGTTCTTCCATGAAAAGAATTGACAAGAGTAATAATATTATGACGTCCCTTGCCCGTACTTGTCAAAACTGTATTTTCTTGCAAGCTTGACAGCGCATTCATTTGCCTCAGCACCTGAATTTCCGAAAAACACTTTTTGAATATCCTGTAACCCTACACAATTTCTCCGCAAAATCCGCCTGTACCTTTGTATAATAATAGTTAGAAGTATGCTGAATAGATCTAACCTGACTGCATACAGCATCTGCCCATTCTTCATCGCAGAAACCGAGAGAATTGCATCCTATACCGCTTCCGAAATCTATGTACGATTTACCGTTTTCATCAATGCAAGTTCTCTTTTCTCCCTTATCCAAAACTACGCCGAAACGACCGTAGGTATGCATAACATTATCATCAAACTTTTCAATAGTACTCATTTTTTTACACTCCCCTTGTCAATAATATCTAAAATACATAATACAAAAATGCGATGATCATAAAAGTACCGCAGGAAAAAAGAATTTTCTCTGCCGTGCTGCCATTTTCTTCCGGCACAAAGCTCCTATGGTTCTTTCTGCTTACCTTAATGGAAATACTGTTTCCTTTTTTAAAATTGTGGTTCCCTCAGGATAAAGTTTTGCAGAAGGTGCAGTATATGTCTGATCTGTAATATCATACTTCACAATAGGCGCTTCCGTAGTTACCTTAACACCAGCATATTTCGTTTGTGATTTGGCAATTCCTGTAACAGTTCCTATAACGTGTATTCCAAATTTTTTACGTTTAAAATACAGAAATCCACCAATTACATCCAGAATCACTCCGATAATAACCGGAAAAAAAGAATAAATTTCTCCATACTACTTAAACTGAGTACCTATACCGGCCTTAGAAAGAATTTCAATAAGAATTGAGTGAGGAACTCTTCCGTCAATAATTGAAGTTTTCTTAACACCTCGTCTGACAGCTTCAACACAGCAGTCGATCTTAGGGATCATACCTCCGGAAATAATCCCCTGACGCTTCATAAACGGAACTTCACTGACATTAACAAAAGGTATCAATGTATTAGGATCTTCCTTGTTTCTGAGAAGTCCTGCAATATCAGTCATAAGGATAAGATTTTCAGCACCAAGCTCAGCTGCAATTCTTGAAGCGGCAGTAGCTGCATTAACATTATATGTGCTTCCGTCAGTTCCGCTCGCAACAGTTGCAATAACAGGAATACAACCATTGTTTAGAGTATCCATAATAGGCTTTACATTAACTCTAGTAATATTGCCTACATATCCCAAATCCTCGCCGTTTTCTCCCTCGGCACGCTCAGCGGTAAGCATTTTCCCGTCAATACCGCAAAGACCTACAGCCGTACCTTTATGTTCTGCCAAAAGAGCTACCAACTCCTTGTTGACCTTTCCGGCAAGTACCATTTTTACAACATCGATAGTTTCCTTGTCAGTATATCTCAGACCGTTAATAAATCTGCTTTCGATACCAAGTCTTTTAAGAGTGTCGCTTATTTCCGGACCTCCGCCATGTACAAGAACAACTTTAATTCCCACAAGTGAAAGCAGAACTATATCGCTCATAACCGCCTGTTTAAGCTCGTCATTAGTCATAGCGTTTCCGCCGTATTTTTACAACTACAATTTTATCATTGTATTTTTGTATATAAGGAAGTGCGTCGATCAGCACTTTCGCACGAATATTATTAGAAATTTCCATTTTTAACTCCTGTAATCCCCATTGATTTTAACATAATCATAAGTCAAGTCACATCCCCAAGCAGCTGCCGTGCATTCACCGTCGCCAATATTAATAAATACTGTAATTTCTTCTTCCATAAGAATTTTTTTTTTAGCTTCATCTTCTGAGAAATCCACTCCCGCACCACTTTTTACATACGGCAATTTTTCCGGCATTTGACGCCAGATAAACATCGACCTTGTTTATGTCAAAATCAGCGTCTGCATATCCTACAGCACATAGTATTCTTCCCCAGTTGGCGTCCTCACCGAACATAGCCGCTTTAAAAGACTTGAAGTAATAACCGATTTGGCAATTGTCTTAGCAGTTTTAATATCGTCAGCTCCTGCGCATACACATTCAATAAGCTTTGTAGCTCCTTCGCCGTCCCTAGCCATCATTCTCGCAAGATTTACCATAACAACGTAAAGAGCGTTTTCAAATACGGCAAAGCTTTCATTTTCTGAACATATTTCATCAATACCCGAAAGACCGTTTGCCATAACACAGCACATATCGTTTGTAGACTGATCTCCGTCAACGCTTACCATATTAAGCGTTGTTTTTACTACATCGCTTAAAGCACGCTGAAGATATTCCGGAGAAATTGCAGCGTCAGTGGTAATGAAAGAAAGCGTAGTCGCCATATTCGGATGAATCATACCGCTGCCCTTAAGCATACCGCCCATAACGCATTTTTTTTACCGTTTATTTCAAATTCAACAGCCACTTCCTTAGGCATAGTGTCAGTTGTCATAATAGCCTCAACTGCCGCACTGTTTCCCTCGTAGCTTACACCCTTGCAAAGTTCAGGCATACCCTTTTCAATAGGTTCAATTGGAAGAACCTGCCCAATAACGCCGGTTGATGCCACAATAAAATCAGATGGCTTAAGACCAAATTGATCAGAGACAAGCTCACACATTTTTTTCAGCCTTTTCAACTCCGTCCGCATTACATGTATTAGCATTTACAGAGTTTACAATGACCCCTCTTGCTTTTCCGTCTGCAATATTGCTTTTCGTAACCTGAATAGGAGCACCCTTTACCTTATTAGTTGTGTATACAGCCGCCGCAGTACATTCCTTATCTGCAATAATTACGGCAAGATCATTCTTCTTTTTTGGCGGAAGGCAAAGCATTGTTAGATTCTGCCGTATTTTTTTTTTCCGTGTCAGTTAAAGGCTTGTGTGCCAAACCGCACTGTATACCGTTAGCCTTAAAGCCCTGTGCAGCACATACACCGCCGCCAATATATTTAAAACCCTCAAATTCTACTTTGTTAATCATAACTTTTATCCTTTATAATAATCCTGTAGTTTCATCAATACCCATCATAATATTCAGGCACTGAACTGCCGCACCCGAAGCGCCTTTTCCGAGATTGTCAAGTCTTGAGCATAACAGCATCTGTTCGCTGTCGCCGAAAACGTATATTTCCATTTTATTGCTGCCGCTAAGACCGTTTGACGTTAAAAAATCCATCCGGAACACATTCGCTGCCCGCAGGTTTTACCTCTATAAAATTTGAATCCCTGTAATTTTCATACAGCGCTTCTCTTACCTGTTCGGGAGTATATTTTTTCTGAAGCAGTCTGCCCTGTAAAGGAATTGAAACAACCATTCCGCTGTAATAGTTGTCAACGATCGGATTAAACATCGGCTTGTAAGCAAGACCTGATATCTTCTGCATTTCCGGAAGGTGTTTGTGGTTCATATTCAGCGCATACTGCCTAGGGCTCAAAAGCTCTGCTGGTTTGTCATTACTTTCATAAGCGGCAATAGCTTTCTTCCCCGCACCGCTGTAACCGGAGGTAGCATAAGCAAAAACAGGATAAAACTGCGGAATTATGCCTGCTTTAACAAGAGGATAGCATATTGATATAAATCCGCTTGCATAGCACCCGGGATTTGCTACTCTTTTTTGAAGTTCTGATTTTTTCCTATGCTCCGGAGAAAGCTCCGGAAAACCGTATGCCCAATCCGGATTTGTTCTGTGAGCAGTTGAAGCATCAATAATTCTTACATTATCATTTTCCACAAGAGAAACTGCCTCAACGGCCGCCTTATCAGGCAGACATAAAAAAGTAAAATCAGAAGCGTTTATAAACTTTTTACGCTCGTTTATGTCCTTTCTTTTATCTTCATCTATTTTTAAAAGTTCAATATCATTTCGTCCTTCAAAACGTTCAAGAATTTTCAGACCTGTAGTACCTTCCCTGACCGTCAATATAAACTTTTACTGCCATTTATCTCTCCAATTCATTTACCATTTTCTGCTGTTTTTTCCGCTTTCGTCTTTAAAAACACCGCCACATACTGATAGCTATTATAACCAAGATCATAATAATGCTCCAGATGATCGAAGCCTTGCCGCCGAGTTTCAGTACTGCTATAATAAGGATTTCACCGAGGATCCATACCAGCATTGCAGCAACAGTCAGTAACACAATAAATACAACATGTTTTTTACTCATAATATGCACCCAGTTGTTTTTTGTTATTTCAATCTGCTTTATTACTGATTCAGGTGCAGGACCACCGAAAGATTTCCTTTCCCTAACACATGTTTCCAGACTGATAGCCGTGTAAATATCATCTTCAAAAAGTTCAGATAATTCCCTGTAGCTTTCAAGAGGAAGCGTTTCCAGAGTCAGTCCCTTGTCAATACATTCCGCAACAAGTCTGCCAGTAATCTTGTAAGCATCCCTAAAAAGGCATACCATGTTTTACCAGATAGTCAGCACAATCAGTAGCATTAATAAATCCGCCGGCGGCAGCTGCTCTCATTTTGTCTTTGTTTACTCTCATAGTTTCGATCATAGGAATAAAAGTCTTAAGACAAAGCTTTACGTTGTCCACAGAATCAAATATTGCTTCCTTGTCTTCCTGCATGTCTTTGTTGTATGCCAGCGGCAGACCTTTTAGCATGGAAAGCAAAGTCATCAGATTACCGTTAACACGTCCTGCTTTACCTCTTATAAGCTCAGTTATATCAGGATTTTTCTTCTGCGGCATAATTGAAGAACCTGTAGCGTAAGCGTCGTCAAGCTCTATAAATTTAAATTCCCATGAGCACCACATAATTATTTCTTCTGAAAATCTTGAAAGATGTGTCATGATCAGAGAAATAGCACACCCTAGTTCAACGCAAAAAAATCTCTGTCCGAAACTCCGTCCAGACTGTTAACCATAGGTCTGTCAAAACCAAGCGCTTCTGCCGTCATATTTCTGTCAATAGCATAAGTAGTACCGGCAAGAGCACAACTGCCCAGAGGACATTCATTCATTCTTTTAAGGTATCCTCAATACGTCCCAGATCTCTTAAAAACATCTGAGCATAAGCCATAAGATGATGACCTAAAGTAACAGGCTGCGCTCTCTGAAGATGAGTATATCCGGGCATAACGGTTTCAGTATGCTTTTGAGCCATATTGCATAGTACATCAGCAAGCTTAAGAACCAGAGCTTTTATTTCCTTTATTTCATCTTTCAGATAAAGACGTATATCAAGAGCCACCTGATCGTTTCTCGAACGGGAAGTATGAAGTCTTTTTCCCACATCACCCAGACGCTTAGTCAGTTCAGCTTCAATAAACATATGAATATCTTCAGCGGTCATATCCATTTCAAGACTGCCGTTTTCAATATCTGTAAGTATTCCTTTAAGTCCGTCAATGATTTTTTCACTGTCAGACTTTGAAATAATTCCGCACTGCCCAAGCATTGTTGCATGAGCAATACTTCCCTGTATGTCATGACGGTACATTCTTCCGTCAAAAGAAATGGACGAATTAAAAGCGTTTACAGTTTCGTCAACTTCCTTTGAAAATCTTCCCGCCCACATTTTATCTGCCATATCGGTAAATCCTTTCAATATATGTCAATAAGCACATAGGGGCGAACAGAATATGTCCGCCCACAAGATTTTAATTTAAATTACTTGTTGTTTCTTTTTCTGATCAAGCTTCGCCTTAACCTTGATAGGCAGACCGAAAAGATTGATAAATCCTGCACTGTCAGTCTGGTCATAAACCTCATCAGCATCAAATGTAGCAACTTCTTCATCATAAAGAGTATATGGTGAAGTAACGCCGGCATTAATAATGTTACCCTTGTAAAGCTTAAGCTTAACATCGCCTGTAACAGTTTTCTGAGTTTCTGTTACAAATGCACTGAGTGCTTCACGAAGAGGAGTATACCACTGACCGTTGTAAACGATATCAGCAAACTTAATGCCGATATACTGCTTCATTCTTGCAGTTTCCTTTGTCAATTGTAATAGTTTCCAGAACCTCATGAGCATGATAGAGAATAAGCGCCGCCCGGAGTTTCATAAACGCCTCTTGACTTCATGCCAACAAGACGGTTCTCTACCAGATCAGCAAGACCGATACCGTTTTCGCCGCCTAATTTATTAAGTGTTTCTACCAGTTCAACAGCACCCATTTCCTTACCGTCGATAGCTGTAGGAACGCCCTGCTCAAAATGGATAGTAACGTAAGTAGGCTTGTCAGGAGCCTGAATAGGAGAAACGCCCATTTCAAGGAAACCTTCCTTTTCATACTGAGGTTCATTTGCAGGATCCTCAAGATCAAGCCCTTCATGTGAAAGATGCCAGATGTTCTTGTCCTTTGAGTAATTTGTCTCACGGTTTATCTTGAGCGGAATATTGTGAGCTTCGGCATACTCAATTTCCTCGTCTCTTGACTTAAGATCCCAGATTCTCCATGGAGCAATAATTTCCATATCAGGAGCAAAAGCCTTGATAGCAAGTTCAAAACGCACCTGATCGTTGCCATTGCCTGTACAGCCGTGACAAATAGCGTCAGCGCCTTCGGCAATAGCGATTTCAGCGATTCTCTTAGCGATTATAGGACGTGCAAAGGATGTGCCAAGCATATATCTGTTTTTCATAGATTGCGCCTGCCTGAACAGTCGGGAAAACGTAATCTGTAATAAATTCTTCAGTAAGGTGTTCAATGTAAAGCTTTGAAGCGCCGGTCTTAAGAGCCTTTTCTTCAAGACCTTCAAGCTCGCTTGCCTGACCCACATCACCGAAACTGCAATAACCTCGCAGTTATTGTAATTTTCTTTCAGCCACGGAATGATAATAGAAGTATCAAGACCGCCTGAGTAAGCTAAAACGACCTTTTTTAATTTCTTTTTTTGCTGCTGGTTTATTCATAATGGTATACCCCCCGATTTATATTTTCTAAAGTCATTAATCTTATTATACACCTTTATACACAAATGTCAAGTACTTTTTTTTGTATAAATATGCATAGATTTTTATTTATGCATATTTTATACATGATTTATGTATATATGCATTACGGATGCGGTTTTCCCTGACGGTAAGCTTCCATAATGTCCTTAAAAACCTCGCCGTTTGAGGGAGGAGTCCAAGTAATTGCATTAGCGCCTGCATCAATAGTTTCCAGAATAGAATCATCGGTAGGACCACCGGTTGCAATGATAGGAAAGTCAGGAAATTCCCTCCCGATTTTTCTTACCACATTTGCCGTATCCTTAGCAGCAGACACATTAAAAATAGTCGTTCCAGCGTCAATACGCTCTTTAAAGTCAACATTATCGTTAACAACAGTAACAATTAGAGGAATGTCAATTTGATTGCTGACCTTCTGAATAATATCATTAGACGTAGGAGCATTAACAACAACGCCTGTAGCACCTTGCATCTCTGCATAATGCGCAAGATTCAGCACTCTGTTTCCGCTGGTAAGACCACCGCCTACACCTGCAAATACCGGAATATCAGCCGCAAGCATAACCGCCTGAGTAATTATAGGCTGAGGAGTAAAAGGATATACAGCTATAACGGCATCCGCATTGACATTTCTTATAATACAGATATCCGTTGTAAAAACCAATGACTGAATTTTTTTGCCGAATACAATAATACCGCTGCATTCCTTAATTACTTCCGGTACTCTCAAAGCAAATTTTCTCAGTGTTCCGCTTATATGCGGAGGAGACATTTTCGGCATATTTATCATCTCCTTATAAAAAATATATAGAATAATTATAACTTATTTTTGTATTTTTTTACAACAATTTTCACAAATTTTTCAAAAAAATAAAGTCAGTAAAAATTGTGCTAATAAAAATATTGACTTTCAAAAAAACTTTTGATATAATTTAAATACCGAGTAGCAAAAAGGCGTAAATCCAGGTTTGGATTTACGTCTTTTTTGTGTTTGCACGGATTTTTCAGAAACGGAGAGTTAATATGAACAATGAGAAGAAAATGAACAAAATGGGAACCGTTCCGGTAAAAAAATTAATTCTTTCCATGGGAATTCCTATGATAGTATCTATGGTATTTCAAGCGGTTTATAACATTGTAGATAGTGCATTTGTATCAAATATGAAATCAGACGGTGAAGCTGCTCTGAATGCACTGACATTGGCATTTCCTGTACAAATGCTTATGATTGCATTCAGTATAGGAACAGGCGTCGGAGCAAATGCACTGCTGTCTAAAATCTCTGGGACAAGGCGACAATGAAAAAGTAAGTAAAACTGCCGGAAATTCTATATTTCTTGGAATTATAATATTTGCGTTATTTATACTTTTCGGAATATTCGGAACAGAGCCATACATCAAATCCCAGACGTCAGATCCTAAAATAACACAAATGGCAGTAAGTTACCTGAGAATTTGCTGTATCTTTTCCATAGGATGTGTATTTTTTGCTATTTTTGAAAAACTGCTTCAATCCACAGGACGCTCTATATTTTCGACTATTGCGCACAAATATAGTACTTGACCCTATCATGATTTACGGTTTATTCGGCTGTCCAAAACTAGGTGTCAAAGGTGCTGCTTATGCAACTGTTATCGGTCAGTGTGTTTCATTTGCACTAGCGCTGATATTCCACTTAAAATTCAATAAAGAAATTTCAAATAATTTTAAATATCTTTATCCGTCAGCGGAAATTATAAAAGAAATATATTCCATAGGACTTCCGGCCATAATTGCTCAGGCGCTTATGTCTGTCATGACTTATGGTATGAATATAATTTTAGGCAGTATCAGTACATCTATGGTCACCGCATACGGTCTGTACTATAAGATACAGCAGTTTATTCTATTTGCCGCATTCGGACTAAGGGACGCAATCACGCCTGTTATTTCATTTAACTACGGTATGAAAAGCAAATCACGTATTAAAGCCGGAATAAAATACGAAATGATTTATGCTTTTGTAATAATGATTGCCGGACTTGTATTGCTTTGAAATATTTGCGGTTTTATTATCGGATATATTCGGACTGTCCGGAGAAACTCGCCAAATGTGTATTTACGCAATAAGAATTATATATATAAGCTTTATTTTTTTGCCGGAGCAAATATTGCATTTCAAGGCATTTTTCAAGCTCTCGACAGCGGCATAGAATCGCTTGTAGTATCAATTTGCCGACAGTTTTTATTTATTCTTCCGGTAGCATGGATATTCTCATATATTATAATTCACTTTTCAGGCAGCTCATGGCTTGTATGGATAACGTTTCCCATAGCGGAAATTGTTTCAGCATTTATCGCATGCATTCTAATGAAAAGAACTTATAAAAATAAGATTTCAGTTCTCCCGAATTAAATACAGAATATAAAATAAAAGCGGACTTTTTAGTCCGCTTTTTTTACTTTTTAATACTTAGTTCTGCCAGATATTTAGCAATGGCGGCTGCGTCAGCAGCTGTTACTTTACCGTCCTGATTAAAATCTGCTGCGGGATAATCTTCAACCGTTATTTTTTTTTACCGTTAATTGACGCTTCTGCCAATGCTTTTGCAATAAATGCTGCGTCGCTTGCACGAAGATGACCGTCGCCGTTGGCATCGCCCAAAATAAATTCCGATTCAGAATCGATTACAGCAAAGTTTTTTTTTATACTTTTTAGCATAAGACTCTGCGGTTGAATTTTTCATAACCATATATTGTTCCGTTAAAATAAAATCCATTACCATTCATTCCAGTGTATATAGTGTATGTAGAATCATATATTATGCATGATGAATTTTCTATTGTTATACTTAACAAATTATCACAACTTCCAAATGCAGTATCTCCAATTTTATGAACATTTTTTAGGAATCACAATACTTTCAAGATTAGTGCAATTATAGAAGGCATCATTTGCTATACTTGTAACACTGTTTGGAATTACATATTTTACATTACTTTTAGTACAAGGATATAAAATCAACTCAGTATGCTCCTTATTAAATAATATACCATCTATACTGCTATAATTCATATTATTTTTTGCCACATTTATATTTAATAAATTTTCACAATTAGAAAAAGCTTCTCTTCCTATACTTGCAACACTGTCAGGAAGTGTAATATCGGTCAGACTACAGCTATAAAATGCATTTTTTTCCAATACTTACAACACAATCAGGAATGTTAATATTTGAAATATTTTTACAACAGGCAAATGCATTATCTCCTATACTTAAAACATTGTTTCCCTAACTTTACATTGGATAAATTTTCACAACGAAAAAAAGCATCATCTCCGATACTTGTAATAGTGTTAGGTATTGTTATACTTTTTATCGAACAACTAAAAAAAAAGCGCCATATCTAATTGTTGTAACAGGTACCCCATTAATTTCACTTGGAATTTCAACTTCAGTAACCAACTTATCACAACCGGTTATTTGTATATAATCAAACATTCCGTCTTCATTTTCATCAACTGTCTGATAAGTTAAATATCCATAAGTAATTTCTTTTCCATAAATTTCCGCATTAACGCTTAAAGGTTGTCCTATAGTCAAAACACATGCAATACATAGCAAAGCTGTAAAAAGAACTCAAAAATTTCCTTGCCATTTCAAAATATTTCAAAATAACAGTCATCCTTTCATAATTAATTAATTAATATTTTACCATTAGTTTTATTATTTGTCAATAAAAAAAATTCCTGCGGGTAAATGCGCAGGAATTTTCCATTCACTTTTTTTGTAAACACTAACAATTTCGCCGATAAATGCCTTATGAAACGGATCACTTTCATAGAATTTCAACAGACTCTTATCAGTAAAGTCGTTTTCTTCCATATCCTTAGTATAAATTTTTCTGCAAACGAATACCATATCTGCTTCTTCAAAAGCAGTAGTTCCATCAATTTCGCACGGTGTCAGACCTGTTTCCTTTTGCCTTATCGCAATCTCTTCCGGAATGCGAACCGCAGAAGCTGAGTGCGCTTCTGTATTTTTCACTGAAAAACGAGATTGTAAAAATTCATTTTTTTCAATAAGCTCAAATGTCTTTCGATTGGAACGTACCACTGTTGTAAACACAGGCATATTCCAGAGAACTCCCGTCTGTCCCCACGAAGCGGTCATGGTATTGTATTCAGACTTGTTTCCGCTGGTAAGAAGAAACCAGTCCTTACCGATAAGCTTGTAAGGATTAAACTGCAAATCGTATATATCCGTTTTAACAAAACCCATAAAATTCTTCCTTTCTGATAATCATTTAATATAAGGGTATAATAAACAATATTATCACAAAATCAGAAATATTACAAGTACTTATGCTCTTTTTAAAACCGGTTTGTACTGTAATCTCAGCTTGTCTGTTATAAGAGCAATGAATTCAGAATTAGTAGGTTTTCCCTTACATGTATTAACAGTATAACCAAAAAACGAATTAAGAGTATCCAGATTGCCTCTGTCCCAGAGCAATTTCAATGGCATGTCTGATTGCTCTTTCAACTCTTGACGAAGTAGTGTCTTTTTAGCAACAGTCGGATACAGCATTTTAGTAACGCTTTCAAGCAGTTCCTTGTCTTCCAACGATGACAAAATAGCTTCTCTTAAGTAATGATAACCCTTAATATGTGCAGGAACGCCGAGCTGATGAATAACTTCTGTTACAACAACTTCCATATCCTGACATTCTTTTTTCATTAGCGTCTGCTGCTGTTCCTTGAATCAAGGACATAATTCTGTCTCCAAGTGAATTAACGTCAAACGGCTTAAGCATAAAATATGCCGCACCATTTTGCATAACCTGTCTTTCAATAAACGGGTTGTCATAAGAGGATGTAACAATAAACTCAGGCTTCTTTCCGCCTAGTGCCTGAACTTTTTAATAAGTTCTATGGCGTCCATGTGCGGAAGAATAGCGTCAACTACAACTATGTCGGGGCTGTCATTTTTATTGTCTCAAACAGAACCCCTCCATCTTTCGGTCTTGTTACAGCATACATACCCATACTTCTTAACGTATCGCACAAGTTATACCGTATTCAACGCTGTCGTCTCCAATTAACACCTTGATTTTATTTACCATATTGTTCTACCTCCATATTTTTTCTACTTCCATATATTAACATATTAAACCCCTTAAATCAATAGCAATTATTAAAAGTTTTTAGCGGAAATTGGATATATTTGTAAAAAACTTGTTAACAAATTGTGAACATCATAATTTTTAACGACAAAACCCATAAAAAAACTTTCATCGTCCATAAGTTTTTACATCAAAAAAATAATTCATCTAAAATTTTTGAATTAAATATTTAGTATAAATTTTTACGTTGTTCAAATAAATTTTACGTTTTAATTTACAACAAAAAGGATACAGATGACGTAATCTGAGGATAATTCTTTAATAAAAAAGAAAAACAGCTGATGTCATAAATAAAAAAAAATATAGTTACAAGAACAGTTTTTTTCATAAAATTTATTCCTATTCCGGAATTGTTTTGCATTGAAGATTCAATAAATTACCGGCATTTCACTATTATTCGCTTAAAATAAATCGAAAATAAAAATTACTAAATAAACCGTTAGAAAATTGCCTTAATAAACGGTTTTAAAACAGCCAATATTAAAAAAGAGCCGATAAAACAAGACGCCGTAACAATAAAAGAAAGGACAAAAAAATGAAAAAAAAATAATAAAATCAGCAATATGCATAGTATCCGTATTTGTTATTAATATCTGCACTATAATAGGCTACTATGCTGTTAATCTTCCTGATAGCTTTTATGTTTCAAAGGGAAATAATCTGGAGCTTTCTACCAGATTTTCAATTGAAGCCGAATCAGACAATGCACTGGCGTCATTTGCCGGGCAAACATATCCAAAATCAGAAACGGCATGTCTGAAGCTTTTCGGACTGCTTCCTGTAAAGGACGTTGAAATCCACACAGTTGAAACTCCGATACTAATTCCCGGAGGAGATCCTTTCGGAATAAAACTTCTTATGGAAGGCGTCATGATTGTAGGTATGGGAGAAATCAAAACCGATTCCGGAATGAAATGTCCGGCAGAAGAATGCGGATTAAAAGAAGGAGATATTATTATTTCTATTGACGGGAAAAAAAATAACGTCAAATACGGATATACAGAATATAGTAGCAAAATCCGGCGGAAATTCCTTAAGAATAATTTATACTCATCAGAATGAACAGAAAACGTCATTATTAGAGCCAGCTCTGGCATGTTCTGATAATAGCTATAAAGCCGGCATGTGGGTAAGAGACAGTACTGCGGGAATAGGTACTGTAACGTTTTATGAACCTAATACAAACCGATTCGGCGGTTTAGGTCATCCGGTATGCGATTCGGATACAGGTGAAATTATTCCGGTATCCAGCGGAGATGTAGCTGACGTGGAAATTACAAAAAGTCGTTAAAGGATATTCCGGTTCGCCCGGTGAACTTCACGGTACTTTTAAATCAGATATGTCGTCAGGAACAATATATTTTAATAATAAATACGGAATATTCGGAGAAATGTTTAAGCCTGTTGACAGCTCAGGCGGAATACCCATGGGATTAAAGCAGGAAATAGAAACCGGACCTGCCACAATATATACAACTATTGATGGAAACGGTCCTCAGGAATATGATATAAATATTGAGAAAATCGATTATAAAAACAGTGGTACTAAAAATATGACTATAAAAATCACAGATAAAGAACTTCTGGAAAAAACAGGCGGTATCGTTCAGGGAATGAGCGGAAGTCCAATTATTCAAAACGGAAAACTTATAGGCGCAGTCACTCATGTATTTGTAAGCGACCCTACACGCGGTTACGCTATATTCTGTGAAAATATGTATGAATCCGGAATTTCAAATTACTGATTTATTTATAAGCTCAGGGACGTTACAAACGTAACGCCCCTGTTTTAACAGATAATTTATTTTTCGTTGCTGAAACCGCTTTCAACCAGTTCAACCAAATGATTCTACTGCCTGCTGTTCATCTGAACCGTCAGCAATAATTCTGATACCGGCACCGCCTACAATCCCCAGTGAAAGGATACCGAGAAGACTTTTAGCGTTAACTCTGCGTTCTTCCTTTTCGATCCAGATAGATGATTTAAATTCATTAGCTTTCTGAATAAAAAATGTTGCAGGTCTTGCATGTAAACCAACCTGATTTTTAACCATTACATCTTTAACAAACATAACAAACTCTCCTATCTTTAAATAATGGAACCATATCCACCCTTAATATAATTTTGTTATCTGCTGATTAAATTATACAGGCTATTTTTTATATAGTCAACGTGAAATTTACACTAAACTGGCTATTTTAGCAAAATTTCTACGCTTTGATTAATGTTAAGATTTTAAAAAGGTTAAGATTTGTTTATATTAACTAACGTATTTTGTTGTTAATTAAAATTATTCACTATAAACAATTTTCAACATTCATTTGTGTATAGTTTCAACAAGTGAAATTCTGTTATTTTTGACATTTTTCACTATTATTAATATAAGCCTCATACATATCCGGACGCTTTTCCTTAGTAATTTCAAGACTTTTTTTCAATCTCCATTCGGCAATATTCTTATGATGTCCGGAAAGAAGCACAGAAGGCACTGCTTCTTCCTGCCATATTTCAGGTCTGGTATACTGGGGATATTCCAGCAATCCTCCGAAATGACTTTCATCCTGAAAGCATTCCGGACTGGAAAGTACCCCGTCGCACATTCTTGCAACTGCGTCGGTAAGCACAGCTGCCGGCAGTTCTCCTCCCGTCAGAACATAGTCTCCGATAGAAATTTCCTCATCAACAATTTTGTCCAGAATTCGCTGATCGACACCTTCATAATGGCCGCATAAAAGAAAAAAATATTATCAAGCTGCGCCAACTGTACAGCTTTTTTTTGATTAAAAACGCTGCCTTTCGGCGTCATATATATTGTATGCGGTTTTGCTCCCAGTTGTTCACAGACAGCGTTGTAACAATTGTAAATAGGATCGCCTGCATAACCATTCCCATTCCGCCGCCATAAGGAATATCGTCAACACGCCTGTGCTTATCATTTGTATAATCCCTTATCTGATGGCAGTATATTTCCAACGCACCTTTTTTTCTGGCTCTTCCCACAATGCTCTCAGACAGGATAGCTTCACACATCTCCGGAAACAGAGTCGCAATATCAATCCTCATCAAATAGCCCCTCCAAGGGACGTATCGTCAGAACTGAATTTTCTAAATCAGTATTCACAATAACGTCCGGAATAGCAGGAATAAGAACAGTCCTTTCACCGTTTTTTACTTCATACACATCATTAGCGCCGGTCTGAAAAACATCCCTTACAGTGCCGTATTCTTCGTTTGTATCTGCGTCTGTCACTTTCAGTCCGATGAGATCCTGAATAAAGTAAGTACCTTCTTCAAGTTCAACATCATTTCTGTCAATATAAACAATATTGTTTCTGAGAAAATTCGCAGACTCCGGCGTATCAATACCTTTAAATTTTATCAAAACCATATTCTTATGCACTCTGGCGCTTTCAATTTCAAATATTTTTTTTTATCCTTTCCGCAATAAAGAATATCAAACCCGCAGATAAAATCCGGATCATCACTCCAAGGCATAATTTTCACTTCTCCGCGAAGTCCGTGAATATTAACAATTTTACCTGTTTCAATAAATTCTTTCAAATGTTCATACCTCCGTATATCAGTAAAACATTAAATATCTTAAAAAGGCTCAAATCAATTCTCTAAAAGAACGATTCAAGCCTTAAAAGTTATACAGCTTTTTATATCAGTCAATTTCAACTGCAACCTTAAGATTGCTTCTTGCAGCGCCCGCACGCATAATAGTACGGATTGCCTTAGCAATTCTTCCCTGTTTACCGATAACTCTTCCCATATCGTCCGGAGCAACATTCAAATGTAAAACAATAACGCCCTCTTCATTTGGTGCGTCCTCAGTAATTTTAATGGAATCCTTATCTTCAACAAGGTCTTCAACAATTGCATATAGTAAATCTTTCATTAAATTCCTCCAAAAAAGGACCATACGAGGCAAGAGACATTACTCCTGCCCGACAATGCCCTGAATGCAGATTAAAGCACACCGTTTTTCTTTAAGATTGTCTTAACAGTATCTGTAGGCTGTGCGCCGTCT